>Ga0075423_10001709_pt1 | contig 19551 bp, 17 predicted proteins | sample SoiMethybrSBSTD2_FD_80114 | JGI IMG/M metagenome (GOLD analysis project Ga0075423, IMG submission 80114) | Bulk soil microbial communities from a Populus tree surrounding site in Tennessee, USA - Soil MetaG P. TD hybrid SBSTD2 | ecosystem: Environmental > Terrestrial > Soil > Tree plantation...
CGCATCGCCGATCGGCTGGCGAACCAGGGGATCGACGATGCACATAAGAAAAATTCGTAAACGAATTCGGGCTAAAGTAGATCAAGCGATCGCTCCCGCGAGGGAGAGGAAAGTCCGGACTCCACAGGACAGGGTGGCCGCTAACGGCGGCCCCGAGTGATCGGGGGAAAGTACCACAGAAAGGACACCGCCCGCTGCAAAGCGGGTAAGGGTGAAAAGGCGAGGTAAGAGCTCACCGGCCCGCCAGTGATGGCGGGCGCACGGCAAACCCCACCTGGAGCAAGGCCAAATAGGAGGGTTGGGTGGTCCGCCCGTAGCCCTCGGGTAAGGTCGCTCGACCCTGCGAGCAATCGCAGGGCAAGATGAATGATCGCTGTGGCCTCTCATAAAGGCCATCACAGAATCCGGCTTACCGATCTACTTTAGCCTGATTTTTTTCCCGCCGCGCGATTCCATAAAGAATTTTAATCGGGCGCGATCCGTTGCGCCGGATCGCATGGGGCGCGCGCGTCTGCGAGCGTTTGAGGCTCCGGCCGCGTCCGGACGCGTCGCGGGTGCCCTTTCGCTTCCGCATTTACGCCCGCCCAATTACCCTTTTCTGCGCGCGATGCACGCGCGATGCCAGCGGCCGCCGGCCATGGGCGCATGAGGCCAGCCTGAAGCGCTCCTGAGCGCCCCGAAAATGCGATAAATCCAGCCCTACATCTTGGGCTTTTTGATAAAAAATTTGCCTATTTGGCACTATTTGTCGTATAGTGTCATTACCCCCCTACCCCAGGCCTTTCAGGCGGCAAATTTTTTTATTGACAGACCGGAAGCGTAACGCTATAAGACGCCCTTAGTGGGATAAAGTGGGATAACTACCCATGACATCCCGCGACGGTCCAAAATTAGGGTCGTCGTGGTGAGGTAGCGGTCTTATGTTTCGCGGCAGCTTCGAACATACGGTCGACAACAAAGGACGCCTCAGCATCCCGGCGAAATTTCGCGAGGTGCTGATCGGCAAAGGCGACGACCGCATCGTCATCACCAACTTCGTCGTCGAGCAGGCCCGCTGCCTCGACGTCTATCCGCTCGATGAATGGCTTCGCTTCGAGGACGAGGTGAGAAAAAAACCGCGCTTCGACCGGCGCATGGTGTCTTTCCAGAATTATTATCTGGGCGGCGCGAGCGAATGCGCCGTCGACAAGCAGGGGCGGATTCTCATTCCGCCGCTGCTCCGCGAATATGCGGGCTTGAGGCGCGACGTCGTGCTCGTTTCCGCTCTCGATAAGTTTCGCGTGTGGGACCAGGAGACGTGGAAGAAGGTTTTTGCTGAGGCCGAGGAGAAGTTGATGCAGGATCCTGATTTTCTCGGCGACTTGGGACTCTGAGTCAACCGCCCGCGCGCCGCGCCGGGCAGAAGGAGAAAGGGAATGCTGCAGCGAAAAATCATCCAGGATGTTTCGGTGATCGACATCGCGGGCGATATCGATTTTCGCGAGATGATCCGGATCAAGGACGTGATCGGCTCGCTCATCGCGCGCGAGCAGACGAAAGTGGTGCTGCACCTCCGCAGCGTCGATCACATCAACTATCTCAGTATCGGCGTGCTGCTGGAGCGTTTGAAGGTTCTCCGCAACTTGAACGGCGACTTGAAGCTCGCGGGCATGACGCCCTATGTGCGCGACATTTTTCGCGTGGTGGGCATGGATCAATTTTTCGAAGACTACACGACGCTCGAAGACGCGATCGACAGCTTCGACGACGACTGGGAAGGCGACGGCACCTTCCATTAATGGAGTATGCGCACGCGCCGGTGCTGCTCGAGGAGGTGACCGAGATCCTCGAGCCGCAGGCGCAGGGAAAATATCTTGACGGAACGCTCGGAGGCGGAGGGCACGGAGAAAAAATACTGGAGCGAAGCGATCCCGACGGCGAGCTCCTCGGACTCGACTGGGACGACGAGGCGCTGGCGGCGGCGGAAAAAAAACTCGCGCGCTTCGGCGCACGGGCGATTCTCCGCCGCGCGAACTTCCGCGATGCCGGCGCGATTTTTCGCGAGATCGGCTGGGAGCGCGTCGACGGCGCGGTGCTTGACTTGGGCATCTCGTCGCGCCACGTCGATGAGCCGGAGCGCGGCTTCAGCTTTCAGGGCGAGGGGCCGCTCGACATGCGAATGGACCGGCGCCAGCCGCTCGACGCGGCGACGATCGTGAATACGTTCTCCGCCGACGAGCTGGCGCGGATATTGCGGGAATACGGCGAGGAGCCGCGCGCGCGGCGCATCGCCGCGGCGATCGAGCGCGCGCGGCGGCGCGCGCGCATCGCGACGACGAAAGAACTGGCGGATTTAGTGGCGCGGACCATCGGACAAAAACGCGGGCACATCCATCCCGCGACCAAAACGTTTCAGGCGCTCCGCATCGCGGTGAACCGCGAGCTCGAGAACCTGGAGGCATTTTTGGAAAACGGCTACAAACTCCTACAGCCGAAGGGGCGCCTCGCGATCATCTCGTTTCATTCACTCGAAGACCGCATCGTCAAGCAGACGTTTCGTAAATGGAGCCGGAGCTGCCTCTGCCCGCCGCGCACACCGGTGTGCCGCTGCGGCTGGAGCCAGAAGGTGAGGCTTCTGACGCCGCGGCCCCGCACCCCCTCCGTGCAGGAGATCGAGCGCAATCCCCGGGCGCGCTCGGCGAAGCTCCGCGCGGTCGAACGGATATAAAAGTATGGCGCTCGCGCTCGGCCACAAACGGATATGGAGCCTTGGTCTCTTTAAAGGCCGCGGGGCCGAGCCGCTGCGATCCGCCGCGGGCGGCGGCTTCCTGCTGCCGGCGCTGCTGGGCCTCGGGCTGCTCGCGATGGCGCTCGCGCACGTGTGGCTCCGTTTGCAGGTCGTCCATATGGGCTACGCGCTCTCGACCGCCACGAAGCTGGAAAGAGAATTGGAGCAGGAAAACCGCGAGCTCAAGGTCGAGCTCGCGACGCTGACCTCGCCGCAAAGACTCGAGGCGATGGCGCGCTTGCGCCTGGGCATGACCCAGCCGCAGCGCGGACAGGTGGTGATCCTCCCATGAGACGCTCATTCGCCGGCGTGAGGCTCCGCCTCGGCGCCGCCGGGGGATTTTTCCTCATCATCTTTCTCGCGGTCGCGCTGCGCGCGTTCCAGCTCCAGATCCTCGACGGCGAAAAGCTCCGCCAGCTCGGCGAGAAGCAGCACCTGAAAGAGATGATCGTCCTGCCCAAGCGCGGCACGATCCTCGACCGCGCCGGCGAGCCGCTGGCGCTCTCGCTCGAAGGGCAGTCGGTGTATGCGCGGCCGCGCCGCATCAAGGATCCGAAGGCGATCGTCGCCAATCTCGCACAGACGCTCGGCCTCGATCCCGCGGACGTCGCCCAGAAGCTCGCCTCGGAGAAATCGTTCATCTGGCTCAAGCGCCAGGTGACGCCGAAAGAGGCCGAGCGCGTCGAGATGCTCAACGTCGACGGCATCGGGATTTACGTCGAGCCCAACCGCTACTATCCGCAGGGACAGCTCGCCGCGCAGCTCGTCGGCTTCGTCGGCCGCGACTCTCAAGGGCTCGAAGGCGTCGAGATGCACTACGACGGCTATCTCCGCGGCGAGAGCGGCTCGTCGGTCGTCGAGCGCGACGCGCTGGGCCGCCGCGTGCTTATCCAGGGCGTCGAGACGCTGCAGATCCCGCCGGGCTCCGACCTGCAGCTCACGCTCGATACCTCGATCCAGCATCTCGCCGAGCGCGAGCTCGAGGCGACGGCCGCCAAGTACCGCGCCAAGGCGGGCGTCGCGATCGTCGTCGAGCCCTTCACCGGCGAGATCCTGGCGCTCGCCAATTATCCATTCTTCAACCCGAATAACTTCACGCGTCAGTCGTCGAACCAGTGGCGCAACCGCGCGGTCACTGACAGCTTCGAGCCGGGCTCGACCTTCAAGACGATCCTTGCGGCCTCGGCGCTCGAGGAAGGCGTGGTCGGCAAGGAAGATTTATTTTTCTGCGAGAACGGCAAATACGCCTACGGCGGCAAGATCATCCACGACACGCACGAGCACGGCTGGCTTCCTTTCGCCAAGATCATCCAATATTCTAGCAATATCGGCGTGACGAAAGTGGCCGAGAAATTAGGCAAAGAGCGCTACGCCAAATATATAGAGAAGTTCGGCTTCGGCCAGCCGACCGGGATCGACCTTCCCGGCGAAGCCAACGGAGCGGTCAGGCGCTCTGAGAAATGGGCGGCGGTCGATCTCGCGACGCACGCCTACGGTCAGGGCATCGCGGTGACGCCGGTCCAACTCGTGATGGCCTACGGCGCCGTCGCCAACGGCGGCTTCCTCATGCGCCCCTTCGTGGTGAAGCGCGCGGTCGCGGCCGACGGCCGCCTCCTATGGGAAAATCAGCCGCACGTCGTGCGCCGCGTCGTCTCCGAAGAGACCGCTCGCACCTTGACCTCCATTCTGAAAGGCGTCGTCGACGAGGGCGGCACCGGCGTGCTCGCGAGCGTCGAGGGCTTCGAAGTCGCGGGCAAGACGGGCACGGCGCAGAAGGCGGAGCACGGCGTCTACACGAGGAAGCGCGTGGCGTCGTTCGTCGGCTTCGTGCCCGCCGATCAGCCGCGGCTCGTCATGGCGGTCATCCTGGACGAGCCGGAAAGCAGCGTCTACGGCGGCACCGTCGCCGCTCCCGCATTCCGTAATATCGCCGCGGCCGCACTGCAGCGCCTCGCGGTCGTGCCCGACAAGGGCACGCCGCAGCCGTCGGCGCCGACACCTCAGGAAGCGGCTGCGTCGAAGATTCCACGCAAGACCGAGCGCATATCCGCGCGCGACGACGACCTCAGCGTGCCCGACTTCCTCGGCCTCAGTCTCCGCGAGGCGGTGGAAAAGGCGCGCGCGATGAAAATCAAGGTCGAGATGCGCGGCAACGGCTACGTCGTGAAACAGTCGCCTGTCCCGGGCGCCGCCTGGGGCAAGGACGGCACGCTCACTCTCAATCTCCAGGGCTGAAGACGATGAAACTCGGCGAGCTCCTGCAAGCGGGCGAAGTGGAAGAGACACAAGGAAATGTCGAGCGCGCGGTTGCGGGCCTGGCCTACGACTCGCGTCAGGTAAAGCCCGGCTTCGTCTTCTTCGCCGTTCCCGGCGCGAAGAGCGACGGCCATGAATTCATCCCCGATGCGCTCGCCCGCGGCGCCGCCGCCGTCGTGGTCGAGCGCCGCGTTCCTCAGCCCGGAGACGCCGCCGCCATCCGCGTGCATAATGTCCGCCGTGCGATGGGCCACTGGGCGGCGCGTTTTTATGGATACCCGAGCCGCAAGCCGAAAGTCGCCGGCGTCACCGGCACGAACGGCAAGACCACCGTCACCTATATTCTCGAATCGATCTTTCGCGCCGCCGGCATGGCGGCCGGCGTCGTCGGCACGGTGAATTACCGCTACCGCGATTGCGCGCTGCCTGCGCCGCACACAACGCCCGAATCCGTCGATCTTCAGCGTCTGCTCGCGGAGATGACGCGCGCCGGGGTCGAGGGGGTTGCGATGGAAGTCTCCTCTCACGCTCTGGAGCTCGAGCGCGTGCGCGGCATCGACTTCGACGCCGCAATCTTTACGAATTTGACGCGCGATCATCTCGATTTTCATGCCGACATGGAGCATTACTTTCTGAGCAAGAGCAAGTTTTTCACCGATTATCTGCCGGCGAGCGTCAAGCAGAAAAAATCCGCGGTCATCCACGGCGGCGATGCCAAAGGGCGTGAGCTGCTCGATAAAGTTTCCAGCCTGGGCCTCGAAGTCGTGAGCTATGGCCACGACTCCAAGTGGGATGTCCATCCGGTCGATGTCAGCGGCGACCTCGAAGGGCTGCGCGGTAAGATCCAAATGGGCGGCCGCGCGATCGCCTTCTCCTCGCCGCTCGTCGGCTCGACCAATTTGGAAAATATTCTCGCGGCGGCTGCGGCCGCTTTCGCGTTGGAAATCGAGCCCGACGCGATCACTCGCGGCATCGGCGCGCTGAAAAGTGTTCCCGGCAGGCTCGAGAAGGTGGAAAACGGCGGCGGCATCACAGTGCTGGTCGATTATGCCCATACGCCCGACGCCCTCGAGCGCGCGCTCAAGCTGTTGAAGCCGTTGACGCCCGGCCGTCTGATCGCGGTCTTCGGCTGCGGCGGCGACCGCGACCGCGGCAAGCGGCCGCTCATGGGCGAGGCCGGGACGCGTCTCGCCGACATCGCCGTCCTCACCTCGGACAACCCGCGCACCGAAGAGCCGCTGAAGATTCTCGACGACGTCGAAGCCGGCGCGAAAAAAAGCGGCGCGAAAAAAATTCCAACCGGCGCAGTCGAGACGCAAGACCCGAAGCTCGAAAATGGTTTTTATGTCGTCGAGCCCGACCGGCGCGCGGCGATCGGATTATCTCTGCGGCTCGCGCGCCGCGGCGATCTGATCCTGCTCGCCGGGAAGGGCCACGAGGATTATCAGATTCTCGGGATGGAGAAGATTCATTTCGACGATCGCGAAGTGGCGCGGGAGGAGATGGAGAAACTCTCGGTAGTCAATGATCTAAGGAGGAAGTAAGAACATGAACGGAGTCGATCCAAATGCCATGGACGTTGGAGCAGATTTTGTCCGCGACGACTGGGAAGCTCATGCGGCCGGGGACGCGCAGCGCTTTCGGCGAGGTTGTGACGGATTCGAAGAAGGTTGGGGCGAATTCCGTTTTCGTCGCGCTCAAGGGCCGGAAATTCGACGGTCATCGCTTTGCGAAGGCCGCAGCGCGCCGCGGCGCGGCATGTCTGATCGTCCATAAGAAAATTTCGCTCGCATCGGTGAAAGACGCCGCGATCGTCCGTGTCGGCGACACTCTCGAAGCGCTGGGGGCTCTCGCGCACGACCGGCGCGTGAGGTTCGGCCCGAAGGTGCTCGCGATCACCGGCTCGAACGGCAAGACGACGACCAAGGAGATGGTCGCGGCGATTCTCGAAAAGGGCGCATTAAACGGCGCATCGCTTAGGAGACGCGTGCTGAAGACCGAAGGCAACTTCAACAATCTCGTGGGCCTGCCGCTCACGCTTTTGCGCCTTTCCGAGCGCGACCGCGCCGCGGTCGTGGAGCTCGGGACGAGCAATCCGGGCGAGATCGCGCGGCTGACGCGTATCGCCGCACCCGACGTGGCGATCGTCACGTCGGTCGGGCCGGCGCATCTCAGCGGTTTGAAGAGCGTGGCGGGCGTGGCGCGGGAAAAAGGGCAGATCTTCCGCGGGCTGCGTCGCGGCGGCGTCGCCGTGGTGAACCTCGACGACCCATGGACGCGCCGCATCGGCGCGAAGCTGAAAGGAAAGAAAATCACCTACGGCGAAGGCGGCCGCATACGCGCCGAGAGCGCTACGGCGCTCGGCGCCGGCGGCAATGCATTCGTTCTCCGTGCCGGCGGACGGCGCGCGCGGATCCGGCTCAAATTCTCCGGCGCGCACAATTTATCCAATGCGCTCGGCGCGGCGGCGATGGCCCATGCTTTGGGCATCGATCTGCGCGCGATCCGCGCCGGATTGGAAGCCGCGCGGCCTTTCTCCATGCGCATGGCCGTGGAGCGCTGGAACGGCGTCGGTGTTATCAACGATGCGTACAACGCCAATCCCGCGTCGATGGAGGCGGCGCTGAAGACGCTGGCGCAGATGAACGGGCGCGGGCGGAAAATCGCCATCGTCGGCGACATGCTCGAGCTCGGCGCCGAAACGCGCAAGCGCCATTTGGCGGTGGGACGTGAGGCGGCCGAATACGGCGTCGATCGGCTGTACGTTTTAGGCAAACAGGCGCGCCTCGTGCGCCGGGGAGCGCTCGAAGGCGGCATGGACGCGAGCCGGGTCGTCGTCGGGAAGAGCCATGCACAGATCGCGGGGCTGGTCCGAAAAGAGCTGCGGGCGGGCGATTGGATTCTCTTCAAGGGCTCGCGCGGCATGAAGATGGAAAAGATTTTGGCGGCCGTGAAGGCCGGCGGAGCGTGAATTTGCTCTATTACTTTCTCTATCCGCTGCACACGACCTATTCCGGCTTCAACGTTTTCCGCTACATCACGTTCCGCGCCGCGATCGCGGCGCTGACGGCGCTGCTCATCTCGTTCATGTTCGGCCCTTCGCTCATTCGCTCGCTCGCGGCGATGCAGATGAAGCAGCCGATCCGCGAGGACGGGCCGGCGGGGCACGCCTCGAAAGCCGGCACGCCGACGATGGGCGGGGTGCTGATCATTCTCGCGCTCTTTTTCGCGACGATCATGCTCGCCGATATCACCAATGTCTACATCACGCTCGCGATCGTGGTGACCGGCGGCTTCGCCGCGATCGGCTTCATCGACGATTCGCTGAAGCTCAAGCGGAAATCGAGCCACGGCCTTTCTGCGCGCGACAAATTCATGCTGCAGGTCGGTGTCGCTTTCGTCGCCGCCGTCATCCTCTACCGCCAGCCGTTTTTCAGCTCCGTTCTGGCGGTGCCGTTTTTTAAAAATATTCATCCCGAGCTGGGCCTGTTGTACATCCCGTTCGCGATGATCGTGATCGTCGGCGCTTCCAACGCCGTCAACTTGACCGACGGCCTCGACGGGCTCGCGATCGGCCCGGTCATGGTCGGAGCGGCGACCTACGGCGTCATCACGTATCTGACCGGCAACAAGGCGCTGGCCGAATACCTTCAGATCCCCTATGTCGCGGGCGCCGGCGAACTCAGCGTCTTCTGCGCCGCGATGGTCGCCTCCGGCCTCGGCTTCCTCTGGTTCAACGCGTACCCGGCCCAGATGTTCATGGGCGACGTCGGCTCGCTCTCACTCGGCGCGGCGCTGGGCGTCGTCGCGCTCATGAGCAAAAACGAAGTATTGCTCGTGATCGTCGGCGGCGTCTTCGTCATCGAGGCGCTTTCGGTCATTTTTCAGGTCGTATCGTACAAGCTCAGGCGAAAGCGCGTCTTTCTCATGGCGCCGATCCATCATCATTATGAGCTCAAGGGCTGGCCCGAGCCGCAAATTATTGTGCGCTTCTGGATCATCTCGATCATCTGCGCCGTCGTGGCACTGAGCACGCTGAAATTAAGATAACGAGAGTCGCGCGAGGAACGAGTCGGTGAAATCATGGAACTTAAGGGAAAACGGGTAATGGTGCTGGGACTCGCCCGAACCGGCATCGCCGCCGCGCGCTTTCTCGCCGAGAACGGAGCGGCGGTGATCGTCAGCGACCGCAGGAGCGAGGCGGAGCTTACGCTCGAGACGGCCGCGCTCGCCGGCGTCCCGGTGCATTACTTCCTCGGCGGCGAGGATCCGGCATCGCTTGATGGTGTCGATCTCATCGTCCCCAGTCCGGGCGTGCCGCAGGACAATCCGCTGCTCAACGAAGCGGCGCGGCGCGGCATCGGCATCCTGAGCGAGATCGAGCTCGGCTACCGCTTCGTCGGCGCGCCGCTCGTCGCGATTACCGGCACGAACGGCAAGAGCACGACCACTTCTCTGATTGGCGCGATGCTCAAGGCGGCCGGCGCGAAGGTCTTCGTCGGCGGCAACATCGGCGCGCCGCTGATCGGCTTCGCCGGTCAGAAATGGGATTGGGGTATTGTCGAGATCAGCAGCTTTCAGCTCGAATGGGTCGAAGCCTTTCGCCCCAAAATCGCCTTGCTGCTGAACCTCACCGAGGATCATCTCGACCGGTATGCCAGCTTCCACGATTACTGCGCGGCGAAAGAGCGCATCTTCGCCGCCCAGCAAGCGGACGACGTGGCGGTTTTGAACCGCGACGATCCGCTCGTATGGGCGATGAGAGAGCGCATCTGTGCGCGGGTCGTCTCTTTCGGCTGGTCGCCGGTCGGAGAAGGCGTGTCCGCGGCGAACGACGAGATTATTTGGCGCAACGCCGGCCGGGAAGAGCGCTTCGCGCTCGCGCGCGCGAAAATTCACGGCGTCCACAACGTCGAGAATCTCATGGCGGCGGTCGCCGCCGCAAAGGCGGTAGGCGTCGCGGCGCCGGCGATTCAAAGCGCGATCGAAGGCTTCGCCGGCCTTGCGCACCGGCTCGAATTCGTGCGCGAGAAAGACGGCGTACGATACTTCAACGATTCCAAGGGCACCAACGTCGGCGCGGTGGTCAAATCGCTCGCGGGCTTCTCAACGCCCGTGATTCTTTTGGCCGGCGGCGTCGACAAGGGCGGCGATTACGCGCCGCTCGCCGGCGAGATCCGCCGCACCGTGAAGAAATTGATCCTGTTCGGCGCCGCGAAGGAAAAGATTCGCGCGGCGCTCGGCGATTTGACCGAGACGGTCGTCGTCGAGAGCCTTGAGGCCGCGGTGCGCGAGGCGGCGGCGTCGAGCGGCGCGGGCGATGTCGTGCTGCTGTCGCCGGCGTGCTCGAGCTTCGACATGTTCCGCGATTACACCGAGCGGGGAAAACGCTTTCGCGCCCTGGTGCAGGAATTATGAAAGACAGCATTTCCGTCGACGGCTGGATCCTCTTCGCGGTGGCCGCGCTGCTCGCCATCGGCATCACGATGGTGCTGAGCACGAGCTACCTCTACGCGCAGGAGCGCTTCGGCGACGGGACGTACTTTTTCCGCAAACAGCTGATTGCCGCCGGCATCGGCGTGGTCGGGCTGCTCGTCATGGCGGCGCTGCCGGCCGCCATGTATCGCAAGATCGCCTATCCCTTGATGGGCTTCGTGCTGCTGGTTTTGATCCTGCTGCTTATCCCCGGCATCGGCGCGACCCGCGGCGGCGCGCGCCGCTGGCTCGTCCTCGGCGGCTTCGCTTTTCAGCCCGCCGAACTCGCCAAGCTCTCGCTGCTGCTTTACCTCGCCTGCTCGCTGGCGAAAAAATCGGAAAAGATGGGGAGCTTCGCGCTCGGCGTTCTGCCCCATCTCCTGATCGGCGGCATGTTCATCGGGCTGATCGTCATGGAGCCCGATCTCGGCACGGCCGTGACGCTCGGCCTGCTGCTTTTCCTCATGCTGTTCATCGCCGGCGCGAAGCTCTCGCATCTCGCGTGGCTCGGCGCTTCGGCGCTGCCGGTGATCGCGGTCGCGGTGATGGGCGCCGAGTACCGGCTCCGCCGGCTCATGGTTTTTCTCGATCCATGGCGCGACGCCTCGAAGAGCGGCTTCCAGATCATTCAGTCCTATATCGCCTTCGGCTCGGGTCAGCTGCTGGGGCGCGGCCTCGGCGAGAGCCGGCAGAAGATGTTTTATCTCCCCGAGGCGCACACGGATTTCATCTACTCGGTTATCGGCGAGGAGATGGGGCTTCTGGGCGCGCTCGGCGTGCTCGCGCTATTCGCGGTGATCATCGTCCGCGGACTCAAGCTCACGGGCAAGATCGAGGAGCCGTTCAGCCAGTATCTCGCCTTCGGCTTGACGACGCTGCTCGGGCTCCAGGCGCTGATCCACATGAGCGTCGTGATGGGGCTGATGCCGACGAAGGGCCTGGTGCTGCCGTTCATCAGCTACGGCGGCTCGGCGATGATGGTGAATTTGATCGAGGCGGGAATGCTCCTTGGCCTCTCGCGCGGGAGACGATGAAGTGCGCGTTATCATCGCCGGCGGGGGCACCGGAGGGCACCTCTTCCCCGGACTCGCCGTGGCGCAGGAATTCAAGAAGCGTGACGCGATGACGGAGATCTTATTTGTCGGCACGGCTCAGGGCATCGAGACCCGCGCGGTTCCCGCGGCGGGCTTTCCGCTCGAGCTGATACCGGTGCGCGGACTCAAAGGGAGGGGCGTGCGCGGTTTGCTTCAGGGGCTTTACGGCATTCCAGCGAGCTTCCTGCGCTCGCTCAAAATCCTCCGGCGCTTCCGCCCCGACTGCGTGCTCGGCGTCGGCGGCTACGCGTCGGGGCCGCTCCTGCTCGCGGCGAAGACGCGCGGAATCCGCTCCGCGGTGATGGAGCAAAATCTCCGCCCGGGTCTTACGAATCAGATGCTCGGCAAAATCGCCGACCGGGTCTTCACCGCCTACGAAGGCAGTGCCAAATTTTTTCCGCGCGGACGCGTCGTCGAGACGGGCAATCCGGTGCGCTGGCGCAAGCTGCCCGTGGTCGCGACGGACGAAAAGTTTACGTTATTCATCTTCGGCGGCAGCCAGGGCGCGCGGCGCGTCAACCAGGCTACCGTAGAAATGTTGAAACAGTTACGTGACATGCAATCTTCGCTGAAGGTCGTCCATCAGACCGGCGCGCTCGACTTCGAAGCAGTCCGCGCCGCGTACGGCGATCTGCCGTTCGAGGCCGAGGTCGTGCCGTTCATCGACCGCATGGATTTGGTCTACGCCCGCGCCGACCTCGTCGTCTGCCGCGCCGGCGCGGCGACAATCGCCGAGCTCACGGTTTTCGGCAAGCCGGCGGTGCTGATTCCGTATCCTTATGCGGCTTACGATCACCAGCGGCTCAATGCCGAGGCGCTGGTCGAGCGCGGCGCGGCGGAGATGATCCTCGACCGCGAGCTCGACGGGGAAAAATTGGCCGCGCGCGTCCAGGCGCTTTACGCCGACCGCGCGCGGCTGGCGGCGATGGCCGAGGCGGCGAAGCGGCTCGGGCGGCCGGAGGCGGCCGAGCGCATCGTGGATGAATGCTACGCGCTGGCGGGCAGGTAAAACGGATTAAGTTGTTGCGATGTTCGAGAAAAAACATCGGGTCCATTTCGTCGGGATCGGCGGCATCGGCATGAGCGGCATCGCCGAGGTCCTGCTCAATCTGGGCTACAAGGTCTCCGGCTCGGAGCTGCGCGAGAGCGAAGCGACCGAGCGGCTCGGCGCGCTCGGCGCGGAGATATTTTTCGGCCATCGCGAGGCGAACCTCAGCGGCGATCCCTCGGTCGTCGTGATCTCGACCGCAGTCAAATATACCAATCCCGAAGTCGTCGAGGCGCGGCGGAAAAATATTCCCGTGATCCCCCGCGCCGAGATGCTGGCGGAGCTGATGCGCATGAAATACGGCGTCGCCGTCGCCGGCAGCCACGGTAAGACGACGACGACGTCGATGATCGCCGCCGTCTTGAGCGCGGCCGGGCTCGATCCCACGATGGTGATCGGCGGCCGCGTCCGCTCGCTCGGCAGCAACGCGCGCCTGGGCCAGGGCACGTTTCTGGTCGCGGAGGCGGACGAGAGCGACGGGACGTTCCTTTTGCTCTCGCCGACGATCGCGGTCGTGACCAACATCGACCGCGAGCACATGGATTTTTATCAGAGCATGGAGCGCTTGAACGAGAGCTTCCTCGACTTCATCAACAAGGTGCCGTTCTACGGCCTCGCGGTTCTGTGTCTCGATCATCCGAACGTCCGCGCGCTGATCCCCAAAGTGAAAAAGCGTTTCGTCACCTACGGCTTCGCGCCCGACGCGGAATACACCGCGCAGGAGCTCGAGATCCGCCCGATGGAAGTGGAATTCTCCGTTGCGCGCACCGGCAAGACGCTTGGGAAGATCAAGCTGCGCTCGCCGGGACGCCACAGCGCCCAGAACGCGCTCGCCGCCGTCGCCGCCGCCGAGGAGCTGGAAATCCCGTTCGCGAAGATCGCCGCCGGGCTCGAATCGTTCACCGGCATCCAGCGCCGCTTCGAGATCAAGGGCGAGGCCGGCGGCGTGCTCGTGATCGATGACTACGGCCACCATCCCGTCGAAATCCAGGCCACGATCCAGGCGATCCGCGACAGCTGGAAGCGTCCCCTCACGGTCGTCTTCCAGCCGCACCGTTTCAGCCGTACGCAGGACCTCTTCGACGAGTTTTTAATCTCGTTCGACAACGCCGATCGCCTGATGCTGACCGAAATTTATTCGGCCGGTGAAGAACCGCTCGACGGCGTCTCGGCGAAATCGCTCTATCAGGCGATCAAGCAGCGCGGCCACCTCGATGTCGCTTACGCGGACAAAGACGAAATCATCGCGCGGCTGCTGCCGCAATTGAAGCCCGGCGACATCGTGCTCACGCTCGGGGCCGGCGACATTTATAAAATTGGCGAGCGGCTGGTTCAGGAGCTGGAAAAGTGAGTTTGGCTCTCATGGCGGCAGACGGCGGAACAACCTTGCTCGACGCGCTGCGGCCGATTCCCGGCTTGAAGGTGAAGGCCGACGAACCGCTCGCGCGCTACACGACGATGAAAATCGGCGGCCCGGCGGATTATTTCATCGACGCCGATACGAAGCCCGCGCTCGCGCAGGCGCTCAAGCTCTTGCGCGCGCACAACGTGCCGTTCTGCCTGCTCGGCAAGGGGAGCAATGTGCTGGTGAGCGACCGCGGCGTTCGCGGCGCGGTGATCCGGCTGGGCGATGAATTCAAGCGCGCCGGGTGGCGGGAGGAAAAAAATCACGCGTTGGTCGAGGTCGGCGCGGCCTGCGCCATGACGCAGCTCGTGCGAGAGGCGGCGCGCCGCGGACTTGCCGGGCTGGAATTCGCCGAAGGCATACCGGGAACCGTCGGCGGCGCGCTCTACATGAACGCTGGCGCCTACGGCTCGGAGATGGAAAAAATCGTCGTGCGCGTCGAAGGGACGACGCCCGCCGGCGAGGCGGTCGCGTTCGACCGCGATGAGATGACCTTCAGCTATCGCGACTCCCACTTGCCGCCCGGCACCGTCGTGACGACGGTGACGATGCGCCTGGAAAAAAAGGATCCGGTGGAGGTGAGCACCAAAGTGCGCGAGCTCGTAAGCCGGCGGAAGTCGAGCCAGCCGGCGGGCTTTCCCAATTCGGGCTCGATGTTCCGCAATCCGCCGGGCGATTTCGCCGGCCGCCTGATCGAGGCCGCCGGCTTGAAGGGCAAGCGCATCGGCGACGCGCAGATCGCCGAGCGCCACGCGAACTTCATCGTCAATCACGGCGCCGCGCGCGCCGCCGACGTGAAGCAGCTGATGGATACGGCGCGCGCCGAAGTCAAGGCGCGCTTCGGCGTCGAGCTTGTCCCGGAAGTGCGTTTTTTAGGGGAATGGTAACCAGGGCATGAAGCTGTCTTTCTCGCGCGACAACAAGAAGGCGGAGGCGAAAGGCGGGGGGCTCCGGCTCCTGATCGAGCTGGCATTGGGCGTCGGCCTCGCCGTTCTGTTCGTGTCGGTCGATTGGGAAGGGGCCGTGACCGGCGCCATGCGCCTGCGCGACCGCTTTCTCGATCACGAGATTTTCTCCGTCCGCGAGATCAAGGTCAAGGCGGGCGAGAAGGTCGGCGGCAGCGAGATCGTCGCCACCGCAGGATTGAGCGACGGCATGAGCATCTGGCGCGTCGATCCGCAGGCGATCGAGAAAAAAGTCGCGCGCCATCCGTGGGTGAAGCAGGTGCTGGTGCGGCGCGAGTTCCCGCGCCGCGTCGTGATCGAGGTCGAAGAGCGCGAGGCGAAGGCGATCGCCGCGCTGGGAAAGCTCTACTACGTCGACCGCGACGGCTACATTTTCAAGCCTGTCGAGCCGGGGGAGCGCAGCGATTATCCGCTGCTCACCGGCCTCAAGCCGCAGGACCTCAAGTATCCCGCCGCTTTCGCCACGCGGCAGCGGATTCAGGAGGCGCTGCGCTTGAACGATCTCATGGGGAAAGATCCGTTCGCGCTCTCGGAGATCCGCTTTCTGCCGCGCGAGGGGATCGTCGCCTATCCGGTCGGATACCGCCTCGTGCTAACCATGGGCGCGGGAGATTGGGAGGACAAGCTCAAGCGCCTCAGGCGGGTCATCGCGCTCTGGAAAGGCAACGAAGAGCGTCTCGCGGTGCTCGACGTGAGATTCCGCGACCAGGTGGTCGCGCGCATGCGGAAGAGCTGAATCGAGAAGGGGAGAGCTTAGATGGGCAAAAGAAACAACATCGTCGTGGGCCTCGACATCGGCACATCGAAAGTTTGCGCGGTGGTGGGCGAGATGAGCGAGCGCGGCGTCGAGGTCATCGGCGTCGGCTCCCATATCTCGCAGGGGCTCCGCAAGGGCGTCGTCATCAACATCGAGAGCACGGTCGAATCGATCAAGAAGGCGGTGGAAGAGGCGGGCATGATGGCCGGCTGCGAGATCAACTCGGTCTTCACCGGCATCGCCGGCGGTCACATCAAAGGCTTCAACAGCCACGGCATCGTCGCGGTCAAGAACAAAGAGGTGAGCCCGCGCGACGTTGAGCGCGTGATCGACGCGGCGAAGGCGGTCGCGATTCCGATGGACCGCGAGGTGCTGCACATCCTGCCGCAGGATTACATCATCGACGAGCAGGACGGCATCAAGGAGCCGCTCGGCATGTCCGGCGTGCGCCTGGAGGCGAAGGTGCATATCGTCACCGGCGCCGTCACCTCGGCGCAGAACATCGTCAAATGCTGCAACCGCACCGGCCTCAACGTCGCGGACATCGTGCTCGAGCCGCTCGCCTCCGCCGAGGCGGTGCTGACCGAGGAGGAAAAAGAGCTCGGCGTCGCGCTGGTCGACATGGGCGGCGGCACGACCGACATCGCGCTGTTTCACGACGGCGCGGTCAAGCACACGGCGGTCCTCGCGATCGGCGGCAACCATCTCACGAGCGATATCGCCGCGGGGCTCCGCACGCCAATCGCCGAAGCGGAGCGCATCAAGCAGCGCTACGGCTTCGCGCGGACATCCATGGTGACGAAGGACGAGCGCGTCGAGGTGCCGTCGGTCGGCGGGCGCAGCTCGCGCACGATCACGCGCCAGATCCTCTGCGAGATCATCGAGCCCCGGCTCGACGAAATCTTTCAGCTCTTTCGCCGCGAGATCATGAAATCCGGCTACGAAGGCTGCCTCTCTTCCGGCGTCGTCCTGACCGGCGGCTCGACGCTGCTCCCCGGCATGATCGAGATGGCCGAAGAGGTGCTCGGCATGCCGGCGCGCCTCGGTCTCCCGATGCACGTGCACGGCTTGACCGACGTGATTGCGAGCCCGATCTACGCGACCGGCGTCGGCCTTGTGCTCTACGGCATGAAGCGGCAGGACAAGAATTTTTTCCGCATGCGCGAAAACAACGTCTTGGGCAAAGTGAAGGGGCGGATGGCGGATTGGCTGAGCGAATTCTTTTAGGACGAGTCTTGAAACAACACTATCACAGGCGCCGCAGGGCGGCCTGCTCAACGACAAGGAGGAGTCATGTTTGAGTTAGTCGAGCACGTTCAGTTGGGCGCGCGCATCAAGGTCATCGGCGTCGGCGGCGGGGGCGGCAACGCGGTCAACACCATGATCGCCGGCAAGCTCACCGGGGTCGATTTCATCGTCGCGAACACCGACGCGCAGGCGCTCGAGGCGAACCGCGCGACGGTCAAGCTCCAGCTGGGCGAGGAGATCACCAAAGGGCTCGGCGCCGGCGCGAATCCCGAGGTCGGGCGGCGCGCTGCGATGGAAGACGAGGCCAAGCTCCGCGAATATCTCACCGGCGCGGACATGATCTTCATCACCGCCGGCATGGGCGGCGGCACCGGCACCGGCGGCGCGCCGGTGATCGCCAAAGTCGCGCGCGAGGTCGGCGCGCTCACGGTCGGCGTGGTGACCAAGCCGTTCGTCTTCGAAGGCAAGAAGAGAATGCGCCAGGCGGACGAGGGCATTCAGGAGCTCAAGGCGAGCGTCGATACGCTGATCGTGATTCCGAACCAGCGCCTGTTGAGCATCGCCGCGCGGACGACGACGATGCTGGAAGCCTTCCACAAGGCGGACGACATCCTGCTCCAGGCGGTGCGCGGCATCTCGGACCTCATCATCACGCCCGGCCTCATCAATCTCGACTTCGCCGACGTGCGCACGGTCATGGCGGAGATGGGCCTCGCGCTCATGGGCGCGGCGACCGCCTCCGGCGAGAACCGCGCGGTCGAGGCGGCGCAGAAGGCGATCTCGAGCCCGCTGCTCGAAGACATCTCGATCCACGGCGCGCGCGGACTCCTCATCAATATCACGGGCGGCGCGGATTTGGGTCTCCACGAAGTCAACGAGGCGGCGACGATGATCCAGGAAGAGGCGCACGACGAGGCGAATATCATCTTCGGCGCGGTCATCGACGAGCGCATGAAGGACGAGATCCGCGTGACGGTAATCGCGACCGGCTTCGGCGAGCGCGACGAGCAGAGAAAACCGTCGCTCGCGGGCCTGGCCGGCGGGAACGTCGCCGCTGCGCGGGCCAAGAAAATCGTCCATCTGGGCACGATCGTCGACGATCTCGATGCGCCCACGTGGCAGCGCAACAAGCGCGACGAAGAGCCGGCCGAGCGCCCGTCGATGCAGTTCAATCAGGACGACGACGATAAGTTCGACGTGCCGACGTTTCTGAGAAGGCAGATGGACTGAGCGGCTAAGACAAAAAAACTTTTCTAAACTCTTCCCTTGATTGCCGCCGGGCTGCGCCCCCCGCAGACCCGGCGTTGAATCATAGCGCCAATCGCAGGTCGAGGCTCGCTTGTGCTCTCCCTCTCGATGGCGTGTCCACTCGCGCGAGCTCCATCCAACCGCGTCTTTTCAAAACAACGATGGCCTTTCGGAATCCTCTGTTTATCTCCAATCTGTTTTGATAGTTATTAACATTATTTTCCCATATCGTCGTAACTGGCGGCGAGAGGATACAGTAGGAAGACTAGATGGGATTGTTGGACGGTAAAGTTGTCGTCGTGACCGGCGGCGGCCACGGCATCGGAAAAGCGTACTGCTTGGGCATTGCACGCGAAGGCGGAACTGCGGTCGTCGCCGATATCGACGGGCAGGCGGCCGAAGGGGTCGCGAAGGCGATCCAGGACAGCGGCGGAAAGGCGCTGGCGGCCAAAGTCGATGTCGCGAACTTCGCCAGTTGCCAGGATATGGCCAAAAAAGCAATCGACGCTTACGATAAGATCGACGGTTTGATCAATAACGCGGCGATCTTCATGAGCGTGCCCGCAGAGAAGGGCAGCTGGCAGGACATCACGGAAGAAGCTTGGGATCGGATGATGACCGTGAACGTCAAGGGGCTGTGGCTCGCAAGCCGCGCCGTGGTGCCGGCGATGCAAAAGCGAAAGCAAGGCAGCGTCGTCAACATATCCTCGAATATGGCGTTTAACGGCGGCTTGACCATGATGCACTACGTGACATCGAAGGCCGCCGTCGTAGGTTTCAGCCGCGTGCTCGCCCGCGAGCTCGGACCGGATAACGTTCGCGTGAATACGCTCGCGCCCGGCGCGACGATGAGCGAGGAAAAAGTTACGGAGACGGCGCTCAAAAATTACGAGCGCTCGGCTTCGACGCGGATTCTCAAACGCATCGAGCAGCCGGACGACCTGGTCGGCACGGCGCTGTTCTTATTGTCGGATTTGAGCGCGTTTGTGACCGGTCAAACCATTCTTGTCAACGGCGGCGCCGTGCTCCATTAATCGGCGGAGAATTGCTATGGGATGGATAGATGCAGACGCTCATGTGGTCGAAAGCCCGCGTACGTGGGACTACCTCGCCCCTTCGGAAAGCAAGTTTCGTCCGCTTTTGTTTCAAGCCGAAGGCGATGCGCAGAAAGCGCACTGGGTGATCGACGGCAAGATTCGCGGCTTGTTTCGCTTTACGTTCAGCAAGGAAGACCTGGAAAAAAAATCGGCCGAGCTCGGCCGCGACATGACGACAACGATGGCGACGC
>Ga0075423_10001711_pt1 | contig 19505 bp, 16 predicted proteins | sample SoiMethybrSBSTD2_FD_80114 | JGI IMG/M metagenome (GOLD analysis project Ga0075423, IMG submission 80114) | Bulk soil microbial communities from a Populus tree surrounding site in Tennessee, USA - Soil MetaG P. TD hybrid SBSTD2 | ecosystem: Environmental > Terrestrial > Soil > Tree plantation...
CAGGCTTGGCATGGCACCGGCGTACTCGCGCTGCTCTCGGGACATCCGCAGAGCAGCACGCCCGGGCTCATCCCCAACGCGACGTTTACCGCCACCAATACCTTCTATTCGGATGGCAATGGCCAGCCCGCCACCGATACGACCACCCTCGTTAAGGCGCTGAAATTGATGGAGACCTACAAGGTCAAGGTCGTCAACCTGAGCCTTGCGGGCCCGCAGGACGCCGTGCTGCACAAGCAGATCAAGGATATGAGCGAGACCGGTGTGTTGTTCGTGGCGGCGGCCGGCAACGGCGGGCCGTTCGCGCTGCCGAGCTATCCCGCCGCCTACCCGGAGGTCATTGCGGTGACCGCCGTCGATCGCAACCTCGTGGGCTACCGGCATGCCACGCGCGGGCCGCACATCGACCTGGCCGCCCCCGGCGTCGATGTCTGGACCGCGCTGCCGGACAAGCGTGAGGGACCGCAGACCGGGACGTCGTTCGCTGTGCCTTATGTCACGGCAGCCGCTGCCGCAGTCTACCCCAAGGACGAGCTCCGCTATAGCGGCCGCCCACTCGATCCGAAGCGAGCCGTGCTGAGCCGCCTCACCACCCGCGATCTGGGCCCGGAGGGCCGCGATTCCATCTACGGACAGGGTTTGCTGCAGGCGCCCGCCAAGTGCGCCGACAAGTCGGGCCCGCAGGCGGGCGCCGTCGAGGTCAGTTCTGCCTGGTCGCCGACGCTCCAGCCGGTGGTGCAGCCGGCCGAGACGGGGGCGAGCGGGGGCCTGATGTCGCTAACGCCATCGGCGGAAGTGCGTTGGCCGGGGGTGGTCCAACACCTCTCCTTCCAGCCAGACAAATAACGGCTCGCTCGGTTGACGGGGAGCCCGTTGCGCGGTGCCCCTTCGTGCGGCAGTCTGGGCCGCAGCGGTTTGGTTGAGACCCCAGCCCATTCAGGGGGCTGCGCCCCGCCCCCGTTGGTGAGCGATCAACGCGGCCGTTGCCATCCGCCCGCTAGCAAGCGCTTTTCGTCGGCAGGCAACAGGACCACGCCCTGCATCAGCTTGCCGAGCGCGCTCTCGAGACTGGGCGCGCCGGCCTTGTCCTCGCCCGCCGGCGCGTAGCCGCTTGCCGGCGGGGCGGCGGCGAGGACCGCCTGGGCCTTGACCTGCCATGCCCCGTCGCGGTCGCGGCAGGCAATACCTGCAAGGCGGGTTTCATCGGCCCGCGTCAGCTCGTACTGGCGGCACCAGGCCTGCTCTTTACTCAAGAACGTGCCGGTGGGTTTGAGGCTGGCGAGATAGCTCGAAACATTGCTTTCGCTCGCCTCCAGCGCGCGCTGAAATTGGGGAGAGCTCGCGAGCCCTTGCGCGCCCGCGTCGGCGAGCTGCGGGCGCAGGGGGGAAGCTGTGTTGAGCTGCCAGGCCAGCGTGGCAACGACGAGCGCGGCAAGCCCGGCCAGCGACCAGGCGGGCAGGCGCCAATGCTCCGCCCATTTGGGCTCGATGGAGCGCAAGGAAAAAAGCCACCAGCGTTCCCCCGCGGCTTTCGGCTTAGCCTCGGCCAGCAGCCGCAGCAAACGATCGGGAATGGGCGGCAGACGATCGAACGGGGCGGCGAGCCCGCGATTGGTGATGATATAGCTCTCGAGCTTTTCCAACAGCGCCGGATCCCGCAGCAAGGCTTGGCGCACCAACGGGCGCAAATGGCGCGGCAGTACGCCGTCGGCATAGGCCATGAGATCGGCATCCGAGATATGGGTCATAGCCGCGTCCCTGCTTTTGTTGGGGTAAGACGTGTGTTGGCGCGCAGATCCGGCGCTGGACGGGGCCGCTCTGCGGGGATTGCGGGCTCGAGGCGCTCATGCAACTCGCGGCGAGCGCGTGCCAGGCGGCTCATCACCGTGCCAATGGGCGTACCCGTGATTTCGGCGGCCTCCTTGTAGGAGGCCCCATCGATGCAAACCAACGCCACCAGGACCTGCTGTTCCGGAGAAAGGTCGGTCATGGCCTCGAGAACGGCCTCCAGCGTCAGGCGGCCTTCCACGACGCTGCGGCCATCCTGACCAGGGACCGCTTCGACGATCTCGGGGTCCGACAGCTCCGAGCGATGCTTGCGGGCCCGCGTGCGGTCCAGCCACAGATTTTGCGCGATGCGATACATCCAACTGTCTAATCTGCTACCGGGCTGCCACTGATCCACGCGCGACAACGCACGCAAGCATGTCTCTTGAACAAGATCGTCGCCTTGGTCCAAGTCCCCCGTGAGAGCGACGGCAAATCGCCTAAGTCTCGGAAGGAACTCGACCATTCGGGTGCGGAACTCGTCCGTCACGCGCGCTGTCTCCCCGCGGGTCGGGGATCTAACGCCTGACGGCGGCCTTTATTCTCCTAAGTGGGAGAAACAACTCGAGCGGTGTGGCATAAACCACTCGGGTCCTGGGTCAGACGCCCTCCTGGTGCGTCCGCGCCTGGGCCACGGGCACGCCGGGCTCAAACTTGACCCGGCGGATCACCAGCGTGGTTTTGACGCTGGCCACGTTGGGGGCCGCGGTCAGCTCCTCGATCACGAAATCCTGGAAGGCCGTCAGGTCTGGGGCTACGCACTTAAGCTGGAAATCGCTCTCACCGGACAGCATGTAACACTCGCGCACCAGCGACCACGCCAGGACGCGGTTCTCAAAGGCACGCAGATCGGGCTCGGATTGGCTATGCAGACCCACCATGGCGAAGGCGATCACTTCAAAACCGACGCTCTTCTCGTCGAGGACGGCGAAATAGCCGGCAATCATGCCGGCTTCTTCCAGCGCCCGCACGCGGCGCAGGCAGGGCGGCGGGGAAATGCCGACCTTGCGCGCCAGTTCGACGTTGCTGACCCGCCCATTGGCTTGCAGCTCCTTGAGAATGCGCCAGTCGATGGCGTCGAGGCGGACACGCATGGCATCAGGGCTCCAAGCAACCCGGCGAAGTGTTCCGCCAAAGCAGCCGCCGACGCAACGTCGTTTTCCCCCGCGTCCGGCGGGCCGCGGCAAATTTGGGGAGGCCTGGCATGACCGCGCGGCCGGCGACCGCGGGACGGCGCGGCTGGATCATCAGCGACGGCAAGCGCGGCAACGAGGTGCAAAGTGGCGGCGTGTTCGAGGCCTTGGGCCTCGTCAGCGAGATCAAGCTGGTCGAGCCTAGAGGCTTGTGGCGGCTGCTCTCGCCCTGGGGACCCGTCAGCCCGTCCGAGCAGTTCGGTGGCCCGCAAAGCCCGTTTCGGCCGCCGTGGCCCGACTTTGCGATTGCGGTGGGACGCTTGACGACCCCCTACATTCGCGCGCTCAAGCGCAAGGCCGGGTTGGGGACCTATACCATCATCCTGCAGGACCCGAAGGTGAGCGCAGCGGCGGCCGATCTGTTCTGGGTCCCCGAGCACGACGTGCGCCGCGGCCCCAATGTGGTGACGACCTTGACCGCCCCACATGGTTTTTCTGAGCGCACCCTATCGGCTCTGAGGCAGCATCTGCCGCCGGCGCTGGCAGCACTCCCCAGCCCGCGGGTTGCGCTTTCCCTCGGCGGACCCAATGGCGACTATCGCTACGGCGCCGAGGGCATGGAGCACCTTGGAAGTGCGCTGCGCTCGCTGGCCGCCTTGGGGGCGGGGCTGATGATCACGCCGTCGCGGCGCACCCCCGCCGCCGTTCTCGCCAGCGTACAGGCGGCGGTCAGGGGCCTCGCCGCCTGGGTCTGGGACGGGGAGGGCGACAATCCCTATCCCCATTTCCTGGCGCATGCCGACGCCTTCATCGCGCCCGCCGATTCCATCAACATGACCGGGGAGCCGTGCGCGACCGGGCGGCCCGTTTTCGTCTTCGATCCCGGCGGCGGCTCGCCGAAATTCGACCGCTTTCATCGGGCGCTGGAACGCTACGGCGCGACGCGCCCGCTGCCTCGACATTTCGACCGCTTGCAGACGTGGAGCTATCGGCCGCTCAACTCGGCCGAGACGATCGCCGCGGAGATCGCGCGGCGCTGGAGCAAGCGCAAGGAGATGTTGGGCCCGACGCTGGGGCGCCGGATGCCGTGACGCCGGCCAGGGCGCCAGGCGCCGCTTGGCGCTATTGACGGGCGGCGCGTTTGGCCGGATATGCAACCGGCCAGTTCTCCTCACCCCGGCGGGTGGTTGCCCGCCATCCCCGCAGCCCCTCGCAAGGCCTGAGCGATGGCCATTCCCATTGTGCCTTTGGTGGTCGCTACCGCGCTCTTCATGGAGAACACGGATTCCACCATTCTGGCCACCGCCCTTCCCACCATCGCCCGCGATTTGGGGCTCGATCCAATTTCCCTCAAGCTCGCGGTCACCTCCTACCTCGTGAGCCTGGCGGTGTTCATTCCGATCAGCGGCTGGGTGGCCGATCGGGTCGGCGCCCGCACCACGTTTCGCCTGGCGCTCGGCCTCTTCATGCTGGCCTCGATTGGCTGCGCCTACTCGAGTTCGCTGGCGGGCTTCGTGTGCTGGCGCGCCGTGCAGGGCATGGGAGGCGCCATGATGGTGCCGGTCGGACGCATGGTCGTGATCCGCACGGTCACCAAGAACGAGTTGGTGCGGGCGCTTTCCTTCATCGCCATGCCGGCGCTCATCGGTCCCATGCTCGGACCGCCGATCGGCGGCTTGATCGTCACCTATTGGGATTGGCGGTGGATATTTTTCGTCAACATTCCAATCGGCATCCTCGGCATCATCCTGGCCTCGCTCTACGTGCCCAATATCAAGCAGGAAACCGCGCCCCTGGACGTCGGGGGCTTTGTGCTTTGTGCCCTCGGCCTTGGCGGCCTCATCCTGGGCGCGGCCATGACTGGTCGCCACATCGCCCCGGTTGAGTTCGCGGTCGGCTCCATGCTGATCGGAGCCGTCATGCTGATGGGCTATGTGCGCCATGCCCTGAGCACGGAGCGGCCGCTGCTCGATTTGCGCCTGATGCACTTCAAGACTTTCGAGGCGGGCATCCTCGGCGGCACTTTCTTCCGTTTCGGCGTGGGCGCCAGCGCCTTCTTGCTGCCGCTGATGCTGCAGTTGGGCTTCGGCCTCGATCCCCTGCGCTCCGGCCTGACCACCTTTGCCGGCGCGGTCGGGGCGCTGCTGGTGAAGCCGCTGGCGCGCAGTTTCCTTTTCAGATTTGGCTTCCGGCGACTCTTGATTGTCAACGGCCTGCTGGCCTCCCTGACGCTGATGGCCTTCGCGCTTTTCAAGCCGACCACCCCGCACGTCATTATTTTGGGCGTGTTGCTGCTGGGGGGATTTTTGCGCTCGCTGGAGTTCACCAGCCTCTCGGCCATCACCTACGCCGAGCTCGAAACCAAGCAGATCAGCGCCGCGACCGGGATGGCCAGCGTCGCCCAGCAGGTGTCGATCAGTTTGGGCGTGGCAACCGGCGCCATGGTGCTCGAGGTGTCGGCGTGGGCGGCGGGGCGTGGGGCGCCGGCGGTCGCCGATTTTGCCGCCGCCTTCCTGGTCGTCGGTCTCGTCTCGGCCATGACGTCGCTTCTGATGCTGCGTCTGCCGGTCGGCGCCGGCGACGAAATCGCCGGCCGCGTCCTGCCGCCCGCCGACCCGCCGCGCGTGCGGCCGGCCTAGGAAGCTGAACGCGGGCGGGGTCGCCAGATCGCCGTGTGCGCGACGCGCGCGATCGGTCGGTCCGAGTCGGCCACGATCACGCCGTCAAGTTCCACGAAATGATGGCCCTTGCGCTCGTAGTTGGCGAGGATCTTGGCGCGCACGCTCAACTCATCGCCGATCCTGACCGCCGCGAAATGCGCAATGTCGCTGCCGACGTGAATCCAGGGGCCGAGCACGACGTTGTGCATCAGGGCCCAATTGCAAAGCCGCGGCAGCAGGCCAGGGTGGCACAGCCCCTCGGCCGCATAGATCGGATCGGTCTCGCGCACATCCGCAAGGTACTGCGCTGCGAATTGAGCGCTCACCTGCAGTGGTCGGATGCCGAGCCAGCGCCCGGGTGCAAGCGTTGCCTGATCGGCGGCGGCGCGCTCCGCCACCGCCGGCACGGCCGCGAAGTCGGCCAGCGACGGCGCCGGTATCGGGTCGAGCCGGGCGTGGCCGCTGGCGCACACGCGGTCGCGGCAGGTCACTTCGATGTCGAGGCCGGCATTGGCCTCGCGCGGGAGAACCGTGGCGAGTTCCCCGTCGTAGACCGGCTGCAGGAAACGCGCGGCGAGGCGGCCGCGCTCGAGAAAGCTCAACCCCCAGCGGGCCACGGCCGGATGCGCCATATAGGCATAGACGTCGACGCCGGGGACCAGGCCGCCGCCGAAGCCGAATTGGCGCGCCACCCGATCGTCGTGCATTTTGTTCTCAGACTGGCGAGCGCTGTTATAGGCGAGGACCTGGTGGGCCGCGAGACCGGTGGTCATGGTTCAGCCTCCGTCACGCCGATGCCGAAACGGGCGCGCCGGTGGCCAGCCAGCGCTCGAGCGGCTCGAGCAGGTCCTCGAGCGGCCGGTAGCCGTTGGTCACGAGCGCGTAGCCCTTGGCGCGGCTGCCGGCGATCAGGGTCGGAAAGCCGCGGATGCCCAATTCCTGGGCGGTCAAAAAATCGCGGAAGGTCTCGTTGCGCGTTGCCGGCGCGGCGAACACGTCGGCGAAAGCCTCCTTGGCAAGCCCCGCCTCCTCCGCGACGCCGGCAAGCTCGTCGGCCGCGGTCATGTCGCGGTTCTCGGCATAGAAGGCCTGTTGGATGCGCGCCATGAACGGCAAGGCGAGCGTCGGCTGCAGGCGCCGCACGCTCACCACGGCCCGGCAGGCCGGCTCCGTGTCGTAGCTAAAGTGTTCGCGCGCGAAAAAGCTCATGTCGAAGGGCTGGCCCGTGGCCGCACCCACGCGCGTCCAGGCTTGGCGCACATAGGCCTTGTCGGCGGCGCCCATGGGCTCCTGATTGCCCGCGTGCAGGCCGCCCATCATCAGGCGGAGCGGCAACGAGGTCTCGAAGCGTTCGGCGAGCGCCGAGATCACAGGCTGGAAGCCATAGCACCAGGAGCACATGGGATCGGCGATATAAATCATCTCCATGGCTGCCTCTTGCCGCTCGCCTGTGTGCGTCCCCCTCTGCCCTGCAATTTAGCCCCGGGCAGCCGCATTTCCTAGCCACGTGGCCGCCATCCGGCTCAAGGGAACTTGCCGGCGGTTCGCGTCGTTCCCATCTCAGGGGGGCAACGGACAAGGTGATCTTCGAGCAATGTTCCCGATCCGAGACAGCGTCAGGCGCACGCGCGATCCGCTCGTCGTCTGGATCATCATAGGGCTGAACATTGCCGCATTCCTCTATCAGCTCGGCTTGAGTGCGCCGGAGCTCAAGTATTTCCTCTATCAGCACGCCCTGGTGCCGCGCCGCTACTTCAGCCCCGGCTGGGGCAACATGGTGGGTTTATCACCCACCGATTTCTCGCCCTTGCTGACCAACACGTTTCTGCATGGTGGCTGGCTGCATATCATCCTCAACATGTGGACCCTCTATATCTTCGGTCCGGCACTGGAAGACCGCTTGGGGTCGGTGCGCTTTGGCATTCTCTATCTCTTGGCCGGCGTCGCCGCGAGCGCCACGCATGCGCTGTTCAATCCCGCCTCCGTGGTGCCGGCGCTCGGGGCATCGGGCGCCATCGCCGGCGTGATTGCCGCCTACGCGGTGCGCTTCCCCTACGCCTGGGTGCGCATTCTCGTGCCGATCCTCTTCATCCCCTTGTTCTTCAGCATCCCCGCCGTCGCCTTTGCCGGCATCTGGTTCCTCATGCAGTTGATCCAGGGCACGAGCGAGCTCTTTTCGCCGTGGCAAATGGGCGGCGGCATCGCCTGGTGGGCGCATATCGGCGGCTTTATCGCCGGCTGGCTGCTGCTGGGCCTGCTTGATCCAGCGGCCACCGCGGTGCGGGGTCAGCCCGGCTGGTACAACGGGGGCCCCTGGGAGCGCTCGGGACGCCGCTAAGCCAGGTCGATGCTGTGCTTGAGGCGGACCGCGCTTCAAGCTAAAAGGCGCGACAACTCCCCATTGATCCGAACGTCGAGGCGCCCGTGGCGAACCCCCAATACGTCTACCACATGCACAAGCTGTCCAAGACCTACCCTGGGGGCAAGCAGGTCTTGAAGGACATCTCGCTGTCGTTCTTTCCTGGCGCCAAGATCGGCGTCGTCGGCTTGAACGGTGCGGGCAAGTCGACCTTGCTCAAGATCATGGCCGGCGACCTCGAGGAGTATATCGGGGAGGCCTGGGCCGCGGATGGCGTTCGGGTTGGCTACTTGGCGCAGGAGCCCGAGCTCGATCCCGCCAAGGACGTGCTCGGCAACGCCATGGAAGGCGTGGCGGCGAAGAAAGCGCTGGTCGATCGCTACAACGAGCTCGCCGCCAACTATTCCGATGAGACCGCCGAGGAGATGGCGCGGCTTCAGGATGAAATCGAAGCCCAGGGCCTGTGGGATCTCGACACCCAGGTGGAGCAGGCGCTCGATGCCTTGCGCTGCCCACCGGGAGACCAGGACGTCGCCACGCTCTCGGGCGGCGAAAAGCGGCGCGTGGCCCTGACCCGGCTTCTGCTCGCCAAGCCCGAGATCCTCCTGCTCGACGAGCCCACCAATCATCTCGATGCGGAATCGGTGGCTTGGCTGGAAAGATATCTCAAGGACTACGCCGGCTGCATCATGCTGGTGACGCACGACCGCTACTTCCTCGACAACATCACGGAATGGACGCTCGAGCTCGATCGCGGGCACGGCGTGCCCTACAAGGGCAACTATTCGAGCTGGCTGGAGCAAAAGGCCAAGCGCCTCGAGGTGGAGAAGGGGCAGGAGGAAGCAAAGCAGCGCACGCTGAAGCGTGAACTGGAATGGATCAGATCCTCGCCCAAGGCGCGCCAGGCGAAGTCGAAGGCGCGCATTCAGGCCTACGAGCGCTTGGCCGAGGAAGCCGGCCGCGAGCAGACCGGCAAGGCGCAGATTCAAATTCCGCCCGGCCCGCGGCTTGGCGGCGTGGTGCTCGAGGTCGAAGGCCTGTCGAAGGCCTTCGGCGACAGGCTGTTAATCGATGAGCTCTCCTTCCAGCTGCCGCCCGGCGGCATCGTTGGCGTGATCGGCCCGAACGGGGCAGGCAAGACCACGCTCTTCAAGATGCTCACGGGCGCAGAGAAGCCGGATAGCGGCAGCATCCGGCTTGGCGACAGCGTCAAGCTCGGCTACGTCGACCAAAGCCGCGACCATCTCGACGCCAAGAAGTCCGTTTGGGAGGAAGTCTCGAACGGTCTCGACATCATGAAACTCGGCGACAAGATGGAAGTGAACAGCCGCGCGTACGTGAGCTGGTTCAACTTCAAAGGCCCCGATCAGCAAAAGAAAGTCGGCCTGCTTTCGGGCGGTGAGCGCAATCGCGTGCACCTGGCAAAGATGCTGAAGGAAGGCGGCAATCTCCTGTTGCTCGACGAACCCACCAACGACCTTGATACGGAGACCTTGTCGGCCCTGGAGGCGGCGCTCGAAGACTTCGCCGGCTGCGCCGTCATCATCAGCCACGACCGCTTTTTCCTCGACCGTATGGCCACCCACATCCTCTCCTTCGAGGGGGATAGCCATGTCGAGTGGTTCGAAGGCAATTTTCAGGATTACGAGGCCGACAAAAAGCGCCGCCTCGGCGAGGCCGCCGTGGAGCCGCACCGCATCAAGTTCAAGCGCTTCGAGCGGCGCTAGCCCGCCTTGCCGGGGCGGGATGGCGCGGCGGCGCCTCCGCATCGAAGCTGGCCAGGCCCCGCCATGGCCCGGAGACGCTCCCATGCCCTATGCCACCGCGCACGGCGCCAGGATCTATTACGAGGAGGTCGGTGAGGGCACGCCCCTTCTGTTCCTTGCACGAATTCGGTGGCGACCACCGCAGCTGGCAGGAGCAAATGCGTCAGTTCGGGCGGGGCCGGCGCTGTATTGCCTTTAGCGCACGCGGCTATCCGCCGTCGGATTTGTGCCGCTGAGGAGACGCTCTACGACCAGGAGCTCAGCACTGGCGACGCCTTGGCGGTGCCTGTTGCGGCAGGGGTCGACAAGGCGCATCTGGGGGGCCTCAGCATGGCCGGCTGCACGGCCCTGATGCTGGCCAGCAAACCTCCCGAGCGCGTGCTCTCCTCTGTACGGCCGCGCGGGCCGGCTCCGGCGCGCAGCCGGCAAGGCGAGAGCAATTCTTGCGCGAGGCGAGCCTCCGAGCGGCCGCCTTCGAAAAGGCGGGCAAGATCGAGGCCCGAGGCCGTTGGCCTCAATCCCACGCGTGTGCAGCTTCTCAGCAAGGGGCCGATCGGTTGGCGCATATTCGTCACGCTCGCCGAGCACCCGGCGCATGCCGCGGCCAAGACGCTGCGCAAGGTGCAGGTTGCGCGCGCCTCGCTCGATGACCCGGAGCCGCCGTTGAGGCGCACGTCGCTACCGATCCTGCGCATCGCCGGTGATGAGGACGAACCCTGCCGCAACGTCAATCTTTGGATGCGGCGATTGCTGCCGAACGCGCGGCTCGCGCTGTTCCCGGCTTCGGGCCAGGCCGTCAATCTCGAGGAACCGGCCCGCTTCAATGCGACGCTCGAGCGCTTCTCAATGCGACGCTCGAGCGCTTCCTCTCAGAGGTGGAGCGCGGCGCCTGGAGGCCACGCGATCCGCCGCCACGCCGGCGCTCCGAGGCTCGGCACCCCAGCGTCGGGCAATTGCGTGCGCCTAGCTCCGATTGAGCGCGGCGGTCAGGGCGTGGAGATTGCCGCCGTTCTGTTCGATGTAGTCTTCGAACAGCTTCTTCAGGAACGGCGTCATCCAAAAACCCAACACCATGGCGTCGCGGACCTTGTAGCCATTGCCGTACTTGGCGAGCAGCCAGCGCACGTCGTAGGCCGTGCCGTCCTGCATCACCACTTGGCTGTCGACCATTACCCCGCTGCTGCCCCGCGTGCTCTGGTTGGTCCAGTTGACGCGTGAGACGGGGTATTTGGGGGCTTCGCTGGCGGCATAGCGAGAAATAAAGCGAACCATGCCGGAGAAGTAGGTGTCCCGGTCGGTCGCGGCCAGCTTGGCGCGATAATTGCCGAGCGAATAAAGCCCGATGTAGGAGACATCGGCGTGGCGCTGGATCACGGTTGCCATCACCCCGGGGGAGCGTGTGCGGGCCGCCGACATGAGCTCCTTGCCGACCTGGGACATGTAGATCACGGGCGGATCGGCGGCGCCGGCTGACGAGATGGCGCCCAAGCGATCGGCGAGGAGCGAGGCAAGCAGCAAAAGAGTGACGCAAAGCCCTGCGGAAAGGCCCGCCCGAGTGCCCCTAGCAAGGCTGGCGATGCAACTAAATACCTTGATCATGCGAAACGTTTCCCCTCTCCCATGACGCAGCCCCCGCGGCCGTCATCTGGAGCGTGCACGTGTTTTGAACACGGAATGGGGCGCCCCGTCAAAGGCCTCCCGCCGCCGATGATCGGATCGGGTTTGCCCCTCCATGTCACTCAATTGTGTCGAGCCGGCGATAGGCGACGCCGCCTTTGAGGCGCGAGAAGCAAAAAACGGGCCGCGCCCGAAGGCGCGGCCCGTCGCAACAGCCAACAAAGAGACCGTTAGCTCTGATTCTTCACTTCCGGGAGCTTGCTGACTTCGTCAGACGTCATGCCAAGCTGCACATTATCGCCAGATTTGGTGAATTTACCCTCGGGGATCTCCACGAGCTTGCCACCAAATCCCAGAAAGCCTCCCGTTTTGAAACGGATGGCCTTGACCTTGCCGTCCGGGCCCGCGTCGATGCTCTGCACCGATCCCAATTTGCTGCCGTCGGAGGAGAAGACCGCGAGGCCGATCAAGGGATTCTTGGCCGGCGCCGCCGATTGCTTGTCGGTCGACGGCATCGTCGGGCTCTTCGGCGGCTCGGTGGGTTTCATGCCCGTCGGCGGCGTCGGCGCCGGCTCCGGCTTGACCGCGGGAGGGGTGCTGGGCTGGGTCTCCGAGGGCGGCGTTTGTGTTTGGGCCGCGGCAGAGAGCGCCGCGGCGCTCGAGACGATGGCGGCGGCACCGATGAGGCGCAGGCGCGTAAGCGTCGTCATGAGTTCATCTCCGTTTGTTGTTGCTGCTCCGGGGACAACCCGCCACCCGCGCAAAGGTTGCGCCTGGACCCCGCCGCGAACGCGGCTTTTTAGGGCCGCGAGCGGGCCAGGCGGCGGGGACATTTTGCTGCCATCTTTCGGCCAGCGGGACGCCGCAAATGGGCTCGGTCGGAAGTCCCTGGAGAGCAAGCGGGTCCGCGGCCCGCAAGGTACCCGCCAGGCGAATTTAGATCGTATACTGAGCAATTGGTTGCCGCCCGGCGCCCCTGAGCCCGCGCGTTGGCGCTCCATCTCGCCAGCCTCAAACCCACCGGCACGTTCTTGAGTAAACAGCAGGCGTGGTGCCGCCGAGCAAGTGGGGCCCGCGCGCCGGCACGTGCCCCGGCCCAACGCCACCCCCGCGGCGGGCCGCCGGCCGCGAGGGTGGCGCGCCCAGCCGGGCGGCCGGCGAGCACCGTTTATGGGTATGCCATGGGCACCCACGCGTGGGGCTAAGCGCCCGCCGCGGGCGTTGCCCGCCCGTGCCGCCCGCCGCCTTCCCCAGGCGGCTCGGCCCGTGGGCCGGCCCAACGCCTCTTGACACATAAGGATATCTTTATATGGTTGTGGTGCGCGAGCTGAAGGACCGCCATGGCCGCCCTGTCCCAACAGATGTGCGTCAACGTGCTGAAGGCCATGGCGGAGCCGACCCGGCTGCGCGTCTTGGCGCTGCTCGCCTATGGAGAGCTCAACGTCAAGGATCTGACGCGCGTCCTGGGTCAGAGCCAACCCCGCATCAGTCGCCACCTGAAGCTCCTGTGCGAGGCGGGCTTGGTCGAGCGCGCTCCCGAAGGCAGCTGGGTCTACTTCCGCCTGTCCGAGCAACCCGTGGGTAGCGGGCTTGCCCATTTGGTCTTGAACGCCGTCGATGCCAACGACCCCGTGTTCCTGCGCGACCGTGCGCGGGCCGAGGCGCTACGCGCGGAGCGCGAGGCCATCGCCCAGGCCTACTTCCAAGCCCATGCCAAGGAGTGGGACACGATACGTGCCCTGCACGTTGCCGAGGCCAGCGTCGAGGGCGCCATCGCGGCCGCCCTGGACGGCGAGCCCCTCGGCTTCGTTATCGATCTGGGGACCGGGACCGGCCGCATGCTGGAACTGCTTGCGGCGCGCTACCGCCGCGGGCTCGGCATCGACCGCAGTCCGGCGATGCTCGCTTACGCCCGCGCCAAGCTCGAACGCGCCAAGCTTGCCCACGCGCAGGTGCGCCAGGGCGACATTTACGACCTGCCGCTCGGCGACGGGGGGGCCGATGTCGTCCTCATGCATCAGGTCATGCATTTTTTGGGTGATCCGCCGCAAGCCATCCGCGAGGCTGCTCGCGTGTTGCGGCCGGGCGGGCGCCTGCTGATCGTCGACTTTGCGCCGCACGAGCTTGAGTACCTGCGCGACCAGTTCGCCCACGAGCGTCTGGGCTTCTCCGCCGCGCAGGTGGCCCAGTGGCTTGGGGAGTGCGGCCTTGACCTCGTGGAACACCGTGATCTGGCGCCGCCGGCGCCCGGCGCGCAACTCACCGTTTCAATCTGGCTCGCCAGCCGAGCTCTGACGGGCACCGTGCGCGGGGAGGCCGGGCAGCGCAACCTCGAGCAGGTAAGCTGATGGACAGCCTCAAGGAACGCCGCAGCAGGCTCGTGGGCGACGGCGACATCAACGTCTCCTTCGAATTTTTTCCACCCAAGACGGAAAAGATGGAGGAGGCGCTGTGGTCCGCCATCCGTCGGCTCGAGCCCCTGGCGCCCCGCTTCGTATCGGTAACCTACGGCGCGGGTGGCTCCACGCGCGAGCGCACGCATGCCACGGTCGCCCGCCTGGCGCGCGAGACCTGCCTCATTCCCGCCGCGCATCTCACGTGCGTTGAGGCGAGCAAGGCGGAGGTCGATGAGGTGGCGCGCCGCTATCAGGCGAGCGGCGTCAACCACATCGTGGCCTTGCGTGGCGATCCGGTCGACGGTGCGGGCAGCCGCTATGCGCCCCATCCCGGCGGCTATGCCAACGCCGCCGATCTGGTGGCAGGCTTGCGGCGGATCGGCAATTTCGAGGTCTCCGTTGCCGGCTATCCCGAATGTCATCCCGACAGCCCCGACGTGGCGGGGGATCTCGACAACCTGAAAGCCAAGGTCGATGCCGGCGCTTCGCGCGTCATTACCCAGTTCTTCTTCGACAACAGCCATTTTCTGCGCTTTCTCGAGCAGGCGCGGGCCGCCGGCATCTGGACGCCGATCGTTCCCGGCATCGCCCCGGTGCACAATTTCAAGCAGGTGGCCGGCTTTGCCGCGCGCTGCGGTGCCAGCGTGCCGGCGTGGCTGGCGCGCCGCTTCGAGGGCCTCGACAATGATGCCCAGACCACGCACCTGGTGGCAGCGGCGGTGGCGGCCGAGCAGGTCATGGATCTCGTCGACCAGGGCATTCGCCAATTTCATTTCTACACGCTGAACCGGGCAGATCTGGTCTACGCCATCTGCCATCTCCTGGGGCTGAGGCCGCACGCGCTACGCCCGAACAAGGTGGTCAACGCATGACAGCAAGCGAACGCCTGGCCGCCTTGGAGGCGACCGCCCAGCAACGCATCCTGATCATCGACGGGGCGATGGGCACCATGATCCAGCGCCTGAAGCTCGACGAGGCGGCCTTTCGCGGGCAGCGATTTGCCGGGCATGCCAAGCCGGTGCAGGGCAACAACGACTTGCTGGTGCTGACGCAACCCGACGCGATCGGCAAGATCCACGCCGACTATCTGGCCGCGGGTGCCGACATTATCTCGACCAACACCTTCAATGCCCAAGCCATCTCCCTTGCCGATTACGATATGCAAGGCTTGGCCTACGAGATCAATTGCGCGGCGGCGCGGCTCGCCCGCAGCGCGGCGGATGCCGCCGCGCGTGCCCGTGGCGCGCCCGCCGTCGTCGCTGGTGCGCTCGGCCCGACCAACCGTACCGCCTCCCTTTCTCCGGACGTCAACAACCCGGGCTTTCGCAACATCTCCTTCGACGAGCTCGCCGATGCCTACGGTGAGCAGGTCCGTGGGTTGATCGAAGGAGGTGTCGACCTGCTGTTGATCGAGACCGTATTCGACACCCTCAATGCCAAGGCGGCGGGTTTTGCGGCCCTGCGCGTGTTCGACGAACTCGGTGTCGAGTTGCCGTTGATGATTTCTGGAACCATCACCGATCGTTCCGGCCGCACGCTGTCGGGACAGACACCGGCGGCCTTCTATTACTCCGTGCGCCACCTAAAGCCCTGGGCGATTGGGCTCAATTGTGCGCTCGGCGCCGAACTGATGCGCCCCTACATCGCCGAAATCGCCGCCGTGGCCCAGACGCGCGTCATCGCCTACCCGAACGCCGGTTTGCCCAATGCCATGGGGGAATACGACGAGGGACCGCACGACATGTCCTGCCACATCGAACCGTGGGCCAAGGACGGTCTCGTCAATATCGTCGGGGGCTGCTGCGGTTCTACCCCCGAGCATATTGCCGCCATCAAGGCCAAGGTGGAGACCTTCGCCGCCCGTCGCCCGCCCGAGATCGAGCGCCGCATGCGCCTCTCGGGTCTCGAGCCTTTTGTGCACGGCTGAGCCTGGGAGCGTCGACCGCGATGAGCCGATCCAGCGCCGCCACCAACTTCATCAATATTGGTGAGCGCACCAACGTCACTGGTTCGCTCAAGTTTCGCAAGTTGATTGAAGCGGGCGACTACTCCGCGGCGCTGGCGGTGGCGCGCAGTCAGGTCGAGAATGGCGCGCAAATCCTCGACGTCAACATGGACGAGGGATTGCTCGATTCCGAGCAGGCGATGGTGACGTTTCTCAACCTGATCGCCTCGGAGCCGGATATCGCGCGCGTGCCGCTCATGATCGATTCCTCGAAGTGGTCGGTCATCGAGGCCGGGCTCAAATGCGTGCAGGGCAAGGCCATCGTCAACTCGATCTCGCTCAAGGAGGGCGAGGAGGCGTTCTTGCACCACGCCCGCAAGCTGATGCGGTATGGCGCAGCCGTCGTCGTGATGGCCTTTGACGAGGAGGGGCAGGCCGACAGTGTCGAGCGCAAGGTGGCGATCTGCGAGCGCGCCTACCGCCTGCTGACCGAAAAGCTTGGCTTTCTCGCCGAGGATATTATTTTCGACCCCAATATTTTCGCGGTCGCCACGGGCATCGAGGAACACAACGGTTATGGGCTCGCCTTCATCGAGGCCACCCGCCAGATCAAGGCCAAGCTCGCGCACGTGCACGTCTCCGGCGGTGTTTCCAACCTCTCCTTTGCCTTTCGCGGCAACGAGGCGGTGCGCCAGGCGATGCATTCGGTCTTCCTCTATCACGCCATCGCCGCCGGGCTCGACATGGCGATCGTCAACGCCGGGCAGATTACCATCTATGACGACATCGAGCCCGCGCTGCGCGAGCTGTGTGAAGACGTCGTCCTCAATCGACGGGCCGATGCCACCGACCGGCTGTTGGATGCCGCCGGCCGCTATCGTGGCGAGGGCGTCAAATCCAAGGAGAAGGACCTCGCCTGGCGCGAGGCGCCGATCGAGGAACGTCTGAAGCACGCCCTTGTGCACGGCATCAACGACTACATCGAGGCCGACACGGAGGCGGCCAGGCGTCAGGCCGGCAAGCCGATCGAGGTCATCGAGGGTCCGCTCATGGCCGGCATGAACGTGGTGGGCGACCTGTTCGGCGCCGGCAAGATGTTTCTGCCCCAGGTGGTCAAGTCGGCGCGCGTCATGAAGCAGGCCGTCTCCTACCTGCAACCTTACCTGGAGGCGGAAAAGAAGGCGTCCGGTCTCGACCAGCTGCCGGCCGCCGGCAAGGTCGTGATGGCGACCGTCAAAGGCGATGTGCACGATATCGGCAAGAACATCGTCGGCGTCGTCCTGCAATGCAACAACTACCAGGTGATCGACCTCGGTGTGATGGTGCCGGCCCAGAAAATCCTCGAGGCGGCGCGCCGGGAGCAGGCCGATATCATCGGCTTGTCGGGCTTGATTACGCCCTCGCTCGACGAAATGTGCCACGTGGCGGCCGAGATGGAGCGGGAGAATTTCAGCGTGCCGCTGCTGATCGGCGGTGCCACCACCAGCCGCGTGCACACGGCGGTCAAAATCAATCCGAACTACGCGCGCGGACAGACCATCTATGTCACGGACGCCAGTCGGGCCGTGGGCGTGGTGTCGAGCCTGATGTCGCAAAGCGAGCGCGCCGGCTATATCGAGCGTATCCGCGCCGACTACAGCCGGATCCGCGAGGGCTACCTCAAAGGCGAAGGCAAAAAAACGCGACTGCCGCTGGAGGCCGCGCGCAGCAACCATTTCAAGATCGATTGGTCGCAATACCAGCCGGCACGGCCGAGCTTTCTTGGCAGGCGCCAGTTCAAGGCCTACCCGCTGGCCGAGCTCGTGCCGTACATCGACTGGACGCCGTTTTTTGCCACCTGGGAACTCAAGGGCAAGTATCCGCGCATCCTCGAGGACAATGTGGTGGGGAGCGAGGCGCGCAAGCTGTTCGATGACGCGCAGGCCATGCTGCGCCGCATCGTTGCCGGCAATTGGCTGACCGGGAGCGCGGTGATCGGTTTCTGGCCGGCCAATGCCGTGGGCGACGATATCGAGCTTTACGAGGACGCGAGCCGGCGCGATCGGCAAGCCATCCTTTACACGCTGCGCCAGCAGATGGCGCGGGAGAACGTGCGCGATCGCGCCCACACCGCGCTCGCCGACTTCGTCGCCCCGAAGACGACCGGGATCGCTGACCATATCGGCGCCTTCGCCGTCACCACGGGGCTTGGCGAGAGCGAGTCGCTGTCCCGTCACCTCGACAAAAACGATGATTACGGACGAATTATGCTGAAGGCGCTTGCCGATCGGCTCGCCGAGGCCTTCGCGGAGCGGATGCATGAGCGCGTGCGCCGCGAATTTTGGGGATATGCCAAAGGCGAGCGGCTGACGAGCGAGCAGCTGATCGCGGAAGCCTACCGCGGTATCCGCCCCGCCCCCGGCTATCCCGCCCAGCCCGATCACACGGAAAAGGCGACGCTATTTGCGCTTCTCGATGCCGAGGCGGCGACCGGCATTCGCCTCACCGAGAGCTACGCGATGTGGCCGGGCGCCAGCGTGTGCGGCGTTTATTTTGCCCACCCCGACAGCCACTACTTCGGCGTGGGCAAGATCGAGCGCGATCAGGTGGCCGACTATGCCGGGCGCAAGGGTTGGAGCATCGCCGAGACCGAGCGCTGGCTCTCCCCGGTCCTCAACTATGATCCCAAGCTCGCCCGCAGCGCCGCGGCCTGATAGCGTCGGGGCCGCTTGGGGCAGAGGGCGGCAGCTCGCGGGAGCTGGCAGGCTGGGCTGCGGGCGATGGCGGGGAGGGCCATGCTGTCACGTCTGGTGTTGTTGGCCGCTCAGCTCGTCGGTGGCTGGATTGGCGCGCGGGCGCTCCTCGACGCGCTGCCTCGCTTCGGCGCACTCGGCATCTTTTTCTACGCCGTGCTTGCCGGCGTCGTGGTTTGGCTGATTGGTTTGACCTTGGCGCAAATCCTGCGCGATACCCCGTCTCCCTCGAGCGCGACATTGACGGCCGCCGTCGTGTTGGCGCTGGTCGGCGCCCTCCTCGTCAGCTTGCGGCCCGTGTTTCCCGTGGAAATGCGCAGCGCCCTGCGCGGGCTCGCCGATGATCTTTTCCCCTTACTGGGCGCCGTCGTGGGTTACGCGCTCAAGCGCTGAGGTTCTGACGCCGCCGCTACGCTCGCCAAAAACGCGGCTAAAAAACGCGGGAGGGCGCGCGGATTGCTCTCGCGCGCCCTCGAATAGCTCACTGGGATTTCGATCGATCCCCTCTCCCGCGGATCGCCGCTCCCCCCTCAAAACATGCCAAACACGACTGCAGTCAGAAAGGCGAAGGATATCAGGGCGGCAAGCACATTGAGCCTGGTCCGTAGTTCCATCGCTCTGCCTCCGGCGAGTGTTGACGCAAGTTGCCCCGCGCCAACGCCAGAATCTAGGGATCGGTTCGCGAGCTGCCAAGCGAAATCGCTGCTGCAGCGCAATAATTCGATGTTATCGAATGAAGTTTCCGGTTTGCCTCACCGATTGATGCACAACAAGCACGTCAACACTAGTCTTATACAAGAGATTTATCTAAGTAAACGCGCTGTATTAACCTTACATTCAGATTGTAGAGCTTGCGACCAACCCAATGCTGCCCCAATAGCGTCATTCAAGTTCTTGTACAGCCCGAAAGTCGCTGGCGCGGCGTGCGCCGTCGCATCCGCGTGCTCTCCGTTGCAGAGTTGCTACAGAATGAGGGTTGGGGCGGGCCGGCGCGGCCCAGTCCGGGCCTCGACAGCCGGACGCCGATGGCCTACCGAGGGCCGCAGCAAGCCGGCGTGGGCGCGAATCAG
>Ga0075423_10001713_pt1 | contig 19495 bp, 12 predicted proteins | sample SoiMethybrSBSTD2_FD_80114 | JGI IMG/M metagenome (GOLD analysis project Ga0075423, IMG submission 80114) | Bulk soil microbial communities from a Populus tree surrounding site in Tennessee, USA - Soil MetaG P. TD hybrid SBSTD2 | ecosystem: Environmental > Terrestrial > Soil > Tree plantation...
GGAAGCTCGGAAACGAGGTGCGCGTAACTGTGGTCGACGATATGAAAGAGATCGAACTCGGCCATCCGCGGCTGCAGCCAGCGACCGTAGTCCCACACCCGATTGATGATCCGATCCATCGTCTGCGCGGTCTGCGTGCGGCCGACCGCCGGAATGCGCGTCAGACGCTTGACCATCGCCGGACGGACCTGCTCGGCCTCGACGACACGGGCCTCTGGCGACCGGAGACCGAGCATCAGGATCTCGGCGACGAGATCCATGCTGTGCCAGCGTTCTTCGGCCAGGTCCGAGACGACGGCGATGCGAGGGCGTTTGGTGAAGGGACTCATGTTTTTCGAGCGATGAACCAGCGCTGGGTCCCGAGCTGAGGCCCGAGCACTGCAAACGGAGACGTGGTCTGTTGAATGAGCTCGAAGCGTTCCTCGATCAACGTGCGCAGCACGCGCCAGTTGAAGCCCTTGTGATCGTGGAAGGCGCTGCCGTCCTGATTGGCGAAGACGGGACGCGGAATGTGCTGTGTGGATCCCGCAAAGACACTACGCAAGAGTTCCATCGCCGTGTACCCCGTGGTCCCGGGGTAATGACCGATGCCTCTCCAGCCTGCGACTCGACGCACCACCTGCTTGACGACGACAGGAAGACCCGTCTCGATGGGCACGCTGATCACGAGCGCGCCGCCAGGCGCGAGCAGGCGATGCAACCGATCGAGGATTGGCGCCGGTTCGACGACGTGCTCGAACACCTCCATGCAGTAAACGGTGTCGAAGCTGCCCTGCGCGTCGGGCCGGTTCAGATCGTCGACGAGCTCGAATTTGAGCTCGGCCTGTCCTGCGAAACGTTGACGACAGTCGTCGACAAGCGATCGATTCACCTCCGCGCCAACAGCGATCTTGATCGCCGAGCGCGTCGGCCGTAGAGCGGAGGCTTCAGCCTCCGCGGATTCAGATTGCAGCAAGAGCGCGAGAAAGGTGCCGTCGCCGCAGCCGTAGTCGAGCACTCGCGTGCCGCCCACCCGTCTTGCCAGACGAAGCCCGGTGGCGAATCGACCGCGATGACTCCACGAGATCAGCGCCGAGCGGCTGTGAATCTGCTTCTTTGCGTAGTGGCCGGAACGAACCGTTTCGAGCAGCGCGTTCATGCCGCCTCCTCGTGGCGAGCACCGCCGTCCACCGAGGGCGCAACCGCGGTGACGAGCGCTCGTCGCAATGCCCGGAACGCCAGATCGCGATTCCAGTTGGCGCAGACGTACTCGCGACCGCGGCGCGCCTGCCGGTGCGCGGCGTGAGGCACGGCGGCGGTCACGAGCAGTGCGCGCGCCATCGCCTCGGGGTCGCGGCGCGGCGTCAGCGCCGCGTAGTCGCGCAGGTGCGCGGCCATGCCACCGACGTCAGTGGCGACGATAGGTGTTTCGCAGGCCAGCGCCTCGAGTGGCGACAGCCCCAGGCCTTCTTCGAGCGATCCCTGGACCAGCACATCTGCCGCGCGGAAGTAGTCGGCCAGTTCATGCATCGGATGCGCGGCGGGACGACCGAGCACCCATGAAGCGGCATCGTGGATGCCCATCGAGCTGGCGAGATCGATGAAGTCGCGATAGCCGCCTCCGAGATTCAGCAGCACCGCATCGAGACCACGCGCGCGGGCCAGCGACACCGCCTCGAGCACGGTCTCAGGGTCCTTCTCGTGACTGATGCGACTCGCCAGCACGACGAGGAACTTGTCCGCAGGAAGATTCAGCCGGCGACGAAGCGCGGCGCGTTCGGCAGGATCCGCGGGCTTGAAGAGAGCCGTGTCAACGCCGTAGTAGTAGCCGTGCTCGACGCGGGAGCACGAACGCCGAGCTACCTCCATCAGGTACGGACCGAGCGCGAGACACTTCGTCACCAGACGGCCATTGATGGCGAGCAGCGTGCGTATCATCGATTCGCCGACGATCGACGCCACAGCACCAATCTGCTTTCGCTCGCGGCGGCATCGGAAGTACTCGACCGCCGGTAGCGACATCGTGGTCACCACCGGCACGCGTCGAAGCACCCCAACGATCGCGGCGTTGAGCGTGCCGCGCAGCAGCTCCTGCGAGAGGATGACGTCGTAGTGTTTCGCCACGCGCCAGAGGTACGCGAACGAGCGCGCCTGGAAGGCCAGCCTTCCGCCATCGATCTCGAGAACACAGACGCGGGCCCTGCTCGCCGCCACTCGCGCGCGCAGCGTGCTCTCCTCGTAGGCGCGCGCCGGCACCACCATCGTCAGATCACAGATCTCGCTCAGACCCACGACAAAGCGGATGTCGGTGAAGCCTTCGACGAAGAACAGCACGCGCACTGGCGTGTCGGTCATCTAGGTGTTATCGGAACGATGGCGTGCAGCACCAGGGAACTAAGCGGCAGCAGCGGGGCTCGCCTTATCGGCATCTTTGGCAATTGCACAGAGTTCGGTCGCGAACGATGTGCACGCTTTGTCCAACGTGTAATTCAAGGCCGTCGTTCGCGCGGCGGCGCCAAGCCGTTCGCGAAGAGCGACGTCAGCGGTCAGCCGCCTGACGGCTGCGCTGATGGCACTCGCATCGGCAAAAGGAATGAGAACGGCGTTTTGGTCGTGTTTCAGCAGATCGATCGCCGCGCCAGCCGGCGTAGCAATCGTCGGCAGACCCGCTGCCAATGCTTCGAGGAGCGCGCAGCTAAACCCCTCCGACAGCGAGGGAAACACGAACATATCCGCCGCGATCAGCTCGCGAAGCAACTCCTCACGATCCATCGACGGGATCACGATCACCCGATCTCGAACCGCCGGAGGGAACGCTGACAGCACCACTTCACGCGATGCACCCGTCCCTGCGCAGACGAGCTCGACGTCGCAACTGCTCGCCATATCGTCGAACGCGCTGACGAGGTACCGAGTGCCCTTTGCGGCGAGCCACTGTCCGACGAAGAGCAAGCGGCGGGCGCGAGGGCGATGGGATCGTGTGATGAAGAGCTCGGGTGTCACGCCGTTCGACATGAGGCGAATGCGATCGTGGCGGGCCCATCCCTCGCGCGTCAGGTAGGCGATCTCGTTGGTATTGAGGCAGAAGAGCGCGTCCGATCGACGGCTACTAGCCTTGAGCAATCGCGGGAGAACGACGTGATGCAACAGACGAAAGCGTGCTGAGAGGCGCAATCCCTGACGTGCGTATTCGTCGGCGACGACTCGTTGGTACAAGGGCTCCAACCCGTGGAACGAGGTGATTGTCTTGACCCGTCTCGCGGGATCGAACCAGCGTCGCAGCAAGTGGAAGGCCCAACCCAAATAGCTGTGAAACATCACCACGTCGTAACCACTGACATGACGTGCGAGCGCGATCGGCAGCAGCAACGGGTCGAAACGTGGGATGCGGGTCGCCATCACATCGCCGGCCGTCATGATGTCGACGACGTGACCCTGCGCGCGCAGGAACTGCGCGCGATCGGAAATCGATCTGTACACGGCAGTCCGCTCGTTCGCAGGAACGTGCGTGCACAAGAGAATTCGCAGGCTCATCGACGAAGACTAGGCTGCTGGAGCGTCGGCGACCTCAGTGAGCACGGGAGTGAGGTGCGCGAGATGCGCCTCGATGCTGAAGCGCCTCGCGAGCTCGCGACCACGTTCGCGCATCCGTTCCAGTCCAGACGCATCCGCCAGGCAGGCGGCGATCGCGTCAGCGAACCTGGGCGCGTTGGGCGGATCGGCAGGCACCAGCCTGCCGTTCACACCGTCGGTCAACCACTCGGGAATTCCGCCGACAGCGAACGCGACCGCCGGTACTCCCCGCAGAGCGGCCTCGACGCCAACCATTCCGAACGGCTCGGGCCAACAGCTTGGAACGAGCAGCAGATGGGAGCGGTCGATGGCGGCGATGCACTCGGCTTCTCCCAACCAGCGCGTAAACGTGACGGAAAGATTCGGCTGGCGCGCCATCAGATGGGCGGCTCGCTGCTCCAGCGCATCGTGCAGCGATCCTTCGCCAGACATCTGCAGTTCGATTCTGCGATGCCCAGTCCCGGCCACAAGAGCGGCGCTTTCGAGGGCGATGTGCGCGCCTTTCGTCTCTTCGAATCGGCCGAGATACAGCAGCCTGGTCGAGTCCGCGCTCGGCTGCGCAGTCTCGGCCGTGTTCACTTCGATCGGAAGCGGCACGACGCGCACTTTGGTTCCGAGCTGATGCCGCTCGTACTCGTGTGCCATGTGGTGCGAGCCTACGACGATACGGTCGTAGTCTCGGAGCAAGAGGAGTCGCGCATGCTGCAGGTCGTACTGACGAAGCATCGTGATCGGACTCCAGCCGCCGCATCGCCTCGGGTAGTACTGAACCAGGCATGCAGGTCCGAACTCACGTGCGCAGCACTTGCCTTGCGGGACTTGAAACATCTTCGAGCCGCTGATGCACGTACCGTAGTACGAATGAGCGAAGAACACCGAAGGGGCGACCGTGAGCAACTCCTTTTCAAGATCCGGTGAACCAACGCCCTGTGAGAACAACACATCAGGCGTCCACCGCCTGAGCGAATCGAACGCGCGCTCGGGACCTGCAGCTGCGATCCAACACAGCACGCCATGCTGGCGTGACAATGCTTCCGCGCGGGTGTGGTCGGCCGTCTCGAACCAGCACGCAACCTCATACCCGGCGCCGGCCAACGCAGGAACTACCGTGGAGAGATAACGGTCGATTCCACCCGGCTGACCATATCGGTGCACTGCGACGGCGATCCGCATCTCAGGCCGCTTTCAACGCCGCCACCACGCGCGGCAGCGCAAACGTCTCGGCGTAAAGACGAAGGGCATGGGCACCCAGTATTTGCCGGCCATGCTCGTCGTCCATCAGCCGCCGCGCCGCGTCGACGAACCCATCGACGTCGTCCACGTCCACGAGCGCCACTGCGTAGTGGCGATGCCAGAGCGGTTCAGTGAGATGGCCGCTGGTGGTGACCACGGGCTTGCCGTGCGAGAGGCAGGCCATCGCGCTGGTGCGGCGCGACGAGATGCCATCGGGATAGGGCTGCACGAACAGATCGCAGGCCGCGATGTGATCGCCGAGCGTGTCCGGCGCGACGTACGACGTCGCATGCACGCGAGCGGCAAGCTCTGGATGGACCTCGACCAGCGATTGACGGAAGCGATCGCTCCCGGCACCGATCAGCAGAATCACCGCTCGTCGGTCGCGCGCGAGAATCGCTGACACTCGCGTCGCGAGGAGAGTGGATACGGCCTCGCCGTACGAACCGAAGTGCCCGACAAGCGTCTGATCGTCCGCGGCATACGTTCGCCGCAGCGCTCGTGCGGCGCTCACACTGCTCGGCGCGACGCAACCAGGCACGGGCAGCCACTCCATCGGTACGTACCGACCGAGTGCGTACGGCCGCAAGCGCTCTTCCCATGCGGGAATCGACATCCACACATGACATGAGGCCTGGAGCAGGACCATCGTCATGAGCCTATGGACGAACGCCATCACCCTGTGCCGTAGTGGCCCGCGAAACTCGAGATACGGCTCGTGCACCATCAGCTCGACGCGATCGCCCAACCAGGCGCGCTTCGCCAGCCAGAAGCAAAACCACACATTCATCGAGTGATAGCCGAAGCCGTGCGGCACCCACTGCACGAGAATCCGCCGCGGCGTCGCGAACTCCCGCAGACGACGATCGAGTCGCCTGAGATCCGCTGGACGAATTGATCCGAGATCGGGACGGACGTGTACACCTGCAGGCTGAACGCCCTCGGGCGCATGCGGGCACCACACGTGCACCTGATCGCCCGAGCGCGCAAGTCCCTCGGCGACCTGGCGCGAGTAGTCACTCACACCGCCGACGTCAGGCGGGTATTCGCTTGTGAGAATGTGCCAGCAGGTCACTGCGATCGTGTATGGAGTCTGCGGGCTCCATTCCCCACGCCTCTCTCACGCGTTGCTGCAGAATCGGCGTGATGGCGTCATGGCTCAACTGCATAGCGGCGGTGCGTGCGGCGCGTCCCATGTCTGAGAGACGCGCGCGCAATGTCAGGGCCGTTTCGATTGCGTTCACGAGCGCGTCTTCATCACCGCGCGGCACGATCCACCCCGATTCACCCTCGCGCAGCCATTCGGCCGCGCCGCACGCATCGGTGGTGATGACAGGCAGCCCGCAGGCCATGGCTTCAGCGACGACGAGTCCGAAGCCGTCATGCAGAGTAGGCAGCACGAAGAGCTCGCCGCGCTGATAGGCTGGTACGGGATCCCCCGGCGCGTCTACGACGTCGAGCCCGCGCTTGAGCCGCGCGAAGAGCCGCTTACTCCAGGGATCGCCCGTCGCACCCACCATCTCGAGGCTGACGTGTCGAGGCCCGATCCGCGACATCGCCTTCAGCAGGTACTGAAATCCTTTGCCCAGCGAAATGCTGCCCACGAAGACAATCCTAAGCGGGCCGCTGGGTTTCATCGCAGGCCCCGGCACGAAGCGCGTGACGTCGATGGACTGGGGGACGACGAAGATCTTGCTGTCAGGCACACCGCCCGAGACGAGCGAGCGCCTGGCCCACTCACTCGATACCCGAATGCGATCGGCGAGCTGATACTCATCTTCGACGCGTCGCACCATCGCCTCATTGGGGTGACCCCAATACGGCCAGCCGGTCCACTTCTTCGACTCGCGACAGAGCTGGTCGCGAAAATCACGGATGTCGCCATTGGGGCTATCGAGGATCGTGGCCGCGCCCCATGGCCGCATCAACGAAACACTCTCCAGCGCAATCTGCGTGAAGAAATAGCCGCGGTGAACACGACACTGAGCCAGCTCAGACGCAAGCCAACGTCCGAAGCGACAATCGATCTCGAATTGATAGCGGCCGGCTCGATAACGCAGCGAGCTGAACTTCCGTCGCCAAGAGGCCACCATCTTCGGCGGCTGAGAATGCCAATGACCCGAGCCGAGATGCACCACGCCTGTGTTTGGCGCGCATCGCTGAATATGTGGCGCCACTTCACGCAGCGCCCTCCACACCTCGGCGGCATGATGCCCTAGCCCACCAACCGTGAGTTGTGTCGCGTGCCCGAAGATCGAATCATTGTTCTGCCGAGGCACGTCACGTTCCGCCGTCCTGAGGTTCGGCAGACGTTCTGGCTTTAGAACACTCATGGTACCTGTGGATGCGACGGTGGCGGCGCTAAGAAACGACGAACCAGCTCAACGACCGCAACGCGCGAACGTTCGGGGGAGGTTTCCGCCGTCTGCAAGGCCGTTCGACCGTCCCTAAACGACCAGCGTGGATTTGCCCCAGCACGTAAGAGCACTCGGACGACATCCGCGTGGCCGGCTGTAATTGCCGTCTCGAGATCAACCCTTTCGATTCGAGCCCCTGCAAAGACCAGGAGCAGCACAGCTTCTGTGTGGCCTCCCGCGGCCGCATAGGTGAGCGCTCGCGAGGCGCCAACGTCATCGCCGCCCTCTTGAGCATGCAACAAGCCGGCGCGAGCCTCAGGGTTGGCTCCAGCCCTCAGCAGTGCCTCGACGATGTCTGGTCGTCCTGACGCGGCGGCAATGATCAACGGCGTCCTCTCCGAAAGGCTATCGCCCTCCCGCCGATTTGGATTTGCGCCCTTGGACAACAATTCACGGACGATCTCGACATTACCCTGTTTGCACGCGAGCGTTAAAGCGGTGTCCTGGTAATGAGTGCCCTTCTCGGTCGAATTTGGGTCGGCACCGTCCTTCAATAGCAGCGTGACCTCTTGAAGGCGCTCGCCCCTTACTGCGTCAAAGAGAGCCTTCATGAGCTGCTCTTTCGACCGCGCATCTCGCGAAGGCTCGCTTTGCCGGCACGTCGTCGTACCCAGGACCGACAATACGCAGACGAGTGTGAGGATCCGAAGCGGCATAGCTAATTTGGGCGCACGCAGCCTACAACCACAGGCTCAATCTCGAAATGCGCAGGAGGAGTGCCGTTCCATTTAGGTTTCGAGCGATCCGCCTTGAACTTCCACACGTTCCCCATCTTTTGAGGCCGACAGAAGTTCGGGGGGGAATCAACATCTTCCGCGGTAGCGATGAACATCAGCACGTCTTCGTCCCAGCTACGTACTAAGTCGCCACCGGAAGGTCCGTCAGTGCCAGGAACGCCGCCCGGCCCCGGCTCGTGCGGATGGGTGTGATATTCAGCCGCACGAATTGGATTCACGGTACAAGGCGTCGGGTTCACTAGTCCTTGAACGCCGGGGTGCGCAACGGTTGCGACGAACTTGCCGTTGGACCTCCTGCAGATGCTCCCACCAAACTCGATCCCTCGTAACTCGGAAAGGGGCAAGATCTCGCGGAGAATAGCGAGCGCGGCGGTGTCGACCACGTCATATTGGCTCTCCAACGCATTGCGCGCCATCGCGTTACCTCGAATCTGCGGGAAGGCGCTCGAGGCACCCTGTCCGCCCGCAGCTAATTCAACTGCCCGGCCGCCGTACACGTCTTGCCAGCCCGCAAAGATCCCATGAGCCAGCTGAGTTGCGTCCCATGTCCAAGCCGTCACGTAATCCTCACCCGAATTGATCCAGTACTCGAACCACTCCGGGCCATAGATATAGACACCGCTTCCGCTCAAAGCGGTCTTCAGCTGCAGCGTGGGGCCACCCAAGTAGAAGGGGACGTCATAGCCAACTGCGAGCGTCTGGGGATCGAACGAAACGACCCGAGCGAAATCCACTCCGGATTGAGACTGAGGCTCGAACGGGTATTCGGGATTTCGCCTCTGTGCCAACAACCAGGCGGCATCCTCCCCGACCACGAGCTGGAGGTAGTTGTAGTCCGTACCGAGCTGTAGGGGCGGCTGGAGAGAAAGGCCCGTCCCTCCAACTCCAATCCGTCTAATCTGACCGAACTCCGTCGTAAGCAGAAGGCCTTGGTGCCCGTCGGGGACCAGCTTGGCTCGGGGCGGCGCTATGGCGTAGGACGACTCGAGCCCGCTACCGGACACTGAGATGCTCTGTGTCGACGCGGCAAGAGAGTCAGCTGGCACAGTCACAAGCTTGTGATACTTGTCGAGCTGATCGTTCGTGCACGCGCCGGGCGTGCAATTCCAGGTGCTCATATACCAGCTAGTCACCACGGCCACCGAGTCGTCCGGCTGAACCACAGGAGCACTACTCTCGGCGGGTGCGCGAGTGACCGATGTCCCCGTGGTCTCATGTGTCGTGATCTTCGATGTACCGAGATCGATTCTCGATAGAACAGCGCCCGTGGTCCCATCCAACGCCACCAACTCTGTCTTCGTCCATCCTTCCTCGGAGATGAAGACAGTGCCGTCGCTGCGGATGGCCATCTCGCTCAGTTCTGCGTAATTGTCCCGAACGAGGTACTCCCATGATGTCGAGCCGTTTGTGCCGTCAAGCCGTCGAACCGAGCGCGTGTAGTAGCCCTGATCCCACAAATCCTTGTTGGCGTCGAGTGCCAGCAATAGACCTCCATACTGGTCTGCAGCAGCATGGATGATCCGTTCGGGGACCGTATATGTCCACAGGAGGCGACCATCGAGCGTGGTTGCATGGATGCGCGTCGGCAATCCCGCTGCAAAGGGATTTCTTGGCGTCCGGGCGGCCGCGCCGTGCTCGATGAAGAACAGCGAGGCGGTCTCTACTCCTTCGGGCACGTCATTCCGCTCAGCCGGCAGGACCTCACCGATCGCAGGCGCCGTGTTGGTGGCAAGGAGGCTGCGATCGGGACGTACGCCGCTGCCCACCCACATGATCGTGCCGTCGGGAAATGCACTGCCGGCCGCGAGTACGGTGACCACGGCCTGAGCCGAGAGCGACTGGTCATTCACCGTCAACGTCGCTTCACCACTTGCGAGCGCTTGGACAGTAACCTGACCATTGTCTTCGGTCACTGTCGCAACTGACTGATCACTGCTCGTCCAAATGCCATCGGTCACGGTCCGTCCGTTGTTGTCGGTCACGGTGAGCGACCGCGTCGTCCCAGCGAACATGGTCATGCGCGCCGGGTTAATTTCAATCGAGGTAACTGGCGGATCGTCGACCACGATCGTATAGGTCCGGTCCCTCGTCAGGCCGGCTCGATCCTGCGCGTGCAATGACACGACGTTCGAGCCGAGTTGAACGGGAACGGCGCACGTGAACTGCTGGCCCGTGATCACGGCCGACGTCCCACCGCAGGTCAACGACTCGACACCAGAGAGATCTGCCACGCTCCCGCGAAGCGTCACGCTCGTTGTCCCGATGGGCAGCGGCACATTCGGCCGCGGCGTGTGAACCGCGACGAGGGGAGCCGTCTTGTCGAGATTCACCGTGACAGTCGTAGTCGTCACGAGACCTGATGCGTCACGCGCCTCGCCGACTACTTGAGTCCCGGCATCCTCGTCGGAAATCGTGACAGCCGGCGAACAGAAAGCCAGCTGCCCTTCCGGATCGACGCACGTGAACGTCACGCTCACGTTGCTGTTGTTCCATCCCGCCGCGTTCGGCTGCGGCGAGAGTTGCGCCGTGATGGTCGGCGGTGCGTTCACGACGATCGTTGTGAAGGTCCAGGAATAGTTGTTTGCGAGCGCGTTGCCCGCAGCGTCAGTGATGCGCGATCCAGTCGTGCCGCCCTTCAACGTGGCCGTATACGTCGTCTGGCCGTGGAGATTGCTCGCCGGCACGAGCGTCGCGGTGTGATTCGAGTCCTGGTACGAAACGCTCGCAGAAACCAGAACGCCAGCGCCATCTCGCAGCTCGAACGTCGTAGACGTGACACTAGATGGAGACAGCGACTCGCTCAATGCGGCGGTAACACTCGTGGCCACGTCGACGTTGAGCGCACCACTCACTGGACTCGTCGACACGACAGTTGGTGGCGTGGTATCGACCACGCTCAATTTCACGACAACCGCGTCGTACGTTCCGCCTCCAAACACCGGCTGAAGGGCGTTGACCAGCGGAAAGCCGTCCTTTCCAGCAGCTGCGACGTACGCGCTTCTGGACGCGTCGATGCCAATATCGACCAGTCGCGAGATCTCTCGCGGTTGATTCAGTGGCGTCGAATACACCAACGCGCTGCCCGCGGGATTCAGCTTCGAGACGAACAACTGCGCGTTCGCAGCATTGGTGTACGCGAACGGCCTGAGCGCATCAACCGCGGGAAAGTTCGGTGACGAAGTCGCGCCGGCAACGTACGCGTTACCATCGCCGTCAACGGCGATCCCGAATCCGACGATGCTGGTGTTCTCGAAGCCAGTACCTTCGCTGTTACTTCCTCCCAAGTACGTCGAGTAAACGAGTGCCCCGCTTGCACTGAGCTTTGCCACGAACGCGTCGTCGGATCCGCCGTTTGCGCTTTGCAGCGGATTCAGAGTCGGGAAATTGGTGGAACGCGTATCCCCGACAATGTATGCAGCCCCGGTCGCATCGACAGCGACGTCGACACCGCGATCCTGGGCACTGCCGCCGAGGAATGTCGAATAAACAAACGCAGTGCCAGCAGCATTGATCTTCGTCACGAACGCATCGCCGCATCGGGTGTTGGTCGCACAGAGCGTCGGATCAAGCGTCGCCTGCGCGGCATTCACCGTCGGAAAGTCAGGCGATCCAGTCATGCCCGTCACGTACGCATTTCCTGCGCTATCGACCGCGATGCCCTGCGGCGTGTCGTTCGGGCTTGGTCCGGTGTTTCCACCGAGCAGCGTCGAATACACCAGAGCGGAACCGCTCGCATTCAGTTTGGCGACAAAGCCGTCGGCAGTTGTCAAGGGTGAGGGTTTGATCGCATTCACCGTGGGAAAGTCGTACGAAAGCGTGTCGCCGGCGATATACGCGTTGCCAGAGGTGTCGACGTCGATGGCGGCGATGCCGTCGTAACGGGTGCCGCCAACGAATGTGGAGTACACCAAGGCTCCCGACGGATTGAGCTTTGTGACATAGCCATCCAGACTGTTGAAGCCCTGGCCCGGGTTGTTCAGCGCCGTTTGAAATGCACCCGACGTCGTCGGAAAGTCCGGCGATCTCGTCGTGCCAGCGACATACGCGTTCCCCGAGGCATCCACGGCAATTGCCCCTGCATTCACGCCCTCAGCCACACTGCCGCCGAGATACGTGGCGTAGATCAACGACGAGCCGTCGGGACTGAGCTTGAAGACGAAATGATCGTCGCTACCGGAACGGCCAGCCTGCGCGGCATTGACGATCGGGAAATTGATCGACGTTGTGTAACCCGTGACGTACGAATAGCCAGCGCCGTCGACTGCGATCGCAACAGCCTGATCGTTGCCGCTTCCGCCGAGGAACGTCGAGTAGCTGACTGCGAGCACGGGATCGATGATCAACGGTAGCGTCCGGTCGTAATCGCCGACGCGAAAAGCGATCGTGTCGGAGGTTCGCACTGTATATCCACCGCTGATCGCCCTTCGCTGACCACCGTCTACCTGATAGATAAGCGGCTTCTGAAGTGTCACAGCGGAACGGTGCGATCGGCCCGGCAACGAGACTACGAGATTGCCGTCACGATCGAGGCGTAGTTCCTTGGCACCACTGAAGCCCAGGGTGATGACCTCGGGTCGAGCGCCCGGCGCGACGACGAAGTCGTGTTCGAGGTGGCCGTCCTGCGTGCCGTAGTAACGGAGATCGACTCCCGTGTACACACCTTCGTACTCGACCTGCGAGTACTGGGGGACATCCGTCTGCCACGCGGTAAGGTCGTGACCACGATAGTAGTTGCTACGACCTGGCAGTTGTTTCGAACCTGAAATCTTGGGATGCGCTTCGCCGCCGATCCAACGAATGCGCAGTGCAGGCCTGCTCGGTCGAGTCGACTCGCCCGCAGCGAGCACGAGAACCGACTCCGTGTCGGTCAGAAACATTGAATATCCTGGGGCGCGGCCCACGAACCTCACTGGACCGTCCGCCTGACCGAGGTTGGGTTCAAACGCAAGGGGCAGCTTCGCGAAATGCGTTCTTATCTGATCGGCGCGCGTGTTTGTGTGAACCGCTTTCGCAGCAGGTCTCTGGCTCTGTCCAGTCACGACGGGGACCATTAGCAACACTGCGACAAGCGCCAGCCTGAAAGAAGTATTCGTCTTCATCGCGCACCTCTCGACCCGCGCATCGTAATCGAGAAGCCACGAGTTAAATGGCTGGTGCATGGCAGCGACGCAATTCAGTGTGCAAGCTCGGCGAGCTCGTCACACGTGAGTTGGTCGCACAACCCTGGTGATAACATCTGCCCACGGCGGTAGCGAGGTCAGGCGACTTGCGAGCATCGGCCCCAAGGGCGGTGCCTTGACAACTGCCAACATGATCGCGCCGTAAAGGCTGGATACAATCAGGCCCAAGACAGCCGTCTGCGGCAGTCCTCTTACATCCCACATCGTCAGCACGAGCATCGTTGTTGTTGTCAGCCACACGAGACGCGCGAGCCAAGGAAACAAGGGCGATAAGAACGCCTTCGGTGAACTGTTCTCTTCTTTGGCGAGTGCCCGCAGATTGTTTGGCAGGCTGACAACTGCAACGCCAAGAAGCGAGCCTACCGCAGCGCCATAAAGCCCAAACGTCGGGACCAGAGCAAACATCGCGATCAGGCCAACGAGACCATCGGCAGTCGATGTCAACGCCAAGCGGCGTTCGTTTCCAAAACAGAACAAGGTGTATGTCGCTGTGGCATTCAGATGACGCAGGGCCATGGTGACGAGCAGCACCGCGGTAAGTCCCAGACCCCCAAAGCGTGACTCCCCAACCCACCACGCCACAAACGGACGATTCACGGCGAGCACGAGCACGACGATCCAACCGCTAAAGAGCAGCATGACCTGCGCCATGCTCTTGGACACCTCGAACAGCCGTTGCCTCGGCGCGGTTGCTCGCAATTCGCTGAGCGCCGGCAACGCCATCTGCATGAACATCTGTGGTTGATTCGCGAGCATATTCACAAGTCGTCCTGTGCACGCGTACGGCACGACCGCGGCCGGTCCCATGAGCTTGCCGATAACCATGATGTCAGTGCCCACTAGCAGCACTTGAGCGACCTGACTCACGCTGATCCAGGCACCGCGCGAGAGCTGCGATCTTGCCACCGCCAGCGAGAGCGACGGGAGTTTCGCGGGCATTACGTCGGGGAATCTCCTCACGAGACGCCGCCAGGCGACAGTCGCTGTCACGAGTTGCGTCGTGATCCAGCCGAATGCGAGCGCATACAGGCCCCAGCCGAGAATCGCCGCGATCAGCGTTGCCATCACGCCGGCCGCCCAGGCGCCGAATTGAACGATGCCGAGAAATGTGAGGTCCTGCAGACCTTGCAGCAGCGCAGAGAAGATGCGCAGCGGGAACATGACGACAAACGTCAACACCACCAAGGCTAGCGGCCAGCGCAGCGCGAGCCACTCCGCCGGCATGAGCCACACGACGATCGCACCGGCAACGGCCACGGCCGGCAGCTGCCACAACATGAGCCTCGCGGTTTGACCGACGAGACCTTGCAATGCGGAGCGATCAGCGTCGGCCCGTCCCGCGGCCGCGGCAACCTCACGCGGGACGAGGGCGACGACACCCAGATCCATCAATGCGAGATATGTCAGGACCTGTGTTCCGAGCAGCCACAAACCGTAGTCCTGAGAACCGAGAGTGCGCAGCAGGAATGGCGTCATCCACAAGCCGGTGACGATCGTCGCCGCCATCTGGACGTACCCGAGACTGAGGCCGCCTATGAAGCGCCGCAGTCGTCCGTCACGCATGCTGCGCCTCGTGGTCGTCGTCAAATGAATTGTGGTCGCGCCGCAGTGTCGCTCCAAACAGCGCACCGGTGACCGCCCAGAACATGATGCCAAGTTGCGTGTTGAAGACCGGACCCGTCATGCAGAGCGAAATCAGAATCAACTGCATGCAGAGCACGATTACGGCGAGGTCCTGCCGCGCGCGATCCATCGCGGCAACCGCCTGCAGATAGCTGAAACGAAGCGCGACGAACAAGGCGGCGCCGTACAGCAGCAAGAGCGGAATGCCCCCGTCGAGGACCCACCCGGTGACTTGTACCTCGACGTGGATCGCCGGAGCCTGCCACATCGTGGTGTCGCCGAAGTAGATCTGCATCATTCCCCATCGACCGAGGCCGGCTCCGAACGGGAACTGATACAGGAGCTCGGACAATGTGTCGCGGATGATGACTCCGCGCTGTTCCTGGAACATGCGGAGCACACCCTGGTCAGTCAGGGAAGAAAAGCGATCGGATACCGCATCGCCACCGACCGCCAGCGCCCACAGGTACGCACCGGCAACCAGCGCCGCGCCGGCAGCCAACGTCAGTGTGCCCTCAACCGTTCGGCCCTGACGCATGCGCAGCACGGCAAACAGCGCAACGGCGCCGGAGGCAACCAGCGTCATCGAGCGAACGTGCGTGAAATAGAGCGCGGTCATGCCCACGACTGCCGCGGCGAAGCACCCGAACCGCGCGTACCACTTCACATTGCGGCCGACCCCGAGCGACAGGCCGAGAATCATCGCCATCATGCCCGACACCGCTGCGCCGCCCGGCAAATCGCTGAGGCCCGGAGGCCGAACGATCTCGCGGCCGTTCGCTCCGACGTAGGTGAGCGACTGCACGAGGTTGGGATTGAGCGACTGCGCGAACAGGCTGAACTCCGGTGGAAGGAACTGCTTCGGGAAGTACACCTGGAGGACGCCGACGATCGCGCCAAGCGCGCTGGCGACGAAGAACACCCACAGCACACGATGCATGTGCGTGTTGGTCCGCACCGCTTTCGCCATCCAGAACACCGGTGCCGAAATGCAGATTTGAAACACGATCTGCGCGCTGCCGGCGACCCAGTGCGCGGTTTCGTGGAGCAGATTGAGGAGGAGCAGAGCGAACGACACGATCAGCCACGTCGTGCTCGACGGCAGCGTCTGTTCTCGTCCGCCGCGGAAGTAGTACACGAGGGCGGCGCCGCTCATCACGTACGGTGCCGCGCGAATGATCGTGCGGTAGGCCTGTGCGCCGGGGACGAAGAGCAGAAGGCCCCACAACAGCTGCATGGCGATGAACAGCTCGGGCCAACCCCACTTCTCGGCGACGACCTCATCGTCGTACGAGTACAGGGCCTCGATGTCGTCGGGCTGCCTGCCCTCGACTGCGCTCGGGCCAGGGAAGGCGGCTCCCGCGTACGGGCTACGCTGCCATGGAGTTGACATGAACTTCGGCAAGCTCGAAGAGAAGGTCCTCGTACGCGTCGATCATTCGGCGCAGTGAGAACTCGCGGGCACGGCGGAGACCAGCTGTCACCAGCGCCTCGCGATGCGACGGATCATCGAGCAGCGCGACCACCGCCTTGGCGAACTCGGTATCCGATGGCATCAACCCGTAGACGCCGTCCTCGAGCACTTCGACGCTGCCGGGGTTCTCGGTCGCCACAACGGGGGTTCCGCACGCCATGGCTTCGAGATACGGAAGACCGAATCCCTCGTACGTACTCGGCGACGCATAGATCCACGCCTGTCGATACAACGCCGCCAGCTGCTCGTCATCCACACCCGTCAGGTACGTCACGCCGGGATGAGATGGACCGGGGGGCCCGACGAGAGTGAGCGTCGCCGATGGATGCCGCGGCTGTATTCCGTTGACGAATGCGTCGAGCAGAAAGCGGCCGCGCTTGCGTCCGTCGAGCGCGCCGACGAAGAGAATCGATGGGTGCGCGGTCTTCGAAAGCGGCCACGGGGTGAAGACGCGCTCGTCGACGCCGTGCGCGATCACTCGTCCAACGAAGGGATTGTCGCGGGTCGTATTGCTGCTCACCGCCACCACGCCGCGCTGAGTCAGAGCGGTCACCAGTTCCTGCATGTAGACGCCGACTTGCAGCACGCATCGACCAATCGACGTGGCCGATCGCGCTTCGCCGAGCGCGCTGCCATGCAGCACCCGCAGCACCGGTTTGCCAATCAGCGGCGCGAGCAGACTGTCGCCGTGCGTGATGATGACGTCGAACTCGTGGTAATCGGGCAGCAGTGTGAGCACGTTCCCGAGGTAACCCATCGTGACGCGGCGCCCGGTCCACGTATCGACGAATGTTTTCCACGGCAGCTCGCGTACGCGATACGACGCACGGTCGGGGCGCGGGTCGTGGCTGAACACCACCACGTCGTGATCGCGCCGCGCCAGACCGTCGGCCAGCGTGTGCGCCGCGCGCTCGATGCCACCGCGCTTCTGTCCGGGCAGCGGCAGTCCGTAACTCAGCATCGCAATCCGCAGGCGGGGGAATCTCGGCACGTCAGGCGGCGTGGACTGAAGCCAACAGTTCGTGAATGCGCCGCATTTGGCGCGTCGGGTCGCAGATCTCGTACGGGCGCAGACGCGCGTGCGCGCCCAGTTGCGCGCGCCAGTGTTCGTCGGCAATCAGCCGTGCCAATGCTGCCGACAGCGCGGTCGCATCGCCCGGCGGCGTCAGCACGCCGCACATTCCGTTGACGATCTCGCAGGCGCCGCCGATGCCGCTGGTGACGACGGGCAGTCCCGCATGCAGCGCCTCGACGAGCGAGAGGCCGAACGCTTCGGGCATCCAGTTCGGCTGACAGTAGACGTCCGCGCCATTGAGCAGCGCCGGCACGTCGGAGCGCTCACCGAGGAAACGCACGCGATCCTCGATCCCGTGTGTGCGCGCGGTCGCCTGCAGTTCTCTCAAGTAGACGGTCTCGGACGGCCGCTGCGGACCACCGACCAGCCAGCAGGTCCATCCCTGCTGGTCCTTGATCTTCCCGAGTGCCTGCAGCAGTTCGCGTTGTCCTTTGAAGGCTTCGAGGCGGCTCACTTGGATGATGACCACATCGCGGGCCGGCGTGTTGAGACGCTGGCGAAGCGCTGCGCGCGTGTCGCATCCGGCCACATCCGGCCGCGAGACCGGACAGTAGACGTGCTCGATCTGTGCATGCGACAGCCAGCGCGAGGCATATTCCGCGGTGAATCGGCTGCTGCAGATCGCGAGATCGGGTCGAGTGCGGCGCGCCAGGCGCTCGAGCCAATGCTTGCCCTCGACCGCCATGTGCACCCACAACACGAGCGGCAGCCTCGCCGCGTGAACCACCGATCCGAACACGACACAGGGCCAGGACTGATGGCACGCGACGACATCGAATGGCTCTCGCGTGAGCAGCTCACGCAGTGCCTGCCGGGCACGGACGACGGTGTGCGGTCTGCTGATCTTGACCTGACCAAGGACGTGAGGCTCGGTGCCGAGCTGCGACAGCTCGGTGCTCAAGCGGCCTTCCCAGCACAGCGCGAACTCGGACCGCATGTCCGGCACGAGCGTCGCTTCACGCGCCAGCGTCGTCAGGAATGTCTCGACGCCGCCATACATGTTGCCGCTCGTGAGGTGAAGCACTCGCATGTCAGTGCACTCGCGCGAGCCCCTCGTAGATCGGCGTCAGGTCGGTCACCAGCCGCCTGCGCGTGAACGATCGCTCGGCGGTCGCGCGGCCGGCTTGCCCCAACTGCGCGCGAAGCGCGGGGCTGCCAACCAGCGATTCAATTGCTCGCGCGAGACCATCGACATCGCCTGGTGCGTGCACGAGCGCATTCACATCCGGCTGTGTCAGCTCGCGTGCGCCGCCCGCGGCGCTCGTGATCACTGGCCGGCCGCACGCCATGGCCTCGGCAATCACCAAGCCGAATGGCTCGGGGTCCGTGCTGGCGTGAACGACGACGTCGAGCGCGCGCATCGCCGTCGATGAATCGGAGACGATCCCCGTGAAACCGACGCGATCGGCAACACCCAGAGCGGCAGCTTCTTGTTTCAGCTCGTCGAGCGTGACTTGACTTCCCGACGTCGCGTACACCGGACCGCCGATGATGTAGCCACGTACACGCAGCGATGCGGGAACCCTGGCAAGCGCCGCGAGGAACGGGCGATGACCCTTCCATCGCGCGAAGGTGGCGACCAGCCCGACTCGCACGACATCATTGCGACGCGGCAGCCCAGACAGGGCATCGAGATCGACCCGCGGACCATCGGGCGCATAGCGACTGAGATCGACGGCATTCCACACCGGATGCACCGTCAGTTCTCGACCGCACAACGCCGTAACATCGTCGGCGACACTCCGCGAGTTGGCCACCGCGGCCGAGCAGCGGTGCCTGCTGAAGCGAAGCAGCTTGGCCATCAGCGCGCGGCGCGTCACGTAGTCGTGCACGTGCCACAGCACCGCGCTCCCGCGCGGGCGCGCCCATGCACCGAGCACGTGCATCTTGAACCCGTTGGTGTGAATCACAGAGGGCCCGCGTTCGGCAAGCAATCGATGGAGCCGGCGCAGATAACGAGCCGCCGGCCACGCCGTCCCGGCGCATCGAGCGATGAACGCCGCGCGCGACCAGAACCCGCGCCCCACATTCCAGTCGCCGAGCTGCGCGAGCGACGGCGGAAACGGAACCACCTGCACGGGGATACCGAGCGCACGTGCGCCGCCGACGAGCGGACCATCAGAGGCCACGATGAGATCGAGCGACCACGACGGATGCGATTCGCGCAGGCCGGCAAGGATCTCCACGAGCGCCGCTTCGGCGCC
>Ga0075423_10001714_pt1 | contig 19487 bp, 14 predicted proteins | sample SoiMethybrSBSTD2_FD_80114 | JGI IMG/M metagenome (GOLD analysis project Ga0075423, IMG submission 80114) | Bulk soil microbial communities from a Populus tree surrounding site in Tennessee, USA - Soil MetaG P. TD hybrid SBSTD2 | ecosystem: Environmental > Terrestrial > Soil > Tree plantation...
ACGTGGACGCATGGGTGCGTGGGCGAGCTGGACCAAGGAGCACGGCCAGGAGCGACGCGGTCGGCCTAACGTCACGTGGCGCGAAGTCGCCGAGCTGAGTGGCGGGCTCGTCGCGCTCACCGGGCCGGCCACCGGTCCCATCGCATCGCTCGTCCGCGGCGGGGACCGCGCCAACGCCCGCCACCTGCTCGAGGAGTGGCGTGACGTGTTCGGCGAGCGCCTCGCCGTCGAAGTCCAGCTCCACTACACCGGCGGCGCCGAGGGAGCGCTTGCCGGCGCACTCGTGGACCTGGCCGAGCGGCAAAAGATCCCGTGGGTCGTCGCGCACGACCCGCGCTACATCGACAACGACGGCCGGCTCGTTCACGATGCGCTCACCGCGCTCCGCTACAACGTGGACCTCGATAGCGCGACCAAGGGCGGCTTCCTTCACCCGAACGGCGAGTGGCGGCTGCTCTCACCGGAGGAGATGGCGCGCCGGTGGCAGGGACGCGAGCAGGGCATCGAGACGAGCCTGGCGCTTGCGGCCGAGTGTGGCGACTTCGAGCTCGGGTGGATGCGTCCGCCGATGCCGAAGTTCCCGGTGCCGGACCGTCACACCGACTCGAGCTACCTTCGCGAGCGCGTCCTCATTGGTGCGAAGGAGCGTTGGGGTGCCACGCTGAGCGAAGCGCAGGCGAAGCAGGTCGATCACGAGCTCGGCGTGATCGACCGGCTCGGGTTCTCCGGCTTCTTCCTGGTCATGTGGGACGCCGTGAACTTCGCCCAGACGAAGGGCATCCTCTGCCAGGGACGCGGCAGTGCCGCCAACTCGGTCGTGGCGTACCTGTTGGGCATCACGGCCGTCGACCCCGTGCGGCATGGCCTGCTGTTCGAGCGTTTCCTGTCCGAGAAGCGCACCGACGGCAAGACCGAGCCGCCGGACATCGACGTCGACTTCGAGCACGACCGGCGCGAGGAAGTGCTCGACTACGTCTACGAGAAATACGAGCGGTCGAAGGCGGCGATCACCTGCACCATCCAGAACTACCGGGCGCCTAACGCCATTCTGGACGCCATGCGGGCGTTCGGCTACCCGGCGGAGTACGCGACGCAGTTCTCCAAGCGGCTGCACTACGCCGAGCCGGCCGATGCCGTGCAGGCCATCCGCGAGGGACTCGCGAAGCGGTTCGAGCTCGACATCGAGGGGCCGAAGGGACGGGCGCTGCTCGCGGCGATCGCCGCGTTCGATGGGCTACCGAGATTACGGTCGACCCACGTTGGCGGCTTCGTGCTGTCGTCCGAGTCGTTAGGTGACTACATGCCCATCGAACAGACAACGATGGGCCGCACGATCATCCAGTTCGACAAGGACGACCTCGACCTCATCGGCGTGCCGAAGTACGACTTCCTCGGGCTCGGCGCCCTGTCGCTCGTGCGCTATGCGTTCGACGAGATCGAGCGCCGCACGGGCAACCGGCCGGCGATGTACCGCCTCCCGCCTGACGACGCGGCGACGTACGACCTCATCGCCCGCGGCGAGACCATCGGCACGTTCCAGATCGAGAGCCGGGCGCAGATCGCGTCGATCCTGCACACACGCCCCGAGCGACTCTACGACCTCGTCGTCCAGGTCGCGCTCATCCGCCCCGGCCCCATCCAGGCCAAGTTCGTGCGCCCCTACACGCGCCGCCGGTGCGGGCACGAGGAGGTGTTCTACCAGCACCCGAACCTCCGGCCCATCCTCGAGCGCACGCAGGGGATTCCGATCTTCCAGGAACAAGCGATGGCCGTCTCGATGGCGTTAGGCGGGTTCAGCGCCGCCGAGGCCGACGAGCTGCGCCGGACGATGGGGCACATGCGAAAGAAGGGGAAGCTCGTGGCCGTCCTGCACAAGCTCGCGAACCGCATGGTCGAGAACGACGTCCTGCCCGACATCGCGAACCAGATCTGCGAGGACCTGGAAAGCTTCGCGAACTACGGCTTCCCCGAGTCGCACGCGTGGAGCTTCGCGCTCATCGCCTACGCGACGGCGTGGCTCAAGACGCATCACCCGACGGAGTTCTACCTCGGGATCCTCAACGCGTGGCCCATGGGGTTCTACTCGCCGGCCACACTCATCCACGACGCCAAGCGGCACAAGGTAGAAGTGCGGTCGCCGTGCATGCTGGACGGGCAGCGCATGTGCACGACCGAAGAGACCGACGATCCTGCCCGCCCCGCCCTGCGTGTAGGCTGGCGGTACGTGCACGGCATCGGCGAGAAAGCGCTCGACGCGCTCGAGGCCGCGTGGAAGACGAAGCACTTCGCGTCGATCGAGGATGTGGTGCGCCGGGCGGGACTTGGACAGGCCGATGCGCTGTACCTCGCGCGCGCCGACGCCTTCAAGGCGTGGGAACCCGATCGTCGCAAGGCAGGATGGGAGGCGCTCCGGTGCGTGAGCGACACGCTGCCGCTCGCGCCGGCTCGCCCGGCCCATCACTCACCGCGTCCGCTCGACGAGACGGAAACGATCTTCCTCGACTACGCGACGACCGGATCGAGCATCCATGGACACCCGATGCAGCATCTGCGCGAGTTCCTGAGGTCGAAGGGCGCGAAGTCGAGCGCCGATCTGCCATCGCTGCGCGGCGGCGAGATCATCGCGGTCGCCGGCCTCGTGACGGTGCGCCAGCGTCCGCAGACGGCGAACGGGACGCTGTTCCTGCTGCTTGAGGACGAGTTCGGCTTCATCAACGTGATCGTGCCGAAGTCGCTCGTGGAGGACAACGCCGAGGTGGTGAAGTTCGCGCCGTTCATCGCCGTGCAGGGGAAGTTCGAGCGCGACGGGCAGGTGATGAACGTGGTGGGACGGCGATTCCGTGCGTTGCGCACGCGCGAGATCGCGACGCGGTCACGGGATTTTCAGTAGAACGGCAAGCGACATGCAGGCGATAACGACACGACGTCGGAGCCTCGCCATGTACCAGGCCTTGATGGTTCCCCTCGACGGCTCCGAGTTTGGCCGTCACGCGATCCCCTGGGCGCTCGCCATCGCAGAACCGGCCAGTGCCCGAGTGGATCTCGTCCACGTACTGACCCCGCCATACGACGTGGGAGTGGAGGGTGATAAGCTCGCCTTGGCGGAAGCCATTGACAATCAACGCACGGCGACGGAGCAGCGACTGCGTGATCTCGCGAATCGCCTGAGCATAGGCACCGGCGTTCGGTTCAGCTCGGCGGTCGTCGAGGGCAACACGGCCGACGCACTCCTTCGCTACGCGGACGAGACCGCGATCGACCTCATCGTGATGACGACCCACGGCCGCGGCGGCCTTGCCCGCGCAGTCCTCGGCAGCATCTCCGATAAAATCGTTAGGCGTTCGCGGCGGCCGGTACTCCTGGCACGGCCGCACCGCCACGTTGCCGAGGAGCGGGACCTGGCCGCCGTGTCAGATGTCCTCGTCCCGCTCGACGGCACGGTGACGAGCGAGGCGATTCTCGCACACGCGCTCGAGGTGTGTCGACTGACAGGGGCTTCGTGCACGCTCCTTCACGTCATCGTACCGGAGCTCTTGCTGACTGGTGTCGCCGTCCCTGGCGTGTTGGCCGACCAACGTGCCACGGTCGCAGAAGAGCACGGCGCTGACGCATATCTGGCGACTCAAGCGGATCGGTTCGGTGAGGACGACGTGCCGGTGACCACGGCAGCCCTTCGCCATGCTGAGGTGGCGGACGGCATTCTCGAGTATTGTGCTGCCCATCCGGTGAGCCTCATCGCGATGGCCACGCGAGGGACCAGAGGCGTCGAGCGTGCCATGCTCGGCAGCACGATGGACGCGCTGCTGCACAAGACGCATTTGCCGCTCCTCGTTACTGCCGCGCATTCCAGCTGAAAGGCCAGCGCCATCGCGGTGCGCCGCATGGATGTTGCGGCACACTTTCTCTTTTGCGCTTTGCGCAACGATGAGCACCATCTGCATCACCGCAGCAAGGAGGACCAATGGCCGAACCAACTTCCAACCCGTCACCACGGGACCAGGCCACTCAGCCGAAGTCCGAGCGGAAGGCGAACACCGAACAACAGAGCACGGCTCAGGGCGCCGTGCGGACCGATCGCGAGCGTGGGATGGAGACTGCGCGAGAAGGCGGCCGTGCCCAGCCCGGGACCGGCATCCAGCGCCGCGGCGGCGCACTCGCGCCGTACGGCGGCCAAGTAGCCACGCCGTTCGCGATGATGCGCCGCATGATGGATGACATGGACCGTCTCTTCGAGAACTTCGGCTTCGCCCGGAGCCCGGGGCTCTCGACGTGGTCGCTGTTCGACGACTTCGATGACCTATCGCGCCTTCCGGCAACTCGTCAGGCCGCCACCCTCTGGTCGCCCCCAATCGAGATCTTCGAGCGCGGCAACGAGCTGGTAGTTCGGGCCGATCTTCCCGGCCTCTCGAAGGACGACGTGAACGTCGATATCGACAACGACGTTCTCACGATCTCGGGCGACCGTCGCTCCGAGCACGAAGAGGAGCGTGAGGGGTACTTCCGCAGCGAGCGCAGCTACGGCTCGTTCTCGCGGAGCATCCCGCTCCCCGAAGGATTGAAGGAGGACCAGGTGAACGCATCGTTCAAGGATGGCGTGCTCGAGGTGACGATGCCGAAGCCGCCGGCGGGGACGTCGAAGCGCCGCCGGATTGACGTGAGATGACTGCTCGAGCTCGGGCGATGGAGCGATGTTGGTATGAGGGTCTCGTCGCTCCATCGCTCGAGCGTGTCGTGGCCATCAGCCCCTCACCGCTCTTGGAACATTGCGCTTGAGCTCTTCCAGCCACACCGTGGCCTCGGAATCGCTCGGCGCGCGCCAGTCGCCACGCGGCGAGAGCGAGCCTCCAGACCCGACCTTCGGCGCGTTAGGCATCGCTGATCGCTTGAATTGACTGGCCTTGAAGAATCGACGGAGAAAGACGTCAAGCCACTTCGCGATCGCGTCGAGGTCGTATTCGCGTCGCCTGTCCGTCGGAAGGAGCTCCGGCCAGGAACCGCGGTCACGATTGCCCCAGGCGTGGGTGGCGAGATACGCCACCTTGCTCGGGCGAAAGCCGAAGCGCGTGATGTAATAGAGATGAAAATCCTGTAGCTCGAACGGCCCTACGACCGCCTCGCTGCTCTGGAGGCCGACCGGGTTGTCCTCGCCGCTCGGCACCAGTTCGGGAGAGATCTCCGTGTCGAGAACGCAACCGAGTGCGGTATTGACCCTCACGTCGAACTGACCCGACTCGGCCACCCAGCGAATGAGATACTGGATCAGCGTCTTCGGCACCGAGGCATTCACGTGGTAGTGCGACATCTGGTCACCCACGCCGTACGTTGCCCACCCAAGCGCGAGCTCACTCAGATCGCCGGTGCCCACAACCATGGCATTGTGGACGTTCGCGAGACGAAAGAGGTGCGACGTGCGCTCGCCGGCCTGAACGTTCTCGAACGTGACGTCGTAGACCGCTTCGCCCCGGCCGTACGGATGACCAATGTCGCGCAGCATCTGCATGGCGGACGGCCGGATATCGATCTCAGTCGCCGTGGCGCCAATGGCCGCCATGAGCTCACGCGCGTTGGCGCGAGTGCGCTCGCTCGTCGCAAACCCCGGCAGCGAGTAAGCAAGCACATTCGCCCGCGGCAACTGCAGGCGATCCATCGCCTGAACGGAGACGAGCAGCGCCTGCGTGGAATCGAGTCCGCCGGAAACGCCGATGACAACTCGTTCGATCCCGGTGCTCGACAGCCGCTTGATCAAGCCGTGAACCTGAATGTTGTACGCCTCGTAGCAGCGGGCGTCGAGATCGGCGGGATCGCTCGGCACGTATGGAAAGCGCTGGACGTCACGCAAGAGCCCCATTTCACCAGCGGGCACGCGCAGCGTGAATGGAACGCGACGAAGGCGGCGCGCACGCTCGAGCTCCTCGCCGACGAGATCATTGAAGCTCGTTAGGCGCGAGCGCTCCTGTGCGAGCCGCTCGAGATCGATGTCCGCGGTGATGAGCTGCTCGCCGGAGGCGAAGCGCTCCGATTCGGCCAGCAGGACGTTGTTCTCGTAGATCATCGCATGGCCGTCCCAGGCCAAGTCGGTCGTGGACTCGCCAGGCCCGGCCGCCGCGTAGAGGTAGGCCGCAACGCATTTCGCGGACTGGCCCGCGCAAAGCGCTCGACGGTAATCTGCCTTGCCAATCGTGATGTTGCTGGCAGACAGGTTCGCCAGCACGGTCGCACCGGCGAGCGCACCCCACGTGCTGGGCGGGATTGGTACCCAGACGTCCTCACATATTTCGACGAAGAGCGCGAGGCCCTCGACGTTCACGGCGTCGAACACCAGATCGTTTCCGAACGGCACCACCGACCCACCAAGTTCGATCTCGCGACGCACCGCCCACGGGCCGGGCGTGAACTGGCGGCGCTCATAAAACTCCCGGTAGTTAGGCAGATAGCTCTTCGGCACGACGCCGAGCACGCGTCCGTCATACACGACGACGGCCGTGTTGAAGAGCTGGCCGTGGCGACGAAGCGGCGCGCCCACGACTAACACGGTGCCGAGTCTGCGGCTCTCCTCCACGAGCCTCGCGAGCGCTCGCTCGACGCCGTCCAGCAACGCGTCCTGGTGGAACAGATCATCGTTGCTGTAGGCCGAAATCCCGAGCTCGGGGAAGATCGTCACTACGGCGTTGAGCTCTGACGCACGGCGCAGGAGTGCGAGAGTGCGGTCGAGATTGTACTCCGGGTCGGCCACACGAACGAACGGTGTCGCCACCGCTACGCGAGCGAACCCGTGCGCATAAGGTGTATGAAATGGCAGACTCGGTTCGTTCGAGTGACTGAACACAGTGTGGGCCTCTCGCTTTCCGCTCCGTCACGAGGAGCGACTACAACAGGTGCGCCATCGGGCGCGGATACCATTGGAATCACAAGTCTCGCCGATGACCTCGCTTCTGTCGAAGCGCAAGCTCCATCGTGCTTGTCGTGTCGTCCGTAAGCAACTGGATCGATGTACCGAAGCGCTGCGATTGTCGCGCGATAGTGTCGTGCAGCCATTTCGCTTCATCGCAAGACGCGAACGTCGCCTGAAATCGTCGAATGCGCATTGGTGTCATGCGAAGATCCATGAGCTCGCCTGTGTCGGCATCGACCGTCGCGAAGTACATCATCGCGAGGTCGCTCCGATACTTCCTATGGCGGCGTATGCCCTCGTAGTCAGTCAGAAAATCGCCGCATCCGTACAGGATGAGTTCCCCGTTGTACACCTCGATCGGCCGCGGATGGTGCGACGAGTGACCGTGCACGAGCGCGACACCACCGTCCAACAGCCGGTGTGCAAAGCGTACGTACGATTCAGGAATGTCATATCCCCAATTGCTGCCCCAGTGGATGGAGGCTATGACGATATCTCCGGGGCGCCGCCCGACTGAAACGCGCTCGAGCACGCGATCCGCCGCTCCATTCGACAGGTCGGGCAAGTAATCCACTCCAGAGCGGTCCGAGAGCGCGGACCAGAGCTCGGGCACTCCGCTGTTCTCGCATCCCAGCGAGTACACGATCACCCGATGGTCGCGCGAAACGTGGACGACCGCTGGTCGTTCAGCCTCCATTCGATCGAGCCCCGCGCCAGCTGTCTTGATTCCGGCATGGTGCAGGGTGTCCAGCGTCTCGGTGAGACCGGCGTGGTTGTAGTCGAGCAGATGATTGTTTGCCAGCGCGCATACGTCGATACCGGCAACCGTTAGGCAGTCGACACCTGCCGGATGCATTCGGTAGTGAATTGCCTTTCGCGGCGAGTGTGCATCGCTTGTCGTTAGCGTGGTCTCGAGATTGACAATGCGCACGTCCGGACGCAGACGGTCCAACTTGCGGAGGGCGTCACCCCAGATGTACGCCGGCTCGACACGACGAGGAATCGGGCCATTGATTCGCTCGGCAAGTTCAACGTAGTCGCGTGCGTCACAGATCCAGGGCTCGTGCAGCCCCACCGCGCTTGGGTGCGCGAGAATCTGATCAATGCCGCGGCCGGTCATCACGTCGCCGCACAGGAACAGGGTGATGCCGTCACCACTCATGAGTTGGTGGGCCTCCGCTGGCCCCCGGCAAACATTTATCGAGTCCTCCCGTGGTCACCACCGGTCCCAGCGGCGTAAGACGATGCGCTGCCGGAACCGTTGTACATCGTTCACCGCACGCCACTTGCCATCATGGCCCTTCGTCGTCCGACCTCGCTGCCCCGTTGTCATCGGCTCGCCGACGAGAAATCTTCCAGGGGTGACTGCCAGCCAAATGCCCTCGTGAGCACGCTCGCGCAATTGCTCGTCGATCTGTTGTCGACGGCGCCGCCACTCGTGGGGATCTACCGGGAACACCTGGCGCTGCACGACGCGTTGCTGCCGGACCTCTTCATGGCACAGGTGGCAGGGTGGGTGAGCGGGACCACGCAGGCACCAGGCGCTCAGACGATCGAGGGCGGCGCGGGCGGCGAAGCCGCGCGGACGCTGGTCGGCGTGATCGAGACGCACCTGACTTCGGGCGACGCCGAGGTGCGCGAGCTCATCTCGCTGGCGTTCCTGGATTCGGTCGACGCGAGTCCGGCGAACGAGGTTCTGCGCCTACATTTCGGGCCGTCACTCCGGGCCGAAGCCGCACGTAGGGACGGCTGGATTGCGGAGTGATTCCCCGCCGACACCTCCTTGCCCGTGCCAGACCTAACGAACGCGCTCGTTTACTACGTCGTTTTCCTGCTCTCCACCACGCTGCACGAAGCGGCCCACGCCTGGGCCGCGGCGCGTGGCGGAGACCTGACAGCCTATCATGGCGGACAGGTGTCGCTGGACCCGATTCCCCATATCCGGCGTGAGCCGTTCGGGATGCTGATCCTGCCGATCGTGAGCGCGCTCGCAACCGGGTGGCCGTTCGGTTACGCCAGCGCGCCGTTCGACCCGCAGTGGGCGATGCGGCACCCGAAGCGCGCCGCGCTGATGTCCCTCGCCGGTCCCGCGGCCAACCTGCTTCTCGTGGTCATCTCGGCCGCGCTGATTCGCGCGGGCGTCGCCGCGGACGTCTTCTACGCCCCGAACAGCATTCGCTTCGGCGAGGTGACGGCGAGCAACGCGGCGGGTGTGTGGCCGGCGCTGGCCGTGATGGTGAGCGCGTTCTTCTCGCTCAACCTGCTGCTCGCCGCGTTCAATCTGCTTCCCTTCCCGCCACTCGATGGCAGCGGAGCGGTACCCATCCTTCTGAGTGACAACGCCGCCCGAAAGTACCAGGTGTTCATGTGGAGCAACCGCGCGTTCGGGCTGCTCGGGCTGGTCGTGGCGTGGCAGCTGTTCAAATACGTGTTCGACCCAGTCTTCTTCGGCGCGGTGAACCTGCTCTACCCCGGAATGAGGTACGGCTGATCGCTCGTCGTTAGGTCAGGTCGCGGGCCACCAATGCGCCGAGCGCGTCGGTCTCGGGTATGGTCACGACCCTGACCATCGACAGGGCGAGAATCCGACGCCGGCCGACAGGCGGTCGCGCGGGGATCCATCCAGATTCAAGCCATCGCCTAACGCCAATCCGTTGGGCGTTTCACCGGCTTCTGACGGATGGTATGCCCATGGGAACGCAGCACTTTCTTTCGGGACGATTCCGGTCGCGTTTCTCGTCTCTCACGTTTCCCCGGCGCGGCGCGTCGTTGCTCTCGTCGCGCGGACTCGGCCGGCGCCTCGTTATCGCCGCGCTGCTCGTTGCGGCGGCAACCGGGGCCAAGGCGAGCTTCGCGGAGCCGCTCGAGGCCATCCTGTCGCAGTTCATCTGGACGGGCACCTACGACCTGGTCGGTACCGGTTTCCCCGACGGCGAGCGACACGCGGTGATGGAGATCAGGCGGGCGGACACGTCGTACACGCTTGCCTCGCTTCAGGGACCGCCCGGGTCGCTCGTCTCGTTCAAGGTCGCCAGCGATTCGGCGCGTGTGGTCTGGGACCTCGGCACCGAGCAGATGCTCATGGACCTTCGAGGCATCGGCGATTCGCTCATTGGAGAGTGGTCCACCAGCGAATGGAGTGGCGAAGTTCGTGGCATCCGGCGCCGGTAAGCGACACCGGACCAGCCACCGCGTAGTTCACCAGCCCATCGTCGCCGACTAGGTTGCAGAAGCAGCCGAACCGCGCAACCGAGCGCGACGTTACAGGAGGAGATCATGGGCTGGTGGAGCGACGCAGTCAGCGCCGCGAAGGAGCGCTTGATGACGGATAGTCGAACGATTCGCGGTGTCCAGGTGACCGTGGTCAACACGCGTCCCGACATCGAGACGAGCCGGGTATTCGCGAAGCTGGACGGGGCGCTCGGCGTCATCGAGCAGTATCAGCCGCATCGGCTGCGGCGGTTCCGACGGGACATACGCGGCATCATCGTCAAGCGGTTCGCGTGTCGCGCGGCATTCTTCGGCGGGACGCGCGAATGCCTCATCGAGCTGACGTTCGCCGGCGAAGGCAAGTTCTCCGACGCGCAGGTCGCAGCCTCGATCGTCCACGAAGGCGTGCACGCGCGGCTGCTGACGATGGGCCTCGCCGGGCATCCGGGATGCAGCGCGCGCGAGGAGCGACTGTGTCGCAAGGCGGAGCTCGAGCTGGGGCTCGCGGTTCCCGGTGCCGAAGCGGTGGTCGAGCGCGCGCTGGCGTCCCTCGATCTCGACGACGTCGATGTGGCGCCTAACGTCGACTGGCAGGTCGCCGAGCAGCGGATCGCCGAAGCCGACGCGGCGGCCGCCGCGCGCCGGCGTCCCAACACCTAGCCATGACCGGCTCCGTCCGCGACGCGAGCGAGGCCAGTCTCGGCGACGCACCGATCGAGCTCACTCGCGGCGAGTACGTGGTGTCCACGGACCGTTCGCGCATCGATGTCGCCGCCGTGCACGCGTTCCTGTCCCGTTCGTACTGGTCGCCGGGCATTCCCGAGGACGTCGTCCGACGCGGCATCACCGGCGCGATCTGCTTTGGTCTCTACCACGGTCGCGAGCAGGTCGGGTTCGCGCGCGTGATCACGGATCGGGCGACGTATGCCTATCTCGCGGACGTCTACGTGCTCGAGGCGCACCGCGGCCGCGGGCTCGCTAAATGGATGATGGAAGTGATCATGTCGCATCCGTCGCTCCAGGGACTTCGCCGCTTCTCGCTGTCGACCAGGGACGCCCATTCGCTCTACCGGCAATTCGGCTTCGAGCTCGTCGCGAATCCGGAGCGCCAGATGGAGATCATGCGGCGGGATATCTACGTCGGGTCGCCGCAGGCCTGATGCGGGCGTGATGCAGCAGGCGCTTCGCGGCTGGGCGTGGTGCTTGGCGGTCGTCGCATGTGCGCGGCAGCATGAGGGGCCGTCTGACTCGGAAGCGGCCACCACGTCCGCCGCGGCAGTGGCGATCACTCCACCGGATAGCGCGGCGCTTTGGTCAGGCACGGAGACGCTCGGCAGGTTTCTCACTGCGTCTCGCGAGGGCTCGGCAACGCGGGACTCGCTGGCTGGGCTGACCGCGTGCCCTGGTGGCGCGGATGCCGCGCAGGGACCGATGCTGGCCGGCTCCGAGCTTCTGGCTCCGACGTGGCGCGCCGATACCGTCGTCGGACGCGCGGTCGTAACGACGGTGGCCGAGCAGGACGTGGACCGCGTGCATCCCGGCTACTTCGTCGCCCGCATGCGGGTGAGGCGGGACACGCTCGAGTGGGACATCCTGCGCTCCCCGTCCGGCGACTGGGTCGTGTGCAACGGGCTTCGGTTCGGCCTGACCGCGCCCGACACCCTGACAACGTGGAGACCACAGGGCGCGTCGGCTGCGGCGGCGCGTGCTCTCGCCGACTCCATCGGCGCCGAGAAGCGCTAGCCGGACCTGCCCTCGATGTCACCGCGGCCACGAACCGTCTCGGACGAAGCGATTCTCGCGGCAACGGCGCGAATGATTGGCCGCGTCGGGCCGGTGCGCCTAACGCTCGCCGATGTCGGCGGCGAGGTTGGCCTGTCCCCGGCCACGCTGCTCCAGCGGTTCGGCTCGAAGCGCGGCTTGCTGATCGCGCTGGTCGAGCAGAGCGTGCACGGCGTCGATCGCAGCTTCCGCGACCGGCGCGCGTCCGCCGAGTCGGCGCTGGAGGCAGTCATTGCCGCAGCGAGCGACCTGGCAGAGCACATGCGAACGCCGGAAGAGCTGGCGAACAACCTCGCGTTTTTTCAGATCGACCTGAGCGATCCCGAGTTTCATCGCCTCGCCCTGGAGTATTCGCGGCGCGTCCGCGCGGGCTATCGCACGCTGCTCGAGGAAGCGATGACGGCTGGCGAGCTCCAATCGTGCGATACCGCCGCCCTCGCGAGCGCGCTCCAGGGCGTCGCGGCAGGATCGCTGCTCAACTGGGCGATCCATCGCGAAGGCGCAGTGATCGAGTGGGTACGTCGGGATGTGGAGACGGTGATCAGGCCGTACGCGCGGCACCGATGACGTCGTACGCGTCAGGGTTTCTTCGGCCCTAACGAGTCGAGCGTCACGGGCCGCCAGTCGATGTCGTTGAACGCGGTCAGCGTGGCGGCGATGAGGTCGCCGAGGCCGCGCATGGGGTCCTTCGGATCGATCGGCCTGCTCTCGAGCACGCGCACCACGCGGTTCTTCTGCACGTCGAACAGCTGGAGCTGCAGAACCAGTAGCGAGTCCGGCCGCGGGAAGTACAGGCCCGTCAGGACGGCGCCTGCGCCAATCGAACGCGCAAGCGAGGTCCGCGTGCGCGTGCCATAGAAGCGGGGGTCCGTGAGCGCCGCAGCGTCGATCGCGTCGTAGCCGGGTCGCGAGGCGATCGCACGGCGGATGCTGTCGGAGATCGCGGCGCTCAAGCCCGCGGGCTCGTGGCGAACGATGGAGCTCCGGGCAACTCCTACGAGAACACGCCGAACGCCCGGTGGCGGCGGAGGAATCGCAACGCCACCCCCGGGCCGCGGAGTGAACTGGTACCCGGTCGTGCCGGTGCGATCCGGCAATCCCTTGGGGGCACCTGGCGCGCCCGGCATGGTCACACCGGGCACGTTAGGCGTTGCGGCGGCGCGCTTGGCCATCTCCTGCAACTGCTGGAGCTCCACTGGATCGAACGCGCGGACGTCCGCGCGTCGCCCGCCACGCAGCTCGGCCATGATACGCGCCAGCGAATCACTGAGCGCGCGCTCGAACCGGCGGGAGAGTGAATCCGCAAAGGCCCGCTCGCCTTTCGCGATCTGCGAGTCGCGGCGTGCGGTGATCCGCTTACGAACCGCCTCGGCGATCGCGAGCGACTCGGCACGTGACAGCACGATCGGCGTCCGCATTGCAGAATCGCCCAGTGGCCTGTTGGATCCGGCGCCCGCGATCGTGGGTGAGCTTACGGTCGCCTGCCCGCCGGGCGCGGCTGCCGACGCGGGCGCGCTGCCGACCGCCACCGACTGGATCGCTTCGCCGCTGCCCCTCCGGCTCCACGTAGTGACCGCGACCGCGACCCCTGCAATGATGACCAGCGACGCGCCCGCGAGCAGCGCACGCCGCTGCGCCGCTTTCGGCGCGTGCACCGTCGCCGGCAACTTGACGGTCGCAACGGTGGCGCCACTGGCGGGCGTGGCGACTCCGTCCAGCTCATCGAGGAGAGCGGTCGCCGTCTGCGGTCGATTCTCCGGGAGCTTCTCGAGACACCGCATGATGACTGCGGCGAACGCAGGCGGCACGTCGTCGCGGACGGAGTCAAGCGGATCGGGCGCGCGCGTAAGCGCCGCGGCCATCGTCGCCTGCGGCGACGTTCCGATGAACGGCGACTTCCCCGACAACAGCTCGTATGCCAACAGTCCGACGGCGTAGATGTCGATGCGGTGATCGGCGGCCGGGTCCGCCGCCAACTGCTCCGGCGCCATGTACGCGGGCGTCCCGATCGCCATTCCTGCGGACGTCATCCCCGAGACGGAGGTGGCTGCGCTCAGCGCCTTCGCGACACCGAAGTCCGTGACGAGCGCGTGCGACCCGATCGTGAGGATGTTGCCCGGCTTGATGTCCCTGTGCACGACGCCCCGCCCGTGGGCGTAAGCGAGCGCCTCGGTCACGTCGTGCACGATCCTTATGACTTCACGAATGGGCAGGCGGCCCCGTCGCGCGATCGCGGATCGGAGCGACTCACCCTCGATGAAGGGCATCGTGTAATACAGCAGCTCGCCTTCGGACGACCCGTCGGGCGACGGAACCCGCCCCGCAGACAGCAGTGGAACGATATGCGGATGCTGAAGCTGTGCGGCGACCTGGATCTCGCGCTGGAAGCGCTCGCGGTTCACCCCTGCCGACAGATCCGGTGGCAGCACCTTCACCACGACCTTGCGGCCGAGCGCGTGCTCGGTGGCCGCGAAAACACGGCTCATCCCACCCCCGGCAAGCTCGTTTTCGAGCCGGTAGGTTGCCGCCAGCGCCGTGGCGAGTCGATCGCGGAAGGTATCGGTCACAACGAGCGAAGCTGACGGAATCGATCGCGGGGTGGTTGAACTTACGTGGACCACTCGCCGCGCGTAACGCCAACCTCAAGCCGTGTGGTTCGCCGAGAGGTCGGCGCGTCGCATCGGTTCGTCATTGGCGGTTCCGTGACGGATTCTGAACCGATTCTGCACGAATGCCGTGGCACTAAACCATGGCTACACGGGTAGTGTGACCAGGTTCACCCGGTAGTTCGCCCGCATATGGGCCCCGGCGGCCAATGGCGGGAAACGGTTCTGCCTCGACCGACATCTAATTTCTGAGCCCGGCCGCGAGCCTGGCCTCAGCGGATTGCGATGCGGTGGGATTGCCTGGTTTCGACCTCGGCCTCGGAGCGCCGGTTCGTGACACGGACGGGAGAGCTGCACGAGCGACTGCACCACTCACTCGGCGAAGCCTTCGCCATCGAGCGGGAGCTCGGCGGTGGCGGCATGAGTCGGGTATTCCTCGCGCGTGAGCGGGCCCTCGACCGCCGCGTAGTCGTGAAGGTGCTGCATCCCGAGCTCGCCGGCGTGAACGTCGACCGGTTCCGCCGAGAGATCCAGGTGGTCGCGCAATTGCAGCACCCGCACATCGTCCCGGTTCTCGCCGCGGGCGAGGCGCAGGGCATCCTGTATTTCACGATGCCGTACATCGACGGGGAATCGCTGCGCGCCTGGCTGCTGCGCGAGTCCCGGCTGTCGATCGATGATGCCGTTCGAGTCCTGCACGACGTCGCCGATGCGCTCGCGTACGCACACGAACGCGGGGTCGTCCATCGTGACATAAAGCCCGACAACGTGCTCGTGAGCCGGCGTCACGCGACGGTCACCGATTTCGGCGTCGCGAAAGCGCTCAGCGCCGCATCGCATGGGCCCGCGGAGCCAGAGTTCAGCAGCACTGGCGGGACGACCACGGGCAGCGGGCTCGCGATTGGAACGCCGGCCTACATGGCTCCCGAACAGGCGTCCGGCGACCCGGCAACGGATCATCGCGCCGACATCTATGCGTTCGGCGTTCTGGCGTACGAGCTGTTGGCCGGACGCGCACCATTCACGGGCCGCCCCCCGAGCGAGATTCTCGCGTCCCATATCACGGAGTTACCTCAGCCCGTAGAGACGCTCCGCGCCGATATCCCGCCGGCGCTCGCGGCGCTGGTGATGAGCTGTCTGGCGAAGCGCCCTATCGATCGCCCGCAGACGGCCGCCGACGTGCGCAGCGAGATCGAGGCGCTGGCGACGCCTGGCGCGGGGACGGTCATCGGGCCATCGGCTCGCCGCCGAAAGTCCGCTCGTCGTGCCGTGGGCCTGATCGTGACGGCGGCACTCGCACTCGTCGTGGGAGTCGTCGCCTACTCGCGGCGTGACGCCTCGCAGCCGCCCGCGGACGAAAACCTCGTTGCGGTCGCGCCGTTTCGCATCGTGAGCAGCGATGCATCACTCAAGTATCTCCGCGAGGGCATGCTCGACCTGCTCTCGGCGAAGCTGACGGGAGCCGCTGGCCCCCGGTCGGCGGACCCGCGCTCGCTGCTCACCGCGTGGCGTCACGCTGCCGGCTCCGACTCGGCGGACCTGCCGCGCGCGCGCGCGCTCGACGTGGCCGAGACGTTAGGTGCCGGACAGCTCCTGATCGGTGACGTGACCGGAGACTCGTCGCACATCACGCTGCACGCGGTGCTCGTGAGAGTCGCTGACGGCCGCGCGCGGCCACCAGCCACGGTGGAAGGAGATCCGGACAGTCTCCCCAGGCTCGTGGACATGCTGACGGCGCAGCTTCTGGCGACGGATGCTGGAGAGGTGGACAACCTGTCTACGTTGACGAGCACCTCGCTTCCGGCATTGCGCTCGTTTCTCAACGGCCAGTGGCTGTATCGCCGCGGGCGATATCGTGAGGCAGCACGCGCCTACTCGACCGCGCTGGAGGTGGACTCGACGTTCGCGCTGGCAGGACTTCGACTCGCGTCGGCGAGCGGTTGGTTCGGCGTTCCGACCATGCGGGAGACGGGACTGCGCCTGGCGTGGGCGGGACGCGAGCGGCTCGGGCCTCGTGACCGCGCCCTGCTCGACGCGACGGCGGGGCCGAACTACCCGTCCCCATCGAGCTACCTCGACGTGCTCAAGGCAAAGCAGCACTACGTGGACATGGCGCCCGATCGCGCGGACGCATGGTTCGAGCTGGGCGACGGGATGTTCCACTTCGGCGCCGTCGTGGGGTATGCCGACGCGGACGCGCGGGCGGAGGACGCGTTCAAGCGAGCGCTCACCCTCGACTCCACGTACGCCCCGGCGGCGGAACATCTGCTGCTGATCGAAGCACATGATGGCGACACGACGGCAGTGCGTCAGCTCGGACACCACTTCCTGTCGATCGATCCGGCGAGCGAGAATGCCGACGGGGTGCGCTGGCGCATGGCTGTCGCGTTAGGCGACTCGGCGTCGCTGGCGGACATCACGCGCCGGCGCGATACGTTGACGCCCATCAGTGCGCACACGATGGCGTACATGAGCCAGGTCGACGCCGTCGATCTCGATCGCACACAGCGCATCTCGGATGCGGCGGTGGAGAACGCGCGCATGCAGGGCGACAAATACGTCGCGCTCGTGAACGCGCACGATTTCGCGTTGAATCGTGGTCGACCGTCGGCGGCTGTGCGGGCGAACACGCGGAGTCGCGAGGTTGCGGCGACGAACTCACGGGTGTATCTGCGCGAGCGCGTCCGCGATGCTCTCTACTGGGACGGCGACAGCGCGACGGCAGCCGCGGCGGTGCGCGAGCTCGAGCGCACGGCGTTCGGGCCGACGCCCGGTAAGCCGGCGGATCAAGTCGGACAGATCGTGGACCTTTGCAACGTCGAGCTCTGGCGGGTGGGTCACGACAACCCACGCTCGTTGAGCTCGAGCATCGCGCGGCTGCGTCGGGCGGCGACAGCGTCGAACGAGATGCCACTTACGGGGTTCGCGAACGCGTGCGCGACGCTGCTCGATGCCGTCGCCGCGGCGCGCGCAAGCCGAACCGACGCGCCGGCGGCGCTCGCGCGGCTCGATTCGCTGCTCAAGACGGGTCCGGGCGGGTTCGTGCAGGACGCGGGCAATCTGATTCTGGCACGTCTCAAGGAGGAGCGGGGCGATCTCCATGGAGCGCTCGCCGCGGTGCGCCGGCGTGAAGTGTTCCTGACGCGGCCGCTCTACCTGTCCACGTTCCTACGAGAGGAGGGTCGGCTGGCCGCGCTTGCGGGGGAGAACGATGCGGCGATCGACGCGTACCGACACTACCTCACACTTCGCGCGGCGCCCGAGCCTCCTCTCCGGTCCGAAGTGGAGTACGTGAGGGACGAGCTCGAGAAGCTAGAAAAGGCGAACGGGTTGAAGGATTAGCTGCTTGCTGCTTGCAGCTGCTTGCAGCTGCTTGCTGGTAGCCGACGGCCGACGGCTGCGCCCTACTGCCGCGTGCTCCGAGCTGCTGCCATTACCCCAACGAGCCCGACCCCGTCCGCCAGGCGCCAGTTGGCCACTCTGATGGCTGATGGCTGCCGGGGCGCTTCGTGCCGCGGCTACGGCCACCCGAACACCACAGGCGTCTGCGCGACGGATCGCGCGCGAGCCAGGTCCGACGACGGCCGCCAGAACCGCGGACGCCCGGAGCTGATCGTGAAGTTCACGCCCCACTTCGAGCCCGCATCGGAGATCAACGGTCCGGCGAAGTCCACGCGCAAGTTTTGCCGGCTCGAGCGCGGAATGGCGATGATGAGACCGATACCCGCGCCAAGGCGTGGGTTCACCGTCTCACCGAATGGAACATCGCCCGCCCACATCTTGCCCGCGTCGATGAAGGCGGCGCCGCCTAATCCGACGTACTGCTTGATGCCGGGGAAGACCAGTCGATCTTCGAACCGCACGAGAGCGCGCCGGCCACCGCTCGTTTCCGAGTCTTCGTACCCGCGGAGGCCGGCGCGGTCCGTGCCTAACCGCAACTCGAACGGTACGGTCGTGCTCCACGCGCCAGAGTACTCGATGCTCAAAATCCGTGTCCGTCGCTTCGTCGGGTGACCGTAAAACGCCAACCTCCCCTCAGCGATGACGTCGTTCCAGTCGTCGCCCTGACGTTTGGCCTCGACGTTGCCCTCCAGGCCGGTGAAGAAACGCGGCGTGCCCATGCCGGCGTAGAGCTGGCTTCCGAGATACCAGCCGTTGAATTCCGATCCGACACCGTGTCCGAAGGCACCACCGAATTGCATGCCGTTGGCGACGTCCTGCGCGCCTTCGAGCGCGTCGAAGCCCTGCGCCTTGAAGAAGCGAAGACCGCGCGCACCGAGGATCAGCGAGACCAGGGTCCGGTCCTGCGTCGTATAACGTGGACCGAGGGTCGTGTCGGGATCGTCGACGAAGCCGTCATCTGTGATGATGACGCCGCGATCGTCTGGCGATACGTGTTCGCCGCCCACCTGCACACCGCCGTACACGCCGTTTGCTCCGCCGCCCAGACGGTACAGGGCGTTGACCTGCCAGCCCGTCCGGTTGACCTTCAGCGACAGCGGATCGACGTCCTCGCCGCGAAGGAAGGACTGATAGTTGTCCAGGTGCACGACGTTGGCCGACCAGGCGATCCGCTGGAACTGCGAGTACAGGGGCTGCGACAGCGTCGCGGTGGCGACCTCGCCTAACGGGGCACGCTCCAGATACGTGTCGAACAGCCACTGCCGGCCGAAGGTACTGTAGTCCCTGAACTGCAGCAGCCAACCGTCCCGGAACGCGAAGCCCTGCTTCCATTGCCCGGCCAGCGCCATACCATACCCGGCGAGGTTGGCGCTGCCGAGCTTGATGCGCGTCGGTGTACCGCCGTCCATGCCAAGGCCGAGGATGGGCCGGATGTCGTCGGTGGTCGAGAAGTCCACGCGAACGGTGCCGTGCGAGCCCGGCGTCAGTACCGATCTCGCGTCGGCGAGATACGGTTGCGCGCGAAGCACCCGCTCGGACTCGCGCAGCACGAGCTAGCTGCACTTGTGCCCCTGCTTGACGAGCAGAAACGGCGA
>Ga0075423_10001716_pt1 | contig 19477 bp, 18 predicted proteins | sample SoiMethybrSBSTD2_FD_80114 | JGI IMG/M metagenome (GOLD analysis project Ga0075423, IMG submission 80114) | Bulk soil microbial communities from a Populus tree surrounding site in Tennessee, USA - Soil MetaG P. TD hybrid SBSTD2 | ecosystem: Environmental > Terrestrial > Soil > Tree plantation...
CATCGGCATCGCCCTGGCCTCGGGCAGCCGCTCCCGGCCGGAGTCGCTGGTCGAGAACGCCGATGCCGCCATGTACCGGGCCAAGGCCCGCGGTGGCAACCGGCGCGAGGTGTTCGACCAGGCGATGCGGGCCAGGGCCAGGCGCCGTCTGGCCATGCACTCGTCCCTGCACCGGGCGGTCGAGCGCAACGAGTTCAAGATCCTCTACCAGCCCATCCACTCCCTGAGCAGCGGCCGGGCGGTGGGCGCAGAGGCGCTGGTCCGCTGGGAGCACCCCGACCGCGGGCTGATCGGGCCGGGCGAGTTCATCGCCCTCGCCGAGGAGACGGGCCTGATCGTCGCCATCGGCACCCAGGTGCTGCGCGAGGCCTGCCGTCAGGCAAGGATCTGGCAGATCGAGAACCGCCGCCTGGCCATCAAGGTCAACCTGTCGGCCCGCCAGTTCGTCCACCCCGACCTGACCGGGGTGGTGGCCACGATCCTGGCCGAGACCGGCATCGACCCGGCCCTGGTCTACCTGGAGATCACCGAGACCGTCCTGATGGAGGACGTGGCGTCGACCTCCGGGGCCCTGACCGAGCTCAAGGGCCTCGGAGTGAGCCTGACCGTGGACGACTTCGGCACCGGCTACTCGTCGCTCGCCTACCTCAAGCGGTTCCCGGTCGACGAGCTCAAGATCGACCGCGACTTCGTGTCCGGCCTGCTCAGCGACCAGGAGGACCAGGCGATCGTGACCGCGATCATCAACCTGGCCCACACCCTCGGGGTGGTCGCGGTGGCCGAGGGCGTCGAGAGCCCCGACCAGATGCGGCGCCTGCGGGCCCTCGGCTGCGACCTCGGCCAGGGCTACCACTTCGGACGGCCGCTGGCGCCCGACGACCTGACCGACCGGCTCCGCCTGGCCGACCGCCAGGGCGACGCTCAGGCCGCGGCGGCGGGGGCGACCCGCTCCAGGAAGGCCCGCACCGCCCGTTCGTAGCGGGGCCGGTCGACGTTCCAGGACTGCACGTGACCGTCCCCGCCGAAGCGCTCCAGGGTGACCAGGTCGGGTCGGGCCGCGGCCAGGGCCTCGCTGATCGTCACCGGGACCGTCGGGTCGCCGGTCTGGTGGAACACCAGCATGGGGGCGGTCAGGCGGGCCGCCCGGTCGACGTAGTCGAGCCGGCCCCAGTCCAGACCGTAGCGGAGCCCGGCGAGGCCCTTGGCGACCTCGGTCAGGGCCGGCGGCACCGGGGTCCCGAGCACCGGCAGGTCACGGTCGGTGGCCCCGTTGTCGACCACCGCGCCCAGGTCGAGGGCGGGCGCGTCCAGGACGACCCCGCGGACCCTGGCCGCCAGCGGCGAGGAGAGCAGGAAGCTGGTCACGACCGCGCCGCCCATGCTGTAGCCGACCAGGACCACCCCGGCGGCCCCGTGGCCGATCGCGTAGCCGGTCGCGGCCTCCAGGTCGCGCCACTCGGTCGCCCCCCAGCGGCGCAGGCCGTCGGAGGTGCGGGGCGCGCCCGGGTCGTTTCGGTAGCTGATGGCCAGGGCCGGGTAGCCCTGCCGGGTCACGACGGCCAGGGTCCGCAGCGTCTCGGTGCGGGCGGCGTTGTAGCCGTGGACCAGGATCACCCAGGTGTCGCGGCGGCCGCCGACCAGCCAGGCCGGCGCCGGGCCGAGCGGCGAGGGGTAGGTGACCTCCCTGGCCGGCCGGCCGGCGGCCAGGGCCGGGTCGGCCGGCCAGGCATAGCCGTCGACGGCCGACCGCTCGCCCACCCGGGGCGGCGTCCCCTCGAGGGGGCTGAACTCCCGCTCGACCCGGTCGGGCCCGAGCGACCGGATGGCGCCCAGCCGCCCGCACCCGGCCGCCCAGCGCAGCCCCCAGGTGCCGGGCGAGGTCAGCTCCCTGGGCGAGGCCGGGTCGCGGGCCAGGGTGATCGAGTGGTCCCCGACGGCCAGGACCTGGGACTGGAGCGCCGGCGTGTCCGGCGCCTGGCTGGCCAGGGCGCCGTCCCGGATCTGACCGGAGTAGAACCAGCCGCCGCCGACGAAGAAGGCCAGCACCAGCACGAGCACCACGGCCACGGCGCCGACCAGCAGCCGCCGTGGCCTGGACCACCGTCGGCCAGCCCCGGTTCGCACCCCAGCATCATCCTGGTTCGCGCCGCCGCTGCCCAGCGGCCGCCGGTCAGCGGGCGGCGCCGGCCAGGCTGGCGAACACGACCAGGTTGTCGCGGTAGCTGCCCCGGGCCCGGTCGAAGTCGCCGGTGCAGGTGATCAGCCGCAGCGCGGCCGACGGGACCGGCCCGAACACGGCCGCGGTCGGGAAGCCCGTCTTCGGGTAGCTGCGTGCCTGCTCGACCACGAACCGAAGCCGGCTGCCGTCGGCCCGCTCGACCACGATGGCGTGGCCGGGCCGCAGCTCCCGCAGGCGGTAGAACACGGCCGGCCCGGTCCGGGAGTCGACATGGCCGGCGATCACCGCCGGCCCCACCTGCCCGGGCACCGGCGCCCCGGCGAACCACCCGGCGGTGGCGAAGTCATCCGGAACCTGCATGGCCCCGTCCGGTTCCAGCCCGAGACGGACCAGCCGAGTCGCCACCCCGATCGCCGGGATGACCAGCCGCACCGGCCCCGACACCGCCCCAGGCGCCGCCACCGGCTCCGGCAGGCCCCCTACCTCGAACCCGGGCGCCCGCGGCGGCGCCCCCGGGGCGTCGAAGCTTCCCGCCCCAGGGCCGCGGGGAAGGCGCCAAGGCAGACCCGGTTCCCGGGGAGCTCCCACCCCGCCCCCCGGCCCCCAGGCCTGCGCCAACCCGCCCCCCGGTCGCGGGGAAGCTGCCAGCCCGCCCCCCGGGGTCTGGGCGTGCGCCAACCCGCCCCCCGGCCGTTGGGCCCCCCGGAGGGGGAGCGTAGCCGACCTCCGGGAAGGGTGCTCCGGGTTGTCCACCGCCCCGCTGCAGCCGCCGAGCACCAGCGCGACGGCGGCGGCCAGGGCGGTGGACACGGCCGCGAGGACGGGTCGCCGGGGTCCGGGGCGGGACGACACGACGCTAGGCCCGGACCTGCCGCCGGGCGGCCGCCGCCGAGACCAGCCCGGCCAGGGCGACCATGGCGACAGCCGCGGCGAGGGATGCCGGGACGGTCGGGGCGCCGGAGGGGGCGGTCCCGCCCGCCCCGGTCCGGATGCCGCCGGCCGGCGCCGACCGGGACCCGGCGGCATCGCTGAAGGCGTACAGCTCGCGGGGCTCGCCCGCCCCACCGACCAGCGCGACCGAGGTGACCGTGCCCGGCCTGACCGCGACCGTGCCCTTGACCAGCACCGCCTCGCCCCCCGAGCGACGCACCTCGACCCGGTAGCTGCCCGAGGCCAGCTGGCGGTAGCCGGTCGGCTCGGGGAACGCCACCCTGGCCCCCAGCACCGGCCCGCCCGCGACCCTGATGTCGACCGACGGCAGGTCGTAGGCCGCGTCGAGGAAGCGCACCTTGGCCTTGCCCGGCGCCGAGGGGGCCATGTCGTCGCGCAGCAGCACCCCCTGGAGCCGGTCCCGGCGGCCGACCGCCGCCACCGTGTACGCCTTGCCGGCGGCCAGGTTGCCCTTGACCCGGATCGCCGGCTCCGACTCGGGCGCCGCCCCGGCGGCCCGCACCTCGTAGGTGAACGGCCCCGCGGCCACCGCCCAGTAGGCGGAGACGGACTTGTAGAACACGTTGGGGAACAGCTGCTTGCGGTTGAGGCTCACCATGTAGACGTCCACGTAGGACGCGTCCGGTGAGAAGTGGGCCACCCGGACCAGCGCCTGCCCCGTTCCGGCCGCGGCCGGAACGGCGGTCACGGCGAGGACGCAGGCGGTCATGACGGCGGCGGCCAGGACGGCGATCCGGGGACGTCGCACGAGCCCTCCTCCCAGCTGAGCCCGGGCCGGCGGTCGAATGCGCCGCGCCATGCCCGGCGTGGTCGTTCGCGATCCCGTCGCTTCACGTTCGCCCGGGCCGCGCGTCCGGTCGGCCGATGACGCCGTAGATCGGGTACGGCAAATGGTTGGGTTCTTCCCTACGCTCCCATCCGCCCGGATGCCGGGACCGAACCGGAGTCGAGCGAGCAGCACGTCGGCGAGCCCGGAGGACCCATGCCGCCATCGACTCCGACCTGGACCCCCGTGCGCCGCCTCGGCCGGCCGGCCCGGGCGGCGGTCACGGTCGCCCTCTCGGCCGCCCTGCTCGCCGCCGCGACGCTCACCGCCCCGGCCGCCCTCGCCCGCCCCGCCGACCCGGGCCCGACCGTCCCCGTCCCCCGCCCCTCGGCCCGGCTGGCCGACTCCGGGGCCGCCCGGCCCGGCGGCGGGGGAGTGCGGCGGCCAGCCCGGGCGGGCGACCTGGCCTCGCTCCGGGCCGAGGCGACCCGGCTGCGGGCCACCCTGGACGACCAGCACCGCCGTCTGGAGGTGCTGGCCGAGGACCTCGAGGAGGCGTACGCGAGCGGGGTCGAGCTGCTGGCCGACGCGGCCAGGCTGGACCGGCGACGCCGCGCGGCCGAGCGGGAGCTGGCCGTCGCCCAGGCGGAGCTGGACGAGCGGGCCCGTAGCAGCTACATGGCCGGCCCCGGCTGGTTCGTGTCCGGCCTGGTCGGCGCCGACGACCCGGCCGACGCCCTGGCCAGGCTGCCGCTCCAGCGGGCCGTGCTCGAGGCCGACCTGGCCCTGGTCGACCGCGTGGCTGGGATCAAGGCCAGGCTCGACGCCACCCGGTCCCGCCTCTCGGCCCGTCTGGTCGACCAGGCCCGCGGCGCCGAGCAGCTCGACACCAAGCGGGCCCAGGCCGAGCGCCTGGCCGCCGACATCGGGCGCGAGCTGCGCACCATGGACCGCCGCGTGGCCGCCCTCATCGACCAGCAGCGGCGTCGCGAGGAGGCCAGCCAGCAGGCCGACTTCTCCGGCTACCTGGCCGCGGCCAGGAGGTCGGGCGCGGCCCCGGCCCGGGACAGCCGCGCCTCGGCCGCGGCCCGCAAGGCGGTCGCGGTGGCCCTGGCCCAGCTCGGCTCCCCGTACGTGTGGGGGGCCGAGGGCCCGGCCACCTTCGACTGCTCGGGCCTGACCAGCTTCGCCTACGCCGCCGCCGGGATCACGATCCCGCGGGTGTCACGCGCCCAGTTCGCCGCCTACGCCGCCCTCCGTCCGATCGATCCCCTCCACCTGGTCGCCGGCGACCTGGTGTTCTTCGCCGACGCCCCCGGCAACCCCAGCACCATCCACCACGTCGGCATGTACATCGGCAAGGGCCTGATGGTCGAGGCTCCCCACACCGGCGCCGTCGTCCGCACCTCCTCGATCTGGCGCTCCAGCTACGCCGGCGCCGTCCGCCCCGCCCCCTGACCGGATGATGGTGTCATGCCCCAGACCGCCGCCGACCTGTCACCTGCGACATGCAGACGTCCCGCAAGGCCGGCCGGGCCGCTTGGCCGTCCGCCCGGCCACCGAGGGCCTCTGATCCCTGGGGAGCGCCTGCCAGACGGGACCGGGCCTCGGTGGCGCGGTGGTGGTTGGTCCGCGCTGGGTCCGCACGGCATCGGGGACCGGGCTTCGCTGCGCCGGCGTGGGATCAAGGCGCGGATCGCCCGGCGGCGGATCGAGCGTCAGCCAGGCTTGGACACTACAGATCGGCCTGCAACCCGACGACATCGTGCGCTTCCTGAAGCCAGCCGCGGAGCTCGTCATCCAGATCGCCGCTGGACTCGACCAGGACGTAGTGCCCGCGCCACCGCGGCCCGTAGTCGACCTTGCTGACGATCCGGGGACCCTCCAGCCAGCGATGCAGCGCGAAGCTGGCCTGGAAGCCGCGCTTGCGTGGGGACAAGCCGGCGAACCGAACCCGGGCCACACACACCAGCCGGGTCTTCTGCGGGATCACCTGGACGTCGCCGAGCGAGTGCAGCATGGCGACGTAGGCTCGGGCCAGCTCCAGCACGCCGGGGCCGCACCAGCGAACAAGGTCTCGAGCGTGTACCGGCCGCAGGAGTGCCAGAGGTTGCGACTGACAGCCTGGCCCCGCACGTCGGGCAGATCCAGAGCGGGCGCAACGCCGGTGAGTTGTCGGGAGGCTCCATCGAGTCCAGGCCCTGCGGGTGAGACGTTGCCGTCGGCACGATGACCACCCGCACAAGTGGATTGCGTGCACGTGTCCGCTGCCGTCCCTTCAAATCGGCGTTAGTTCAAGCGGTTGGCAGTCAGCGGGCGATCTGTCGCCCAGCTCCCGGTGCCGGAGGGACCCATCCGAGCTTTGGAACCGCCAGGGGGATCCGGGTGGCCGGCGGTCACCGGCTAGACCCTTACCAGCCAAGCCACGACCGCTCGACTACCACCGATACCGTCGCAGGTTCTTGCTGGACTGGATTTACAGCCCGGCCTGCTGCCAGTTACGCAGGCGCCGCCAGCAGGCGCGCCGGCCTGCCCGCGCCTAGCTCCCGGGCTGGCTGCTCCAAGCACTCGACGGCGCCGGTCATCCCGGCCAGCCGCGTCGAGCTCCCGACCCGAGTCGTGGTGCGCGGCACAACCACCTCGCCGCCACCATCCGGTGAGCGGCACCGCTGAACCTGGCTCGCACCTAATCCCTACGAACCGACGATGGATGTGAAGTCATCCCACGTCACCAGGACTCCACCCGCTGCACACCTTCATCCCCGACCGCTCACCTAACAGCGGTTCAGAACCACGTCCATTGCTCCCAGCTCTACAGTGATACCGTCAGCCACAGCAACCCTGTTGGTGGCTTCAGCAGTTACGTCGCCGCCGTCGAGAGGACTTCGATGCTCCGCAGAATTCCGAGCAGGGTCGTGCTGGCGGTGGTGGCCGCGCTGTCGCTATGACGCTGGACTGGACCGGCCACACCACGGCGCACACCATCGCCCAGATGACGGCGCACTACCGGGACCCCGCCCTCGAGTCCCAGAACCGGCCGTTCGCCCTGCTGTACCTGCGCACCACCGAGGGGATGCGCGATGCCAACAACCAAGTGGAGTTCTCCGAACGGCAGTTCTGGGACACCAAGGTCATCCCCACCTTCGCAAACTACTACCTGGACGCCTACGCCGCCTGGAAACGCGACGACCTGCGCGACGTCGACCCCGCCTGGCGGATCGGCTTCCGGGCCAACCCCGACCGCCTCAACTGCACCCAGCTGATCTCCCTGGGCATCAACGCCCATGTCAACAACGACCTGGCGTTCATGATCGAGGAGCTGGGTCCCCGCTACATCTACCCGGACCACAAGCACGTGGACGACGTGCTGGCCTACCGGACCCGGCCGGTGGTGTATCCGGAGATCCAGCGCGAGCTGTGTCCTGGGCTGTCCACCGAGTTCGTGCCGGCGACGGCCGACCGCGACATATTCGCCTGGCGGCAGCTGGCCTGGGACAACGCCCAGCGGCTGCTCAGCGCCCCCACGGCCAAGGCCCGGGACAAGGTCGCCAGGGCGATCCGCCAGCACGCCCAGGACAAGGCCCGCGAGATCCTCCACTGGTACCACTAGCCACCGGGCGCGCGCCGGCGACCTCAACGTGACAGGACCGAACCGTTACCTAAGAGGGCCAGATGCCCGGCCTCGGGACCTGCGGCGCAGCATCGCACTCGGCTGTCTGCCAGGGCATTCACTTGCCGGGACGATCCGCAGTTGACCGCTGGATTCCCTCAGTCCGTGCCCCGACGTGCCCCAGCTCCCGCTCGGGCGGCCGGACCTCCCAGGCCCCATGCCGCCACATCCATGCTGCGCGTAGCGGTCGATGAACGGCAGCTGATACCACGCCCGCACCCGCCAGGGCACCAGGTCAAGGCGGGGGCTCGCACCCTTTAGGCGGGAGCCAGTTCCAAGCCGGCAGCACCCCCGGTGGAGGGCTCCATCCGCCAGGCGAAAGCACCAAGCCCGGCTCCGAAGGAACCGGCTGACCCACCAGGGTTCGGGTGCCGGCATTGGCCGTTTACCGCGCGGTGTAAGCCACGCAAGCCGGCGAGTACGACACGGCCATCTCATCTCCTCATGATGCCGGTGGCCAGATGTCGTAGTTGTGATCCGGGCGGTTCGCACCTGGCCCGCCAGCTTCGGTCCTGCCCTCGAGCAGGGCCTTTGTCCCTCAGCGGTTGCCATCGCCTGCGCCGCGCCGTTGGTCGCCCTCGAACGGCCTGGCGACGGCCTGGCCGGAGAGCACACCAGGTTGGAAGGCGCGTCCAAGGCAAGGGCCCGTCTTGCCAGGAGGCCGAACGGCCGGATCAGGGCCACACCCCGCGAGTCGTGGTTGACCGCTGGGCGGTCGGGGGCGACGCAGGTCCTGGCCCAAGCTGGCTGCGAGGCGGCAGCGCTATGCGGGCTGGATCGTGGAGGCTCCGGACGTGTCCCGCTTGGTGAACTGGGGATTGCCCTGGTAGGTCAGGGTGGAGGCGCCGGACAGCTGCGCCGCGATCGTCTGGTCCACCTGGACGCTGGCGTGGCTGGCCCCCGACAGCTCGACGTCGAGGTCGTGCAGGCTGAGGGCGGCCAGGTCCAGGCCGCTGGCGCCGGAGGCAACCGCCGTGAGGGTGCCGGCGGTGCCGGAGAGGGCCAGGTGGGAGGCGCCGGAGACGGTGGCGTTCGCGCGGTCCAGCCCCAGCTCAGCGGCGATCCGGCTGGCCCCGGAGGCCTCCAGCCGCAGGCCGGAGGCCGGCAGCCTGCCGGACACGGTGACGGCGGAGGCGCCGGCCGCTTGGATCCCTTCCAGCCGCGCAACCGTCACCGCTGCCCGCAGGGTCGGCCGGTTCCTGACGGTGGCGTAGGGTTTCAGCTGGATGCGTAGGGTGCCGCTGCCCACGCCGACGTCCAGCAGGTCGGCGAGATTGTCGTCGTAGGTCACGGTGGCCGTCTCGGGCTGGCCGAGGGTGACGCGCACGTCGAAGGCGGAGCCGACCTCCAGCTGTGTCACGCCGGCCGTGTCGAGCTGCTTGGAGGCGGTCGTGCCGGAGGCGCTCCGCCCCGGGCCGATGCTGCCGCATCCGGCCAGGGTGAGGGCGGCGACGCAGACGACGAGGAGTCCTGCCCTGGCCGAGCGGCTCATCGATCGCCTCCACGCAACCTGGGTCTCGGTCGGCTGGTTCGGTGAGGCCCACTACCTGACCGGATGGGGTCCGGTGTGAGGCAGGCCGACACATCGACATGATGGCCTAGAGGCGGCAGCGGCAGCAGCGCTCTCCAGAAGAGTCGTCTTCAGTTTCGCCAACTGACCCTCTAACCCCTCACGCCGAGAGTTCCGTATATCCACAGCGCTGTCAGCGCGCACAGACCAACCTTGAGCACCGTCTTCCACCACGCCGAACCACTGGAGAAGGCCAGGCGGCCGCCGCGGCCGTTCCTGAGGGCGCTGGGCGGCCACCGCCGCTATCCCGCCGCGGCGATCCGCCAGCTGGCCGAGGGCCTGCAGGTGCAACCGACAGCCTGAGCCAGTTGGGCCTGCCGGAGCGACGCTCAGCAGCACGATGCGGCATCCATCGACGGTAGCGCCGCTGGCCGACGTCAAAGGGCATCGGGGAAGGCGGACCAGCACCGCCCACCTGGCGGCGGTCAGCGGCCTGCGGTCGTCCCTGTGCTGGTCTGGTCCTCGCTGAGGTGCCAGAGCCGACGCGCCGCCGCCCTATCCTGCGCGGCCCTGCTCGGCACGGCAGGTCGCTGGTCGACAAAGTAGCCGCCGCTCTGGCCCGCGACCTCGGGCGAGTCGACCAGCCACACCAGCGTCTCGGCACCCTTGGCCGGGCGGCGCGCGAAGAGTCCCACCAGGGTCATCGCCGCCCGCATCAGCGGCCCGTTGTTGCGGTTGAAGCCGCTGGCGACCAGCCCCGGGTGGAAGCAGGTCGCGGTCACCCCAGTGCCCTCGAGGCGCCGCGCCAGCTCGGCGGTGAACAGAATGTTGGCGAGCTTGGTCTCGCCATAGCGGCGGAAGCCCCGGTAGGCACGCTCGGCATTCAGGTCGTCGAAGGGGATGTGCGCGCCCTTGTGGGCATCGGAGGCGGTCGTGACGATCCGAGCCGGGGCACTGCGGCTAAGCCGGTCCAGCAGCAGGCTGGTGAGCAAGAACGGGGCGAGGTGGTTGACCGCCCAGGTCAGCTCGACGCCGTCCTCGGTCAGCCGGCGCCTGCTGTAGACGGCGCCGGCATTGTTGACCAGGACGTCCACTCTCGGATAGCGGTCGAGCACCTCGGCCCCCAGCCGGCGCACCGATGCCTGCGAGGCGAGGTCGGCCAGCAGCACGTCGACCGTTGCGCCCCTGCCGGCCGCCTGGATCCGCGCGGCGGCGTGGCTGGCCTTCGCCTCGTTTCGGGCCACGATGGTCAGCCTAGCCTCCAGGGCCGCCAGCGCCTGCGCCGCGGCCAGCCCGATGCCACTGGTCGCGCCGGTGATGACCACCCGCTTGCCGGCCACGCCCAGCCACTCCGCCATGACCCTTCACTCCCAGCGCCGGCGATGTTCGATGCCAGGCTATCGCCCGGCCGCTACGGCAGCCGCTCGCGCGTGAGGCCCGTTCCAGGCGACAAGGCGCTGCTTTGACAGTCATCGGGTTCCGAAGTAGGCACCATGAGCTGACGGTTCTACGCTAGGACCGGCGAGGCTCGGGGAGCGGGCATGATCAGGATTGCGAGGACTGGGCATGGCGCGGGTCGAGGTCGCCGGTGATCAGCTGACCGTTCAGATCGAGGGCATGGACAAGCTGTGGACCTTCAAGCGCCGCCTGGATATTCCACTGGCGCACGTGACCGACGCCGAGGCCGACCCTGAGGTGGTGCGCGGCTGGAAGGGTTGGCGCGGCCCCGGCGCGCAGGTGCCCGGCGTCATCGTGGCCGGCACCTTCCACCACCAGGGTGACCGGGTCTTCTGGGACGTGCACGATCCTGCCAAGGCGGTGGTGATCCATCTAGCCGATGAGCGCTACGCCCGGCTCGTGATCGGGGTTGACGATCCGGCGGCGACCGTGGCTGCCATTCAACGTGCTCTTGGCACGCGCGGCGCCTGACCACCCGGTTCCGAGGTCCAGGGGTCGTCTCGAGGTCGTGGCGCTGGGGCCGGCCGGCGGCTGTCCGTTGTTGACCCGTGGATGCCGTCGGTCGGTGCCCGATCGTGGCCCACCGAGGTCGTACAGTCGCGGCATGGACGACTTCCGGGCCAGGCGGGCGCGACGCTGGTGGCAGGCGGGCCGACCGATCCGCAGCATCGGCCGGGCCGAAGCGTTCGTCGCCGACGTAGGCTTCGCGTTGTTGTTCCCGGCCCCTGGCGTGGCCCTGCCCTCGCTCTACGAGGCGGCAAGCGGGCAGCCCATGCCGTTCTCGGAGATGGCGTGGGGTCCAGACGAGCAGCGTGTGTGGGGCTGGAAGGACGAACTGCCCCGCAAAAGGGTGGCCTGGTCGGGCCGGCTGCTGCGCGGGGGGCGGGCCTCGTTTCTTGCTCCCGAGTTGCTGGCCGACTGCTATCCGCGTGTTGGGGAACCGGACGACTTTCACCAGGCACCCCTGGGGGAGGAGGCCCGCCGGATCGCCGAGACGCTGCTCGCCAGCGGCCCGCTGCCCACGGCGGTGCTCCGCCAGGCCGTCGGGCTGGAGGGCAGGCGTGGCAGCGCCCGCTTCTCCGCTGCCGTGGTCCAACTGGGCCGGGCGCTGGTGTGCACCAGCTTCGGCACCGAGGAGGTCGGCTCGGGCTGGCCGAGTGTGGTGCTGGAGCTGACCGCGCGCGCCTTTGACCTCGGCGGCCGGGAGCCGCACGAGGCGGGCCGGCGGCTGCGGGTCGCCCGACGCTTTCTGGACACCATGCTGGTGGCCTCCGATCGCGAGCTGGCCAGTGCCTTCGGCTGGCCGCCGGCCACCGCTCGCGCCGCGCTGGAGGAGTTGGTGGACAGTGGCGAGGCGGTGCTGGAAGCGGGCGCGTACCGGCCCGGCGCGTAGCATCGGCACAAGGCCTGGAGGATTTGGGGCCCGACTTCCTCCGGCGCCAGGGGCGATCCGGGTGATCTGACCACCTGCCGGAACGCTTGGAAATGGCTGCTGACCTGCACGGTCGGCTAACCGTCGCTATCCGCTGTTGTCCGTGATGCTCCGGTAGTGTGCGGCCCCAGCGCGGCCCAGAGTCACGAGCTTGGAAGGTACGGCCGAGGGCGAAGGTGGGTGCTGCTTCTTACGCTGAGCGGCGAGGTCATGGGCCATTCTCACCGAGCCATGGTTGACCACTCGTTTCCGCCGGCAAGGGCACGTGCAGGGCACGGCGACCCAATTCAGATGAAGGGCTCAGCTTGCCAGCTGCATCGGAGATCTCGACCGCATGGTGAGTGAAGGTAAGGTGCCAGGTTCTCGCTACCGTGCGTCGCTTCTACGCCCCGCCACCCTGCGAAGTGATGAGGTCACCGACGGCATCGGCAACCTGCGTCGGGCGGACAACCTCTTGCACTCACCAGCCTCGGCACCGGCCCGCGTGAGCTACCGGTTCACCTTGGATGGCGCCGCCTCGAGGTTCGGCGCTCCTGGGCTTCGTTTCCTGGGGAGATCGCGGGTCATCGCTGTTGGCGCGGGACTGAACGGGAGTGCCTCGCGAGGAGGTACCGTGACCTTCGGCCGCGTCCGCGCCGCGGCCACGCGGGAGGCAAGCGGCCCAGGAGGTGGCGGTGACGACCGACAAGTCCGGGCGAACCAGCGCCGGCATCCTGCTCTGGCGCCGCCGCGACGACCGCCTGGAGGTGCTGCTGGCGCACATGGGCGGTCCGTACTGGGTGAACAAGGACCTGGGCCATTGGACGATTCCCAAGGGCGAGGTCGAGGAGGGAGAGGACCTGGTCGCGGTCGCTCGCCGCGAGTTCGCGGAGGAAACCGGCCACGAGCTCCCCGATACCCCGCTCATCGAGCTCGGTGAGATCCGGCAGAAGTCGGGCAAGCTCGTCCTGGCGTGGGCGGCGCGGGGAGACCTGGACGCCGCGACCGCGGTCAGCAATACCTACCAGATGGAGTGGCCGCCCGGGTCGGGGCGTGTGGAGACCTTCCCCGAGATCGACCGCGTCGAATGGTTCAAGCTCAACAAGGCGCGTCGCAAACTGAAGGCGGCGCAGGTTCCATTTCTGGATCGGCTCCAGGCTGCCATCGCAGCCGATCGATAGCCAACCGCTCGCTTCATGGAGGTCCAGCGAGGGATGGTCGACATCACCCCGGCGGCGCTCAACGAGGCGCACCAGGCGGATCTCGCTCTCCAAGGGGACGAGGGCATCGACTTCAAGCACGTGTGGGCGGACCCGGGCGTCAGGGATGGCGTGGTGCTTGTCGGACGCTCCCCAACGCTGAGGCGGTGAAGCGCATTCACGGGCCCGCCGGTCATCCGACAACGAGGCCTCTGAGGTGCCGGTCCAGGTGTGATCCCCCGGGTCGTCGCCACGATCGGGAGGCGGTGATCGGCTCCAGGGCATGCCCGCGCCGCACAAGGCCTCAGCGCAGCACCGGCTGGGGACAACGATCGTGGCGGCCAGCAGGCACCAAACTGGTGCTGGTCGGCAGCATGCTCGCGGCAGTGCTCACGGGCTGCCACCCCGTCAGGCCGGACAACCAAGACCTCATCGTCGCCTTACACCACGACCGCTCGGCGGAGGTGACCGTTCAGGGCCTGGTGGTTGTCCTGCTTCCTGACGGCAACGGCCCTGACGGCCCCCATCAGCGCTTCCGCGTCGACCTCGGCCAAGGTGTCGTGGTCGAGGTCGACCACAACCTGACCCTTGCCCCGCGCGTGCCCGTCTCGGTCGCAAGCACCGTGATCGTCCACGGGCAGTTCGAACCCGACCCTGGCCGCCCAGTGATCCACTACACCCACCACCGGACCGGCGCCCACGAGGGCGGCTGGATCGAGACGAGTGGCCACCGCTACCAGTGAGCCGACCATCGGCACACACCGAAGTGCCTTCTGGATGCTCCGTTGAGCTCTTGCGTGGCCTCCACGGCAGGCCCCGCAGACAGCCCGGCGACCTCGACGGCTGGCCTGGCGACGGCGGCCAGGGCGGTCCTCCGTCGCGCCCTGGCCAGGGTGGCGAATCGGGCCAGCTCTACGACATGACCAGTGGGGGATCTGCGCTGTCCACCATCGGTCCCTCCCTCCGAAAGCGGCAATGTAGACCGTGACGGTCACGAGCTTGGAAGGCGCGTCCGGGACTCCGCTCAGCCGGGATGCTGCACCGATGGAGCAGCACAGCGCCTCTGCCGACCCACCGCTGTTGTCCGTGGGTCACCGTCAGGGGCCGGTGTTACGGGCACGCGGGGGGCACGGCCGGCGAGGACCACGCTGGCTCGGGCCTGGCGGCGATGGTCACAAGCTGAACCGGAGGGTGAGGCTTGTCCACGATGATCACTTGCCTCGTTGGCAGGTGCCGAAGGCGGCGCGGCAGTGGCGAGGCCGGGCCAAGCAGGCTAGTCGTTGCCCCACTGACTGCTGATCGCTGTCGGAGGCGGTGCATGACCTCCTCCAGGCTCAGTCCACGTTGCTCAGCTCCGATGGTGACGGCGTACCGCAGGCGGCGTGTGCCGAGCCGTGTCGGATCTCGGCCTCGCTCGATGGTGTCCAGCCCCGCGCCTGGGCGGCTGCGACTCGATGGTAGCCATCGGCCAGGATCAGTCCATGTTCGTGCGGAAGCCCCCCACCGGGGGCAGGTCGCCTGGCAACTCGGCGTGGTGACGGACCCGGTTGGGGTCCAGATGCGCTTTGGATCGACGGGGCTGCTGGCGAGCAGGTCGGCGATGCGAACCTGGTCATGATTCGGTCATGGTAGAGCGTCCGTGTGCGGTGCCCTCGCCAGTTGATCCACCGGCGGTACGAGCTCCCTTATTCACGGGACAGACCCATGGTGGCGGGGTACCGTTCCGGCCCATGGACGTACCGAGCTGATCCGCGTCGGATCTGGCGTTGTGGGCGACGCTCACGGTGAGATCGCTGCTGGCGATAGAGATGCCGTGCGATCAAGCAAGCCTCGCCGCCGCCACCCGCAACGATTCCAATTGGCAGCACCCGCCGGAGGCGGTCCTTGACGCGGAGGGTACGCACATGGAGAACCTACGGACCGACCGCTTGAGTCTGCTCGTTGACCAGCTCGCCCGCGCCCGCGAGCTGGCCGAGGTGCGGCTGACCGGGCTCGGCGACGAGGAGTACATGTGGGAGCCGGCGCCGGGTGCCTGGTCGATCCGGCGCCGCGGTCAGGCGTCGTCGCCCAAGGCGTTCGGCCCGGGAGCTTGGGTGCTCGACAGCGGCGCCCCGGACATTCCAGCGGCAGAGTATGTCCAGATCGACCGGCAGGTGCGTGGGGGCATGACCGTGGCCAAGGTCGCCGAGGACTGGGGCGTGAGCACCCAGCGGGTCGAGGAGATCCTCAACCGGGCCGGCCCGCCAGAGCCCGACCTGGTGCCGGTCACCACCATCGCCTGGCGGCTGGGACACCTGCAGGTGGACTTCGCGGGCCGCTGGGAGTGGACCTTCGGGGAGCGGCGGCGGCAGCCCCATCTGCTGGTCGACTTTACCCCATCCGCCGCCTTGGCCGTGGAGCGGTTCTGGGCGCTGATGGACCGCTGGCAGGAGAGCGTCGCGACGCTGACCTCCGAGCAGTTGGACACGCCCGGCTTCGGCCGGTACCCCAACGGCTCGGACCCCGACGAGCCGTTCGCCGTCGTCCTGTGGGGGGCCAACCTCGAGTTCATCCACCACATGGCCGAGATCGCCCTCCTCCGCGACCTGTGGCGTGCCCGCTCGGCCAGCGGTGGGTGAGGCCGGCAGGACTGCGCCCGCCAGGGACTCGAACCCGAACCGTTGCCTTAAGAGCGCGAAACAGGCGATCTTCTGACCTGCGGCGCAAGCTCGCAACTAGCCTTCTACCAGGCCAACCCCTTACCCGGATTGTCCGCTATTGACCCGCGCAGACCGGTGCTCTGTGCCCCCAAGGTCCAACGATCTTTACCTCGACCGCCGCCGATGTATAAATGGAGGCCGCCGACCAAGCCGCGGCCCCCTCCCAAGATCAGATCGACCAGCGCCTAAGAGAAGAACTCGTCGGCCGCGTACTGGTCGTCGGACAGCAGCCACGACTCGACCAGCTTGCCGTTGCGGATGTGCTGCACGAGCACGTTCCTGTTCTCAAAGGTTCGCCCCTCGCGTTCGGCGCGACCGACATAGATCGCGACCGCGTGCTCGTCGTTGGCCACGACGTCGTGGAGGTCGGCGCGGAAGGTGCCACCGGTGAGCTCCGCTGTCTTGGCGAAAGAGCCAAGGATCGCGTCCACGCCGCGGTAGTCACCCGAAAGCTGGTTGCGGCCCGGGTTATGCCAGACGGCGTCTTGATCGGTCAGCTCCCGCAGGGTGTCGACGTCGCCGTTGGCGAAGGCGTCGAAGGCTCGGCGGACAAGTTCCTCGTTGGGGTGGGCCATGGCTCCCCCTCCCTTCCCTCGAACGGGCAGGGGGAGCCTACGACCGGATCATCCCGCGCTCAATGATCGACCGGTACCAGTGGCACCGTATCTCGCGCGTCCGGACTGGATGCTGCCCTACAGCTCCTCGAGGGGTCGCTGGGGTCGGCCAGGCGGCCGTCCTCGCGGACCGCGGCAAGCAGCAACCTAGTTGGTGGAGGTGGGGAGATTGCAACTCTGACCCGCGGCCTGGAGGGTTCCCTGCTCGTGGGACGACCACGGGCTGGTCTTTCCCAATACCGTGGGCAACCCCCTGCACCCTCCAACTTCCTGCAGCGAAGTTTTTTCCGCTGCTGGAGCGGGCCGGACTCCCGCGCATTCGCTTCCACGATCTGCGCCACAGCGCCGCCACGCTGCCGCTTGGCCTCGGCATCCACCCCAAGATCGTCAGCGAGATGCTCGGCCACAGCCAGGTCGCCATCACCCTCAATCTATACTCCTACGTCATGGCTACCATGCAGCAGGAGGCGGTCCAAGCCTTCGAAGGGCTGCTTGGCAGTCAGGTTGGCAGTCAGGAAGGAGCCACCGAACACTAGAACCCAAGCTCACGCCCCTGTAGCTCAATGGATAGAGCAACGGACTTCTAATCCGTAAGGTGCAGGTTCGAGTCCTGCCGGGGGCGCAAAGCCGCAGGTCAGAGGCTTCCAGAATGCAGAATGGGCTGAGCTGCTTGCTCAGCTGGCAATCCCGCGTCTCCGGCCAAGCTGCCTGTGACACTTCCGTCAGCGCCACTTGGAGCCTGCCGGCTTCCCGCCGGTCGCATGGTGATGGCCGGGACCCGAGCCAGAACAGGCTCGGGTCCCGGCCATGTGATCGACATGGGCTAGGTGCGGTTGAAGGGTCGGATGTAGGGGTTGGTGCCGCTGTAGAGGCCGGCCGGGTTGGGGTACCACAGCCACACGTGCAGGGTGACCAGGTCGGGGTGCCAGAAGTTGAACCGGGCGCCGGTCTGGGGGCTGCGCTTGGGGCACAGCTCCTGGACGCGGGCGGGGACGAAGGTGCCGTCGGTGTAGTGGCAGGCGGCGGCGAAGGACCCGTAGGTGGCGCCGGGCAGGGGCGGGGTGGCCGGGGTCTGGGTGAAGACCCATTCCAGGGCGCCGAGCTGCCAGCGGTGGCCGTGGCGTTCGTAGACCAGGATCGGGGGCTTACGGATGTCGAAGCCCTGGATACCAGGGTTGAGGAAGTGCCAGCCCATGTCGGGGATCATGCGGGTGATGATCTGGTAGCCGTCGGCCTTGGCCGCGGCCAGGTTGGTGGCGTAGCGGGCGGTGGCCAGCCGCGCGGCCGCGAGCTGGGCCGCTAGGCCGAGGCGGTCGCTTGGGCTCGGGCCGGTCTGGCCGAGGTGCTGGCGGGCGGCTGCAGCGGGGCGGGTGGGTTCGCTGGCGGCGCTGCGGGCCGCGCAGCCGCTGGCGGCCAAGACGCCGGCAACAGCTAGGGTGATGAGGATGGTACGTCGCATGGCTTGCTCCTTGGGCGGTGGCGATGAGAGTGGAGGCCATGTGGTCGACCGGTGGGGTCAGGCCGTCTGGCCGGCGCGTCGGATGCGGGTGGCGCGTCGGGCGACCAGGACGGCGACCACGGCGACCAGCGCCATGACGGTGGCGAGGACCCCCAGGGTCGGGACGAGCCGGTCGGCTTGGCCGCCGGGCGCGGCAGGCGCCGGGGCGGAGTTGTCGCCGTAGCCCGAGGTGCTGTAGGAGCGCTCCTGTGCCAGCGCCTGCTGGACCGCGGGATTCGTGTAGCCCCAGGTGCTGTAGGAGCGCTCCTGGGCCAACTCTCGCCGGTGGGCGGTGTCGGCGGCCGCCTGCTGGGGCGCGGTGACCCGGTCCTGGGTGGCCGGGTGCTTGGCATCCTGGCTGGTGGGGCGGTCGCTGGCCTGGGTGGCGTGGGCGGCGGCGGTCATGCCGGCCAGGTTCATGGCCGCGAGCATGGCGGCCAGTGCCAAGGCGCGGGTGAGCTTGGACATGGAATGCCTCCTGGGATTCAGTCCTTCATCGCCGAGGATTGGGTGCGGCTGGCCTAGCGGTAGAAGTAGGGGTCAAGGACCCGGACCTCGGTGATGCGGTCGACGGGGAGCTGGTTGACCTCGGCGGCCCGGCGGATGGCCTCGGGGCTGGGGCCGTCGTAGACGCAGAAGGTCGTCTGCCTGTCGGGGGTCACATAGGAGTGGACCCAGGTGACCCCCTCGGTGGCGTTGCCGTCGACCACCAGCTGGCAGGTCTTGGCCCCGCCGTCGTCCATGGGGATGGCCAGCCCCTCGGGGAAGCTCCGTTCGACCAGGTACCGGGGCATGGTGCCTCCTAGCGGTCCAGCGGCGTCGGTCGCCGCCTCTGCGCTGGACGCTAGGGGTAAGAGACCGGGCGATCCTGAGGTGAAGGCCTTAGGTTGCCGGGCCCAAGCACCTTAACTTTCGAGCTCGGCGGGCTGCTCCAGCCCGAGGCGGCGTGCCATGGCGGCCGCCTCCAGACGGCTGTGCACGCCCAGCGGAAGGCCAGAGGGTACCTGCGCAGGTTGAGGGCATGGATGAGGATCTCGGTTTGGCCGAGCGAGTCGGCCAGCTCGATCGCGCGGCCGCCCCAGGTGAGCGCCTCGTCGTTGATTCCGCCAGCATGGCGAGCTGGGACAGGTCGCTGTAGGCCGTGGCCAGCCCCCGGGCCGGGGCAAGGCCTTCCAGCAGTTCCACGGCCTCCCGCCCGGCCCGCTCGGCGTCGGCGTTGCGGCCCTGATACCAGGCAAGGCGTGACAGCCAGCGCAGGGCGTCGCCTTGGTTGCGCCGGTCCCGCAGGGCGCGCCAGCGGCCCAGCGCCCGCTCCCGGGACGCGGTCGCCTCGGGCAGTTGGTCGGTCAGGTAGCACTCGTGGGCGTGGCGTTCGAGCGGTACGGCCAGCGCCGCCGGGGTCAGCCCATCGGCGAACCGCAGCGCCCGCCCGTACTGGGCGGCCGCCTCCCGGTGGGCGCCGAGCGCGGCCGCCCGCCGGGCCGCCACGGGGGCGTGGGCGAGCACGGCGGTGGCGTCGCCC
>Ga0075423_10001717_pt1 | contig 19474 bp, 22 predicted proteins | sample SoiMethybrSBSTD2_FD_80114 | JGI IMG/M metagenome (GOLD analysis project Ga0075423, IMG submission 80114) | Bulk soil microbial communities from a Populus tree surrounding site in Tennessee, USA - Soil MetaG P. TD hybrid SBSTD2 | ecosystem: Environmental > Terrestrial > Soil > Tree plantation...
ACACCTTCATTCACGAAAACATTAAGAAGTTTATGGATGGCTTTCAGCATGATGCCCATCCCATGGGAATGTTGGTGAGCACGGTGGCCGCTCTCTCCATATTCTATCCCGACGCCAAAAACATGGAACCGGAATCGCGCAAAATGCAGACCTATCGGATGATCGGCAAAGTGCCTACAATCGCAGCCTTTGCCTATCGGCACAGCATCGGAATGCCCTACGCGTATCCCGACAATGATCTGAGCTACACCGGGAATTTCCTCAACGTGATGTTCAAAATGACTGAGGTCAAGTACCAGCCCGACCCGGTCCTGGAACGGGCGCTGAACGTGCTTTTCGTCCTGCACGCCGACCATGAGCAGAACTGCAGCGCCAATGCGATGCGAAGCATCGGCAGTTCTCATGCTGATCCCTTTTCGGCGGTGGCGGGAGCCGCAGCGGCCCTGTATGGACCTCTGCACGGAGGGGCTAACGAACAAGTCTTGAGGATGCTCAATGAGATTGGTTCAAAGGAAAAGGTGCCGGAGTATGTCAAGCGTGTGAAAGCCGGCGAGACGAAGCTCATGGGCTTCGGTCACCGTGTGTACAAGAACTACGACCCACGCGCGCGAATCATCAAGCAGGTGGCGGAGGAAGTTTTCGAAGTGACCGGGAAGAACCGGCTCCTCAGCATCGCGCTCGAATTAGAACGAATAGCGCTGGATGACCAGTATTTCATCAGCCGGAAGCTCTATCCTAACGTGGACTTCTACTCAGGCATCATCTATCAGGCCATGAAGTTCCCAGTCGAGATGTTCCCAGTACTCTTTGCGATTCCACGTGTTTCGGGCTGGATGGCCCAATGGGAGGAGATGCTACTCGATGCCGAGCAGAAGATCGCCCGTCCCAGGCAGATTTATCTGGGAAGCGAAGAACGTGACGTTGTTTCTCCCCAAGAACGTGAGTTGACCAAAGTGGGTGTCTGAACGCCACCTGACAGCTCGGAAATGGAAAGCTGACACTGCAACCCTCCTTATTATTGGGACTGGGTCTTACTGAGCTTAGTCCCCCCTTACACAAGCGGGGACTGCAGGCGGGTCAGATGCGATGCCTCCGCCTCTCCATCGAACCTCCAAGAAACCAGAATCCCATAACCTCTCACGTCGACATTTGTGTTGACATGGAGCAGGTAGGCGGGTAGGCTTCGGTGATCTCTCACCTCCACCAGGACTGCCCTTCATGGTCAGTCCAGAAAAGACGTGCAAAGAACGATGATTCGCACCGTTTTTGAACCGGGGAGGCCGAGGAGTGCTCAGTCCGGACGACACGCTCTGACGGGTCTATCAGCCTAAAACCTAATGGGTATAGGCTGCGACGTGGGGTTTATACGCCCGAGGCAGGGACGGAACGGTTGAAGCGTTTGGATGACGAGTCGATCCAAGCGGAGAAGCCAAAGAAGTCACTTCAGATTAGGCTGCGGGCCGTTTCGCCTACAGCGATACCATGTTAGACGGACGGACAGGAAAGCCAGGTTGTAAACAATGTTGATCCGTGAAATCACGTCTGAGGCTGTGCGCGCGGCTATCCGTGAATGTAACGAAAGAGGGCGTGATCGCTTTCTTGAACATTACGGGTTCAAGCGAGCAAGGTCATACTATCTCCTATTTGAGGGTAAGTTCGATGATTCGAAGGCCATCTTGGGAGTCGCACACCGTCACCAGTTTCCAGGCAGGCGACGACTCAAGCCGAGTGACTTCAGCGGTGGCAAGCACACGGTTAAGCCCAGACTCGAGAGCCTCGGATTCGAAGTTGTTGTCAAGTGAGTGACCGACGAAAGGCAATGGCGGTAAATACATTCGGTTACCAGCTAACAGCTTGGGATGCGGCGAAGCGCGAAGCAAAGGCTGCGCTCGCTGGTCGCGCCAGAGTCCGTGGAATGGTGCCATATTCTGAATTGGTGAATCACATTCAATCCATTCGTTTCGAACCACACGACACTCGCTTCTTCCATTTTCTCGGCGAACTTTCCCGGGAGGAAGACGCAGCAGGTCATGGGATGATCACCGCGCTGGTGGTCCATCGACAAGGTGACATGCAGCCCGGGCCAGGATTCTTCGAACTAGCCGAGTCGCTCGGCAAGGATGTGACCGACGTGCTTGCATGCTGGATTCGAGAAGTGCACAAGGTTCATTCGTACTGGGAGCGAAACACGAGCGCCGTCTAACACCGCGTGCACCCGACCGTCGCAAAGGTGCGGGCCGCGGGTGACGCATAGGCAGAGGACTTGTGGTGAACGCTGCAATTGACGGCATCTGCGATTCACATTTCCGACGCGTGGGAGACGCGTTTGCCGAGAATTTCGCACGCTACGGCGAGGTCGGTGCGTCAGTTGCGATCACCATCGATGGCAAGCCCGTAGTCGATCTCTGGGCGGGACATGCCGACGCCGCGCGCAATCCTGAGCAGAAAAGGAGAGAGAGAGGTGAATGATAAGTCAAGGGCTTAAGGGAAAAGTTGCATTGTCGCCGGAGCGACCCGCCGAGCGGGACGAGGGATAGCCGTGCAGTTAGGCGCGGCGGAGCGATCGTCTACGTCACCGGCAACAGTTAACCTAGCCAGCCCAACCTAGGCATGCCAGCGCCGGCGCCAAGTGTCCGCTCCGTTGCCGCGCCTGATGTCTGGCGTTCGAACAAGCACGAGAGGCACTACGTGGACTTACATTCTTCGTCGCACCTGAGAGCCGCCTCTATCCTGCTGGTAGCCGGCTGGGTCACCTTTTGGGCCGGTGCCGTGAACCCAGCCGCCTGGCGCTTTTTCACCAGCGCTTCTTTGCTGGAATTTCTCAATATTGTGGCCGCTCATCACGTCGCGTGGCTTTGGATCGCTGGTTCATTTGCCGCAGGTGTGCTCCTGACCCTCACAGGATTCGTCGTCCTCGGCACAATCCTTCGCAACGCTGGGGATCGCCTATGGAGCGAGCTGGGCCAGGCCGCGTACCTGTTCGGTAGCATCCTGTGGCTTGCCTCCATCGCCTTTCGCATCACCGCCACGATATCAGCCGCCAGGGAGACTGCATCCTCGGGGGTGGTACCCTTGTGGTTCGAGCCCCTGCAGGTCTGGTCGGTTGCGCTCTTCGCGATCTACATGGTGTTGGCGTATCTGGCGATCGCCGCCTACGGCAAGGCACTTCTGACAACGGGTCTGACCCCCCGCTGGATGGCGCGGACTCACCTGATCTTCGGACTGCTCGGGGCCGTGGGCTTCGTCGCCCGGGTCCCAGCGTTCAATCCGCCTCTGATGATTCACCTCGTGCCCGGGATACTCGGGGTCGTGCTCCTGGTACGCCTGCGAGGCAGGTAGCCGATGCGTTCTCTGAATGGCGAGCCAAGCTCGCTGCAGCGGCGGAGCGGCGGCGCCTTGCGCGACTCCAAAACTATGAGGCCGCCGACCGCTGAGTTAAGTGGCGATGCACTCGGCCCGCCTTAGGAATGACTAACCAGAAGAGCTACGTTGAGGTCCTGTTAATTGATAGCGAAGCAGTAGAACAAGCCGTCGCCGCCGGTGCCCCGCAAGTTCTCCTGGCTGCAGCCGCGAGAAGGGTGCGCCGAGTTCCAGGAAGTTGCGTGATCACCGCCGCCCTGGCGATCATGATGGCCGACCTGGGCGCTGCCCTCACCGCTGCTCGTCCAGTTCCCGCAGGTTGTGTTGGCGGGATCGCTCGCGAGAGCCGTGCCGTCTAGCTGCGACCCAGTCAGGATGTCGTGGCGATTGGGTTGGTCGCCTCGGCCATTGACCACCTCGCCCTTTTCGTTGAGGGCCGTCTGCTTGGTCAGATTGTTCTTGTCTCCATGCAGATCGCCGACGTTTTCAGCGATGCGGACTCCTTTGGCGTTGTACCAGGGACCTTGACCGATACGGTCACGAGCATTGATGACTGCCTGACCGCCAGAAGGGCTTGTACTAAGGTAGGCGCGCCAAGTCCGGTTGCCTACTCCCGCAGCAGTGGCCAAATTCTGGCAATGTTTGTCGGCTCCAGCCAGGCCGCCGAGTTTGGCTCCATTGCCGGGTCCCGAGCTGGTGATGAAGAAACTCATCGTGTTCTGCGAGAGCTCCAGGTGCGTGCCCAGAATAAACAGGAAGATGACGGCAAGAAGAGTCGGTATTTTTCTCATTTCGGTCCTCCTGATCTCAAGTTGATAGCAGCCTGTGATCGTTCACGTTGGCCTGGAGGTAGAATAACACATACTTGACTTGGTTCAGCTCTGCCAGCCTCGGAGGTTTTTCGGGCAGCCAACCTGGTTTTCGTGCAAAAATCAAGAAATAGGAAGGAGGCAGAAATGAATAGACGACGCTTTGTGAAAAACACTTCCAGCTCCCTGGCTCTCCTCGGCTGCTTTCCAGCGAGCCTCGCCGCGTTGGAGAGGATCAAAGATCCGGAAGGGCTGGAACGAAGATCTCTCGGGAAGACGGGTGAAAAGCTCTCCATTTTGGGGTTTGGTGGCATTGTCGTGATGGACGCTACGCCTGAGGAAGCCTCCAAGCGGGTTGGCGAGGCCATTGAAGGCGGTGTGAATTACTTTGACGTTGCTCCCAGTTATGGGAATGCAGAAGATAGGCTGGGCCCGGCCTTGGAGCCCTACCGGAAGAACGTATTTCTGGCTTGCAAGACCACAGAGCGCGACAAAGCGGCAGCCGCCAGAGAATTGGAGAGCTCACTGAACAAAATGCGGACGGATCATTTCGATCTGTATCAGTTGCACGCCATGACCAAACTGGAAGACGTTGACAAAGTGTTCTCTGCAGGCGGAGCGATGGAAACATTTCTTGAGGCCAGGAAGTCAGGCAAAGTCAGGTTTCTTGGTTTCTCCGCTCACTCCGTAGAGGCGGCCCTGGCGCTTATGGATCGATTCGACTTCGACACGATCCTTTTTCCGGTGAATTTTGCCGCCTGGCACGCCGGAAATTTCGGGCCTCAAGTCCTGGCAAAGGCCCAGCAGAAGAAGATGGGAATCCTGGCACTCAAAGCTATGGCGAAAGGGCCTTGGGCCAAGGATGCGACCAAAAGCTTCTCCAAGTGCTGGTACGAGCCGCTGTCAACTTCAGCCGATGCGATGAACGGGTTGAGGTTCACGCTATCCCATCCGATAACGGCGGCCATTCCCCCAGGAGACGAAACGCTCTTCAAAATGGCTTTGGGCTTGGCAAAGCAATTCACGCCGCTGGCATTCGAAGAGGCCGAGGCCATCAAGCGGTGGGCTCTGCAAGGTAATCCAATTTTCAAGTATCCGATGGAAAAGACGGGATGATTGAGATCAAGCGCCAGCGGGACCAGTGGATGAAGCAGTGGCTTCACATCTTCAGCTTGAGTCAGGCTGCAGTTGCTGAATAATCCGGAGTAGAAATGCTTCCTTCTTCTTGAGTATTTCGCGGAAGACCATGCTCTCAGTGCCGGCAATTTCCATGCGAAGGTCGGAGAAATAACTCTCAAGACTCTCCCGCAATATCTCTGCCTCTTCCGGAGTCAACTCCATCCGGATCATACGCACCCCCTTCGCAACTTTGGGTTCCGCCTACACTCCAGTTGCCGCTCCAGACCTTTCATGGAGCTTTTCAAGGACCAAACCGAATTCCAGACGGCGTTCATCATCAGAATTGGATGAAGAAGAAGCAGCCTTAAGTTGGCTCACCACGCATATTACATACGTGGGTTGAGGACTCGTCTTGAATCGGTAAGCTTGAAACGCCGCCAGCTCCGTTGCCTAGCGGGGAGGCCCCTTTTAGCCGATTCTTTGTTCAGCGACGGTTGATTGGAATACGATTAGCATGCTTACTTTTGCGGCACCGTCACCGAAGAGCGAGATTTTGCAAGTCGCTAGGCGATCCTTCGCAAGCGGCCGGCTGGGGATCCTGCAGGGCTACACCTCACCTCCGGTTGTCGTGACTGGCTCGTAACCCCGAGAATTGACCGCATTCGGGTCCCCCCATCTCACCTCCGTTTCGGTACAACGTGAAGAATCATCTTCTCGGTGCCTCGAATCACCACGAGGGATGACTTGTTCCCTGCACGCTCTTCCGTCAGCAGCTTGTGAAGGTCATCGATTCCAGAGATCGCATGATTGTCAAATCCAACTATGAGGTCTCCTTCTTGCAGACCAGACCGATCCGCGGGACCGCCGGGCTCGAAGGATAGGACAAGGATCCCGGTGTCCACAGGCAGATTGTAAAAACGGACCAAACGCCGAGGGATAGAGACGTTCTGTCCCGCGAGTCCAATAAAGCTGCGGCTCACGCGACCATGGCGAATCAGGTGGCTCGCCACATATTTGGCCGTGTCAATGGATGTGGCGAAACAGATGCCCTGAGCAGGCAGGATGACAGCTGTATTGATGCCAATGACCTCCGCTCGCGAGTTGACAAGCGGCCCCCCGGAGTTGCCCGGGTTCAAAGCGGCGTCAGTTTGAATAATATTGTCCAGCAATCTCCCCGATTGTGTCCGCAGAGACCGGCCGAGCGCGCTGACCACTCCAGCGGTCACCGTGCACTGGAAACCATAAGGGTTGCCTATTGCCACCACCAGCTGGCCCACGCGTATCGACCCCGACTCTCCAAACTGAACCGGCACCAAGTTCGGGGCGTTGATCCGGACGACGGCGAGGTCCGTATCCGGGTCGTCACCGACCAGCCGAGCTTGGTAACGGGTCCCCTCTGACAAGGTGACATCCATTTCGGCTGCGCTACGGACCACGTGGCTGTTGGTGAGGATGAATCCATCCGGAGTGAAAACAAAGCCGGAACCATTCCCTCCGGCCCTTCTGGGGGAACCTGCCGCGCTCCTTGCTTTGGACTGTTGTCTGACTTCAATGTTAACTACTGACGGGCTTACCCTCTCTGCCACGCTGATCACAGCTTGCGAATATGCATCCAGAAGATGATCATCCGAAACTGAACGCAAGCCGGAGCCCTGTGATTTTTGTTTCTCAATACTCTCGCCGCTAATCAAGTCAATATCAAGTGACATCGTTACCTCTTTTTTCAAAACACATCCCAAAATCGAAGCCGTGAGCTTTTGCTCGTGCCGTATTTACGGATCCAGATCTCGTAGCACGACGCCACACTAGCCCATGTATGCATAATATCGGACGCTGAAACTGTCAAGTGGCCCCGGAAATCGGGCTGCTCTATCCCTTCCCCCGTTCGGCAACCGCACATGGCATCGGATGAGGTCCTTGTGCACACGGCACCCGGGAAAAGTCAACCAAGTTCTACTCATGTGTTTGTCTGTGAGGGCTCAAGTGCGGTTGCTGTAGTAATTGCTGCCGGCCGCGGTTTGATGACAATAAGCGTCTCCTCCCGGAGCCTTAGTACGAGGGCAGGTGGTAACGGGCACTGTACACCTAGACATCAACGAGGACTTTGAATCCACCGTAGACCATGCGCTTGTGGTCGAAGGGCATCGATTGTGGTTTCATCTTGGCAAGGCGTTGATCTTTCATGACCTTGGCGTTAACGCTATCCCGATGTGCTCGTGATTTGAACAGGATCCACGCAAACACGATTGTTTCACCGGGTTTAAGCCTGATTCTTCGCGGGAACGGGACTACTCCGTTTATATCGAGGTCATCGCCGGCACACTCCCGATATTCCAAGGCGCCGTGCTCCCGGAATATTTTGCCGGCCTTTTGCGACATGCGGCGGTAAGCGGACAGGTTTTTCTTGGGTACAGGTAGAACGTAGCCATCAACGTACATAATACCTCCTTAGGAATCAGCTTCATAAGTTCGCATCGGAGTCGTCCAGTTTGTAACCTGACTAACCGCCGGCAATGGCCCCGATAATCAGATAGGGCTCCGCTCCCGAAGCCACCGCCTCGGGCAACGGGTCATCCGGCGACTCATGGGACAGGTCTTCCTCGCAGGCGAAGAACCGCAGAAATGGCCGTCGCTGCTGCGTAACATGATCGCGGATCGTCCCGCACAACATCGGATAGCGGGCCTCAAGTGCATCGAGGACCGAACGCTGCGTGACTGGTCCGGCTATTTCAAGCTTAACCTCGCCATCGACGCCGGCGAGAGTGCGCAAATGAAACGGGAGGATGATTCGAATCATGTCAATGTCTGAACCTCAACGGACAGCACAGCCGGGAGATCCCGAACGATAGGAGCCCAGGTGTTACCGGAGTCGGCGGATGCGTACACTTGCCCACCGGTGGTGCCGAAATAGACGCCGCAGGATTCGAGCGAGTCCACGGCCATCGCGTCTCGCAACACATTGACATAGCAGTCGCGCTGAGGAAGACCGTTGGTGAGAGCCTCCCACTCGTCTCCGCCGGAGCGGCTGCGGTAGACGCGCAGCTTTCCCTCGGGTGGATAGTGTTCAGAATCGCTCTTTATCGGGACAACATAGACTGTGTTTGGTTCGTGCGCGTGAACGTCAATAGGAAACCCAAAGTCTGTTGGCAAGTTTCCGCTGATTTCGCGCCAAGACTCGCCCGCATCATCACTGCGCATTACGTCCCAATGCTTCTGCATGAACAACAGGTTGGGACGTGACCGGTTCATTGCGATGCGGTGAACACAGTGGCCGACCTCGGCATTAGGGTCCGGAATATGTTGCGAATGCAGGCCGCGGTTGATCGGTTTCCAAGTCTGACCGGCATCGTCAGTGCGGAAGCAGCCAGCGGCCGAGATGGCGATGTACATCCGGTTGGGATTGGTCGGATCGAGGAGGATGGTGTGCAGGCCCAGACCGCCGGCTCCGGGCGCCCATTTGGATCCTGATCCGTGGCCACGCAGACCCGCAAGTTCCTGCCAGGTGTGCCCGCCGTCGGTCGTACGGAAGATGGCGGCGTCTTCGACCCCGGCGTAAACGGTATCAGGATCGGTTAAGGATGGTTCGAGATGCCAGACACGTTTGAATTCCCAAGGGTGAGGCGTGCCGTCGTACCACTGGTGGGTAGTGAGAGTTTTGCCAGTTGTGGGAGAAGTGTCATAGACGAACTTGTTGCCTTCGCCCTTGGGCATGCCATCGGCCCCCATGGTCATTCCGCCTCCGGGCTGCTCCCATGTTTTTCCGCCGTCGCTGGAGCGCTGGATGATCTGCCCGAACCAGTCACTCGTCTGCGATGCATACAGCCGGTTCGGGTCGACCGGCGACGCTTTCAAATGGTAAATCTCCCAGCCGGCAAAGTGGGGACCACTGACATCCCACTGTTCGCGCTTGCCGTCCGATGACAGGACAAACGCGCCCTTGCGTGTGCCAACGAGTACTCGTACTTTACTCATTTATTGCTCCTTGTTATTAGTAGTGGCTTCATGATTAAAAAATGTTCCGTTGTAGCGAATCACGCCCAACAGCTCATCAAGGCTCCCCTCCCTCGGATACTACCCGACCAGCTCAGGCACGAGCTACAGCCTTGCTGTCCTTACCTGGTGTCACCAGCTTCTTGGTTGCAAACATAATCAGGCAGCCAACGATCCAGGAAATCATAGTCCAACGGTGGTGCCGATTAGTAGATGAGCGCCCGCGTGGAACCAGGTCTTGCCGTCGGTGCCAAAACTGACCTCTGGCACGGTAAAGATATTGTCGTGGCCAGTGAAAATCGCCAGGACGATTGCCGGAACGATGACCACTTGCGCGGTGCACATCTGAAGTGCGCAGATCGGCAGGAGCTGTTTGTAGCTGCCGAATCCGCTGGTGTGGACTCGAATTGAGTAGTACAGCACTCCCACCCACATCACTGCCGTGATGCTGATCCACTTCACGGTCGAAGTGGGCAGGCCGGCCAGAGACAGAGCGAGCCGGGCAATTCCGACAACGAGAATCAAACCAAGAAACAACCTGGCAAACATTACATATTCGGAAAGAGGTTTACCGAAGATAGTCATGGAATCCTCCTAGATATGGGTTGACGGCAGGGATCGAACAGCTGGCGAAACGTGTAGTACTCGGTGGCCTTTCGTCTTCATGTAGGGCTTCCTCAGTTCTCCTTGCTGCTTTCGAGGTCCCCAGCGGAGTTACCAGTCTGAGTCCGGCTTCCTCTAGCGATGAATTAGGCAGCCTGCTCGCAGTTAACCGTCCACGGTATGCCGAATCGATCAGTCAGCATTCCAAAACGTACGGACCAGAAGGTCTGCTGGATAGGCATCTGCACAGTGCCATTTTCCGCCAACACACGAAAGACGCGTTCCGCCTCAGCCGGTTCCTTGATCTGAAGGGACACGGAAAATCCCTTGGGTGTCTGATAACGATCAGGCGGAGCATCGGAGCCCATCAACATGTTCTCGCCAACAGTTAGACTGGCATGCATGATTTTCCTCTGCCAATCCGATGGAGCGTGTTCCGCCGCTGGGGTCTCCCCGAAGGGAATCATGGTTTCGATTTTGCCGCCGAGGCACTGCTGGTAAAACTTGAATGCTGCTTCGCATTGGCCGCTGAAAACCAGATATGGGCTCATTCGCATTATGTGCTCCTTTGGTTGGGTTGTGATCAAACTGTCTGATGGCTTCACCTGACCCTTAAGCTAGCACGGAACGCTGGCACTTTAGTAGTGGCTCTGTGAGCGTTGTTATCATCGGTGTGAGCAGCGCGGCCACCTTTGCTGGCTTGTTGCTCTGGGTTCCATGAAGAAATCCCTGTCCCTATATGAAACGGGGTCTTGTGTTTTCTGCAAGTTGTTCCGACTGCTTGCCCATAGGGCTGTTGCTGCCAAGTCCCGCATTGAATCTTTTCTATTGTTTCTCATAGGCCTGCCTCAAGCGTCTAATGTCAATTTTTTTCATTTGAAGCATTGCTTCCATGACTCTTTGCGCTTTAGCAGGATCCGGGTCGCTGAGCATCTCGCCCAAAACAGTGGGATTGACCTGCCATGACAAACGATATCTATCTTTCAACCACCCGCAAGGTCCTTCCTCTCCGCCGTCAGAAAGCTTCTCCCAGAATTTGTCCACTTCCTCCTGCGTCTCGCAGTTCACGGAAAATGATATGGCCTCCGTGAACTTGAATTGCGGCCCTCCGTTTAGGGCTATAAAGTCTTGCCCCTCAAGCTGAAACTCTACAGTCATCACGGATCCCTCTGGTCCAGGCCCGGCTTCTCCATAGCGACATATATTTACGATTTTTGAATTCGCAAAAATGGAGGCATAAAAATTCGCTGCCTCTTCAGCGTTGCCATCGAACCACAAGAATGGGGTGATTTTTTGCATAGAGTTCTACTCCTTGAATTAGATCGATAAGAGCATTCTTTTGGTCTACACTCGGGGTGCAAAAGGCTACTTCTTCTTCGCCTCGACTTCTGCGCGCAGTCGCTCCTCTTGAGCCTTAAGCTCAGGAGTACACGCGTGACCGAAGTCCTCTGCCTCGAATACCTGGCGAATCTCGATCTCGCCAGCCGCCCCAGTGGGATTGGGGCAACGCTTGACCCATTCGATCGCCTCTTCCTTCGACTTCACCTGCCAGAGCCAGAAGCCTGCGACCAGCTCCTTTGTCTCTGGGAAGGGGCCGTCGATCACCGTATGATTTCCTCCGGAGAACCTGACGCGCGCGCCCTTCGAACTCGGATGCAGGCCTTCGCCGGCGAGCAGCACACCGGCCTTTACGAGCTCTTCGTTGTATTTCCCCATTTCGGTCAAGAGCTTCTCGTCGGGCAGAACTCCTGCCTCCGTCTCTTTGTCAGCTTTCACCAACACCATAAATCGCATAATGTCTCCTGTCCTTGCTGATGTCTAAGAAACTGTTGCTACGATTACCGGGTGATGGATACCAAGTCTCCAGCGATGGTCGCAACGTCTGGCAAATCGTTAGAGGTCGCGTGCCCCCACGCGCTGCCGTTCAGCAACCCCGAAATGTTCTCCCAGTCGGAATCTCTTCATGCCTTCCGTGCCGGCAGGCCAGCTACTTGCGTCACAGGCCGGATTTCCACAGTGCCGATACACGCTCCAGGAATGCGAGTGGCGATGCCGATCGCCTCCTCGAGATCCTTGGCCTCGATGAGGAAGTAGCCCCCCAGCTGTTCTCTCGTTTCCACAAACGGACCATCCGTCACCAGGGATCTGCCATCGCGAACCACGACGCAGGTTGTCTCCGAACTGGGGTGCAGCGGCGCGGCATCAAGATATTGCCCGCTTGCGTGGAGCTGCTGCGCTAGCTGCACGGACTCCTGGAGCATCTGGTTCCGCTCTGCGTCGGAGCGTTTGCGGAAAGATTCTTCGTTGTGGTGAACCAGCAACATGTATTTCATTTGTTCACCCCGCCGATAAGCCGAACCGCGCCCGCCCGAATTGACATCCCGCAGGATATGACGAACTGCGTTCAGCCATTTTCCTGATGGGATCATTTTTCGATGGATCCATCACCAGTCATCCTCCGATTTTCTTTTGCTCTGGCAGTGGAGCGTCGAGAAACGGCACGAGAGTTGAGAGCACCTTCTCCGAGCTAGTCCAAAGCATGAAATGATCTTCGCCAGGGAAGAGAGCGAGCTGTGCGTTGGGGATGAGCCGGTACATCTCAACAGCGTGCTCAGGGCGAATCCCATCGCGATCGCCCATCATAATGAGTGTCTGTGCCTTGATCGTTTTCAGTTCGGCTGACGAATAACCCTTGAAGTCGCGCCCCAAATTCTTGATCTTGGTTACCAGTATGGGCCATCGAGTCGGATCAGGTGCCATTCGGTCATAAGGCTCCTTAAGCACCCGGGGAGCGAAGTCAACGGAAAGGTTTTGATACTGCTTGTAGCTTTCAGGCTCGAAGGTGTCTTTCGGCGGTCCGGCACACGAACCAAGGATGGCCAGCTTGCGCACGAGTTCGGGATGACGGATGGCGACTCCCAAGGCGGTGATCCCGCCCATGCTGTAGCCGAAGAAGTCCGCGCCTTTGACATTCAACTGCCTCAAAGGCGCAGCGGTGTCCTCTGCCATTTGCTCATAAGTGAGAGGTCGGTCGAGGTCGCGGGTATGTCCATGTCCTTCCGACTCAATTGCGATCACTTGATGAGTCTTTATCAGGCTTGGAAGAACTGTGGCCCAACCTTCATTGAAGCCAAACGCGCCATGAAGCAATACGAGCAGTTGACCCGAACCCTGGATCTCATAGTACATCTTGAGGCCGTTCACCTCAGTATATCTGCCGTAAGCGCCTAGAGTCACTTTGTTGCCCTCAGGTGAGGTTGCGACATTGGAGCTTTCCTTGGTCTGGCCATTGGCATTCTCGCCGAGGTATCCCATAACGCAAGCCACTGCAGTCATTATGGCGACCACAAGGGCTGGTCGTTTGATCATCGCTTTCATTACTTGTCTTCCTTTCCACTGATGACATCGACGTGAGATCATCGCTTTGGGTGGTTCGCGGCCACTAACCAGTAGGGAGGCCCGCGATCTCGATAACGGGTCGGATCTCGACGGTACCTTCGCGCGCCATTGGAATCCGCGCGGCAATGTCCAGCGCCTCGTCGAGGTTCTTGGCGTTGATGAGGTAGTATCCCCCGAGCTGCTCTCGAGTCTCTGCGAACGGTCCGTCGGTCACAAGCCGTTTTCCGTCGCGCACACGAACGCTGGTCGCCGTTGCCGTCGGGTGCAGAGGGGCGGCGTCCAGATACTGTCCCCTCGAATGAATCTCCTCCGCAAGCTGAATGGACTCCAGGTAGCACTCCTGACGCTCGGTTTCACCCAGGGCTTGCTCCTCGAAGTAAATGAGCAACATATATCTCATCTTTGCCTCCATTCGTAAGTCGAACGGCGAGGGCTCAAATCGACAGCTCACCAAAAAAGTTGTTTACGCCTGGGCGTACCTGACCCAATTTTGTTCGATCGAAGAACTTGCGAGGCAGCCACACTCCACTTCTTGTGGCGGGACGCCACCGGGCAGACTTTTCTCAGCGACGGGTTGAGGGTCGGCGAGCAGGGCTCGAGTCCGTTCATAAAGAATCGAATTGATCATAGTGAGCGTGGTTTCGACTTCTAAAGGACTACATCTCAGGATCTTTGCAATCTGCGGTGGCTGATACCCGCAGTAGTGGTTCCAAATAAAGATGTTCCGCGGGTCTTCGGGCAACTGCGCCAACACTTCTAAAATGACCTCGGTTACCTTTTGTCGAAACTCAGTATGTCTGAAATTGTGAACCGCAAGCATTGTATTTCCCCTCCCATCCTGACCTTGTCGAATTCTGATTGATTAGCTGGGTCCTTGCAGCAGGGTCTCCTACGTGGAGCGCTTTCAAACCGGCCGGAAACCCTTTTTATTTGCATCTCCCTTGAGCCTCCTCACCTTCTACTTCCGTCCGTAAATCGAACGGCCAGCGTCCGAATCGACAGCTCGCGAGAAAATTATTTATAATCGGGTATGCTATCGGACGCAAGTACTGCCATTGACGCCGTCTATCGCTCCGATTGGGGCCGGATAGTTGCCACGCTGATTCGGCTCGTCGGCGACTTCGACGTGGCTGAAGAGTCAGCGCAGGACGCCTTTACGGCTGCTGTAGACCAGTGGAGGGTCTCCGGAATCCCGCAGTTCCCACGTGCCTGGATCATCGAGACAGCACGCCACAAGGCCATCGACCGCATCCGGCGCCGGACTCGGCTCGAGGAAAAACTTGAATCATACTCTCTTTCCGGCTTGGTCCGGACTATCGAGGAGCCGGGTTATGACACAACTGAAATCCCCGATGACCAGCTTCGGCTGATCTTTACCTGCTGCCACCCAGCGCTGGCCCATGACGCACAGGTCGCACTTACACTTCGAATGCTGGGCGGCCTCGAGACCGACGAGATTGCACGAGCCTTCCTCGTGCCTATCCCAACGATGGCACAACGGCTCGTGCGCGCCAAGCGAAAGATTCGCGACGCGGGAATTCCGTATGCAGTGCCCGACACGAACGATATGCCCGCACGGCTGGATGCGGTCCTGACCGTTATCTATCTTGTATTCAATGAAGGGTACGCGGCCACTCGGGGTGAGCGGTTGGTAAGGTCCGATCTCTGCGCCGAGGCCATTCGTCTTGGACGCCTTCTGAGGGTGCTGATGGCGCCGCAGCCGCCAGCGGAAACGACTGCACTAGTCGCACTTATGCTGCTTCACGATTCACGGCGCGATGCCCGCCTCGATGAAGCGGGGAATCTTGTCGTGCTTGAGGAGCAAGACCGTCGGCGCTGGAATCATGAGCAGATTGCTGAGGCGCTGCCGCTGGTCGAGGAGGCGCTTCGCGGCGGACCCGGTCCGTTCGCCGTGCAAGCGGCGATAGCGGCCCTGCATTGCCAGGCGTCGCGCGCAGAAGACACGGACTGGCCTCAGATCATCCGGCTCTACGACCTTCTTGAACGCCTACAGCCCTCGCCTGTCGTCTCCTTGAATCGGGCTGTGGCAGTTGCGATGGTGGACGGTCCTCGGCCGGCGCTAGTGCTGATCGATGAGCTCGCTGCGAACGGAGAACTCGATAGCTATCACCTGCTGCATGCTGCGCGGGCTGATCTGCTGCGCCGCCTCGGGTCTTCGGCGGAAGCGGCAAAGAGTTACGCACGAGCGCTCGAGTTGGCAACCAATGACAGCGAGCGCCGATTTCTCGAGCGGCGTCTGCGCGAAGTTCGATCGCTCACAGGGTGATTCCCCTCCCGCCCGCACGGGTTTTGGCGAGTCGTGAAGGTTTCTGCGAGTCACCGAATAGCCACGGGCCGCCAAGGGCGCTCAGCTTGGTGACCTCGACAGAAAACTGCTCGCAGGGCCGACGAATCAGGGCTCGAAAGCACTGCGGAGGTGTTCTCTGCGCGCTTTATTGCGAGTTTGAGACGGGCGAAGTTGCGTGTCCGGTTGCGTCCACTAGATAGAGCACCGCGTCTCCGCTGAACGGCGGTACGAACGATGGGGAAGATGATCCGGCCGGGACAGGATCACCGATCGTTGAGGCCCCGGAGGCTGGATTGAACCACTCGACATCCAATTTTCGTGAGCTTGGCATGGCTGACAGATCCACCGTGAATGCACCGCCCGACGGTGCGTAAACTAGGTACTCCGCACCGAGCCGTGGGGTTTGTGCCAGACAATACCCTGTCGAACAGAGAGAGCTGCGTGGGGCGATGTTGGCGAGATTCAGCTTGCGAGAGTATCTCAAAATGTACCCTAAATTGTCCCGGAAGTTGTCCCACCTCCTGTCCGGTCCACTGCAGATGACGTTCGTTGGCGAGACACATAAGTTCCTGCTCTCGCGGGGGTAGTACACAACGTAGGGGTCCATGAATAACACCTGATTGCCCACCATGAAGTTCTGCCATGCATAGTTGCGATTCTGCTGTGCTGTGTCGTTCCACATGCCAAAATAGGAGTGATCGCTGTCGTTGATGTTGACTTTGCAGGTCGGTTTTCCGCTTCCACAGGAAGTGGCCGGTGAAATTCGGACCTGCGGCGCAACCCAGTCCGCGTCAGAGTTGTAAAGGATCGTATCCGGAGCCCCTATGAGGGCGGCGTACCCGATGGGGTGCTGCTGGGGTTTCTTCGATTCGTAGGCTCTGATGTGCGAAATCTGGTGATCGTTCCACCACGTCGAATTTGCGGGAGCTTCTTCAGAGACGATCCAGAGGACGTTCGGCAAATCGTTTAACGTATCGACCACCTTTTCGACATAGGCGTCCTGAAATCGTGTGATGGCATTCGGCGCGTTCATGGTCACCGATCCGATACCTTTTCGTCCACCGGTGTAACCATCGTCGACGCCGTTGATGTTATTGGCTCCAGTGAATGGGTAGCCGTCAACTGGGCCGCGGAAAATGTTGAGCCACTCGCCCGTGAACGGATATACGCCCACGTAGATGCCGGCCTTGTGGAGAGCCTGCACCCGCGTTCGCAATCGATCAAAAAATCCTTGGTCGAGTCTGGTGAGATCGAATTTTGGCAAGCCATCGGTCGCGTTGCCAGGACCGGTCCTCCGCCACGGTAGAGGACTAACCATCAAGTCAGGCGGGGAAGTCCCAGTGCTTGGAAAGCCGGAGAACTTCGGTAATTCAGTAATCCAAAGCAAAGTGAAATTGTGGCCGTGAGCGACGAGGAATTTGACGAATGCATCGAAATCCAGGGTCTGGGGCGATCCGTTGCTACCCCAATCCTGAAAAGTGTTCCACGTCTGTGATCCGTTCAGGATGAGAACCGTGCCGTTGGCGTCCTTAAAATAATTGGTATTGGACGAGACTGTCAGAGGGTTCGTGATCTGGGCCGTTGCAGGCGGTGCCGCAGTGGGCCATCCGAACGCTATGCTGATTAGTGCAAAGATAAAGGGTAGCACGCCAGGAAGCTTAAAGGGCACCATCGCATCTGTCAAGGTGCAGTGTAGGAATTGGAGAGTGAGTCAGCCCCGAAGCTGCCAAAAATTGCAACTAGATTTGCTGAAGGTCAGGCCTTTTCAATTGACAGATCCCGGAGCTGTGACGCCTATTTGACGCCTTACCAATTCGAATCGGCAAGGGAGGGAGGCTAGACTGTAAAGATTAATTAAAGAATAACCCGCTGACGACCGCATTGTCGCCACTGGTTCGCGTGACTTGGATTTTGAGATTGCCACGCAAGTTCCAGATCAGATACTGTCCATTGGTGAATGCCGACACGTTCCGGCTGTCCAGCACAGTGTTGGTGGCCGCATCCAGAATATCGATCCGCTCAACTCTTGAGCGGTTGTCCCAATCCAGACAGTAGAGTGCCACCTTGTGCCAATTGCCGTCCCCCAGGCTCAGATCGATGCTAAAGCTGGTATTAGATACCCAGGTCGAAGCAATCCGGTCGGTGGCCGTTGGGGAACCCTTCTGCAAGGCTCGCACATCCGCGGTCGAACCCACCCAAGTGACCGAAGGCGCGTTGTTGAAAGTGACCTGGGCATAGCTGGGATAGTTCGTGGAATCATTGGGGATGGCATAGCCGTCAATGCCGTAAACTCCCTTCCAGGTGCCCTGTGTTTGGGTGTCGGTAGTAACGAAGGTAGCGACCCCCGGAATAACCACGAGAAGATTTGCCGTTACAAAATGGCTCAAGCTGCTACTAGTTCCAGTAATGGTCAGGGGGTAGGTTCCGATCGGGGTCGTAGATCCCGCTGTCACGGTGAGGGTTGAGGACCCTGAACCCGTCACCGAGGTAGGACTGAAGTTGGCTGATGCCCCGCTCGGCAGCCCACCCGCACTGAAGCTGACCGTCCCGCTAAACCCGAATGAGGAAATCACAGTCACATTGTAAGTGGTGCTCGTTCCTTGGCCCACGGTCTGGGAACTGGGCGTGGCCGAAAGGGTAAAATCGGCCGACGTTGGAGCCTGGGGATCGAAGAATATCCCACTGACGACGGCATTATCGCCGCTTGTGCGAGTAACCTGGATCTTAATGCCCCCCCGGAGATTCCAGACCAGATACTGGCCTCCAGTAAAGGACGATATGGTCCGGCTGTCGAGAACATTGCCGGTGGCCGCATCCAGAATGTCGATCCGCTCAACTCTCGCGCGGTTGTCCCAATCCAGACAGTAGAGCGCCACCTTGTGCCAATTGCCGTCTCCCAGGCTCAGATCGATGCTAAAGCTGGTGTTAGATACCCAGGTCGAGGCAATCCGGTCGGTGGCTGTTGCCGCCCCTTTCTGCAAGGCTCGCACGTCAGTGGTTGAGCCGGCCCAGGTGGCCGAAGGAGCGTTGTTGAAAGTGACCTGGGCATAGCTGGGATAGTTCGTGGAATCGTTAGGGATGGCATAGCCGTCAATGCCGTAAACTCCCTTCCAGGTACCTTGCGTCTGTGTGTTGGTAGTAACGAAAGTAGCTAGCCCCGGAGTAACCACGATCAAGGTCGCCGTTACCGAATGGCTCAAGCTGCCGCTAGTCCCCGTAATGGTCAGGGAATAGCTTCCGATTGGGGTTGTAGACCCCACTGTCACAGTGAGGGTTGAGGAGCCCGAACCTGTGACGGCGGTTGGGTTGAAACCTGCCGTTGCCCCGCTCGGCAGCCCACTCGCGCTGAAGCTCACTGCCCCGCTAAACCCAAACGAGGAAATCACCGCCACATTGTAAGTAGTACTATTTCCTTGGCCCACGGTCTGGGAACTAGGCGTAGCCGAAAGGGTGAAATCGGGTGACGTTGGAGCCTGGGGATCGAAGAATATCCCACTGACAACGGCATTATCGCCGCTTGTGCGAGTAACCTGGATCTTAATGCCCCCCCGGAGATTCCAGACCAGATATTGGCCAGCAGTAAAGGACGATATGGTCCGGCTGTCGAGAACATTGCTGGTGGCCGAATCCAGAATATCGATCCTCTCAATTCTTGAGCGGTTGTCCCAATCCAGACAGTAGAGTGCCACCTGGTGCCAATTGCCGTCTCCCAGGCTCAGATCGATGCTAAAGCTGGTATTAGATACCCAGGTCGAGGCAATCCGATCGGTGGCTGTTGCCGCCCCTTTCTGCAAGGCTCGCACGTCAGTGGTTGAGCCGGCCCAGGTGGCCGAAGGAGCGTTGTTGAAAGTGACCTGGGCATAGCTGGGATAGTTGGTGGAGTCGT
>Ga0075423_10001719_pt1 | contig 19465 bp, 16 predicted proteins | sample SoiMethybrSBSTD2_FD_80114 | JGI IMG/M metagenome (GOLD analysis project Ga0075423, IMG submission 80114) | Bulk soil microbial communities from a Populus tree surrounding site in Tennessee, USA - Soil MetaG P. TD hybrid SBSTD2 | ecosystem: Environmental > Terrestrial > Soil > Tree plantation...
AGGCTGTCAGTGCGGATTCCCGGTGAGCTGATTCCGATCGTGCTCTTCACGATGATCCCCATCACGGCGATCGGTGTGCCGATCGCGCGCGCGATCGCGCGCCGCATCGAGGGTAGCGTTCGCGGGGCGTGGCCTGCGGCGTCGCTGCCTAACGACGTTGGCGCACGGCTCGAGCGGATGGAGCAGGCCATCGATGCCATCGCCGTCGAGGTGGAGCGCATCGCCGAAGGCCAGCGCTTCACGTCGAAGCTGCTCGCGTCGCGCGCCGATGTCGGACTCCCCGAAGGCGCGCTGGCCCGAACCACGGACTGAGGGCCGAACCGGTGGATGAAGACATTGTTGTCCCGATCGCATTCTTCCTGACCGCGATCGTCCTGGCGATCGGCATTCCGCTCGTCCGTGGGATCGTTCGCCGCTGGGACCGGAAGGGTGCCGCGCCGGAGGTGGCGCCCGATACCGCCGCGCGGCTCGAGCGCATCGAGCAGGCGATCGATGCCATGTCGATCGAGGTAGAGCGCATCGCCGAGGGCCAGCGGTTCGTAACGCGACTCATGACGGACCGAGCGGAGCGCGTCGCGCTGCCGCTTCGCGGCGACGAAAACTCGTAAGGCGAGGGAATGATCATGCATATGAGTGACGGCGCCGCTGAAATGACGAACACGCTCTCGCAGGGTGGGCAGGGGGCTCAGGCGGCACAACAGGCACAACAACAGGCGCAACAGGCGCAACAGGCGCAGCAACAGGTTCAACGCGAGCTTCAGCAGGCGCAGCGAGAGGTGCAACAGGCCCAACGCGAGGCCCAACAGGCACAGCAGGAAGCCCAACGCGAAGCGCAGCAAGCGCAGCGCGAGGCCCAACAGGCCGTGCGCGAGGCGCAGCTCGAGTTGGCGAGGAGGGTTGGACGTCCGGTTCAGGTGGCCCCATTCCCACCATTTCCGCCCGGCGGCCCACAGATCCCGGAGGGAGCCGTCGTCATCTCGATCGCGTTCTTCGTGATGTGCGCGGTGATCGCCATCGGGGTTCCACTCGTGAGGGCCTTCACGCGCCGCATGGACAGGCGGAATACGGCAGCACCCATCGCCGACGCCGAGACGCGCGACCGGCTCGAGCGGATAGAGCAGGCCGTCGACGCGATCGCCGTCGAGGTCGAGCGGATCTCCGAGGGGCAGCGGTTCACGACCAAGATCATCTCCGAGCTTCGCGGGCTTCCGCAGCCCGATCCGTCGGCCGCGCTCGCCGAGCGCGCCAGTGACCGGAGTGCGGTGCCGCTGTCGCGCGCCCGGGAGGCTCGTTAGGCTTGCCGGCGCGCGATCTCCGGCGACCCGCCGCCACACCCTGACGACCGGCCGCTCGCATGTCGTCAGTTCTCATCGTCGATGACGAGCCGAACATCCGCCGGATGGTCGGCGCCTTGCTGGCCTCCGAAGGCTACGAGGTGCGCGAGGCGCCGGACGGTGCTCGCGGTGTCGCGCTCGCAGTCGAATCCGAGCCCGACGTGGCCCTCGTCGACCTGATGATGCCGGGTGAGCTCGACGGCATGGGCGTCCTCACGGCGTTTCGCGAGCGGATCCCGGACGTGCCTGTCGTGATGATGAGTGGTCGTGCTGGCCTGAGCGACGCAGTGCGCGCAACGAAGCTGGGCGCGTTCACGTTCCTCGAAAAACCACTGACGCCCGAGGGTGTGCTCCTCGCGCTCGCATCGGCGCTGGAGCTCAGGCAGGCCCGGCGCGAAACGCGAACGCTGCGCGCGGACCTCGGCCTCGCCGGCGAAATGATTGGGGACAGCCAGGCGCTCCGCCGCGTTCGCGAGATGATCGCGAAGGTAGCGCCTTCCGACGCACGCGTCCTCATCACCGGCGAATCGGGAACGGGAAAGGAGCTCGTCGCTGCCGCAATCCATGGTGGCGGGATGCGGAGGGATCGCCCGTTCGTTCGCGTGAACTGCGCGGCGATTCCCCGCGACCTCGTGGAAAGCGAGATGTTCGGTCACGAGCGCGGTGCGTTTACGGGAGCGACGGATCGCCGCATCGGGCGTTTCGAGCTCGCGGATCGGGGTACCCTGCTGCTCGATGAAGTCGGCGACCTGGGCGCGGAGGCGCAGGCGAAGCTCCTGCGCGCAATCGAGTCGGGGGAGATCGAACGCGTTGGAGGGAGCAAGCCGATCCGCGTCGACGTCCGCATCGTGTCGGCCACGAACAAGGATCTCACGCGCGCCGTGGCCGACGGCACGTTCCGCGAAGACCTGTATTTCCGGCTCAACGTCATCCCGCTCGCGATACCGCCGCTTCGCGAGCGGCCGGATGACATCCCGGCGCTCGTGAGGCACTTCTCCATGCTGCACCGCGGACGCACCGGCCAGCCACTCACGTCGTGGAGAGCCGACGCGCTGGACACGCTCGTGCGATATCGTTGGCCGGGCAACGTGCGCGAGCTCGCCAACATCGTGGAGCGGCTGGCAATCCTGCACCCCGGTCGCGAGGTCACCAGCGATGAGGTCCGCGAGGTGATGCCGACCGCACCGATGCGCCTGGCGGAGCCTGCTGCGCTTCCTAACGCGACAGTGCTCGAGGCATCCCTCACGGATACGCTCGACGACTATGAGCGTGTCCTCATCACACGGGCGCTTTCAGTGGCCGGCGGCAACATCGCCGAGGCAGCGCGCCGACTTCAGACGGACCGACCCAATCTGTATCGGCGAATGAAGCGGCTCGGGATCGTGGAGTCGGACCGCGGCGAACGTGGAGAGCGGGTCGAGTCGCGAACGTAACGCGCCGACACGCCCCTGCCCTCACGAAGAGACACACCGGAGTACGAGTTGTCTCTTGCGGTTTCCGGAACTCGTTGCGGTGTTTAATGGTATCGTGCGCCGGCGCCTGCGGTATGGGAGGTGCCTTACGCCGCCGGCGACTCGAACTGCCTCGGAGATTGCATGATCAGGTTCCTTGCGACGCGCACCGTCGCAGCGCTCGCATGCGCGGCGCTTCCATTCACGGCAACCGTCGCGCAGCAATCGACGCCGGCGCGAGACACCGTGCTGGACACTCGCCTCCTTCCCGCGGAGGTCGAGCGCGAGGTAACCGACGCATTCAATGCGCCGAACACCGTTCGAGCGACCGGCGCCTATGAGGTGGACTCGGGACGCGTAATCGCCGGTGATGTAGCGGTGCTCAACGGGCCAATCACGATTGCGGGGAAGGTGAACGGCCGCGTCGTCGCCATCAACGCCGACGTCATCCTGCGGCCGGGCGCCCGCGTCGAGGGACAGATCCTGGTGGTCGGCGGGAACATCGACGGAAAGGACGATGCGTTCATCGGGGGCGACGTTCGCACGTACCGACAGCGGCTCACGTACCGGCGCGAGGGTGATCGTCTCATCGCGTCCGGCTCGAGCGAAGAGGATGCGCGGTGGTGGCGTCGCCACCAGAAGTGGGGCTCGCACAGCTACAGCGACCTCCATCTCATCTCTGCCCGGACGTACAATCGCGTCGAAGGGCTGCCGATCCTCCTCGGGCCGTCGTTCGGACACCGTTCAGGGGAGACCCGCTTCGAGCTCGACGCGCTCGGTGTGTTTCGTACGGGCGATGACCTCCACTGGAACTCGCAAACCGTCGGTCACAACCTGAAAGCGGAGCTCTCCTTTGGTCACAACGCCGGTGTCGCGGTCGGCGGCAAGCTGTTCGACACAGTCGACCCAGTCGAGCAGTGGCAGCTGTCGGATGTCGAGGTGGGGCTTGCGTCGTTTTTCCTCCACCGCGACTTCCGCGATTATTACAACCGCCATGGCGGCTCCGGGTACGTTAGGCTCTCGTTCAACCGCGACATCAGTCTCACCGGATCGTTGAGCGACGAGCGATGGGCGGTGCGCGAGACGTTCGACCCCTTCACGCTGTTCCGAAATGGACAGGACTGGCGCCCGAACCCGGTAATGGATGAAGGGCGGCTTCATGTCACGAACGCCACGTTCCGCATCGACACTCGAAGCGACCAGGATGATCCGCGATACGGCTGGGACATTACCGCCGACTACGAATACGGGACGGGCAATACGACATCGTTGGGACCGACGTCGCCCGGTGTTCGCGATGGGGCGGTCCCCGGCGCGACGACCTACGCGCGGGGGTTTCTCGATCTCCGGCGGTACAACCGCGTGTCTCCCGAAGGACAGCTCAACCTCCGTCTGGTCGCGGGCGGATGGTTGAACGGGGACGAGTTGCCGCTCCAGCGACGGTTCTCGGTAGGCGGTCCGGGCGCAATCGATGGTTACCCGTTCCGTCGCACGGGGAACGGTGACGACGTCAGGCAGTGCACCGATGGCGTGAACATCCCGTTAGGCGTGCCGGCCCAGTGCGAGCGAATGGTCCTCGTCCAGGCGGAATACCGCGGGGACCTCTGGATGTCGATGTTCGGCGACTGGGAGTTCACCGACTCGTGGCGGCACGGTGGCTGGCGGCATCGCGCGCAATGGGTCGTGTTCACAGACGCCGGCCGCGGTTGGCTGGTTGGCGAGCGTGTGGGTGATCTGCAGTACCCGAAGGATCAGTTCCCCGGGCTTTCGACCTTCAAAACGGACATCGGTGTCGGCTTCGACGCGGGACTGATTGGCCTGTTCGTGGCGAAGTCAGTTTCCGATTCGAAGGAGCCGCCGAACTTCTTCGTTCGTGTCGGCAAGCGCTTCTAGGCTCGTGCGAACGTTAGGCGCGGCACTCATCGTCGCCATCGTACTGGCGCGCGATGCGAGAGCCCAGCAGTCGGCGCGGCGCGATCAGCCGGTTCCGGCCGATCCTGCGCCGGTTCAGCTGGCGGCCGGGATCGACGTGTCGGTGCCGCCGTCGACGCCAGCCACGCCTGTCCCGATGGGGCCCGTCATTCGGACCGCCAACGTCATTTCCGACCGTGAGCTCCAGAAGCTCTTACAGAACGGGTTCCCGGCCAACCTGCACTATCGCACCGAGCTCTGGTCGCGGGGCGGGCTGTTCGACGATCTCAAATCGTCGGTCGAGTGGGACGTCCTCGTGCGCTACGAGCCGCTCACCAAGACGTATCGTGTCGCGCGCTACGTGGGCGGGCAGGCCGAGAATCTCGGTCGCTTCGAGCGATACGAGGATGCGCAAGCGACGGTCGCACGTGCGTTCCAGCCGAGGCTTCCGGCGCGCCGTTCCCGCGACCGTCAGTATTACATCGTGACGTTGGAGCTCGAGGTGCTGTCGATGTCGGATCTCGACGAGATCGAGCGGTGGCTGCGGGGCGAGCTTCGACCTGCCGTGCGTGGCAAGCGAAACCCTGGTACGGCGCTCGGCCGCGGCCTGGCGCGGCTTACGACCCGGCTCCTCGGAGGAGAGAATCGCCGATACGAGCAGCGGACGGAGACGTTCAGAGTTGGGAATCGAGAGTAGCCGGGGACCCCAGTCCCCGGCTATCCCGTGCCCTTATGCTTCCCCTCCAGCTCTTCGATCTGGTGCAGAACCTCCGCACCGTAGAAGAGTCGGATATAGCGAGCCTGAGTCGGAGTCAGGCGGCGAACCGCCCAGCTCAGGTGCACGAAGTGAGGCTCCACGGGGTGCGTCAGCGGGTGCATCCCGATCTCGCTGGGCAGCCGGTTCGACTTCCGCGTGTTACAAGGGCTGCAGGCGGTAACGACGTTGCTCCAGTCGTTGGTTCCGCCTCGCGACAGCGGGACCAGGTGGTCTCGGGTCAGCGATTCGCGCGGGCGAAGCTCCGCCTGCGTCCGGCCACAGTACTGGCACCGGTACCGATCGCGGGCGAAGAGGAACGTGTTCGTCACCTGCCTGCGGAAGCGACGCGGCACATGAATGAACTTTGTGAGCCGGATCACAGCCGGGCGCGGCATCGTTAGCCGCTCCGACCGAACGACGCGGTCGTGGTCGGCCTCGACGATCTCGGCTTTGCCGTCGATCACAAGCCGCAGCGCCCGCCGCATGGGAACCATGGTCAGCGGTTCGAACGACGCATTGAGTGCCAGACAACCAAGAATCACGCACGCCTCCTTCGGTGCGTATGCGAACTCCCGCAGAATGCATCCGTGCGGGAGTCGAGCCAAACGACGGCACCTGTCTCGACGAGGCTGGCTCCCGTCGAGTATTAAACCCCTCGCAACCTAGTAAAGTGCCGAAACGAGAACAAGATGGCTTCCGTTACACACCGGCGCCCACGCCGGCGGGCACCGGGGTCAGCCAACCGTACGGATCGGCGACCCTGCCCTTGGCGATCGCCATGAATCGCTCCTGAATCGACGCCGTCAGCGGTCCCGGCTTCCCTTCTCCAATCTCGATCCGGTCAACGGATCGGATCGGCGTCAGCTCAGCCGCCGTCCCCGAGAAGAATAGCTCATCCGCGATATAAAGCATCTCGCGGGGGATGTTCTGCTCCCGGACCTCTACGCCGAGATCGCGCGCAATCCGCATGACCGAGTCGCGAGTGATGCCGTGAAGAATGCCTGCCGCAACGGGGGACGTATACAAGACGTCGTCACGGACCAGAAACAGATTCTCCCCGGACCCCTCGGCAACGAAGCCGAACGAGTCCAGCATGATCCCCTCGGCGTACCCGTCCAGCCTCGCCTCAGCCTTCGACAGCTGCGAGCTCAGGTAATTCCCTCCTGCCTTGGCAAGCGTCGGGAACGTGTCGGGAGCAGCGCGTCGCCAGCTGGACACGGACACGTCTACCCCGTTGACGAGTGCGTCGTGGCCGAGGTAAGCCCCCCAGTTGTACGCGATGATGAACGTCTCGACCGGGACACCGATCGGATAGAATCCCATCTGTTCGCCCGTCCTTACGACGACGGGGCGCAGGTAACAGGCACGCACGTCGTTCGCCGACACGGTATCCACCGCGGCCTGCATCAGCTCGTCGAGCGACCACTTGAGCGGCATCCGATAGATCTTGCATGAGTCCCCGAGGCGACGCATATGGTCGCGCAGCCGGAAGATCGCGCCGCCGTTCGGCGTCTCGTAGCAGCGGATTCCTTCGAACACGCTCGATCCATAGTGAACGACGTGGCTCATCACATGGATGGTCGCGTCCTCCCAAGCCACGAGCTCGCCGTCGCGCCAGATCCTGGCGGTTCTCCCGGCGGAGCGATCGGTCATTGCATTATCCCTGTTGGTAGTGCAGTTGGATGATAACAACCCGCACTGCACGGTGTGCATGAGAGGTACCGCTGATGGTGGAGCACCCAAGCGCTGATCTCCTGGCACTGCAGGAGGCATTGGCGGGTCGCTACTTCCTCGAGCGTGAGCTCGGACGTGGCGGAATGGGGGTCGTGTACCTCGCCCGCGACGTTGCGCTCGATCGAATGGTGGCGATCAAGGTGCTGCCTCCAGAGCTCGCTGCCTCGCCCGATCTGCGCACGAGGTTCCTGCACGAGGCGCGTACGGCGGCGCAGCTGTCGCACCCGCACATCGTTCCGATCCACGCGGTGGAGGAGCACGCGGCAATCGTGCTGTTCGTCATGGGCTACGTCGATGGCGAGACCCTCGGGGAGCGCGTGCGCCGCACCGGGCCGCTGCCTCCGGGTGACGCGATGCGCATCATGCAGGAAGTCGCGTGGGGCCTCGCTCATGCGCATGCGCGCGGCGTCGTCCACCGCGATGTGAAGCCGGACAACATCCTGCTCGATCGGGAGACCGGTCGGGCGATGGTGACCGACTTCGGCATCGCGCGTGCCTCGGAAGCGCACACGCCTGCCGGTGGAACCGTGATTGGGACACCTCAATACATGAGTCCCGAGCAAGCGCGCGGTGAGGAGGTCGACGGCCGGAGCGACCTGTATTCGTTAGGCGCTACGACGTTCTTTGCGCTCACGGGGCGGCTGCCGATCAATGGCCCGACCACGGCCGCGCTCATGGCGCGACTCCTGACGCAGACCGCGCCGCCCGTCTGCTCGGTCCGGTCGGTCGTGCCCTCGCCACTCGCGCGCGCCGTCGACCGATGCCTCGAGTGCAAATCCGACCGGCGTTTCCAGTCGGCGGCGGATCTGGCGGAGCGACTGCGGACGGCGCTGTCGACTCGCCCGGAGACCCCACCCCCGATCCGCCGATTTCTCGCGGACGTCGACGCGACCGGGTCGGAAGCCGGCACCGCGCTCACCGCGAGCCTCACGTCGCTGCTGACCCTGTGGATAGCCTTCGACAACGACATGTTCGCCGGCATCGTGTTTTATACGATCGCCGGCGTGCTCGGTGGCCTCGCCGGGCTGCGCCTCGCCCGCCTAACGATGCATGCGCGCTCGCTGCTCCGCACAGGATACAGCCTCGAGCACGTTCAACGAGCGATCACGCAGGACGAACGATTCCAGCGCGAGCATGATGCCGAGTCATCGCGACCGCAGTTGTCGGCCGGCACGGCAACCTGGGTCGCTGGCAGCGTGGCTGCGTCGGCCGTGGCAGCGTGGGTTGCGCACGCGGACTCGATGGTAATTGCGCTCCCGGCCGTGGGGGCGGCGTTGATCGGCCCGACGGTGGCGCTGCGTCGGCTGGTTCGCGACTGGCTTGGAGGACGAAGCCTGCTGCGCAAGCTGATGCAGGGCCGGTTTGGCCAGTGGCTGTTCGGCGTTGCCGGCGTCGGTCTCTATGAGCGAGAGAGCCCACGCCTTCCCGGCGCCGAGCCGACGGTTGTCGCGATCGCGCGAGCCGCCGACAAACTCTTCCTCGCACTGCCACCAACGCAGCGGCAGCGGCTCGCCGAGGTGCCCGCGCTCATCGAGAGGCTGGAAGCTGAAGCACTCGCCCTTCGTGCAGGCGATTCGACAGAACCCGATCGCGAGGCGTCGGCGGTCGCGGCGCTGGAGTCGCTCCGCCTCGATCTTCTGCGCCTGAATGCCGGGGCCACGGTCAAAGGGGAGCTCACGCGTGATCTGGCGAACGTGGCGCGGATCGGCGCGGAGATCGATGCGAGACTGACCGAGCGTGACGACGCGACGCCGGTGACCAACCGGTAGCCCATCAGCGCCGCTCGTTCCGAGACCAATCCGCAAGCGCACGCGCAGCAGCGTCGAGCGACGGCACATTGGCCGCCGGGCCCACGAGGCGTGAGTCGCGGACGAGCACGCGACCAGCCACGGCCACGAAATTCGCCGTCACTCCCGACGCGGCGAACACCAGCGTCGACGCGGCATCGTAGACGGGCGCCGATCGCGGTGTGGCAAGCGGGAACGCAGCGAGGTCGGCGGACTTGCCCGCGTCGAGTGAGCCGATCTCGGACTCCACGCCCAGCGCCCGGGCGCCGCCTAACGTTGCAAGCTCCAGCGCCTCGGCAGCAGAGACCGCATCGAACCGGCCAGTCCGTGCCCGCTGCATGAGGATCGCCAGGCGCGCTTCGTCGAGTAGGTCCATGCGATTGTTGCTGGCCACGGAGTCCGATCCGACACCGACGCGGATGCCCGCCCGGCAGAAGTCGGTCAGCGGCGCGATACCATGGCCCAGCTTCGCGTTCGATGCCGGGCAGTGCGCGATCGCGCAATCGTGCCGCGCGATCGCCCGAATGTCGTCGCCGTCGACACGAACGCAGTGGATGAGGAGCGGGCGTGCGTCGAGCACGCCAACCCTCTCGAGCAGGCGAATCGGCGAGGCCGCTCGCGGCACGACCGTTAGTCCGCGCGACCGGTGCGAGTCAGCCCAGCCACCCAATGCGCGCTGCACGAGGCTCGACTCATCCTCGCCCTCGGCGATGTGCACGGCCACGGGCAGCGCTTCCTGAACCGCAAACGCCGCCGTCCCCTCGAACAGGGCATCGCACACGGAGTATGGTGCGTGCGGCGACACACCCGGGCGCACGAGCGCCGTCGCCTCTCGGCGCAGCGTGTCGACCTTCCCGCGAAGCCCGGCGAGGGCATCGGCGCACTGTGCCGGGTCGGGGCCAAACACTTCCTGGTACGAGATCCCGCGCACCCCCATGTCGAGCATCGCGCGGAACGGGGCACCCGATTCGTTCGTGTCCGCGTAGGTCGTGATTCCGGCCAATAGTCCTTCGGCAATGCCCGCTCGCGCGGAATCGACGAGCGTGTCCGGCGCGAGTGCCTCACGCCGTGCGCGCGTGAGGCGGAAGATCCACGATCGGAAGTCGAGGTCTTCCAGAAACCCGCGCATCACGGTGAGCTCGAGATGGGTGTGTGCGTTGACGAGCCCCGGCAGGAGCGCAACGTCGCCGAGGTCGATGTCGGTCCCATCGGGCGCACCGCTCCGCTCGCCGGCGTACGCGATGCGCCCGTCGTGTTCGACCACCGTACCGTGCGCAATGGGCGGACGGGAGATCGGGAGCACCCACCGCGCGTGGTATCGGATCATGCGGTCACGCGAGTCGCGTATAGGGGTCGAACAGGTCTTCATCCCGCGCCCCGCAGTGACGCGCGAGCGCGAGGGGAAACGTGAGGTCGCCGACCTGATCGGCCGAGTGGCCGTCGGAGCCCAGCGACACGTGAACACCCCGATCGATGGCGCGCCTAACGAGCCGCTCGTGCGCCTTGTAGCGCGCCGAAATTTCGAACGCGATTCCGGCATCGAACAGCGCGGTGACGAGGCGCTCCTCTCGCTCCTCGGTCCACAGCTCGTCCGGCGGCACGTCGCGGAGTGTGAGATTCACGAGCGTGGGATGCGCGAGAATGTCCACCGGCATGGTAGCCGCAAGCTGCTCCGCGTTGGCGACCAGCGCGTCCATGTACATATCGCGGGTGAGCGCCGGGGGGAACCGGCGCGAGAACGCGTGCACGAGCGTGCGGTCCTCGAGATAAATGGCGTGGAGCGACCCGAGGCGATGCGTGAAGCGGCCGGCGAGGTCGTCGGGGAGCTCGCGCCAGAGCGCGTCGTGCCAGCAAAACTCACCGCCACGAGCGATCGGATATCGTTCCAACTCGTCGAGATAGGCGCGAACGGCGTCGATCGAATCGACTGCTCCGGCCACATCCCGCGAGATGTGATCGCTGACGCTGGGCCTCACGCCACGTCCGGTGACGCGCTCGATGAGCTGTGGGACATCGAGGGCGCCGTCGGACATGGTCGAATGGGCGTGGCAGTCGACCGGTTTCCACGCCATCCGATTACGGGATCTTGAACGGATTCGTCGTCGTATCGCGCTTACCGGGGGTGGTTGGCTTGGGGGCGTTAGGCATCCCCGGGCGCGCGGTGGAATCGAACGGCTGGCCCATGTTGAACGGCGAGTGCGTGGTGCACTCCTGGATGGGCTCCGTCCCCGCAATGAAGTACTCGGTCACGACCACATCGACCGGACAGTACGGATTGGCCAGCTCGCCGGTCGTGCGGTCGATCTCGCGGGTCGTGATGCCTTCCGGCCGTGGCCAGTCGGGCGGGGTTGGCCGGCGTCTGTAGATCTCGGTCATGAACGACGTGTACACCGGAGCCGCGAGCTCGCCGCCCTGCGCGTTCGCCTTGATCTTCTGAGGACGATCGAAGCCCATCCACACGCCGGCGACGAGGTCGGCCGTGTACCCGATGTACCAGACGTCCGCACCGTCGTTCGTCGTCCCGGTCTTCCCGCCGGACGGAACGAAGAAGCGGGAGCCGACACTTCCGGCAGCCGTTCCCCGCTGTACGACATCCTTCATCATGCTCACCATGAGCCACGCCTCCGGCGCGCTCATCACCTGCGCGCGAACCGGCTGGGGCTCCCAGAGGACCTCGCCTTGCTGGTTCTCCACGCGGCGGATGGCGTTAGGCGCCGTGCGCACGCCCAGGTTCGCGAACGCCGTGTAGGCCGAGATCATCTCGATCGGGAACACGTCCGCCGAGCCGATCGCGATCGACGGGTATGGCGGAATCGTCGACGTGATGCCAAACCGCTTGGCCATGTCGATGATCGTCTGCTCGCCAAGCTCCATCCCGGTCCGAATGGCAGGCAGGTTGCGCGACATGTAGAGCGCGCGCCGCAACGGGATCGGGCCCTCGAATTTTCCATCGTAGTTCTGCGGGGTCCACTGGTCGCCCGCCACCTGCGGGAGCGTGATGGGCGCGTCGTCGATGATCGTCGCCGGCGTCCGCCCGTTCTCGATCGCGGCCGAGTACACGACGGGCTTGAACGTCGACCCGGGCTGGCGGAGGGCCTGGGTGATCCGGTTGAACTTCGAGTCGTCGAACTGACGCCCTCCCACGAGCGCGCGCACCGATCCATCGCGCGGGTCCATGGCGAGGAATGCTCCCTGGAGGTACGGCGAGTTTGGCGTCGCCGACTCGTCGCCGTTTGCCGACCGCGCCGCCAGCTGCTCGAACGTCCGATGCGGGAACTTCCCGTACTTGCCGCCTTCGATCGCGCGGAGCTGGTTCTCCAGCGCACGCTCGGCGGCGGACTGCATGTCGAGATCGAGGGTGGTATAGACCTTGAGGCCCTGCTCGTAGAGGCGTGCGCCGAATTTTTCATCGAGCTGTTGGCGTACCCATTCCACGAAGTACGGCGCGACCTCGCCCGACTCGGTCTTGCTGCCCAACTGGAGCAGATAGGCCTTCGCGAGGCTTGCGTCGGCGTCGCTGATGGCGCCGTTACGGCGCATCAGCTCGATCACCGTATTGCGTCGCTGAATCGCGCGTTCGGGAAATCGACGTGGATTGTAGCGTGCCGGCGCCTTCGGGAGCGCCGCGAGCATCGCGGCCTCCGCGAGATTGAGGTCGTGAACCGACTTTCCGAAATAGCGCTGCGAGGCTGTTTCTACGCCGTAGGCGCCGTTCCCCAGGTTGATCTGGTTCAGGTAGAGCTCGAGGATCTTGTCCTTGGAGTATCGCGCTTCGATCTGACGGGCGACCTTCGCCTCCTTGACCTTCCGGACGAGATTCTTTTCGCGGGAGATGCGCTCGGGGAAGACGTTTCTCGCGAGCTGCATCGTTATGGTCGAAAAGCCCTGCTCCCACGAGCCGGCGCGAAGGTTACGGAGCGCAGCGCCGGGCACGCGGACCCAGTCGATTCCAGAGTGGTCGTAGAAGCGTTTGTCCTCCGTGAGGACGAACGCGTCTTTCACGACCTTCGGGATCTCGGAGATCTTCACCAAGGTGCGGCGCTCGAGTCCTACCTCGGCAATGAAGCGGCCGTCGGCGGCGTAGACTTTCGAAGTCTGGCGCGGCGTGTAGGTGTCGAGGATCTGGACGGGTGGACAGCGGCCGCCGTTGCAGACCAGCACCCAGCTGGCGAACGCGACACCGCTGCCGAACGCGGCGAGGAACGTCAGCGAGAGGAGAACGGAGCGAACCAATCTTGGGTTCTGCTCGGTGAATTGGCGAAGGCGAGAAGGCTTTTTCATCCAGCGGGGAAGCTACGACGGGAAGGGGGAACCGGGAACAGAGCCGGCTCTGACTCCGCCCGGCCAGCCCCAATATCTTACTCGAATGACTGTACGATCCTATCTCGATGAGCTCGCGTGGCGCGGGCTGCTTTTTCAATACACCGAAGGCGTGCGCGAGATGCTCGCCGCAGGGTCGATCGTCGCCTACTGCGGGTTCGACCCCACGGCACGAAGCCTCCATGTCGGTAATCTGATTCCGGTCATGGGACTGGCTCATCTGCAACGAGCTGGCCACAGGCCGATTGTACTCGTGGGCGGCGGAACGGGCATGATTGGCGACCCAAGCGGGCGGGCGTCTGAACGACAGCTCAACTCGCTCGAGGTCGTCGAGGAAAACGTGCGGGGCATTCGCCACCAACTCGAGCGATTCCTGGACTTCTCCGGGCCGCTCGGCGCGCTCATGCGCAACAACGCCGAGTGGCTCATGAACCTCGGCGCGATCGAGTTCATGCGCGATGTGGGGAAGCACTTCACCGTGAACTACATGATCGCGAAGGACTCCGTGAAATCCCGGCTCGACAGCGGGATCTCGTACACGGAGTTCTCGTACATGCTGCTGCAGGCGTTCGACTTTCTCGAGCTACACAAGCGCGAGGGTGTACGGATGCAGATCGGTGGCAGCGATCAGTGGGGGAACATAACGGCGGGCGTCGAGTTGATCCGGCGCGCAGCTGGCGTAGAGGCCCATTGCGTGACGCTACCGCTCGTGACGACGGCATCGGGAGCGAAGTTTGGTAAATCCGAGGCTGGCGCGGTGTGGCTCGATCCGTCGCTGACGTCGCCGTACAAGTTCTATCAGTTCTGGATCAACACGGACGACCGCGACGTCGGGAAATACCTGCGCTACTTCACGCTGTTGTCGCGCGAGGGAATCGAGGCGCTCGAGGCCGCGGCGATCGAGCGTCCGGAGTCTCGTGAGGCACAGCGCGCCCTGGCTACCGAGGTGACGACGAGGGTCCACGGCGCCGAGGCGGCGCGCGACGCGGCGGACGCGTCGAGGCTGGTGTTCGATCGTGCGGCGGACCCGCGGCAGTTCGCGTCGACGGTGTTGGAATCGCTCACGCAGGAGCTTCCGTCCGCCGCCGTGGACCTCCGAACGAGCAACGGCGTCGCGACCGACGGCGCGTCGGCCAGCGTGACGACCGCCGACGGCAGTGCAGCGACGATTCCGTTGAGGAACGGCTCGGACGGAGCGGGTGTGGACGTTCTCGATGCGTTCCTTGTGACCGGGCTGGTGAAGTCCAAGGGCGACGCGCGCCGGCTACTCCAGCAAGGTGGACTCTATGCCAACGGGGAGAAGCTGAGCCCCGAGAAGAGCGTGCTCGCGGCAAGCGGCGCGATTCACGGTCAGTACTACGTGCTTCGAAAAGGCGCTCGAGAAATAGCAATTCTTCGCGTTTTCGGTCCGGGATCGATTGACTCGCCGGATCGCGTGGAACGCGAACGCCAAGAGAACGCGGCTGCCGCCGAACGGGCTCGGTCAATCGGAGAGTTAGGCCATCATATCTATAATCCCCACGATCCGACGTAGGCTCGGAAGGCCAACGAACTACTTGCCGACGAGGCGAAGCGCCCGCTCGATCTCTTCCTCTGTATTGTAGAAATGCGGCGACAGGCGAATGGCGCCCTCGCGGAGCGAATGCATCACTCCCGCCGCGGTCAGGCGTTCGGAGGCAGCCGCGGGATCGCGCGGCGCCACGGCGACGATGCCCGCCCGCCGCTCGCGTTCTGGAGGCGTCACCAGCCGGACGTCGGACCTGCCTAACGCCCACTCGACGATGCGCCCGGTCAGACGCTCGACGCGGGCGTAGACCTCGTCGAGCCCCACGTCGAGAAACACTTCCAGGCTGGCGTTCAAGCCGGCAAAGTCCTGGTATGGCAGCGTGATGACCTCGAACCGGCGGGCGTCTTCTCGATACGTGAAGTCGTAGTCCGTGAGGCGCGTGAAGTCGTCGGAGCACCGCGTGGCCATCCAGCTCACGTCCGTCGGCCGGAGCGATTGGACGAGGTCCGGCCGGAGCCACACGAACCCGCTGCCCCACGGCGCGAGCAGCCACTTCTGCGCGCCACACGCGACCACGTCTACCGGCACCGACCGCACATCCAACGGCGCGGCGCCGACACCCTGAATGGCGTCGAGCACGAACCAGATGCCGCGTTCCCGGCACGCACGGCCGATCCGATCGACATCGACGCGGTAACCCGTCGCGAACGACACCCATGACAATACGACGCCGCGGACGCGCGGCCTGTCCAGCGCCGCGAGAATTGCTTCTTCGTCAGGGAGAATGCCCGCACACGGAATGCGCTCGAGCTTCACGCCGCGAGCCGCCTCGAGCTCCATCCACGGATACACGTTCGAGGGATATTCGCGATCGCTCGTGATGACGACGTCGCCGGGCTCGAATGGCAGCGCACGTGCGGCGAGGTTGAGGCCGTACGACGTGTTCACCATGAGCGCGATCTCACGCGGGTCCGCGCCGATGAGATGTGCGCACTTTACCCGCGCGTCAGCCAGCTCGCCGAACTGCATCTCCACCGTGTAGCGCCACGGCTGTGCGCGGAGCGCGGTGAGCTCGTTGAGCCTGTCGACGGTACGCTGCGGCAGCGGACCGGTCGATGCGTGGTTCAGAAAGATCTGATCGCCGGCAACGGTCCACGGGAACTCGCGCGCCCGGAGGTCGCGAATGGCGTCGGTCACGGTTCTACCTCGGGCGTTGGTACTCCCGCCATCGGCGCGGCAGCCTCGATGCGTCGCGGATCGAGCGCGTCGCGAAGGGCGTCGCCGAGGAGGTTGAAGCCCAGGACCGCCGCACCGATCGCGAGTCCCGGGAACACGGACGTCCACGGCGCGTTGCGCAGGAGGTTCAGGTCGCGGCCGTCCGCGATCATGCTGCCCCAGCTCGGCGTCGGTGGTTGAACGCCCAAGCCCAGAAACGACAACGCCGCTTCGGCCATGATCGCGCCGGCGACGCCAAGCGTCGCGGCGATGACGACGGGCGCGATGACGTTAGGCAGCACGTGTCGGGCGATGACGCGCCTGTCCCGCGCACCGAGCGCGCGGATGGCCTGCACATATTCGAGCTGACGCACGACGAGCACCTGCCCGCGGACTAGCCGAGCCATGCCTGCCCATCCCACGATGCCGATCGTGAGCAGCACGACACCAAGCGACGGGCTGAGCGCCGCGACCATGGCGATAAGCAGGAGCAGCGTCGGGAACGCAAGCGTCACGTCGGCGAGCCGCATGACGAGCTCGTCGACCCACCGGCCGTAATACCCCGCGAGCAGCCCGAACGCCACGCCGAGCGAGAGGGCGATCGCCTGTGACACAAGTCCGACCGCGAGCGACACACGCGCGCCGTACACGAGGCGAGACCAGATATCGCGTCCCTGCACGTCAGTTCCCATCCAGTGCGCCGACGACGGTGCGGCGAGGCGCCTGACGAGGTCGATCCGAAGCGGGTCGTCGGTGGCGATGAGGGGAGCAAACACGGCCGCGGCGACAATGAGCGCGATGACGCCGAGCCCGATGAGCGAGCGCGTGTCGCGACGAAGGCTGCGCCATACCGAGCGCGTCGTGGGTGCGCCCGTCACGTCGGCTCGCGCAGCTCGGGTGGCGTGTCAGGCGGCTGACGACGCCAGCGCCTGTGATGCCAGAAGTACTGCTCCGGGTAACGTCTCACCCAACGCTCGAGCGTCGCCGTGTAGCGCGCGACGATGGCGTCGACGTCGCGGTCGCGATCACCGGTATCCTCCACGGGCACCGGCTCGAACACGAGGCGATACTTGCCGGTCGGCTGCCTGACGGCGACGCCGAACACCACTGGCACCTGCAGGCGCAGCGCGAAGACGGCCGGGCCGCGTGGCGTCTTGGCGGGCCTCCCGAAGAACGGCACAAACGTGGACGCGAGGCCAAGCACGCCCTGGTCCGCGAGGAACGCAACCGCGCGGTTTTCCCTGAGCGACCGCGGTGTTCGACGAACGGCGTCGGCATCATGCACGACGACCATCCCGATCCGCGAGCGTGTCTCGGTCAGGTAGCGATCGAAGAGCGGGTTGCTCATTCGCCTCGCGATGGCGTCGAGGGGAATGCCGCGCGCGGCGACATACGCACCGGCCAGCTCCCAATTGCCGAGGTGACCGGTAACGAAGATCAATCCTTTCCGTTTCGCGAGCGCCTGTTCGACGACGTCCCACCCGTCTGTGCCCTCGAACAGATCGAGCACGGCGTCGGGTCCGAGGCGCGCCAGCATGGTCGCCTCGATGGACGTTCGCCCGAGGTGCTCGTACGCGCGACGCGCGATCTGCTCGACGCCCGCGTCGTCAAGGCCGGGAAACGCCGCGGCGATCTGACGCTCGACGACCCGACGGCGGATGCCGAGCGGACGGTAGCCTAACGCGCCGATCCGCGCGCCGACGTTGCCGGCGCGTTCCCAGTCCAGCGTTCCGAGCGCACCAATGATGGCGCGGAACGCGGTGTACTCGGCCTTGTGAGAGAGCCGAACCTTCTCGGCGGTGGGCGGCGTTGTCATTTGCGATCGGGACCTGCCCTCTGCATCTCCCACAACCTCGCATACTTCGCGGCCACGCTCATGGCCGCGAGGGCAGCCACGATGACCCCCGCGGCCCCATCCAGAAAGCCGCCGCGAAGCACGTACATCGAGAAGAAGCGCACGGGCGGTTTCACCGCGATCGTCCACGCGCGCGTTCGGCGTCCGCGAGCGAAGCTCTGTTCCGCCCACCAGCGGCTGTACCGGTCGAGCTTCGCGAAATACTCGCCGAGCGAGGCGTAGGGGTAGTGAATGAGCGGCTCCGTCAGCTCGCCGACGGGGCCGTCCGCCACGACGTGCTCGTGCACCGGGCGCTCGTCGTAGCGCATGCGGCTCCGGAAGAGACGCACCGGCCGGTCACGCTCCCATCCGCCGTGACGAATCTCTCGCCCGAGGAAGAAGTTGCGTCGTGGAACGCGGAACGCGACGTCCTTCGCTTCGCGGGAGACGATTCGCGCGACCTCGTCACGAAGGTCCCGGGTGCCGCGCTCGTCCGCATCCACCACGAGAATCCACGGGTGACGTGCGCGCGCGATCGCCGCGTTCCGCTGACGGCCGATCGTGGTGAACGGGTGGCTGAAGACCGTCGCACCGGCCGACCGTGCGATCGTCACGGTGTCGTCGCTCGAGTCGTTCTCGACGACGATGATCTCCGCCGCCCACGCGACGCTCGCGACGCACTCGGCGATCTCCGCGGCTTCGTCCTTTGCCGCGATGACCACCGAGCATGGAATGGTGGTGGATGCGCTGGCGGCGCTGGGGCGCGCGGTCACGTGCGCCAGCGCGAGCGGTCGCGCGCGATCTCTGTGGCGCGCTCGAACCCATCGACCATGTCCTGCTCGGAGAAGTCACGCGTGACGCGGGCGCGACCGGCAGCTCCCATTGCGGAGCGTCGCTCCTCGTGCGCGAGGAGCACCGAGATGCGGGCCGCCATGGTCCCCGGATCCGGCTGCGCGAGCAGCACGCCGCAAATCCCGTCGGTCACGTAACGCTGCGACAGCGCGTCGCGCTCCGCGAGCACCGGGATGCGCAGCGCCATGAGGTCCAGGTAGCCGAACGCGGCGTTATCGCCGCCGGCAGCCACCCAGGCGAGCTCCGCGGCCGACAGCACGGCCTGCTGATCGAGCCGCTGGCCGACGTGGGCGACGATCTCCGTGATACCTAACGCGGCGGCGTGCATCCGCAGGTCGTCGTCCTCGGCGCCCGGTCCCACGATCGCGAGGCGCAGCCCCGGGTGTCGTGGGGCCAGCAGCGCGACCGCCCGCAGCAGCGCCGCGATCCGCCGGCGCGCCGTCGGGTCGTACACGCACGCGATGAGCTGGTCGCCTCCGGAGGCACCGATAGCGGCGAGAGACAGAGGCCGCACCTGTTCCGCTGATTCGACCGACACGCCGACGTCAGCCGCGACGGGCTCGAACGCCCCGCGCGGGGTATTGCCGTTCGAGCCTGACGGCTCCGTCGTGAACAGGTATCCGGTCGCCGCGAGCCGCTCACCGAGCCGTGACTCAGCGGCGCGCGTGAGCTTGGCGCCAGCGGGGACTCGTCGCACCAGGGCGGCACGCTCCGCGAGTCGGATGGCCAGTGATGCTGCGAGCTGCTCGCGCTCCGAGTGGAC
>Ga0075423_10001720_pt1 | contig 19465 bp, 19 predicted proteins | sample SoiMethybrSBSTD2_FD_80114 | JGI IMG/M metagenome (GOLD analysis project Ga0075423, IMG submission 80114) | Bulk soil microbial communities from a Populus tree surrounding site in Tennessee, USA - Soil MetaG P. TD hybrid SBSTD2 | ecosystem: Environmental > Terrestrial > Soil > Tree plantation...
CCCAACGGGAGCGCCGAGGCTCGCCAGGACGCGTTCGGTGTGGTCTCGCGTCGGGACGGGCTCGAGCACGGTCGTCTCGCCTTCGGCGGCCAGCCCGGCGAGCAGCACCGCGCTCTTGACCTGGGCGCTGGGGACCGGCGACCGGAACTCGATCCCGCTCAGCCGTCCTCCGCGCACGACAACCGGCGGCCGCCCACCGGTCGTGATGACCTCGGCGCCCATCGCGCGCAAGGGATCGGCCACGCGCTCCATCGGCCGGCTCGACAGGCTGTCGTCACCCTCGAGGACGGTCTCGAAGGCGCACGAGGCCACGAGGCCGGCCAACAGCCGGATCGTCGTGCCCGAGTTCGAACAGTCGAGGGGCCCGGCAGGCGTCTCCAGCGCAGGTCGACCGTCGGCCTCGAGTGCGAGGTCGCGGCCTCGAGGTCGAGGGTCGTTCGTCGTGGAACGGTCACGGTCTGCCTCGGGCCCGGGATCCGAGGCCCAACCGTCGAGTCCAGCTCGAGTTTCGGCGGGCAGGAGCGCGGCCAGACACCTGGCCGTGGCCTTCACGTCGAGGCCCCCCGGTAGCCCCCGGAGCTCGCTGCGGCCCCTTGCCGTGGCGGCCAGGATCAGCCAGCGATGGGCGATCGACTTGTCGCCGGGCACGGATGCGTCGCCGCCGCCGAACCCTCCCGGATGCACGATCGCGCGCACGGCCTCACGCCAGCCGGAGAGGCTCGAACCACCGGGCGCGGAGCGCCTGCTCGGCGTCCAGGGCCGCGTCGGCCGCCACGGTCAGGTGCACGGTGCCCCGGCCACCCTCGGGCGAGTGCACGATCTGCAGGTCCTCGATGTTCACGCCGGCCTCGCTCATCGCGGCCGTCACCTCGGCAAGCACGCCCGGACGGTCCGGGACCGGCACCTGCAACACGGCCACCCCGGCCTTCACCTGCGGCTTGGCGGCGAGCGAGAGCCGCGCCTGCTTCGCCTCCCCGAAGGCCCGCTCGACCTGGCCGGCGTCCCCCGAGCCGATCAACGTTCGGAGCCGTGTGAGGCGCTCCACGTACAGGTCGATCGCGCGCGCGATCGCGTCTGCGTTGGCGAGCAGGATGTCGCTCCACAGGTGCGGGCTCGAGGCCGCCAGCCGCGTGAGGTCGCGGAACCCCCCGGCCGCGAGGAGCAGGATCTCGGGCTCCCCGGCCTCCTCGGCAGCGGCCAGCCCCATCAGCGAGGTGGATGCCACCTGCGGGAGGTGGCTGACCATCGCGACCAGGCGGTCGTGGCGCTTGGCCTCCATCGGCACAGGCCGGGCACCGACCTTCTCCACCCACGCCGACAGGCGGGCCACGGACGACTCGGGCACGTCCGGGGCCGGCGTGAGCACCCAGACCACCCCGTCGAGCACCGACGCCGACGCGTGGCCGGGCCCCGAACGCTCCGAGCCCCCCATCGGGTGGCCGCCCACGTAGCGCGTGAGGTTGGCCGGGTCCGCGGCGGCAGTGACCCCGGCCATCACTTGTGACTTGACGCTCCCCACGTCGCTCACGATCGCATCGGGCGAGCCGCGGAGGATCTGGGCGACCAGCCCGGGCAGGTCCGGGATCGGCGTGCACACGAACACCAGGGTCGCGCCGCCGACGCACTCCTCCAGCGTCGCGGCCGGCGTGAGCCCCGAGCGCTCGGCGGCCTCGGCCAGCACCCCGGTGTCGATGTCGAACCCGCGGACCGCCTCGCCCGCGCGGGTCGCGGCCATCGCGATCGAGGTCCCGATCAGGCCGGTCCCCACGACCGCGACCCGTTCAGCCGAGGTCATCGCGGAGCGTCTCGGCGCCGTCGAGGTAGACGTGGGCGACCGCCCCGGGCCCGAGTGCGGTGTGGAACTGCAGCAGCACGCGGATCACCCGGCGCATCGACCCCTCGACCGGGATCTCCTGCGCGCACAGCAGCGGCACGCGGCCCAGCCCCATCCGCCGGGCGGCCTCGGCGGGGAAGGCCGAGCGAAGGTCGTCGGTCACGGTGAAGAAGGTGCTCACGATGTCGTCGGGCCGCACCTGGTTGCGTTCGAGCATCGCGGTCAGGAGGCGTTCGGTCGCCGCGAGGACCGACGCGGGTGTGTCCTCGTCCACGCGGATCGCGCCGCGCGCCGCCCGAACCCTGATGTCGCCCATCCGTCCTCCGCCGCACCGGTGTCGGCGAAAGGCTACAGGCAGCCGTGGCGCCGGTCGCGCCTGGGAGCCGGAACGAACCGCAAGCGAGTCGACTACAGGCCGGCGGCCCGGTACAGGGCGCGCTCGTCCTCGGGCTCGAGCTCGCGCAGCTCGCCGGCTCGCAACCGCCCGAGCCGGATCGGACCGACGCGAACGCGGACCAGCCGGCGCACCGGTAGCCCCACCGCATCGAGCATCCGGCGCACCTCCCGCTTCCGGCCCTCCACCATCACGAGCCGTACCCCGCCACGCCCCCTTGCTCCGCCCGCCGAACGCGCCTCGACGGCGCGCGCGACCCCGTCCTCGAGCTCGACCCCGCGGCGCAGGCGGGCGAGCTGACGGTTCGAGGGCGGCCGGTCGACCTCGGCCAGGTACTCCTTCGGGATCTCGTACCGCGGGTGGGTGAGCCGGTGCGCGAGGTCACCGTCGTTGGTCAGCAGCAGGAGCCCCTCGGTGTCCCGGTCGAGCCGTCCCACCGGGAACACGCGAACGTCCTTGGGGAGCAGGGATGTCAGGTCCCGTTCGGCGTGGGCGTCTCGCAGCGTCGTCGTCACGCCCCGCGGCTTGTGCAACACGAACGTACGCAGCGCCGGGTCCACGTTGACCCTCGCGCCGTCGACGCGGACCTCGTCCTTGGACGGATCCACTCGGTCGCCGAGGGTCGCGCGGTGGCCGTTGATCTCGACCCGCCCGGCGACGATCAGATCCTCGCAGGCGCGACGCGAGCCGAACCCGGCCCGGGCGAGCGAACGCTGGAGCCGCTCGTCCGGCATGGGATCACTCGCCGGCGGTGGCCTCGGCCTCCGGTGCCCCGGCGTTCGGTTGCAGGAGCGGCGCGAGTGAGGGCAGCGACGACAGCGAGGGGAGCCCGAGCCGCTCGAGGAACTCCGGCGTCGTCCCGTACAGGACCGGACGGCCCGGCGTCTCCTCCCGTCCGACCTCGGCCACCAGGCCGCGGTCGACGAGGGCCCGGAGCACGCCCTCGGAGTTCACACCGCGGACACCCGAGATCTGGTGGCGCGTGACCGGCTGCTTGTACGCGACGATCGCGAGCGTCTCGAGCGCGGCCTTGGTGAGCCGCACGTGCCGGGACGCCAGCACGTACTGCTCCACGACCGGCGCCGCATCCGGGTGCGTGGTCAGGCGCCATCCGCCGGCCACGTTGCGCACGGTGATGCCGGCGCCGCGCTCCTCGTAGCCGGCCGCGAGCCGCTCGCACAGCGCGTCGACCTCGCGGCGCTCGATCCCCAGGGCCTGCGCCAGGGCCACCGAGGTCACGGGCTCGTCCGAGACGAACAACAGCGCCTCGAGCGCTCGCATGGTCTGGTCGCTCACGCCGCCTCACCCTCCCATCGAACGTCGATCTCCCCGAAGGTATCGGCCTGGGTGAGGTCTACCGACCCCTGCCGGTACAGCTCGAGCAGCGCCAGGAAGCGCACGACGATCTGGATCCGCTCCTCGCAGTCGGCCACCAGCTCGCGGAAGCTCGCCTGCCCGAGCCGGTCCAGGTGCCCCCGGACCGCGGCCACGGCCTCGTCCATCGTGTACCGGATCGGCGTGACGTGGGACAGGTCCAGCAGCGGCGGCGGCCGGAGCACCCCGGCCGCGATCCGCGCCAGCTCGTCCGCGCCGACGCCCTGCAGCACGTCCGGGTACAGGTGGGCGAACTCGGACGGGGGACCCGCCTCGCGGGTGAAGCGGAGGCTCTCGTCGTCCAGGAGACGGGCGACCTCCGCCGTGACCGTCCGGAACGCGGCCAGCTCGATCGACCGCGCGTACGCGAGGTCGGGCGAGACGCCGAGCAGGTCCTCCTCGTCCACGACCTCGTGCCGCGGCATCAGGCGGCCCACCTTGAGCTCGAGCAGGATCGCGCACACCGCGAGGAACCACGTGGCCTCCTCCAGCGACCAGGCATCCGCATCCTTCGCGTGGGCGAGGAAGCCGTCGGTCACCGTGGCGATCGGGACGTCGCATACGTCGATCTTCTGCTCGAGGATGAGGTCGGCGAGGACGCGGAACGGCCCGGTGAACACGGGCAGCTCGACCGCGAACGCCGTGCCACCCTCGTGCTGCGACGCGGCCTCGGGGTCGACGGCGGCCGTCATCCCGAACCCGGGCCCAGGCCCATCCGGTCGGCGGCCGTGCCGACGGTCTTGGCCGCGATCGCCCGCGCCTTCGCGGCGCCCTCGGCCAAGATCGCCTCGAGCTGCGACGTGTCGGGCCGGATCGCATCGTACCGCTCGCGGATCGGTCGCAGGTAGTCCACCACCGCGGCGCCGACGTCCTCCTTGAACCGCGCGTACCCGGGTTCGTCCGCGTACTCGCGTTCGACCTCCTCGGGCCCGATCCCCTGCGCGACGGCCATGATCTCGATCAGGTTCGAGATGCCCCGCTTGTCGGGAGCCCTGACGATCTCGCGTCCCGAATCGGTGACCGCGGACTTGAACTTCCGCGCGATCGCCTCGGGTGGATCCAGGATGTACACGGTCCCCTGCTCCGAGCCGCCCGTGGTCGACATCTTCTTGTCCGGGTCCTGCAGGTCGAGGATCCGTGCGCCGACCTCGGGGATCCGGTGGTGCGGAACCGTCAACACCTCGCCGAACCGCTGGTTGAAGCGTTCGGCCACGTTGCGCGCGAGCTCGATGTGCTGCTTCTGGTCCTCGCCGACCGGGACCTCGTCCGTCTGGTACGCGAGGATGTCGGCGGCCTGCAGCACGGGGTAGAAGAACAACCCCGCCGAGACGAACGATTTCTGCTGTTCGGACTTCTCCTTGAACTGGGTCATCCGGCTGAGCTCGCCGTACGACGTCACGCTCGCCAGCAGCCAACACAACGTGGCGTGCTCGGAGACGTCGCTCTGGCGGAACAGGATGATCCGCTGAGGGTCCAGCCCGGCCGCCAGCAGGATCGCCGTGGTGTCGTGCACCGCGCTGCGCAGCCCCTGCGGGTCGTGCTCCACCGTGATCGCATGTAGGTCGACGAGGCAGTAGATCGCGTCCCCGCGATCCTGACCCTCGACGTAGTGGCGGATCGCCCCGATCAGGTTGCCGAGATGCTTGGCGCCGGTCGGCTGGATGCCGGAGAAGATCCGGACGTGCCCGCCCGCCGTGGTCGCCGCGTCACCCATGATGCGGCCGATGATAGCGCCAGCATCCGCGTCCCCCGGGAACGTTCAGAAGCAGGGGATGCCCGCCGCCAGCCTGCACGCGAGGTTCGCGAAGGCGTTCACGATCGCGAACAGCGGCCCGGCGAGCAGGAAGAAGATGACCAGGATGAACAGCACCAGGTACTGGTCGAGGTTCACGTAGACCTCGCGGGCCCTGGGCGGCAGGAACGGTGCCAGGAGCTTCGAGCCGTCCAGTCCGGGGATCGGCATGAGCTGCAGGCCGAACATGAACGCGTTCACCAGCACCCACGAGATCGCGAACAGGAAGGCCTCGCCGCTCACCCCGATGCGGATCAGGATCCCCGCGGGGATCGTCAGGGCGAGATTGGCGACCAGCCCGGCGAGGATTACCCACGCGTAGTCGCGTCGCGGGTTCTTGAAGGCCATCGGGTCCACCGGCATCGGCTTCGCGTACGCGAACACCGGCAGGAGGATGTCGCCGCGCGCGACCACGAGGATCAGCGCGAGCGCCGGCAGGATCAGCGAGCCGAACGGGTCGATCGACGGTTTCGGGTTCAGCGTGAGCCGGCCCCACCGCTTGGGCGTGAGGTCGCCCAGTCGGTTCGCGACGAAGGCGTGCGCGTACTCGTGCAGGACGAACGCCGGCACCAGCGCGATGCCGAGATAGGCCGCGAACTTCAGGTGCTCCACTAGCCGTGCCACCCGTACACGAGTGGGGGCGGTTCGACCGGGTCGTCCACGAGCGTAAGTGCCTCCGCGACGGAACCGATGGCGTGTTCGGCATCGGCGTCCGTCCGCGCATGCACGGTTCCGATCTCCTCGCCGTCCCCGACCGCGTCGCCGACGTCGGGCAGGAACACGATGCCGACCGCGGGGTCGATCGGGTCGCCCTTCTTCTTGCGCCCGGCACCGAGGTCGCCGCTCACGCGCCCGAGCGCCTCGGCGTCGATCGCGGCGATGGTGCCCGAGCGATCGGCCACGATGGTCCGGACGACGGGCGCGGCCGGCAGGACCTTCTCGGGGTCCTCCACGACGTGGGGGTCGCCGCCCTGCGCCTCGATCATCCGGCGGAACGCCTCGAGTGCCTCGCCCGAATCGATCGCGGTCGCCGCCCCGGCCCTCCCCTCCCCCATGGACGCGCCCAGCAGGCGGGACGCGGCTTCGCCGGCGAACATCACCGCGGCGTCGCGCAAGCGGTCGCGGATGTCGCCGCGGAGCAGCCGCACCGCCTCCACCACGTCGAGCGCGTTGCCGATCGCCTCGCCGAGCGGCTGCGACATGTCGGTCACCGCAGCGCGTGTCGGCCGGCCCCACTCGCGCGCGAGGGTCGTGCACGCCACCGCGAGCTCGGTGGCATCCTCGGGCGTCTTCATGAACGCGCCGCTTCCCGCCTTCACATCGAGCAGGACCAGGTCGGTCCCGACCGCGAGCTTCTTCGACATCACGCTTGCCGCGATCAGCGGGAGCGACGGAACGGTCGCCGTGGCGTCCCGGAGCGCGTAGAGGGCCCCGTCGGCCGGGACGATGTCGGCGGTCTGCGCCGCGACGGCCGAGCCGACCTCCTCGACCTGGCGCTCGAACGTCTCCGGATCCAGGTCGGTCCGGAGCCCGGGGATCGACTCGAGCTTGTCGAGCGTTCCGCCCGTGTGCCCGAGACCCCGGCCCGAGAGCTTGGCGACGGCCATGCCCATCGCCGCGGCGATCGGCGCGAACACGAGCGTCACCCCGTCCGAGACGCCGCCGGTCGAGTGCTTGTCGACCGTGGGCCGCGAGATGCCGTCGAGCGGCAGCGTCGATCCCGAGTCCACCATCGCGCGCGTGAGCGCCAGCGTCTCGCCTTCGTCCAGCCCGCGGATGTAGGCGGCCATGAGCCACGCGGCCGCCTGGTAATCGGGAACCTCGCCGCGCGCGTACGCGAGGACGAAGTCCGATAGCTCGTCGGCCGCCAGCCGTCGCCCATCGCGCTTGACCGCGATCACGTCTCTGGGGTCGGTCATCGGCCGATCTCCCCCGCGAAGCTCGTTCCCTCCAGGTCCCACGGAACACCGAGCAGGTCGGCCACGGTCGCCCCGAGATCCGCGTAGGTGTCCCGCGCGCCCACGTCGTACGGCCCGCCGTCGAGCCCGGCCGCCAGCAACGGGGTGCGCTCCCGCGAGTGGTCGGTCGAGGGCGTCGTCGGGTCGCACCCGTGATCGCCGGTCAGGAGCAACAGCCCGCCGCCGAGCCCGTCGACGACCTCGGGGATCCGCGCGTCCAGCGCCTCGACCGCGTGCGCGTATCCCTGCGGGTCGTTGCGGTGCCCGTACTTGCTGTCGAAGTCCACGAGGTTCGAGAAGACCAGCGCGGGCCCGGGTCGGCGCAGGTAGTCCAGGGTGAGGTCGACGCCGTGGTCGTTCGAGTCCGAGTAGCGCGCCTCGGTCAGGCCCTGCTGCGAGAAGATGTCCTGGATCTTGCCCACGCCGTAGACGGCGACGCCGGCCTCGACGCAACGGTCGAGCAGGGTCGGCCCGGGGGGCGGCACCGAGAAGTCCCGGCGTTCGGGACGCCGGACGAACGCGCCGGGCTCGCCGTCGAACGGCCGCGCGATCACGCGACCCACGTTGTGCGGCCCCGTCAGCAGCCGGCGGGCCGCGCGGCACCACTCGTAGAGCGTCGGCAGCGGGACGACGTTCACGTGGGTCGCGATCTGGAAGACCGAGTCCCCGCTCGTGTACACGATCGGCTTGCCGGTCTGCAGATGCTCCTCGCCGAGCTTGGCGATGATCTCGGTGCCCGAGGCCGGGACGTTGCCCAGCACCTCGCGGCCAATCCGGCGCTCGAACGGCTCGATGATCTCGGGCGGGAAGCCGTCGGGGTACAGCGGGAACGGCTCGGTCAGGACGATCCCCGCCATCTCCCAATGTCCGGTGGTCGTGTCCTTGCCGGACGAGCGCTCGGTGAGGCGGCCGTGCGCGGTGCCCGGCCCGGCCTCGGGCTCCACGCCCTGGATCGTGGTCAGCGTGCCCAGGCCCAGGCCCCCGAGGTTCGGCGCGCGGATGCCCCCCACGGCCGCGGCCGTGTTTCCCAACGTGTCCGAACCGGCGTCGCCGTAGGCCTCCGCGTCGGGCGCGTCGCCCACGCCGAAGGAATCGCAGACCAGGATCAGGACGCGCGGCACCTTCGGTTCGGTGCGCTCGGCGATCCCCACGTCAGCGGCCCTCGCCGAGCTTGGCGCAGTCGATGCACAGGATCGCCCACGGGAGCGCCTCGAGCCGCTCGATCGGCACGGGGTTGCCGCAGCGTTCGCATACCCCGTAGGTCCCGAGCTCCATCTTCTTGAGCGCGCGGTTCACCCAGCGGAGGTTGGCGCGGAGGGCCTTCATGACGGAGAGCAGCCGGGCGCGCTCGGCCGTGGACTGCGCACTGTCGGCGAACCCGCGCTCGACGTCGATCGCGGCGTCGTCCGAGTCCGGATCGCCCCCCTGCTCGACGATCTCCTTGCGCAGGTTCTCGCGCTGCTCCTCGAGCGCCTCCCGGAGCTCGGCGAGCTTGGCCTCCTCGATCACGCGGTCACCTTCCCCTTGGCCCGCGCCCGCGGGTGGGATGTGAAGTAGACCTCCCGCAGGTGCTCCCGGGTCACCAGCGTATAGACCTGGGTCGTGGCGACGCTGGAGTGGCCGAGGAGCTCCTGGACGACCCGGACGTCGGCCCCGCCCTCGAGCAGATGGGTGGCGAACGAGTGCCGGAGCGTGTGCGGGCTCACCTTCTTGGTGATCCCCGCGGCGGCCACGTGCTGCTGCAGGATCCACGCGCATCCCTGACGAGTCAGGCGACCCCCGCCTCGCTGGTTCAGGAACAGCGCCGAACGAGAGCGCGGGGTCGCGAGCTGCGGCCGCACCCGCGTCAGGTACGCCGAGATCGCGTCGCGCGCGAACCGCCCGATCGGCACGTCGCGCTCCTTGCCCCCCTTGCCGAGGACCCGAACGCTGCCCTCCTGCAGGTCCACGTCGTCCACGTCGAGCCCCACGAGCTCGGAGATCCGCAGCCCGGCCCCGTAGAGCGTCTCGAGCACGGCCCGGTCGCGCATGCCCTTCGCCGACCGGTCCGGGCTGGCCAGCACCCGTGCCACCTCGTCCACGGACAGCGGCTTTGGCAATGACCTCGGGAGTTTCGGGCGGATCACGCCCGCGGTCGGGTCGCTCGAGGTCTCGCCTTCGCGGAGCAGGAACCGGTGGAAGGCCCTGACCGAGGAGAGGGCCCGAACCACCGAGGTCGCGCGGTAGCGCCGTCCGTCGGCGTGGGTCGACGCCGACACGGCGGCCACGTGAGCGGCAACAACCGCCTCGTCCACGCGACGGCCGTCGGTGATCCCGCGTTCGCGAAGGAACGTCGCGTACCGCTCGAGGTCGCGCCGGTACGCGGCGATCGTGTGGGCGGACAGGCCGCGTTCGACGGCGAGTTGGTCGAGGAATCGCTGGATCTGCTTGGCGTGGGCGGCTGGAGCCGGCATCGGAGGCTCGCGCGTTGGAGCGCTCAGCCCAGCCCGTCGATGACGGTCTGGAGCGGCGCGAACGCCATCGCGTGCGCTTCGGCGACGCCGGCGTTGGTGACCTCGCCCGCGTACACGTTCACGCCGAACGCGAGCGCCGGGTTCGCGCGGACGGCGTCCTCGAGTCCCCGGTTCGCGATGTCCAGCGCGTACGGCAGCGTGACGTTGGTCAGGGCGTAGGTCGACGTGTTCGGCACCGCGCCCGGCATGTTCCCGACGCAGTAGTGCACGACCCCGTCGACCACGTACGTCGGATCCGAGTGCGTGGTCATGTGCGAGGTCTCCATGCACCCGCCCTGGTCGATCGCGATGTCGATCGCCACCGCGCCGTCGCGCATCGAACGGATCATCTCGGCGGTGATCAGCTTGGGCGCCTTGGCGCCCGGCACGAGGACGGAGCCGATCACGACGTCGGCCTCACGCACGCGTTGCTCGAGCGTCAGGCGGTCCGAAGCCAACGTGATGATGCGGCCCTTGTGGATCTGGTCGATGAAGCGCAGCCGGTCCAGGTTGGTGTCGACGACGATGACCTCGGCCTCCATCCCGGCGGCGATCCACGCCGCGTTCGAGCCGGCCATCCCGGCGCCCAGGACGAACACCTTGGCCGGACGCACGCCCGAGACGCCGCCCATCAGGATGCCGCGGCCCCCGTACTCCTTCTCCAGCAGGCGCGCGGCCACGTGCGGCGCCATGCGGCCGGCGATCTCGCTCATCGGCGCGAGGAGCGGCAGGCGGCCGTCCGGCAGCTGGACGGTCTCGTAGGCGACGGCCGAGACCTTGCGGTCCGTGAGGGCCTGCGTGAGCTCCCCGCTCGCCGCGAGGTGCAGGTAGGTGAACAGCACCTGGCCCTCGCGCAGGTGCTCGAACTCGGAGGCGATCGGCTCCTTCACCTTCATGACCATGTCGGAGCTGGACCAGACCTCGGCGGCCGACGGGACGATCTCGGCGCCCGCACGCTCGAAGCGCTGCTGGGGGATGCTCGAGCCCGCGCCGGCCCCGTCCTCGACCAGCACCTGGTGGCCGGCCGCGGTGAGCTCGCGGGCGCCTTCCGGCGTCAGGGCGACCCGGTACTCGTTGTCCTTGACCTCTTTCGGGACCCCGACGATCATCGCGCGGCTACCCCCCGATCCGGACGAGGCAAGCGTACCCGACGCTTCGCGCCCGCCGAGAGCACCCTCAGGCGGCCTCCACCGCGTACACCTGCCAGTTGCCCGGCACGCCTTTCAGCTCGTGCTCCCCGCGGTCGGCCAGCACGATCCCCGAGCCGGCGACCAGGTCGGCGACCGTCCGCGAGACCAGGACTTCGCCGGCGCCGGCGAGGCCCGAGACTCGGGAGCCGATGTGCACGGCGATCCCGCGCAGCTCGCCGTTCGCGACCTCGACCTCGCCGGTGTGGACCCCGGCCCGGATCTCCATCCCGAGCCCGTGGACCGACGTCACCGCGGCCACCGCGCATCGGATCGCCCTGGCGGGCCCGTCGAAGGTCGCGAGGAACCCGTCTCCGGCCGTGTCCACCTCCCGCCCCCTCCAGCGATCGAGCTCGCGTCTGATGGCCGCGTGGTGGCGAGCCAGCAGGTCGCGCCAGGCCCGGTCGCCCAGGCGCGTCGCGAGCTCGGTCGAGCCGACGACGTCGGTGAACAGCACGGTTGCGAGCACGCGATCGGGCTCGGGACCGCGCCTGACGCCGGTGAGGAACTCCTCGATCTCGTCCAGGAGCGCTGCCGCGTCCCCCGTCCACATCGTGTGGTCGCCGCCGGGGAGCTCGACGAACCGGGCGCCGGGGATACGCCCGGCGATGTACCGGCCCTCGTCGACCTGCACGTCGGCGTCGTCGGTCCGGTAGATGAGAACCGTCGGGACCCTGATCGCGGGCAGGATGTCGCGGACGTCGATCTGCGTGTTCATGCGCAGCAGGGCCGCGGCGGCCTTCGGGCTGGCGGACTGCCGGAGGTACCGCCCGACCCAACGCTCGAAGGCCTCGTCGTTCGCCTTGCTCGGTGCGAGCGCCCGGAGCATGTCGGGCGAGCCCCACCTGGCTTCGGTCTCCTCGATCTCGTGCTCCCGGTCCCGCGCAGCAGGGGCCCACGGGTAGTCCTCGGAACGGATCCGCTTCGCGTAGCAGCCGACGAGCACCAGGGCGGTCGTCCGATCCGGGTACGTCGCGGAGAACAGGACGCACATGTTCCCGCCCTCCGAGTGTCCGAGCAGCGCCGCCCGGTCCGAGCCGACGGCGTCCATGACCGCACGGACATCGTCCATCCGCTGTTCCAGCGTGGGGAGCTGATCGAGGGGAACCGGATCGGAGAGCCCCGTCCCTCGCTTATCGAAGATGATCAATCTCGAGAAGGAGGCGAGCCGTTCCAGGAAGGCGGCGTAGCCCGGCTCGTCCCACATCAACTCGATGTTCGAGACCCATCCGGGGACGTAGACCAGGTCGAACGGCCCCTCGCCCACCGTCTGGTAGGCGATGCTGACGTCGCCGCTGCGCGCGTACCTGGTCTCCGAACGCTCCACGTCCGCTCCCAGGAAGGGAGCCTAGCCGGGCAGCACCACGGTGCGCGCCGATGCGTCGGACGCGATCTTGGCGGCCCCCACGAAGTCCCGGAAGAGCGGGTGTGGGCGGGTGGGCCGCGAGCGCAGCTCGGGGTGGAACTGGCCGGCCATGAAGAACGGGTGGTCCTCGAGCTCGATGATCTCGACCAGCCGGCCGTCGGGCGACAGGCCCGAGAAGACCAGGCCCTTGCCCGACAGCGCCTCGTGGTACGCCGGGTTGACCTCGTATCGATGGCGGTGGCGCTCGTACACGACGGGCTCGCCGTAGACGCGTTCGGCGCGCGTGCCGGGGACGACGTGACAGGGCTGGGCGCCCAGGCGCATCGAGCCGCCGAGGTCGGTCACGTCCTTCTGCTCGGGCAGCAGGTCGATCACCGGGTGGGGCGTGGCCGGGTCGAACTCGGAGGAGTTGGCTCCCTCCAGACCGCACACGTTGCGGGCGAACTCGATCACGGCGCACTGGAGCCCCAGGCACAGGCCGAGGAACGGCACCCCGCGCTCACGAGCGTGCCGAACGACCTCCAACTTGCCCTCGACCCCGCGCCACCCGAACCCCCCCGGCACGACGATCCCGTGGACGTCCGACAGGATCTCGGCCGCGTCGCCCTCGTCCACGTCGTCGGAGGAGACCCACTCGATCTGCACGTCGACGCCGTGGTGGAACCCGCCGTGCTTGAGGGCCTCGATCACCGACAGGTACGCGTCCCGGAGGTTGACGTACTTGCCGACGATCGCGACGCGCACGGGGTCGGTGGCGGCGTCGATGCGTTCGACCAGCGTGATCCATTCGCGCATGTCGGGTTCGGCGTCGATCCGCAGGTGGTGGGCGAGCTCGCGGTCCAGCCCCTCTTTGGCCAGGATCAGCGGCACCCGGTAGATCGAGTCCGCGTCCTGCGCCGAGACCACGCCGCTGATCGGGACGTCGCAGAGCAGGCTGATCTTCTCCTTGAGGTGGCGCCCGATCGGTCGGTCCGAGCGGCACACGATCGCGTCGGGCTGGATACCGATCGAGCGCAGCTCCTTGACCGAGTGCTGCGTGGGCTTGGTCTTCAGCTCGCCCGAAGGACCGATGAACGGCATCAGGCTCACGTGCACGAACGCGCACCGGTCGCGCCCGACCTCGTTGCGGAGCTGGCGGATCGCCTCCAGGAACGGGAGCGACTCGATGTCGCCTACCGTGCCTCCGACCTCCACGATCACGAGATCGGCGTTCTCGGCCGCGGCGTGGTTGCGGATCCGATCCTTGATCTCGTCGGTGACGTGCGGGATGACCTGGACCGTCTTGCCCAGGTAGTCGCCCCGGCGCTCCTTGGAGATGACGGCGCTGTAGACGGCGCCGGTGGTCAGGTTCGAGCCGCGATGCAGGTTCTCGTCGGTGAAGCGCTCGTAGTGGCCGAGATCCAGATCGGTCTCGGCGCCGTCGTCGAGCACGAAGACCTCGCCGTGCTCGAACGGGTTCATCGTGCCCGGGTCGACGTTCACGTAGGGGTCGAGCTTCTGGAGCGCGACGCGAAGTCCGCGTGAACGGAACAGACGGCCGAGCGAAGCGGTGGTGATGCCCTTGCCGAGTCCCGAGGCGACCCCACCGGTCACGAAGACGTACTTCGGCTGTTTCTGCACCTCGGGATGGCATCGTAGCAGAGCGGTCCGACGCGTTGAACCCTTTCCGGCGGAACGCCCCGAAAGTTCGCGCTTACGGACGGCGCCCGAGCGCGTCCAGCCACCGCAGCGGGGAGATGCGTTCGATCACGCGGGTGAACGTCGTCGTCTCGCCGACCGCGTTGAGCAATACCGCCACGCACGCGGCCACGATCACCCAGGCGTCGGGCAGGATCTCGTACAGCCCGATCCCGGCCGCGAACCCGAGCATGTTGGCGCCCCCGTCCCCGAGCATGGCCGATTCGTGCAGGTCGAACGGAAGCACCAGCACCGCCCCGAGAAGCAGGCCGACGATGGCAGGGGCTTCGGCGATCGTCCCCCACGCCGCGAACGCGATCGCCGGCGCGAGGAAGGCCTTGAGGGACCGTCCCGGCGCGACGTCGAGGCCGTTCCACACGTTCGCGCACGCGGCGAGCAGCACGACCCCGGCCGCGGTCACGAACCCATCTCTCCGGGGAAGCGCCGCAACCACGAAGATCGCCGAGCCGAGGACCACGACGATCTTGAGCAGGCCCGTCGTCAACCGGCCGTGGGCGGCCGAACGCAGGTGGTCGCGGATCCCACGCGGCCCCTCGGGCGCGAGGTCGTCGACCAGTCCCGCGGCGAAGACCAGGATCAGGCCCGCCAACGACCCCCAGCCCGCGACCCCGGTGTCCGCGACGATCGCATAGGCGACGGTCCAGACCGCGGCGTCGATGGCGAGCGCGATCCCCAGGATCCTCGGGACGAGCACCCCCCGGTGGTTCTCGACGAGCAGGCGGCCCCACCTCACCGCCGGCCGCTCATCTCCACATCCGGGGCCCGACCGCCCTCGCGATGTCCCATCCCTGGCGCGCACGATGCAGGAAGCCGGCCGGGTCTCGATAGGTCGGCCGGTGGTCGAGCCCGTCGATCGGGACCTCGACCACCCGCAGCCCGCCGCGGACCGCGTCGATCGTCATGGCGGTTTCGACGCCGAACCCGCCCGCCAGGGGGCGCACCCGCTCCATCGCCTCGCCCGAGAGCGCGCGCTGCCCCGACAGGGGCTCGGCCGCCTCGAACCCTGCCTGGACGCGGATCACGTGTGCGGCCGCCTTCTTGACCAGCCCGAACCCACCCGCGCTCGCGGGGGGGAACGCCGCGATCGCCAGGTCCGCATCACCGGCGGCCACCAGGTCGACGAGGACGGACAGGCCCTTCGCGGTCTCGCCCAGGTCGCCGTCGGCGAGCAACCAGATCTCCGCCGGGTCCAGGCGCCGGAGCGCGCCCTCGAGCGCGGCGCCCTTCCCGAGGCGGCGCCCGACGCGCAGGACGGTCGCGCCGGCCTCGGCCGCCTCGGCCGGCGTGGCGTCGGTGGACGCGTCGTCGACCACGACGACCTCGGCGACGACGTCTCGGAGCGCGGCGACACACGGCCCGACGCGTCCCTGCTCGTCGCGGGCGGCAACCAACGCCACCGACTGGGGCGTCACGGGAGCGGCGGCAGCGGATCGGCTCCGTCCTTGACGCCGTAGGCGCCGCCGTCGCCGGTGGTGATCAGGTCATCCAGACCCAGCACCAGAGCGGCCCCACCCATCGTTCGGTCGAGGTCGTCGACCGTGACGGTCCCGTCCGTCCCGTCGGCCCGCACGAGCGAGACGTAGGGGTAATCGGACAGGAGCGACTCGCCGGCCGCCACCGGGACGCTGAGCTCGGCCAGGCGACTCACCAGCGGCACCGCGAAGTCCTCCGGCGGCAGCGTGGGCTCGTCGCCACGCCCGCCCGAGAGCACGACGACCACCTGGCCCGGCTGCCCGATCTCGTCAAGCGTCGACTGCGATGGGCCCGAACCGACCGGCGCCAGGAAGCCGGCCGACAGCAGCTGGTCGAGCACGTCGCCCCCGACGACCGAGGTCGATGGGGACAGGCCCTGGGCGAGCGCCTGCGCGGCCAGCGTCGGGAGCTCGTCGGCCGATGCCGTCGGCTCGCCCACGATCGTCGCGAGCTGCTCCTGGGTGGCCGGATCCTTGGACACCATCTCCTCGGTGGCCGAGACGGTGGTCAGGACGTTCGCCCCCGCGTTCGCGAGCGCGGACTGCGCCTGCGCGAGCACGGCGTCCTCCACCCCGGTCTGGGTGACGAGCACGACCGGCGTCCCCGACAGCTTCCCGTCGGTCAGCGTCGGCGCGACGGCGTCGGCGAAGGCCCCCAGGGCGGAGATCTCGGTGTGCAGGTCGTCGATGTCGCCCCGGAGCTCCTCGGCCCGCGCCTCGGCGGCGTCCGTGCGGTTCTGCAGCTCCTCCTGCAGGGCCGGCTGGACGAACGCGCTGCCGGCCAACAGGCCGATCGCCAGGGCGAGGAAGATCGCCACGATCGTGACGACGTGATACCGAAGCGAGATCACAGCAGTTCCTTGAGATCGAACACCCACTGACGGAACTGCTCGAACAGCTGGGTCACGTACAGGCGCAGCGGTGGCGACACCGCGATCACGGCGGCCATCGTGACGATCGCGGCCACGACCAGGAGCATTGCCTCGCGCGTTCGGATGCGGGGCGAGTAGACGCGGGACACGCCCTTGGCGTCCATCAGGATCTCGCCGACCCGAAGGCGGACCAGGAACGTGCTCGACATCCCTTCGCGGCCCTTGTCGAGGAACTCTCGCAGGTTCCCGTGGCTGCCGACGGCTACGATCGTCTCCGCGCCCTTCTCGTGCGCGAGCAGGAACGCGGCGTCCTCGCTGGTCCCCGCGGTCTCGGCGACGCGGTACGGCACGCCCAGGTCGTCCAGCCGTTCGCGGCCCGGGGCGTGCCCGTCCCGGTACGCGTGCAACACGAGCTCGGTGGGTCTGCGCCGACGGAACCATCCTCGCCCCCCCGGGCGGGCCAGCGCGAGCGCCTCGTCCGAGACGCTGTCCATGTCGCCCAGGATCAGATCAGGCGTGTAGCCGGCCTCGATCAGCGCGTCCGCTCCCCCGTCGACGCCCAGGAGCACGGGGTGGACGTCGCGGATGAACGGACGCAGGACGGCCAGGTCCTCCCGGTAGTTGTAGCCGCGGACCACGACCAGCACCGGGCGGCCGGCCAGGTCGTGGTCGAGCGTCGGCAGCCCCGACCCGCCGAACAGCAAGTCGCGTTCGCGCTGCATGTAGTCGACGGTGTTGACCGCGAACGATTCGAAGCGTTCGGCGAGCCCCACCTGCGCCTCGGCCATCGCCTCGCGGACCGTGGCCGAGCTCTGCCGGATCCCTACGCCCACGAGGCGATCCCCGTCGTACACGCGATCGCCGTCGAGGCGCAGCAGGTCGCCGTCGTGAACCTTGCGCAGGAGCAGCGGGCCGACCGCATCCACCAAGGGGATGCCGGCCTCGATCAGCCGCAGGGGCCCGAGGTTCGGGTAGCGCCCGCTGATCGAGCGGGACGCGTTCACCACGCCTCCGATACCCGCCGCGATCAGCGCATCGGCCGAGACGCGGTCCAGGTCCTCGTGATCGACGACCGCGATGTCACCCGGCTGCGCGCGCTGGACCAGGCGCTTGGTGCGGGCGTCCACTCGGGCCAGGCCCGCCTGCGGCTTGGGCCGCCGCAGGGGTCGGCGGAGCAGGCTCCTCGGCTTCGTTCCGAACGTGGGACCTCCTAGACCAGCCGCGGCCCTCCCGGGCCTGCGCGCCCGCGGCACGCCACGCGCCACACGGGCGGCCGGGAAGAAGGGTATCGAACCGGCGTTCGCTGGGTCGGCGCGGTTTCGCGGGGCGGGCTAGGTGACGCGGGCGCGCTCCCTGGCGGCCTCCGCCAGGAGCTCCTCCGCGTGCGCGGCCGCCGAACCGCTCCCGGGCAGGCCCGCCAGCATCCGGGAGAGCTCGGCCACCCGGCCGGGGTCGTCGAGGACCTCCGCCGAGGCAGCGCCGCGCTCCTTGCGGACCCGGACGTGGCGATCGGCGAACGAGGCGATCTGTGGCAGGTGGGTCACGACGATCACCTGACGCCCGGTCGCGAGCGCCGCCAGCCGGCGTCCGACCGCGACCCCGGCCAGCCCGCCGATCCCCGCGTCCACCTCGTCGAAGATCAGGGTCGGGACCTCGTCCAGGTCCAGGAGGACGCTCCGGCAGGCCAGCATCATCCTGGACAGCTCCCCACCGGAGGCGACCTTCGACAGCGGCTGTGCGGGTTGGCCGGGGCCGCCGGAGAACACGAACACAGCGCGCTCCGCGCCGCCGGAGGTGAGCTCCGGATTCGGGACCAGCGTGACCTCGATCGACGAACCCGGCATCCCGAGCTCCACCAGCTCGGCCGCCAGCGAACGCGCGAGGCCGGGAGCCGCGTTCGAGCGGCCGTCGGAGACCACCGACGCCAGCGCCCACACCCGGTCCGTGAACTCGGCCACCTCGGCCGCGACGCGCTCGCGCTCGTGTTCCGTGCCGGCGAGCGAACGCAGCTCTTCGGTCGCCCTCCGGAGGAACGCGAGCACCTCGGCCTCTCCGCCGCCGTACTTGCGCTGGAGTGTCCCCAGCGCGGCGATCCGCTCGCGCACCCCCTCGAGGCGGCCGGGGTCCAGGTCGAGCCCCTCCCTGTACGCGCGGATCTCGATCACGAGCTCGGCGGCCGCCGCGGCCAGTCCGAACGCCCGCTCGGCGAGCTCGGCCGCACCGGGGTCGATCTCGGAGGAGGACTGGAGCTCGGCCGTGGCGACGCGCAAGGCGTCGGCGGCGCCGTCCTCATCGGCCAGCGCTCGCTCGGCCGCGGACGCGCGTTCGAGCAGCCGCTCGGCGTGGGCGAGCCTGGCCTCCTCCAGCTTCAGCTCCTCGATCTCGCCCATCCGCGGTGCGGCGGCCTCGATCTCGCGCACCTGGTAGCCGAGCAGATCCATCTGGCGCTCGCGGTCGCGTTCGCGCTCGTCGAGCTCGGCGAGCGCCGAGCGAGCGTGTGAGAGGCGTTCGTGCTCGATCCGCAGGGCCTCGACGGCAGACCGGTGCTCGGCGCCGGCGCAACGGTCGAGGAACGCGGTCTGGGCCGTCGTCGAGAGCAATCGCTGCCCCTCGTGCTGGCCGTGCACCTCGACGAGCTCGGCCGCCAGCTCGGCGAGCGCCGACACCGGCGCGAGCTGGCCGCCCACCCGCGCGATGCTGCGCCCCTCGGCCGACACGGTGCGCGCGAGCACGAGCTCGCCTTCCTCGGCCCACCCCTCGTTCACCGCCCGCGCCGGCGCGTCGAACCGCGCCTGGACCTTGGCCGAACCGGCCCCCGTGCGGACCATCGACGAGCCGCCGCGGCGCCCGAGTGCCAGCTGGAGCCCAACCGTGACCATCGTCTTGCCCGTGCCGGTCTCGCCGGTGAGGACGTTCAGGCCCGGGTGCAGCTCGAGGTCGAGGTCGTCGATCACGCCGAGGCCGCTGATGTGGAGCTCGCGGAGCACGCGGCGATCCTAGACCGCTCCGCCGACGTCTCCGGGGAG
>Ga0075423_10001721_pt1 | contig 19464 bp, 16 predicted proteins | sample SoiMethybrSBSTD2_FD_80114 | JGI IMG/M metagenome (GOLD analysis project Ga0075423, IMG submission 80114) | Bulk soil microbial communities from a Populus tree surrounding site in Tennessee, USA - Soil MetaG P. TD hybrid SBSTD2 | ecosystem: Environmental > Terrestrial > Soil > Tree plantation...
GAGATCGACCACGTGCCCTTCGTCGCCCCGCTCACGAAGAGCGCGCGCACCGCAACGGCGACCGCCGACATCCCGCAGCTGCTCGACGACGCGATCGCCACCTCGCTTACCGCGCCCACGGGGCCGGCCTTTCTCGACCTCCCGCTCGACGTCGTGTTCATGGAGGCGGATGAACCCGAGCTGCCGGCCTTCGAGCCCGATCCGGCAGCGCTGCCGGGGGCTGATGGGACGGAAATCGACCGTGTCGCCGCCCTGCTGGCCATGGCGGAGCGGCCGGTCGTGATGGCGGGCACGGACCTGTACTGGGGCCATGGCGAGCACGCGCTCCGCGAGCTGTCGGAGGCGCTCGGGATCCCAGTCTTCCTCAACGGCCTCGCGCGCGGCTGCCTGCCCGCCGACCATCCCAACTTCTTCTCGCGTGCGCGCGGCACTGCGCTCAAGGGGGCCGACGTCGCGCTCGTGATCGGCGTGCCGATGGATTTCCGGCTCGGCTTCGGCGGCAGCTTCGGCGAACAGACGCAGATCGTCCAGGTCGAGCCCGCTGAACCGGATCGCGAACCGCCGCGGGCCGTCGCGGCGCAGCTCTTCGGCGGCCTCCCGGCGACGCTCACCGCGCTGCGGGAAGGCGCGCTCACGGAAGGCGCAGGCGTCGGGCGAACCGCGGCATGGCTTGAAACCCTTCGCGCCAGGGAGGCCGAGAAGCGGGCCGCGGAAGAGAGCGAGCTGAACGACGACCGGGCGCCGCTTCATCCGCTTCGCGTCTACAAGGAGCTTCAAGAGGTGCTGGACCGCGACGCGATCGTGATCGGAGACGGGGGCGACTTCGTCTCATACGCGGGCCGCGTCGTCGATACGTACGAACCCGGTTGCTGGCTCGACCCGGGCCCTTACGGCTGCCTCGGCGCCGGTCCCGGCTACGCGATCGCGGCGAAACTGGCGAGGCCCGGCAAGCAGGTCTGCCTGCTGCTCGGCGACGGCGCCTTCGGCTTCTCCGGGATGGAGTTCGACACGATGGTGCGCCACGACCTGCCGGTGGTCGCGGTGGTCGGCAACAACGGCATCTGGGCGCTGGAGAAGCATCCGATGGAATTCCTGTACGGCTACTCGGTGGTCGCCGACCTGCGGCCGGCGACGCGCTACGACGAGATGGTTTCGGCGCTCGGCGGCCACGGCGAGCTGGTCGAGCGCCCCGACGAGCTCAAGCCTGCGCTCGAGCGCGCGTTCGCGTCGGGCAAGCCCGCCTGCGTGAACGTGATCACGGATCCCGACGTGATCTACCCGCGCAGCGCGAACCTGGCGTAAAGTCGGGTCACGATCCCGAGGACCAGATACGCGCAGTGCGGCGATATCAATATCGCCTACCAGGTGTTCGGCGAAGGGCCCGACGTCGTGTTCGTGCCGGGCTTCATCTCGAACGTGGAGTTGGTCTGGGAGGACCCGCTGGCGAGCCGCTTCTTCGACCGGCTCGGTGACTTCGCGCGAGTCATCATCTTCGACAAGCGCGGCCAGGGCCTGTCGGATCCCGTTTCGGGCGCACCGATTCTCGAGGAGCGAATGGACGACGTGCGCGCGGTCATGGACGCCGCAGGATGCGAGCGCGCGGCTTTCATCACGATCTCGGAGGGCGGCCCGCTCGCGATGATGTTCGCCGCCACGTATCCAGAGCGGGTATCGGCGCTCGTGCTCTACGGCACGCTCGTGAAGGGGACCTACAGCGAGGACTACCCGTACGCCCCGAGCGCCGAATTGTGGGAGAGCTATTTCGACCTTCCGTGGGGAGAGGGGACCACCGCAAACCTGCTCGCGCCGAGCATGGCGCTCGACGACGAGTTCATGCGGCGATGGGCCCGCTTCGAGCGGATGTCCTCGAGCCCGGGCATGGTCCGCCAGATCCTGCAGATGTCCGCGCGGGTCGATGCGCGCGACATTTTGTCGACGGTCGCGGTGCCGACGCTGATCCTGCACAGGACCGGTGACAGCACGATCCCCGTCGAAGTCGGCCGGTACATGGCCGAGCGGATACCCGGTGCCAAGTACGTGGAGCTCCCCGGCGACGACCATCTGTGGTTCGTCGGCGACATCGACTCGGTGATCGAGGAGATGGAGGAGTTCCTCACCGGCGCCCGCTCGGCGGTGGGTCGAGACAGGGTGCTGGCGACGGTGATGTTCACGGACATCGTCGACTCGACCAGCCGGGCCGCGAAGCTCGGTGACCGCGGCTGGCGCGGCCTCGTCGAGCGCCACGACCAGCTGATCAGGCAGCAGCTCGAACGCTACCGCGGGCGCGAGGTGAAGACGATGGGCGACGGCTTCCTGGCGACGTTCGACGGGCCCGCGCGTGGTATCCGCGCAGCCGTCGACGCGCGCGACGCCGTTCGCGCGCTCGGCATCGAGATCCGCGCCGGCCTGCACACCGGCGAGGTCGAAGTGATGAATGGCGACGTGCGCGGGATCGCGGTCAACATCGGTGCCCGCGTCGGCTCCGCCGCGGAGCCTGGGGAGGTGCTCGTGTCGCGCACGGTCACGGACCTGGTGGCAGGGTCCGGCATCAAATTCGCCGACCGCGGACTCCACTTGCTCAAGGGAGTGCCGGGCGAATGGCAGTTGTACGCCGTGGAATGACCGGCACGTCAGTCAATACGACCACGAACGTGAAGAGGCGACCGGTAGATCCAGCCGGTCGCCTCTTTCAAGGGCCCCGTCAGGACGGGCAGGGGTACGTGCCTTGAGGGGCCATGGAGCGGTTCGAGCAGCGGGAGGCGCCGATAACTTGCGGCTGCGCCCGAACCTATGAGCGAAGACGGGGCCGAAAATGCACTCGCGTCTTCGCGGTCGCATTATCTATGGGCGCCAGGACGAATAGCAACCTGCGAACGCCTAAAGTGGACGTTTAACCGATCTTTCCCGCATTTTGCGTGTTTCTAGGGTGAATCCGCTTCGTCATCTGCGACGCGGGACTCGGCCTCCAAGGCGGCGCCTTCAAGGATGTCGCGCTCCGACACCTCCATCGCCTCGAGGGCGAAGACGTTCATCGTCTCCGCCAGGATCAGCCCGCCGGCGACGATCGTCGGCGCCCGCTCGGGATGCAGCCCGGGCACCGTGCGCCGCTCCTCCAGTGGCAGCGCGGCGAGCCTCTCGAGGACGCGCTCGCACGAGTCGCGCGTGAGCCGGTGGCCGTGGACGCGGTCACGGTCGTACGGTTCCAGGCCCTGCTCGATCGCCGCGAACGAGGTGGGCGTGCCCGCCACGGCGATGCCGTCCGTGGCACGCGATCGGACGTCCTCCGGGACGGCCGCCTCGAGCCCGGCGCGGACTGCGGAGCGGCACGCGGCCAGCTCCGGATCGGACGGAGGGTCGTGTCGCAGATGGCGCTCCGTGAAACGCACCGACCCGATCTGGGTCGACACGTGGAACTCGACGTCGTCACCCGCGCCCACGACCAGCTCCGTGCTGCCGCCTCCGATGTCGAGCACGAGCAGGGGCTCGGCGTGGTCGCGCCAGCTGGTGGCGCCGCGATAGGTGAGCCACGCCTCGCGATCACCCGAGATCGTCTGCGCGTCGAAGCCAAAGCGCCGGTGCAGCTCTTCTTCGAAGTCTTTGCCGTTCGCGGCGTCACGCACGGCGCTCGTCAGAACAGCCACCACTCGGTCGGCGCCAGACGCTTCGATCGCGGCGTGGTAGCGGGCGCAGGTCTCGAGCACGCGTTCCATTGCCGCGTCGGCGAGGCGGCCGGCGCCGTCAACCCCCTCGCCCAGGCGCGTGATCTCGGTGCGGCGATCCTGCTCTTGCACCAGCCGCCCACCGGCCACGTCCGCGACCAGTAGCCGCGTCGAGTTCGTGCCGATGTCCACGACGCCCACTCGCACCGTTACGAAGTCTCGTTGCTGGTGTCTATGTTGTCCGCCATGAGCGGCCTTTCCCCGGCGATCGGCGCAGTCAAGCCACGGCTCCGAGGCGTCCTGCACAAGTGGGCATTCTTCGTTTCGCTCGTCACCGGGGCGGTGCTCGTGCTGGTCGCCCCCGGCGGGCGCGCAACTCTAGCGGTCGCGATCTACTCCGTCACGGTCGCGGGACTCTTCGGGGTGAGCGCGATCTACCACCGCGTGAACTGGGTGTCGGCCACGGCCCGGCGCTGGATGCGCAGGCTCGACCATTCGATGATCTTCCTCCTGATCGCCGGCACCTACACGCCCTTCGCGCTGCTCGTTCTCCACGGGGGCCTCGCGACCGCGATCCTGGTCGCCGTCTGGGGCGGCGCGCTCGCCGGCATCGTCTTGAACCTGGTCTGGATCGACGCGCCCAAGTGGCTCACCGCGGTGGTGTACGTGGCGCTCGGGTGGGTGGCGGTGCTCGCCTTCCCGGCGCTCTTCCACGACCTCGGCGTGACCCCCACGATGCTGGTCGCGCTCGGCGGCGTGCTCTACACGATCGGGGCCGTGGTATACGCCCTGCGCAAGCCCGACCCGGTGCCCGCGGTGTTCGGATACCACGAGGTCTTCCACGCGCTCGTGATCGCGGCCGCGGCGGTGCAGTACGGCGTGGTCGCTTTCTACGTGATCTAAAGAGTCCCTAGAGGCCGCGCGCGAGGCGGCGCCAGCGCCACTGGCGGTACCGGTAGAAGAGGTTGGCGTAGGCCCAGACGAGGCGCGTCATCGGGCCGGCGTCGATCTCGATGCGGTCGGTGTACCGGCTTCGGCCGGGCCCGGCCGGCTCCACCGTGAGCCGGTGGTTCCAGGTCTTCACGCCGCCGCCGTGCTCGCGCGTCTCGATCCGTCGCGCATTTTCGTCGACGCTCACGATCCGGATCTCGTGCGCCCACGCGGGAATCACGTGGAAGAAGAGCAGGCGCACGCGCACTACCTCACCGCCGCCGAGCGTGTCCGGCACAGGCCGGAGCGGCCGGAAGCCGAGCAGGCCGCGCGTGATGTAACGCAGCGTGTCGGCTTTCTTCAGCGTCTCCCACACACGGTCGGGCGGCGCATCCAGCTCGGTTGAAACGCGCACGATCAGGGTTCGAACAGACCTTGCACGGCGAAGAGCGTGTTGTCCTGGGTCGAGGCGACGCCGTCCGACCCACCGTCGTACACGCGCGCCTGGCCGAGCTGCCACACCGACCGGCGGTTCTCCTTGACGGTGCCGGCGGCCAGCGCGTCGGCGGTGGTTACAACCGAGCACGTGCTGCCGACCGTCGTGGCGCCGGTGGCGACGCAGGGCACCGTGAACGCATAGTCGAGGTCCTGCACGGTGCCGGTCTCGCCCGGGCCGTTGAAGCGGTCGGTGATCCGCAGCGCCGAGCGCGCTTGGAGCTCGCCCGTGTAGTCGGCGAGATCGCTCCTTCGCCGGACGTCGGTGATCGAGAGCGCGAACCGCACATCCGCCTCGTCGGCGGTGGTCGAGGGATTGCCCGCCAGCGCAGCCGCCGTCAGCGAGCCCGACATGTTCGCCGCGGTCCCGTTCGCGTCGGGCGTGCCCACCGTCAGGTATCCGGATTGCGGGCTGGGCGGCTTGCACGACGCAAATGCAAGCGGTGCGCCGTGGCTGCTGTTGCTCGTCGTGCACGGCTTGTATGCCGGCACGAGCGAGACTCGCATCGGCGTCGCGCCCCGCGGACGCGGATACGGGTTCGGGAATGCGAGCCAGAGATTCATGATTCCCATCACGTCCGTCTTCGGGACGCCGGATCCGTTCTGGTACTCGCTGTGGAGGCGGATCACCTGCCCCTGCCGGATCGGGTACCCCTCGAAGCTGTCGTAGGCGCCGTTGGGCGGATACATCTCGGCCTGTGCACCCGCGGGCACCTCGCTGAAGATGCCGCACTGGCTCATCGTGTCGAGGTGGCCTGCTCCTCCGTGCGAGAGCCCGTACGAGGTTCCGTAGTTCGCCTCCGAGCGGCACAGCGTCGCGCCCGTGATGTCGGACGGCGGCGGGTTGTTCGGCGGGATCGGGCCGAAGTAATCGCTCGCGGGGCCGCCGCGCACCTCGGCCGAGAGCGCGATGCCGCCACCGCGCTCCGCGCAGTGCGTGAGGCACGGATTCGAGTCGATGATGTCGATGTCGTGGAGGTGCCCCCAGGCGTTGATCACGCGCGCGTCGACGGTCGAGGTCCAGTCGACGTGCGTGTCCGAATAGCCGGTCGGAATCGTGTACTCGGAGTCGCCGCCGTTGCAGAAGCTGTCGATGTCGAGCCAAACGGGCCGCGTCGGCTCGGTCTCCGAGTTCGGACGGGTGCGGTAGATCACCTGCACGTAGACCGTCTTGGACTGCGTGTTCAGGTTGACCAGATGCGTCAGCATCGACACGTTCGGGCTCGTGATCCCGTAGCCGTATGGCGACGGCAGGTGCAGCGGTGTGCGCTCGTTGCCGGATCCCCAGAAGGGCTCGCTCATCGCATTCGAGCAGGCGAGCGCCTGATTGGCCGGATTGAAGAAGACGAAGTGGTGGAGCAGGATGCCCTGCTGCATGTTCGCCGTGGTGCCGTCCGCGAACACGAGGTCCGGCACCATGTCCGTGATCCGGCAGTTCGTGCACGTCGGGAGCGGCTCGGAAGTGGGCACGTTGTGGAGCTGCCCGGGCTGGCTCGGGCTCTGGGCCGCGGGGATCGTGAACGGTCCGTAGAGCGCCTTCCACAGCGTGCCGGGGTGGTTCGGCATCGCGCCGCGCGGATCCGCGTAGGAGGAGATCTGCGTGATCGTCGAGGCGCGCGCCGGACCGCTCAGCGCGAGCGCCAGCACGGCCACCGCAAGCGCCGCCGGCAGGCTCTTCGTGAAGCGCTTCCCCTCCATTCCCCGGCGCCGAGTCTACCTTTGACCGCTCGATCCCGTTATGCGAACATACGTTCGCCTCATGGTGATCTGCGTCCTCATCCCCCGCTTCGAGCTCTCGACCGCCCTGGGCGCCCGGAAGGAGCTCCTGCGCGCCCCAGTGGCGCTCGCCCCGGAGGCCGATCGCGAGCAGGTCGTGGGCCAGGTGTCGGGGGCGGCCGAAGCGGTCGGCGTGCACGCCGGCATGCGCCTCGGGGAGGCGCTCGCGCGCTGCCCCGCGCTGCGGCTCGTGGCGCCGGACCCGGAGCGCGCGGCCGCCGCCTGGGAGTCGGTGCTGACCGCGCTCGAGGACATCGGGGCGGCGGTCGAGCCCGTGCGCCCCGGCGAGGCGAGCTTCGAGGCCGATGGGCTGCGACGCCTCTACGGCGGCAACCTGGAGGGAGTGCTGGCGCGCACGCGCCGGGCGCTCCCGACGCCGGCCCGCCTCGGCGCCGGCCCGAGCCGCTTCTGCGCCTATGCCGCCGCCGGCCGCGCGCGCCCCGGCCGCGCCGCGAAGATCGTGCCCGCCGGCGCCGAGCGCGCGTTCCTCGCACCGCTGCCCGTGACGCTTCTGCGGTCCCGTCTCGAGGTGGTAGCGCGCGATCGCTCGGAGGACCTCTGCACGATCCTCGAGCGGCTCGGCATCCGGACGCTGGGCGAACTTGCAGCTCTCGACGCCGCTTCTATTGCCGACCGCTTCGGGCGGCGGGGATTGCAGGCGCGCGAGCTCGCGCGCGGCCGTGACTCCCAGCTTCGCCCACGGCCGTTTCGTGACGAGCTCGTCGAGCGGTTCGATCTCCCGGAGGCGGTCTCGGGGCCGCAGCTGGAGCGGACGCTCGAGCTCCTGATCGACACCTTGCTCGCCCGCCCCGAGCGACGGGGGCGCTCATTTCGAAAGCTTCGTCTCAGCGCCCGCTTCGTTGAGCAGGGGACGTGGCGCCGGGAGGTCGCGATGCGCGAGGCGACCGTGGTGCGTGAGCGCCTGCGCCTCGCGCTCGCACCGAAGCTGGGCGAGCTGCCCGCGCCGATCGACCAGCTCGGCCTGGGCGTCGCCGCGTTCGGCCCCCCGCTTCGGGATCAACTCGGCCTTGGCCCCCCGGATGACTCGCACGAACGCCGTAAGCGCCTGCGGGAGGCGCTTTACCAAACGCGCGCGGCGGCCGGGCCGGAATCGCTGCTGCGGGCTCTCGAAGTGGATCCGGGCTCGCGCATCCCGGAGCGGCGGATCGTGCTGACCCCGTTTCCGGAATGACGGCGCGCGTCTACCGTCCCCGGCCCGCGCGAGTCCGCGTGCGCGCCGACGGCATACCCGAGGCGGTCGGGCGGGCGGCGGTGGAGGCGGTGCGCGAGGAGTGGCTGGTCGAAGATCGCTGGTGGACGGAGCGGCCGCTTCGCCGTCGTTACGTCGAGGTCGTCACGGCCGACGGCGCGAACCGCGTCCTCTTCCGCGACCTCGTGAGCGGTCGCTGGTTCACGCAGCGGGGTGCATGACTTACGTAGAGCTCCACGCCCACTCTGCGTACTCGTTCCTGGACGGCGCCTCCACCCCCGAGGAGCTGCTCGCGGCGGCGACCGCGCACGGCTATCCCGCGTTCGCGCTCACCGATCACGACGGGCTATGGGGCGCGATGGAGTTCGCACAGGCGGCGCGCGGGCTCGGCATCAAGGCGATCACCGGCGCCGAGCTCAGCCTCACGGACGGCTCGCACCTCACTCTCCTCGTCCAGGACCAGCACGGCTACCGCAATCTCTGCCGCCTCGTGACGCTCGCGCACGCGGACACGCGCACCAACCCCCGCGAGCCCACGCCGCCGCGCATTTCGCTCGACCAGCTCGAGCAGCACGCGGGCGGGCTGGTCTGCCTCTCCGGCTGCGCCCGCGACGGATTGCTCCCGCGGCGGGTCGAGACCGGCGTTCTCCACCAGGCCGAGCGCCTCGGCGAGCGGCTGATGTCGGCGTTCGGCGCCGAGCGCTTCCGGATCGAGCTCCAGCGGCCGTTCTGGCGCCGCGACCGCACGCGCAATCGTGCGCTCGGGCACCTCGCGGAGCGGCTGGGCGTCGCGACCGTGGCGACCGGCAACGTCCATGCCCACCACCCGGCCCGCGCTCGCCTCCAGGACGCGCTCGTGGCCGTGCGCCTGCGCTCCTCGCTCGACGAGACCGAGCCTGAGCGGCGCGGCAACGCGAGCGCGGTGATGGCGCCGCCGCATGCGATGGCCGAGCGCTTCCGCGACCACCCCGGCGCGGTCGCCGAGACGGCGCGCATCGTGGAGCGGCTCGAGTTCGACCTCACGCGCGACCTCGGCTACCGCTACCCCGGCTCGGAGGATCCCGAGGCCGACCACGAGTTGGCGGAGCTGTGCAAGGTGAAATTGGACGAGCGCTACCCGGACGTCGCGAAGCGAAGCGAAGCCGACATCCGCCTGTGCGAAGAGCTCCACGTGATCCGCTTGCTCGGGCTCTCCGGCTTCTTCCTGCTCCACCACGACCTGCTCGAGCTTGCGCGGGAGGTGGCGGCCGAGGTGCGCGACCGCGACTCGGCGCGCACCTTGCTCCCGCCCGGGCGGGGCCGTGGCTCGAGCGTGAGCTCGATCGTCTGCTACCTCACCGGCCTCTCGCACATCGACCCGATCGAGAACAAGCTGTGCCTCGGGCGCTTCCTGAACGAGGAGATCACGTCGCTGCCGGACATCGACCTCGACTTCCCGCGCGACGTCCGCGAGCAGCTCCTCCCGCGCGTGCACGACCGCTACGGGCCGGAGCGCGCCGCACTGGTGGCGGCGTTCGCCACGTACCGCTGGCGTGGCGCGATCCGCGACTTCGGCAAGGCGCTCGGGCTGCCGGCCGGCGAGATCGAGCGCGTCGCCCGCTCCGCCGACGTCTATGGCGACCAGCATTCGTTCGCGCGCGGCGTGGCCGACGTGATCGGGCCCAAGCGCGCCGCCTCGCCTCGTTGGCGATCGCTGATCGAGCTCGCGCCCGAGGCCTACGGCCTCCCCCGGCACGCCTCGCAGCACCCCGGCGGGATGGTGATCTCGACCGCTCCGCTGATCGACCTCTGCCCGGTGCAGCCGTCCGCGATGGAGGGCCGCAACCTGGTCCAGTGGGACAAGGACTCGTGTGCGGACGCCGGCTTTTTGAAGATCGACCTGCTGGGCCTCGGGATGCTCTCGGCGGTCGAGCGCTGCGTGGACGAGATCGCACGCGTGCGTGGTGAGCGGATCGACCTCTCGCGGATCGACTACGACGACCAGGAGGTCTATGGCGCGATCCAGGCAGCGGACACGACCGGCGTGTTCCAGATCGAGAGCCGCGCGCAGATGCAGAGCATCAGGCGCACCAAGCCGGAGAACCTCGACGACCTCACGGTGCAGGTGGCGCTGGTCCGGCCGGGGCCGATCCAGGGCGGCGCCGTGCATCCATATATAGAGCGGCGAGAGCGGCTGCGCGCCGACCCGGATTACCGCATTCCGTATGCCCACCCGGCGCTCGAGCCGGTGCTGGAGGAGACGCTCGGCGTGATCGTCTTCCAGGACCAGGTGCTCGAGGTCGCGATGGGGCTCGCAGGCTTCGGCCCCGGTGAGGCGGAGGGTCTGCGCCGCGCGATGAGCCGCAAGCGCTCCGACGCCGCGATGGCCGTCTACCAGGATCGCTTCGTCGAGGGCGCGGTCGAGCGCGGCGTCGAGCGCGCGGTGGCCGAGCGCGTCTTCGAGCAGGTGCGCGCGTTCTCCGGATTTGGGTTCCCGAAGGCGCACGCCGCCGCCTTTGGCTTGCTCGCCTACCAATCGACTTGGCTGCGCGTCCACTATCCGCCCGAATTCCTGTGCGCGCTGCTGAACGAGCAGCCGATGGGCTTCTACCCGCCGGATGCGCTCGTCCACGACGCGCAGCGGCACGGGCTCGAGGTGCTGCCCCCGCACGTCAACCGCAGCGCGGTCGAGTGCCGGGTCGAGCACGGCGCGGTTCGCATCGGCCTGGGCTACGTGCTCGGAGTCCAGGGGCACGAGGTGAAGTCGCTGGTCGCAGAGCGCGAGCGCGGCGGCGACTACGCCGACGCGGGTGATCTCGCGGCGCGCTCGGGCGCGGGGCGGGACACGCTCGAACGTTTGGCGTGGGCCGGTGCGTGCGAAAGCTTGGCGAGGCGCGAGGCGCTCTGGCAGATGGGTGTGGTGACGCCCGGCCGGGCGGTGGCGGGCGGCATCCAGCTCGCGCTGCCGATCGAGGCGCCAGCGGTCCCGGCGCTGCGCGAGCTCACTCGCTGGGAGCGGCTGGTCGCGGACTACGGCTCGATCCGGATCAGCCTCGCCGAGCACCCCCTCGCGCTGCTGCGCCCGGACCTGCCGCAGGAGACGGTGCCGAGCACGGCGCTCGCGCGCATCCGCCACGGCCGGCGCGTGATGGTGGCAGGCCTGGTAGTCGCGCGCCAGCGCCCCGCGACCGCGAACGGCGTCACGTTCATGTTGCTGGAGGACGAATGGGGAACGATCAACCTGGTCGTGACGCCGCCGATCTACGAGCGGCACAGGCTGATCGTCCGGACCGAGCCGTTCGTCCTGATCGAGGGCCGTCTCGAGCGCCGTTCCGGAGTGATCAACGTGGTCGTCGACTCGCTCCGCGCGCTCGAGCAGCCGGACCTTCCGCGCGCCGAGGTCAAGCAGATCGAGCCTCCCGCGGACCGCGAGACCGGACGCCCCCAGGAGCAGCTCGCAGCCGTCGCGGGCGAGCTCCGCTCGGTGCTGCCGAGCCCGCACAGCTTCGGGCGCCGCGCCCCATGACCCGCTCCGATTAACATACCGGCGGTACGTTTCTCCGCTACTTCGTTCGACCCGAGGGAGGTCGCATGGCCGGCTACACCGTCAAGAAGATCGACGACATGGAGGGCATCTACGGAGGGGGCTTCAAGCGGGCCCGCGCCGAGCTCGGCGTGGAGGCGTTCGGGATGCAGGTGCTCGACCTTCCCCCGAACATGACCGACCAATATCCCGAGCACGACCACTCGGAGGACGGACAGGAAGAGGTGTATCTCGTGCTGCGCGGCACGGCCGAGATCGAGATCGACGGCGACAAGCATCAACTCGCGCCCGAGACGATGGTGCGCGTCGGGCCGGGCGTCACGCGCAGGATTCGCACCGGCTCCGAGGGTGCGCGCGTGCTGGCTCTCGGCGGCTGCGCGGGCAAGCCCTACGAGGCGCCCGACGTGACCAAGCTCGGCGCGCCCGACCCGCTGGCGCAGCAGAGCGTCTAGCTCTAACTGAAACTAAGCGCCCGGCCCGGCGACGCCCCGCAGCGTCGTCCGCCAGACCAACTCGGACACTTGCGCCTGCGTGAGCTCGCCCTCCGTGATTGCCTGAAGCCCCGAGCGGATCAGCGCATCAAGCGTGCGGGTGACCCACCGCGGGCTGATGTCGGCCGAAAGCTCGCCGCTCGTCTGACCGCGGCGGATCATCGCGACCACCGGTTGGCTGAGCTCCGCTTCGCGCTTCCGGTCTGCTTCGCGGTGCGTCTCGGCCTCGTTCTGGAGAAAGCGATAGCGGTCTCCCACCGCGATCAGGCCGTCGACAAGCCTGCGTAGCGCGTCGCTCACGGAGCCCTCCTCGAGCCGGCAGGCCGCGATCGCCGCCCCCGCCTCGTCGTAGGCCCTGCCACGGATCGCCGCGACCAGGTCGGCCCGGGTCGGGAAGTGGCGGTAAAGCGTCGCGCGCGCCAACCCGGCCTCCGCCGCGACCTCTGCCATCCCAGTCCCATGATCGTTGGCGAGCACGCGAGACGCCGTTTCGAGGATGCGCTGAACGTTCCGTGCCGCGTCAGCACGCAGAGATGTGGTCGACGCTGCCATTTGCTTGCTCAATTCGGTTGCGCGGATCGTCCGGCAAAGCCGACGCTCCTGCACCGAGAGCGTGCTGCCGATGTTTGACCTGCCGAGCTTTGGCCGGGTAGGTGGCCGCGCAGGGGATAGAGAAACGCGGTCGCTACCTCATGGCCGTGGCCACAGCAGCGCTGTACGTCATACCCGGTGAGACCGCAGCCCACACCGGAAGCGAACTTCCGGCAAGAATCACCAGAACGAGCGCGCGGCGGAGTGTTGAGGGCATAAGAAACGCCCCCCGGTCTCCCGGGGGGCGCGTCCCCCATGAATCGTTCTCGAAGCTAACTAGTTCCGGTAACCCATTTTTGCTCTCCCTTGCAGATCCTGGTCGGTAATCACGTTCAAGCTTTCTGACCCACCAGACGGGCGCCGCCGCCGGGATCTTCCCGGCGTTTGAAAAGATTTCTCGGGTGAAGGAACTGCCGGTGATTGCGTGCTCTCTGACCGCCGAGCAGCTGCCCGAGCGCAGGCGCCGCTGGCAGGCCCTGCCGCTGGCCGGCCGGACCGCGCGGCCCGACGGCGTGCGCCTCACCTTCCGTTCTGTGCCGGGGGTCGAGGAGGAGCTGCGGGCGCTGGTCGAGCTCGAACGCGAGTGCTGCGCCTTCGCGCGTTTCGAGGTGTCCACGCCAGGCGAGCAGGTGACGCTCGACGTGACCTCCTCCGGCGGCGGCGTGACAGCGGTCCGCGAGCTCTTCTCCTAGAGCGCGCCAACTCAGCTAACCTTACGTTTACGTGAGGATGCTTTTTCACAGAGCGCTATCGGTGCGCCCCGGCGTCGGCGCCGACCACGCCAACTACAAGTGGTGGGCGCTTTCGTGCACGAGCCTCGGCATGCTGCTTGCGACGATCAACTCCGGCACGCTGATCATCGCCCTCCCAGACCTCGAGCGCAGCCTCCACACCACGCTTCTTCAGCTCGTCTGGGTGATCCTCGCCTACATGATCGCCTCGACCGTGCTGGTGCTGACCGCGGGCCGGCTTTCGGACCTCTTCGGACGCAAGAAGGCCTACCTCGGCGGGTTCCTCGTGTTCTCCCTCGCCTCGCTCGGCGCGGGCTTCGCCGCCAACGGAACCGAGCTCATTCTGTGGCGGATCCTGCAGGGCATCGGCGGAGCATTCCTCTTCGCGAACTCCGCCGCGCTCGTCACTGACGCGTTCCCACACGAGCAGCTCGGGCTCGCGCTCGGCACGAACACGATGGTGGCCGCCATTGGCCTCGTGATCGGCCCGATCCTGGGCGGCGTGCTGGTGGCGATCTCGTGGCACTGGGTCTTCTGGTTCAACGTGCCGCTCGGGCTCCTCGGCTCCCTATGGGGGGCGCTCGTGCTGCGCGAGCTGTCCAAGCAGGACGACGTCCGCGGGCTCGACCTGCTCGGTACAACGGTGTTCGTCGTGGGCCTCACCGGCCTGGTGCTGGGGATATCGCGTGGAGGCCTGTCGGGCTGGAGCGACCCGCTCGTTGTGGGCGGGCTCGTCACCGGGGCGGTGTTGCTGCCGCTCTTCATCGTGATCGAGCGCCGCGCGCGTGCGCCGATGCTCGACCTGTCGATCTTCCGGAACCGCCTGTTCGCGGCCGCCACCGGAGCCGCTTTCATCAACGGCCTATCCCGATTCGCGCTCCTGTTCCTCTTCGTCTTCTACTTCCAGGGCGCGCAGGGCGACGATCCCATCACGGCCGGGATCAAGCTCACGCCGATGGCGATCGGCATGCTGATTTCGTCGCCGCTGGCGGGCCTCTGGGCCGATCGCCGCGGCTCCCGGACGCTGGCCGCGCTCGGCATGCTGGTGACCGCGGTCGCGTTGGCCGGCATGACCACGCTTCAGGTCCACTCGCCCTACTGGCAGAGCACGCTGTGGCTCGGCCTCGTGGGGATCGGCTCGGGCATGTTCAACAGTCCCAACACGGCCGCCATGATGGGCGCCGTGCCGCCCCGCCGCCGCGGCATCGCGGCCGGCACTCGCACGATGCTCCAGAACACGGGGGCCGTGATCTCGATCGCCTTCGTGCTCGCGGTGGTCACGGCCGCCGTCCCGAAATCGGTGCTGCTGGCGATCTTCTCCGGAGTGTCCAAGGGCCTCTCGGATGCCAAGCTCCAGCCGTTCATCCACAACATGCACACTGCTCTCTGGGTACTGGCTGCGACCTCGCTCGCGGGCGCCTTCGTGTCCCTGTTGAGGCCCTCGCACCAGCCGGTGCCGCAGCCATCCTTCGGAGCGGAACGAGCCTCGGCATGAGCGTTGTGAGTGCCACATCCGACCTTCTGCGTATCGGCGAGGTCGCCCGCCTCGTGGAAACGACGCCGCGCACGATCCGCTACTACGAGGAGATCGGCCTGCTCCCGCGCTCAGGCGAGCGAGAGAGCGGCCAGCACCGTCTCTACACAGAGGCGGACGTCGAGCGCCTGCGCGAGCTGCTTCGGCTGAGAGACCTCCTGGGAGTGTCGCTCGAAGAGCTGAAGGAGCTGGCCGAGGCGGAGAGCGCCCGCGCCGCGCTCCGGGACGAATGGCGCCACGGCGGCGAGGAATCCCGGCCCCAAGAGATCCTCGAGGAGGCGATCGGCCACCTCGACCGCCAACTCGCGCTCGTGCGGCGGCGGCGTGCCCAGCTCGAGGGCCTCGAGTCCGAGCTCTCCGCCCGGCGGCGCCGGCTCGGCGACCGCCTCAAGCGGCTTTCCGACTGAGCGCAGAACGAGAAACGCCCCCCGGCCGCTTGGCGGAGGGCGCGTCCCCCGTGACTACTTCCTGATCCGCTTAGTTCCGGTAACCCATTTTCCGCTCCTGTAAGTCGTGTGAAGAGGGCCGAATCGAGCTTTCTGACCCACCAGACGGGGAGCGACCGAGAAATCTTCCCGCCGCTGGATATTCGAAGAACTGGACGGAGGTTCGATTCACGGGGTCGAATTTCACCGCGATAATCGTTCTATCCGGGACCTGCCCCAGATGGGCGACGTCGGAGCCCGGTGTCCCCCCTCCGATTGCCCTGACACGGATGTCGCCCACTCCTGCTCCGCGCGACCACGCGCCCCAAGACCAGCAATCCGCGCGCCTCAACCCGGCGCGGATGCTCTCGCGCCGGTTGCGGCTCGTGCTGCGGGCCGCCCAGCTGCTGGCACTCGCGGCGATCGGGCTCGAGATCGCCCACACCGCCTTTGACCTCGGCGTGCCGCAGCTCAACGGCTTCTTCGACAACTGGGTCTACAACGGCATCATCGTGCTCTCCGCGTTCTTCTGCCTCGCCCGCGGAGCGGCCATCAGACACGAGCGGGCGGCCTGGCTCGGCCTGGGCGTGGGGCTCGCCCTCTGGTCGGGCGGCGAGATCTACTACTCGGCCGTCCTCGCGCATCAGCAGGCGCCCCCGTACCCCTCGCTGAGCGACGCCCTGTACCTCGCCTTCTATCCCGCCAGCTACCTCGGGCTCTACATGCTGGTCCGCGGGCAGCTCCGCCACGCGCCACTGAGCCTGGGCCTCGACGGCATGATCGCGGCGCTCGCGGTCGCCGCGCTCGCCGCCGCGATCGTGCTGCCGCCGGTGCTCCAGAGCACGGGCGCCACGGGTGCCGCGGCCGCCACGACACTCGCTTACCCGCTCGCCGATGCGCTCCTGCTGTCCCTGTGCGTGGCGCTCTTCACCCTCACCGGCTGGAAGCCCGGGCGCGCGTGGGCCTTCATCGGGATCGGCCTCGGCCTCGCCGCGCTCGCCGACAGCGTCTTCCTCTACCAGTCCGCGAGCGGCACCTACACGGAGGGAACGGTCCTGGACGCGATGTGGCCGCTCGCGGCGTTGATCCTGGGCTATGCGGCCTGGCAGCCGTCGCTCGGGAGCGCGCCGATCACGCTGGGCCGCTGGAGCATGCTGGTGGTCCCGTCGGTTGCGTCACTCAGCGCGATCGCGCTGCTCGCGTACGACCACCACACGCGCATCGAGACGGCCGCGGTCGGACTCGCCGTCGCGACGCTCGTGACCGCGGTCGCCCGCCTCGGGATGTCCTTCTCGGAGAACCTGAAGATGCTCGCGCTCACGCGCCAGCACGCGGTCACCGATCCCCTCACCGGGCTTCCGAACCGCCGGCAGTTCCTGGCCGACCTGAAGCAGCGCATCGCGCACGCTGATGCCCGGTCGCCACAGCTGCTGGTGCTGTTCGACCTGAACGGCTTCAAGCGCTACAACGACACCTACGGCCACCTCGCCGGCGATGCGCTGCTGGCGCGGCTTGGTGCTTCGCTGGCCGCCGCGGTAGCGCCCACCGGCACCGCGTACCGGCTCGGCGGCGACGAGTTCTGCGTGCTCACGAACGTCGGTGCGCTCAGCGCGGAGGCCACGATCGCCGGCGCGTCCGCCGCGCTCTCCGAGCGGGGACCCGGCTTCATGGTGACCGCGTCGCACGGGTCCGCGCTCCTCCCGCACGAGGCTGCGGATTCGACCGTCGCGTTGCAGCTGGCGGACGAGCGGCTCTACGCACAGAAGGGAGCGCGCCAGGGCGTGTCAGCGGGCCAGCAGATCGGCGGCGTCCTGATGCAGGCGCTGCACGAGAGCGAGCCGAACCTCTCGCACCACATGCGCGAGGTGGCCGCGCTCGCACACGCGGTCGGCCGCCGTCTCGGCCTTTCCAACGAGGAGCTCGACGAGCTCACCCGCGCCGCCGAGCTGCACGACGTCGGCAAGATGGCGATTCCGGACACGATCTGGAACCAGCCGGGGCCGCTCGGCGAGCGGGACCTCGAGCTGGTGCGCCAGCACACGATCATCGCGGAGCGCATCCTCAGCGTCGCGCCACCGATGCGCGGCGTCGCCCGCCTCGTGCGCGCCAGCCACGAGCGCTTCGACGGCGGGGGCTACCCCGACGGGCTCGCGGGCGAGGAGATCCCGCTCGGTGCCCGAATCATCACCGTCTGCGACGCCTTCGAGGCGATGGTCGCGGACCGCTGTTATCGCGAGCCGGTCACGGTCCCCGAGGCGCTCGCCGAGCTGCGCCGTTGCGCGGGCAGCCAATTTGACCCGCAGGTGGTCGAGGCCTTCATCGAAGAGCTTGACCTCCGCATGTCGAGCTTGATGCAAACCAACTCGAACGAAGAGACGAACCCCACCGAACCGGTCGCCGACGAGATGCGTCTGCCCGCCCTTGGAAGGAGCTGAAGTGCCCCACCTCAAGACTCGTAAGAACAACCTGATCCGAGCCGCCGTCCTGTTCGGCTTCAGCGTGGTCGCGCTGCTCGGCGTGGCGCCCGTGGCCGAAGCGGCAACGGTCGGGTACTACTGGTGGGGCGGCGTCGCTTACTACTACGCCGCGCCCGGTGAGGCGAACGACGTCACCGTCACGCAGACCACCGACTCGTACGTGTTCTTCGACCCCAACGCGACCGTGACCGCCCAGTACGGCTGCACCCTCACGGACGCACATCACGCGACCTGCGCCAGCAAGTACGTGAAGTCCCTGTACGTCAACACCGGCGACGGCAACGACAAAATCTCGTTCCAGCCTGCGACCGTCCCTGCCGCGATCGAATGCGGCTCCGGCACGGACTCCCTGAACACGCCGGATCCGAACACCAAGCCGGCAAATTGCGAGTACATAAACGCGCCGGCCCAGAGTCCGGTCGCGCCACCCATCGTCACACCGCCTGGACCGCTGTCAATCCTGCAGCCGGTTTCCACGATGACGCGCAACGGCTCGGTGCCACTGACCGTTGGCTGCGAGGCTCAGACCGGCGGGCGCTGCACTGGAACGATCACGCTCGAGGTGCCGGCGAAGCTGAAGGCCGGTCAGGTGGGCGCGGCCAGGCGAGGCGCGCCGAACATCCTCGGACACGAGAAGATCGCGGTCGCGCGTGGCAAGAAGCGTCGGGTCACGATGTCGATGACCAGCAAGGGCCGCAGTATGGTGAACCGCAGCAAGAAGCTGAAGGTGACGGCCAAGCTGAAGATCAAGCAGAACGGCAAGCGCACGACCACCACGCAGCCGCTGACGATCCGCGCGCCGCGGCACCGGTAGCCGCCGCGCGCTCCGCCCCCCGGCTCCGACGCGCCTCTCTATAATTCGGCGCGCGACGCGGGGTGGAGCAGTCAGGTAGCTCGTCGGGCTCATAACCCGAAGGTCGCGGGTTCGAATCCCGCCCCCGCTACTTCAGGAAAAGCCCGCTACGGCGGGCTTTTCTGCTGGTCGGGCCGTCGCCGCCAGAGCCCCGGCGGGTAACGAACGGGTAACGAACCTATCGCGGGCTCCGACTCACGCAACGTCCCGCAGGCTCAGGAGTCGGCGTGAGCGTCTTGTTCCGACAGCCCCACGGCCTTGAGGGCGTCCGGGACCTCGGAGCCAGCGCCAAGGACTTCAATCCTGGTCGCCTTCCCGTGGCGGAACCTCACCGAGACGAGAAGCGGGTTGCCGACACGGGCATCGCTCCCAGACATCGACCGAGATACACGGCCCTCGACGATCATCTCGTCGCCGCGATCGTGAATTCGATCGATCTCCCAGCAACCGTCGGGGAAGGCGTCCCATTGCGCTCGAACCACGGCCGCATACTCGTCTCGACCTCGTTTCGTGCCCGGCTCGACCGCTCCGGGAGCATTGACGTACTCGATCTCAGGATCAGCAAAGGCGAGCATGCCCTCGATGTGCTGGCAGTTCCAGGCGTCGACGGCGAGCCGGAAGATCTCGACGTTCTCCTGCGACATCGCCCGCGCAGTATCCCGCAGGATCAGGCGTCGGCGTGAGCCTCTTGCTCGGACAGGCCGAGACCTTCAAGGGCCTCCGCGTGATCCCAGAAGTACTCCAGGTAATTGATCGTGCGCTTGCGCAC
>Ga0075423_10001722_pt1 | contig 19463 bp, 19 predicted proteins | sample SoiMethybrSBSTD2_FD_80114 | JGI IMG/M metagenome (GOLD analysis project Ga0075423, IMG submission 80114) | Bulk soil microbial communities from a Populus tree surrounding site in Tennessee, USA - Soil MetaG P. TD hybrid SBSTD2 | ecosystem: Environmental > Terrestrial > Soil > Tree plantation...
GCACGCGTGAAAAGTCGCCGATCATGGACACGATCTCGAAGGTCGTGAGATCGGAGCACATCTCCGCCGCGATCATCGAACACGACATGGACGTCGTGTTCTCGTATTCGGATCGGATCGTGGCGATGCACCAGGGCGCGATCCTGGCCGATGGCACGCCGGACGAGATTCGCCGAAACGAGCGCGTCATCACGACGCTGATCGGCACGCCGGAGCCGCAGCGGTGAGCCCGTCGAGCCCAGCGGGCGGCGGATCGGCGCCGATGCTCGAGCTGGCGAGCGTCGAGACGTATCGGGGGCCCGCCCAGATTCTCCGCTCGGTCTCGCTGTCGCTCGGCGCCGGCGAAGCGGTCTGTCTCGTCGGTCGTAACGGCGCGGGCAAGACGACGACGATCGACACCATCATGGGATTGTTGGCCCCGCGGTCTGGCGCGGTGCGATTCAGAGGCCAGGACGTCACGCGCCTGCCCGCGCACGAGCGCGCCCGACTCGGCATCGGCTACGCGCCCGAGGACTGCGGCATCTTCCCAGACCTCACCGTGGAGGAAAACTTTCAGATCACCGCGTGGTTGGGCAAGGCGCCGACGAAGACGAACGGCGCGGTCACCGACGAGCGGGTGTTCTCGATCTTTCCCGAGGTCAAGGGGCTGCTGACCCGCCGCGGGCTTCACCTGTCGGGCGGTCAAAAAAAGATGGTCGCGATCACGCGCGCGCTGACGCTGTCGCCGTCCGTGCTGCTGCTCGACGAGCCGTTCGAGGGCCTCGCGCCGGTGATCGTCACCCGCTTCATCGAGGCGGTGCGCGCGATCAAAGCGCTCGGTGTCTCCGTGCTCATCGCCGAGTCTCACGTCCAGAACGCCGGACGCATCGCCGACCGGCTCTACGCCATCGACCGTGGCGAGATCATCTTCGTCGGACGACCGGCGGAGCTGACCGGGAACGCCGAGGTGATGAAGACGCTGCACGGGTAGGACTGCCTGGGCCATCAGCATGTTGCATCCGGCCGCATTCGGTAGATGATCGTGTGGTGACCAACGACGACTTACGCGCGCTCAACGTGCGGTTGCTGGCGCTTCACTCGGCATTGCTCGACTTCGCCCGCCGGGAGTGGGAATCGACCTACGGGCCGACGAACCCGGCGCAGCTGCTTCGCCTGCTCATCGATGATCCGTACTTTGCGTGGCTTCGGCCACTTTCGGGCGCCATCGCGCAGATCGAGGAAGCCCTCGACCCACGCGCGGCGGCGGTGCACCGACGCGAGGCGGCCGACGCGAACAAATTGTTCGAAGCCGTCTACTCGCTCATCCGTTCCAGCGGCGACCCGACGTTTCATGCGAAGTACGTCGATGTGCTGCAGCGCTCGCCGGAGGCGGTCATGGCTCACGCCGACGTGGTGAAAATCCTCTCGGCACGCCGTGCTTGACTCGCTCCGACCCCCGCCGCATCATCCGTCCGCCGGGAGGTGAGCCATGACCGAATTCCGCACCCAGCTCGAGAACGCCGTGTCCGCCCGCCACAGCCGCATGAATCCGTTCACCGAGCGGTGGGTGAACGGCGAGCTGACACGCCAGCAGCTCGGCGCGTGGGTGTGCCAGCACTACCAGTACGTCTCGCAGTTCCCGCGCTGGTGCGCGGCCGTTTACGCGGAGTGCCCCGACTCGGACGCGCGTGATTTCCTGCTCGAGAACATCGTCGAAGAAGAATCGGGCACGAAGCACGTCGACCTGCTGATCCGATTCGGCGAGGCGTGCGGGGTGAGCCGCAAGGAGATCGAAAGCGCGCGCCAGCTGCCGACGACGCGGGCGCTGACGGCGTGGTGCTTCGAGACGTCGCGACAGCCCTTCCACATCGCGGCCGCCGGGCTACTCGTCGGGCTGGAATCGCAGGTGCCCGGGATCTACAAGCGCAATCTGCCGCCGCTCACCAGCAAGTACGGCTTCAACGATCACGAGGTCGAGTTCTTCGCCATTCACATCGAGGCGGACGAGGTGCACGGCGAGCGCGGCTACCAGATCGTCGAGCAGCATTCCGATACGGCGGCCAAGCGCGCGCAGGCGCTCGATCAGGTACGGCAGGCGACCGAGATGCGCTGGCAGTACATGAGCGGTCTCCACCGCGCGTACGTCTTGAAAGAGGAGATGTGAGCGAGGTTCGCCTGGGGCTCGCAGAGCTCACGCCCGGGGTGCCGCGACTGGTGGAGGCGGACGGCAAGCGCGTCGTCCTCGTTCGTATCGGCGATCGAGTCCACGCACTGAGTGATGTCTGCGTGCACCGCGGCGGACCCCTGAGCGAGGGAAAGCTGTCTGGTACTCGCCTGGCGTGCCCGTGGCACGGCTGGATGTACGACGTCCGCACCGGGCAGTGCGTGTTCCCCGGCCGTGGCGCGGCGGTGCCGTCGTACCCCGTGCGCATCGCGAACGACGAGGTCTCGGTGGAGATTTCGTGAGCGGCGTCACTCGCGATCTGGCGCGCACCTGCATCGAGCGCGGCATGAAGCGCGCTCAGGAGCTGGGCTTCAAAGTCGCCATCGCCGTCGTGGACGAAGCGGGCCATCTGGTGGTCTGTGAGCGCATGGATGGCGCGCTCTGGGTCACGCCGGAGATCGCCCGCGCCAAGGCCAATGCGGCCGCGGGATTTCGCTCCACCACGCTCGACCTCGAAGAGCGCTTCACCAAGCGCATGCTCTTTGCCGACAACGTCGCCACGCTCGGTCAATACGAGTTCGTCTTCGGCAAGGGCGGAGTCCCGCTCGTCGCCGAGGGCCGCGTCATCGGCGCCGTCGGCGTCAGTGGCGCCGTGCCGGCCGACAACGATCACGCGATCGCGGATGCCGCCGCCGGCCATCCGACCGTGCCGACCTCTCACTGAAGGAGATTCACCAATGGACGCCAAGGACCTCTTTCTGTCGCAGCATGCCGCGGTGCAGTCGGTGGCCGTCGGCGGTAACCCGGTCTCGGCGGCGGAGCGCGCCTTCGGTGGACTGAACGACGCGCAGATGCGTGTGCGGCCGCGCGAAGACCTGAACTCGCTCGCGTGGATCATGTGGCATATCGCGCGCGCCGAGGACATCATGGTGAACGCGCTCGTGGCTGGCCGCTCACAAGTCTTCGACGACGCGTGGGCCAAGCGGCTCGGGATCTCACGCCGGGATTTCGGCATCGGCATGACGTCGCCCGAAGTGACGGATCTGACGCGCACTCTCGACCTGGTCGCACTGCGCGAATATCGGGACTCCGTCGGGCGCCGCACGCGCGAGATCATCGCCGCGTTCAAGGACAGCGACTGGGGCGGCGAGATCGCGGGGCCCGCCGTGCAAAAGGCCGCGGCCGACGGCGCCTTCGGTAGCCGCGCGGAGCAGATGGTCAAGGCGTTCACCGGTCGTCCGCGGACGGCCGTGCTGAGCGGCATCGCGCTCTTTCATCCGGCGGCCCACCTCGGCGAGGCGGTGACCGTGCGCAGCGCCGGCGGCTTCGGCACCGGGATCTGATCGAGGCCAGACGCGTCTGAACTGGTTCCTGCTCTCGCTGGGCGCGGCCGTCACTCAGGCCGTCCAGTTCGCGATCGTCAAAGGCCGGGCGCAGGCGATCCCGCCGATCGTCATCGTCGCGTGGACGCAGACGGTGGCGACGCTCGCTTGGCTGGCGTATTTCGCCGTCTCCGGCCAGGCGTTTACCTGGTCGCGCGCGGCGTGGCCGGCGGTGCTCGGTTCGTCGATTCTAGTGATGGGCATGTCCACCCTGATCGCGCGCGCGAGCGCGCGCGGCGACATCTCGATCGTCGGGCCCGTCTATGCGCTCAGCCCCATCTTCACCGTCGTGCCCGACGCGGTGCTGTCGGGCACGCTGCCAAGCCCGCTCGGTTGGCTGGGTCTCGGTCTCGCCGTGGCGGGAACGTCGAGCCTTTCGAGGGGCGCCGCCAGCGGTGGCTCGCTGCGCGCGCTTTTCGCACGCCGTGACGCGCTGGACGCGCTCGGCGCGGCGGTGCTGCTCGGCTTTCTCGCGGCCGTCGACCGCTGGGGCGCGCTGGCGCTCGGGCCGCCGAGTTATCTCGTGTGCTCGCACGGCGCCACCGCCGTCTTGACGACGACGATCGCGCTCATCCGCTGCCCGCGCGGCATCGTGGCGAGCACATCGCACGCAAATCTCGTGACGGTGGTCGCGCATGGCCTGCTCGGCGTGACGGGCACCGGCATGCAGACGTCGGCGCTCACGATGGCGCCCGCCGCCTACATCAACGCGATCCGACGGCTGTCGGCGGTCGTCGCCGTCGTGCTCGGCCGCACGCTGTTTGCCGAAGCCGACCTCGGACGGCGCATGACGGCTGCCGCGCTGGCGTGCGCCGGCGCGGCATGTCTGTTGCTGGCACACTGAGGCTTGAGGGCGCTCACGACGACATCGGCAACGAACGGGGCGTGATCTCCGTCGAGCTTCGGCGCCGCCCATCACGCTGTGGGACGAGCGCTTCCATGCGATGCTGGGCCTCGGTGAGGCGCGCGAGCGCGCCGGCGTGGTCGAGAGTGACGACGCGGCCGTTCGCGACGACCTGCTGCCCGTCGACGTAGACGTCGCGCACGGCGCGGTCGGCCGCGTGAAACACGAGCGAGCGGAGCGGGTCACGCGCCGGCATCATCCACGGGTTCTTCAGATCGACCAGCACGAAGTCGGCCTTCGCGCCGGGGGCGAGTCGTCCAATGTCGTTGCGCAGCAAGGCCGTCGCTCCGCCGACGGTTGCCGCGTGGAACACGTCGGCCATCTCGAGGCTCCGGATGTCCTCGGCGGCAATACGGCCCAGGATGGTCGCCCACCGCATCTCCTCGAGCATGTTCTGCGGCACGGTGTCGGTGCCGATCCCGAGGTTCACCCCCGCGCGGCGGTACGCGCCGAAGCTCTCGAGCGTCTGCCCGTAGCGCGCGAATGGCGTCGGGCAGTGCGCGACGCTCGTGGCCGTGTCGGCGAGAATCGGGACGTCCTTGCGCGACCACCAGTGGAGCCAGGAGTGCACGTCGACGAAGAGCGCATGCCCGAGGATCGTGCCGGGGCCCGAGAGCCCGAGTCCGTGGGCCCACTGGACCGGCGTGACACCGTGGCGGCGCACGATCTCGTAGAACTCGTTCACGCCCTGCGCGCAGTGAATGGTGAAAGGCAGCGAGCGCTCGCGCGCGGCCGCGATGCTGTCGCGCAGCAGATCCTCGGTGCATGTGTCGATCTGAGCCGGCGAGATCATGCCTGAAAGACGACCGCTCGGATGCGTCGCGAGGCTGTCGACGAGCTTCAATGCGTCGTCCATGCCGCGACGACCGGCATCCTCGTTCCATTCGTATTCGACGAGATGGGAGCGCCGCACCACCCAGCGCGCCGACGCGAACCCCGGGGCGAGCACCATGCGGAGCCCGCTCTTCGCGGCGAGGTCCACCCAGCCGGGCATGACGCGGCTCAGGTCCGCCAGCGTCGTCACGCCCGAGAGCAACAGCTCGCAGTACGCGGCCTCGCCGCACGCGAGCTTGCCCTCGTCGTCCGGCCAATAGGCCTGCGCGCGCTCGAACAGCCCCGACATGTACATCTCCGGCAGGCCGTGCTCCTCGCGAATGCCTCGATAGGAAGCTTCCCACATCGGATGCGAGTGCACGTCGACGAGCCCCGGCATCACCATGAGGCCGCGTCCGTCGACGGTGTCGTCGGCGGGTCCCGTGTAGTTGCGGCCGACGAAGCTCAGCGCGTTTCCGGAGAAGGCCACGTCCCCGTCCTGAAGGTAGGCGTGCCGCTTGGCGCCGGCGTCCCACGCGATGACCCAGTCGGCGTGGCGAATACAAGTTGTCGTCGTCATTGCGACTTTCTCCTTTCTCTCCGTCCGGAGATCATAGGCGCGGCCGTGCCGACGTGCACGTGTCGTCGCGTTCCGTCGTGACGCGGTTGCGGCGTCGCGTCGTGGTCGCTTACGATCTCGTCCCGTGACCAGCGACGACTCGCAGCCTCGGTTCACGCTCGTGCGCGGCGGTCGCGTGTTCGCGCCGGCGCTGCTCGGCGCGGCGGAGCTCCTCGTCAGCGGCGAGCGCATCCTGGCCATCGGCGAGGGTCTCGAGGCCCGCGCGAGAACGCTCGGCGCCGTTGACGTCCTCGACGCGTCGGGCATGTCGGTCGTGCCTGGGTTCATCGATCAGCACCTGCATTTCCTCGGCGGCGGCGACTTCGAAGGCCCGCTTGGCCGCGTCCCCGAGCTCCACGCCGGCATGATCACGGCCGGCGGCGTCACGACCGCGGTCGGGATCATGGGCATCGACATGGACGGCAAGACGCTGCACGCCCTGCTCGTGAAGGCGCACGAGCTGGAGCGTGTGGGCCTCACGACGTACATCTACACGGGGTCGTTCCGGATTCCGTCGCCGTATCTCACCTCCAGCGTGCGCGCGGACATCGTCCTGATCGACAAGGTCCTCGGCGTGAAGGTCGCGATCGCCGAGGACACGTATCCCAATCTGTTTCTTCCCGACTTCGCCAGGGTCGCCGGAGAAGTGCGCCTCGCGGCCGGGATGTCGGGCAAGCGCGCGGTGATCCACGCGCACATCGGACGGAATCCCAAGCGCCTGCAGCCGATCTTCGACCTGCTGGGTGAGGTCAACATTCCGGTCACGCAGATCGTCCCCACGCACGTGAACCGCCACACCCCGGACACGCTCGAGCACGCCGCGCGCTTCACGAAGCTCGGCGGCACGGTCGACCTGAGCGCGAACCTGAGCAAGCGCTCGGGCAGCATCACCGGCATGAATCCCGACGAGGCGCTGAAGCGGCTGCGGGCCGCCGGCGTTCCGATAGCGCAGGTCACGCTGTCCTCGGACGCGAATGTGTCGATGCCGGTGCTCGACTGTGACGACCATCCGGTTGGCTTGCACAACGCGCCGCCCTCTATCCTGCATCGCGAGCTCGTTCATGTGATCCGGACCAACCAGCTCGAGCTGGATCAGGCCTTACCGCTCGTCACCACGAATGTCGCCCGCGTGCTGGGCATCGAGCGCCGCAAGGGCTCGATCGCGCCCGGCCTCGACGCCGACGTCGTCTTTCTCGATCGCGATCTCGCCGTCGACACCGTCATCGCGCGCGGCCGGGTGATGGTGCGCGGCGGCGCGCCGGTCGTGAAGGGGCCATTTGAGTCATAACGCTCGACGAAAGAGCGGGCGCCTCGTCCTCTCGGGATTGACCAAACGGTACGGTGATGTCACGGCGGCCGAGCAGGTCGATCTCGACGTCGCCCCCGGCGAGTTCGTGACGCTGCTCGGGCCGAGCGGATCGGGGAAGACGACAACCTTGATGATGGTCGCCGGCTTCACGTCACCGACGGCCGGTGATATCCAAATCGACGGCCGTCCGATCACGGACGTGCCCCCGGAGCGGCGCAACATCGGAGTCGTCTTCCAGAGCTACGCGTTGTTTCCGCACATGAGCGTGGCCGACAACGTTGCCTTCCCGCTGCGCATGCGGCACGTGTCCCGACAGGTGATCACGGAGAAGGTCGCCAGCGCGCTCGAGATGGTGCGCCTGTCAGAATACGGGGCGCGCATGCCGCGACAGCTCTCGGGAGGCCAGCAGCAGCGTGTGGCGCTCGCCCGCGCGCTCGTCTTCGACCCGGAGCTGCTGCTGATGGACGAGCCGCTCGGCGCGCTGGATCGGAATCTCCGTGATCAGATGAAGGACGAGATCACGCGGCTTCACGAGACGCTCAGAATGACCGTGCTCTACGTCACACACGACCAGGAAGAAGCCCTGACGCTGTCCGACCGCGTCGTGCTGATGCACCGCGGGCGCGTCGAGCAGGTCGGGACCGCGCAGGACCTGTATGAGCGCCCGCGGACCAGCTTCGCGGCGCAGTTCATCGGCGAGTCGAATCTGCTGCGTGGCCGTCTGGTGGTCGACCGTGGCGGAGCCTGGTTCGTGAGCGACGCGGGCGTCCGGCTTCGCGCGCCGGAGGCGACCGCTAACATGCCGAACGAACCGAGTCTGTTCTTTCTGCGACCGGAGAAGATCGTGCTCGCCGGCGACGTTGCCCACCTCGAAGAGGCCGCGAGCGCGTCGGGGACGATGGAAGGCGCGACCTACGCCGGCGACGTGACGCGCTATCGCGTGCGGGTCAGCTCGGTAGACACGTTGCTGGTGAAGGTGGCGAACAAGAGTGGAGCGGTGCGGCCGGCGCTCGGCGAGGCCGTGCGACTCGTCTGGAACGTTGACGATGCGCGGCTCCTGCCGCTCGACAAGGAGGAGGCGTGATGGTGAGGCGGCGCGAGGTACTCAAGGCGATCGGAATGACGACGGCGGCGGTGACGCTCGGGCCGTTCGTGCACGCGCGACCCGCGCGCGCGGACAAGGGTGAGCTGGTGGTCGTGACCTGGGGCGGCTCGCTCGTCAAGGCCCAGCGCAAGGCGTACTTCGAGGGATTCGAGAAAGAGACGGGGATCCGGATCAAGGACGACACGCCGCCGACTCCCGCCAAGCTCAAGACGATGGTGGACAGCGGCAACATCACGTGGGACGTCATCGAGACGGATCTCGCCGCCATCCTGACCATGCGCAAGGACAGCCTGCTCGAGCCGATCGACTACGGCAAGCTCGACAAGCGAGCGGTCGACAGCGTCTATCCCGCCACGCGCCTGCCGGACGCGGTCGGGAGCAAGATCTACTCGTTCAACATCGTCTACAACACCAAGGCGCTGCCGGCCGGCAAGCATCCCCGCACGTGGGCCGAGATGTGGGACGGGAAGAAGTTCGCGGGTGGCCGGACCATGAATTTCGGTGGCGGCGTCACACCCCAGCTCGAGATCGCGCTGCTCGCCGACGGCGTGCCGAAGGACAAGCTCTATCCGGTGGATGTCGCGCGCGCGTACGCGAGCATGGCGAAGCTCAAGCCGCTCGTGAACAAGTGGTATGGATCGCACGCCGAAGCGATCCAGCTCGTGACCTCGGGCGAATCGGCGATCGCGTGCACGGTCGGCCCGCGGGGAATGGCGGCCAAGCGGGAGGGCGCGCCGATCGACGTCGAATTCAACGAGGGCAAGCTGGCGGCGGATCACTGGTGCATCGTGAAGGGCTCTCCCAACCGGGAGGCCGGGCACGCGTTCATCAACTATGCGCTCGATCCCAAGCGCCAGGCCGCGATGTCGCGCGACGTTCCGTACGGTCCGAGCTACAAAGCGGCGATCGAGTTCCTGAAGCCGGCGGAGGCGCGCGAGCTGCCGAGCAGTCCGGAAAACGAGAAGCTGCAGTGGTGGTGGCAGGCGGCGTGGTGGGGTGAGATCGGCCCAGACGGCAAGACCAATCGCGAGCGCGAGACCGAAAAGTTCGCGCGCTGGATGGTCACCGGATAGGTGGGCGCAAAGCCCCGTTACTGGTCGGTGACGGAGGGACCGCTGGTGCTTCCCGCGGTCCTGCTGTTCACCGCCGTCTATCTGTATCCGCTGTCGCGGCTGGTCGCGTGGAGCTTCTTCACCCCGGCGCCCAGCCTGCGGCACTACCGTGCGCTGCTCGCCGAGCCGGCGTACCTGACGGCGTTCGCCAACACGGTGACCCTCAGCGTATCGGTGACGGTCACCACGCTCGTGCTCGGCTATCCCGTGGCGTATCTGATGACCACGCTGTCTCCACGCGCGCGCGCCGTCGTCCTCGCCTGCGTGCTCGTCCCGTTCTGGACGAGCATCCTCGTGCGCACGTTCGCCTGGATGGTGCTGCTCGGCCGCAACGGGCTGCTCAACGGCGCGCTCGTCGCGCTCGGGCTCGTCACGTCGCCGGTCGCGCTGATCCACAATGCCATCGGCGTGCAGATCGGCATGGTCCACGTGCTGCTGCCGCTGATGATCCTGCCGCTCTACAGCGTGATGGTACGGATCGACGCGGCGTGGCTGCGGGCGGCGCGCAGCCTTGGCGCGCCGCCGCCGCAAGTGTTCCTGCATGTCTTCCTGCCGCTGAGCCTGCCGGGGATCGGTGCCGGCTGCGCTCTCGTATTTCTCTCGTCGATCGGGTTCTTCGTGACGCCGGCGTTGCTGGGCGGCCCCAAGCAGATCACGATCGCCATGTTGATCGACCTGATGATCAACGATCTGCTGAACTGGGGACTCGGCGCGGCGCTCGCACTGATGCTGCTCGTGGTGGTCACAGTCCTGTTCGTGCTGTTCCAGCGCGCGCTTGGGCTCGATCGCGTGTGGGGCGCGGCGTGAGCCGGATCGCGCTGCGGGCGGTCGCGGGCGTCGTGCTCGCCTTTCTCCTGCTCCCGATCGTGATCATCGTGCCGACATCGTTCAGCGCTTCGGCATACATGGAGTTTCCCCCACGCGGGCTTTCGCTCCAGTGGTACAGGAACTACTTCGTGTCGCGGGCGTGGATCGAGCCGACGCTCCTGAGCATTCGCGTGGCTGCCCTGACCGCGACTCTGTCGACCATCGTCGGAACGCTGGCCGCGATCGGACTCGTCCGTGGTCGCTTTCGCGGGCGCCGCGCTCTCGAATTCTTCCTGCTGTCGCCGATGATCGTCCCGGTGATCGTGTTTGCGATCGGCTGTTACTTCCTGTTCGCCCGGCTCAAGCTGATCGACACGCCGGCTGCGCTCTATCTTTCGCACTCGATCGTCGCGACGCCGCTGGTCGTGGTCATCGTGGGCTCCGCACTCCGCACGTTCGATCGTACTCTCGAGCAGGCGGCCCGTAGCCTCGGGGCCGGCTATGCCCAGGCCCTGTGGCACGTCACGATCCCGATCTTAAGACCTGCGATTCTGTCCGCCGCAGCGTTCGCGTTTCTGACGTCCTTCGACGAAGTCGTCCTGTCCGTGTTTCTCGGCGGACCGGCGGCGATGACGCTGCCAAAGCGGATGTGGGACAACGTTCGCCACGAGATCGATCCCACCATCACGGCGGTCGCCTCGGTCTTGATCGCGGCATCGATCGTCCTGCTGACAGTCGCCGAGCTGCTTCGGCGCGCGGCCGCACCGACCTCAGTGAGTGCCGAAGGCGGGCCGGCGCACTGAGGCTTGACGAACGCCCGCAGCCGGTGCAGCGTACGCCCACGAACGACGAGTCCAGGAGGGACCCGCATGGCCAGCTACGAGATCGACATCCAGGACGTCGAGTATCTCCGCCACGGCAACACGCCGCTGCTCGCGCGGCTGCACACGCCGAAGGGTGACGGGCCCTTTCCAATGGTCGTCGAGATCCACGGCGGCGCATGGATTCGCGAGGACCGCTTCAAGGATGCGGTGATCAACGAGCCGCTCGCGAAGAGCGGCGTCATCGTCGCCGCGATCGACTTTCGCATGCCGCCTGACGGGGCGTACCCGGCCAACATGGCCGACATCAACTACGCGGTGCGCTGGCTCAAGAGCCGCGCGAGCGCGCTGCGTGGGCGGGCCGATCGTGTCGGGGTGATGGGCTCGTCCAGCGGCGGGCAGCAGGCGATGCTCGCGGCGATGCGACCGCGCGATCCGCGGTACTCGTCGATTGCGCTTCCCGCCGGCTCACCGGCGGTGGATGCCAGCGTGCAGGCGGTCGTGCTCTGCTGGCCTGTGATCGATCCGCTCGGTCGGTATCGCTACGCCAAGGGTCTCAAGGCGAGCGGCAAGCCGTACCCGGAAGTCGTCGATCGCGTGCTGCCGGGCCACGATCAGTACTGGAAGACAGAAGAGACGATGGCCGAGGGCAGTCCGGTCATTGCGCTCGAGCGCGGCGAGCGTGTCGAGATGCCGCCCGCGATTTACCTGCAGGGCACGAACGACCAGGCGCATCCTCGCGCCGACCTCGACCGCTTCGTCGCCCAGTACCGCAAGGCGGGCGGACAGGTCGACCTCGAGCTGTTCGAAGGTGAGGGGCAGGGCTACATCAGCAAGCAGCCGATGACGGACGCGGGCCGTCGCACGATCGAGAGGATCATCGAGTTCGTCCACAAACATCTCGGATGAGGGTGCGCCCGCTCACCGCGGTCGCGCTGGTCTGCGCGATGCTGTGCCTGGGCTGGGGCGCCGACGCCTCGGCCCAGGCCAAGCCCGAAGGCGAGATGCGGTGGGCGCTCTACATCACCGTCTCGCCCAGCTGGTTCGATCCCGGCGAGGTCGTCGGTCAGCTCACGCCGTTCTGGATCCTCTACGCGATGCACGACGCGCTCGTGAAGCCGATGCCCGGGAATCTCGCGGCACCGAGCCTCGCCGAGTCGTGGACGCTCAGTCCCGACGGGCGGACCTATGAGTTCAAGCTGCGCGAGAATCTGAAGTTCCACAACGGCGATCCGTTCACGGCCGAGGACGTGAAATTCTCGTTCGCGCGGGCCAAGGGCAAGCTGCTGCACGACAAGGTCAAGGACGTCGGCGTGGTATCGCCGACACGCGTGCGGTTCACGCTGCACGAGCCGTGGCCGGATTTCATGAGCTACTACGGCGGCCTCGTCAGCGGCGCGGGCTGGATCGTGCCCAAGAAATATTTCGAGCAGGTCGGCGCCGATGGCTTCAAGAAGGCGCCGGTGGGGCTCGGGCCCTACAAGTTCGTGAGCCACACGCCGGGTATCGAGCTCGTGATGGACGCGTTCGAGGGCTACTGGCGCAAGATGCCCAGCGTCAAGCGCGTCGTCTTCAAAATGGTGCCCGAGTCGACGACGCGGGTGGCGATGCTCAAGCGCGGCGAGGTGGATATCGCCTACCTCCTCGAAGCGCCGCAGGCGATCGAGCTCAAACGCGACCCGAATCTGCGTCTGGCGTTCTCGGGCGGCATCGCCGTCTTCTTCCTCGATTTCCTCGACATGTGGGATCCGAAGTCACCGTGGGCGGATCAGCGCGTGCGCCTGGCGGCCAGCCTGGCCCTCGACCGCCGCTCGCTCAGCGAGGCCGAGACACTCGGCGCGTCCAAGCCCGCCGGCAATTTCGTGCCGCGCACGTTCGAGTTCGCGCTGCCGCTCGAGCCGCACCCCTACGATCCCGCGCGGGCCAAGAAGCTTCTCGCGGAGGCGGGCTACCCGAACGGTTTCGATGCGGGCGAGTTCCACCAGTTGCCGCCGTATTTCGGCCTCGGCGAGGCGATCGTCCAGTATCTCCGCGCCGTCGGCATCCGCACGACGATGCGGCCGATGGAGCGCGCCGCATACCTGTCGGCGCTGCAGGCCAAGAAGCTGAAGGGCGTGTGCGTGTGCTCGAGCGCGCTCTACGGCAACGCCGCCTCGCGCATGTCCGAAGTGATCCCGAGCGAGGGGTCGTTCGCCTATGGTGCCTGGCCGGACGTCGACGCGCTGTACAAGCAGCAAGCGCGCGAGATCGACCGGAATAAGCGGGAGGCGCTGCTGCACCAGATCCAGCAGATCGTCTATGACCGCGTGCGCATCGCGCCGATCTTCCAGTACATCTGGCCGAGTGGCATCGGTCCGCGCGTCGAAGAGCCGGCGCTGATGCTGATCGATCCCTATCCGTGGTCGGCGCCGTTGGAAGAGGCGAGGCTGAAAAAGCGCTAGCGGCGGGTGAGGCGCGACGTCCCGAGCACGCTTGCGAGGCACATCTCGTCGGTGGTCTCGAAACCCGACGAGACGACACGCGGTGGCTTGCTCGGATTGCGGAGATTGCCCGCCGAGTTGTCGTAGACGCACTCGGCCTCGACGCGGGTCCCTGCGGGCAGCGGCATCGGCTGCGTGTAGTTGTAGCGGATCTGCCAGTCGAAGTCCCAATCGTCGATCTTCAACATCGGTTTCGTCGTCCCGTCGGGCAGGTGCGCCGTCACGGTCATCGCACGACCGAGCAGGTGCATGTGTGCGTGAACCGAGAGCGCCTCGACGTCGTCCTTCAGCGTCGTCGACGCTTTCACGATCTCGCGCTCGGCGCCGGCGGGAATGCTGAAGTTCCACGCGAAGGCGCGGACCAGCGCCAGACGACGATCAAATGGTCCCGAGGTGAAGTGAATGCCGACGCGCGTGACATCCGTCTCCGGCGTGTCGCCGGGGTTGTGATAGTGGACCTGCATCACCAGCTTCGCGCCCGGCGGAATTCCCCATGCCACCCCCGGCGGGATCTCGATCGGCGCGTATCCCGGCGCCCATCCGCCGAGGCCGCCGAAGCTGTCGAAGCGTGGTCCGCCGAAGCAGGTGTAACCGGGGCCGGGCTCGGCCTGGTCCAGTTCGACTGAGCGGCCGGTCACGTCGAGGTACGTCTGGACGTGGTGCACGACCTTGCGGTTGCCGGGCAGGACCTCGGAGGCACGGATCATCCGCCACTCGCCGGGAATGTTGATGGGCACGACGAAGCAGCGATAGATGTCTTTCGTGCGGGGCGGCACCGTGAACGGCTCTTCCATCGCGAGCACGGCCGACGGCGGGCCGAGCGTCCATCCGCTCGGAAAGCTGCGCGGAGACGGCAGATCGCGCGCCTCGCCCTCGGGCGCGCCGTCGGCGACCCAGCGGGCGATGAGTCGGATGTCGTCGTCCGAGAGGCGACGCACGCCGCTGAACTCGCCGTATCCCGGGACCGCCTTCCACGGCGGCATGTACCGCGACTCGACGGCCTCGATGATGTCGTCGCGCCGCGCGTGCGCATCCTTGTAGTTGGTCAGTGAGAACGGCGCGACTTCGCCCGGGCGGTGACACGTCTGGCAGTTGCGCTGGAAGATCCGGACGACTTGATTGTTGAAGGTCACGGGCTGGTGATCGTCGGTCGCGGCCGGGCCGAGCGCGGACTGCGACCCGGTCTGACAGGCGGAGAGCAGTAGCGCGAGAGTCACGGCGATGCGCTTCATCCCTTCATTCCTCGCCGCAGCAAGCGGCCCGGCAGCGCACCCGTGTGGTCGCCGCCGTCCACGACGACGTCCCCGTTGACGATGACAGTGGAAACGCCGACCGCGTAGCGGTGCGGGTCGTCGTACGTCGCGCGATCCGCGATGCGGTCAGCATCGAACACCGTGAGGTCGGCCCAGCAGCCTTCGCGCACCACGCCGCGGTCGGTCAGCCCGAGTGCTGCGGCGGCGGCGCCAGTGGTCTTGTGAATCGCCGCGGGCAGGCTCAGCAGCCGCAGATCACGGACGAACTGACCGAGCAGCCGGGCGTGCGTGCCGTACGAGCGCGGGTGCGGCTTGCCCTGGCTCGTCACGCCCGCCGTGGCCAGCGCATTGGCGTCCGAGCCGACGGTGACCCATGGCGAGCCGGCGATCGCGTGAACGTCAGCATCGCTCATCGACGTCACGAGAATGCGCGTCTCCCCGCGGTCGGCCACGATGAAGTCGCACACGGCGTCGAACGGATCGATTCCGCGGCGCCGGGCGAGCTCGCCGAAGGTGCGCCCCGCCTCGTCAGGCAGATTCGGCGCGACCGCAACCCGCACGGCGTCCCATGAGGGAATGCGGCCGAAGTTCGTCAGACCATCGCGGGCGATATCCGAGCGCAGACGCGCGCGCACATCGGCGCGGCCGAGTCGCTCGAGCATGGCGGCGATGCCGCCGTCCATGACCCAGCGGGGCAGGAGATTGCGTAGCGGATTACTGGCCGTGTCATACGGGTAGGCGTCGCAGTCGACGGGCACGCCGCGGCGCCGCGCGGCGGCGATCTCGTCGAGGAGCTTGGCGGCGCCACCCCAGTTGTCGACGCCCGAGAGCTTGAGGTGCCCGATCTGTACGTGCACGCCCGTTGTCTCGGCGACGGCGATCGCCTCGCGCACCGCCTCCACCACGCGGTTCGCCTCGTCGCGGATGTGCGACGAATAGGCGGCGCCGTGGCGGCGCAGCACGCGAGCGAGCGCGTGGATCTCTGCCGCATCGGCATAGGCTCCCGGGGCGGTGAAGAGGCCTGACGACAAACCCCACGCCCCCGCGGCGAGCGCCTCCGCGAGCAGACGCTCCATGGTTGCGAGCTCGGCACTCGTGAGGGCGCGGTTGTCCATCCCCGCGGTCATGAGCCGCAGCGTGTTGTGCCCGACCTGGAGAATGACGTTCGCGGCGGTGGGCGGAAACGCCGCGACGTAATCGGCGAAGGTGGTCTCGCGGAACGGCAGCCACGGCGCGCTCGAGGCGAGATATTCACGCAGCAGAGGCGCCCGGCCCGGCAATGCCGGCGCCACCGAAAATCCGCAGTTGCCGACGACCTCGAGCGTGACGCCCTGACGGATCTTCGACTCGGCGCGCGGATTCAGCGGCAGGGTGAAATCGGAATGCGTGTGGATGTCGATGAACCCGGGCGCGACGATGTGACCGCGGGCGTCGATCACCCGGCGCGCCGCACGCGGCGAGCCCGGCTCGATGGCGACGATGCGTTCGCCGCTGACACTGACGTCCGCGTCGCGCTCGGGCGTGCCGGTGCCATCGATCAATCGGCCGCCGCGGATGAGCAGGTCATCCATCAGCGCACCACGAACGGCGGCCGGCGCATCTGCGACACGCACGCGACATCGAGACCGCGCGCCGTACCCGCCGATAGGAAGTCCGCGACCAGCCGCGCGGGGCATTCCTGCCAGTAGGCATGCGCGGCGTTGCGGATGACGATGTGCCGGCTGTTAGGCAGTGACCGCGCGACGGCGGCGGCGAAATGCGGCGGCGTGGCGGCATCCAGCTCGCCGGACAGGATCAGCGCGGGAACGTCGGAGGTCACCGGCGCGTAGTATGCCGCCGGCACCTCGCTTCGCGGCCATTCCTGACACGCCGCCAGGTGGTGCCGCGTCCGATACTCGCCGACGAACGTGTCGCGCGTCTCGCGGACGATGTCGTCTTCCGTGATCCCAGGAACGGTTTCTGAGCAGGTGACCGTCAAATACATGGCCGACACACCCGGCGTGACGCCCGCGGACGTGGTGGTGGCGAACGGGACCCAATCTCCCTGCGCTGCGCGATGGACGAGGAACGGCACGTGGCTGGCGCGATCGAGGTCATAGAGCATCAACCGCAGCCGCTCGACGAAGGCGCCACGTGACATGCTGACCGACTCCTTCACGTGACGGGTGGGATTGGTGACCTCGAACGTCGCCGGGCGCGTGTCGAGCGCCGCGAACACGGCCTGGAACTCGGCCTCGAGATTCGGAAAGTGCTCGCGGCATGCCGCGTCCGCCGCACAATCCTTGAGCAGCGCGTTCATCGCATCGTGCGCGGCGCGGGCGAAGCTCAGCGGCTGCTTGCCCGCCGGCGTGGCCACGCCGCCGAGGACGACGGACCGGACACGGGCCGGATACTGCCGCAGGTACTGCAGCGCGGCTTGTGCCCCATACGACACGCCGTAGAGATTGATCCGGCCATAGCCGAGCCCCCGGCGGATCTCATCCAAATCGTCCATGGCGATCGGCGTCGTGTAGAGCGTCACGTCGCCGAGGGGGCGAAGCCCGTCGCGGCACGCGCGCACGGCCGGGATCGGAAATAGATCGTTGAAGTGCGTCTGCATGACGGCAGTGTCGCCGAAGGGGCACGGCAGCCGGTGCGAGCCGCCCGTCCCGCGCTGATCGACGAACACGATATCCCGCTCGCGCCGGAATCTATCGGTGAACCATTCGCTCTCACCGTTTACCGTGCTGGCGGCGCCGAAACCCGGGCCACCGACGAGCACGAACACCGGATCGCTCGCCGGGCTCGGGCCCCGCGCCGGCAGGACGACGATATTCAGCCCGATGCGCCGCCCCGTCTGCGTCGCTCGATTTTCGAAGACGCTATGCTTGCCGCAGAGAACCGCCTCGGACGACTTCGGCACCCGGCACTCGGCGAGCGCAATCGTGCGCGGCGGCCGCGCCTCCGGCGTCGCCGGTGCTAGCGCCGGCGTGGCGCAGGCGACGCCGGCCATGCCGACCACAGCGCACAGCAGAGCGCGGGAGATCAGTAGACCACCACGCTGCGTTTGACCTCGCCCTTGAGCAGCGCGTCGTAGGCGAGATTCACGTCGGTCAGGGGTACGCGCCGCGAGATCAGCTCGTTGAGCTTGTATTTGCCGCTCATGAACATGTCGATGAGCATCGGCACGTCGGTGCGCTGGTGGCCGCCGCCGAAGGACGTGCCCGTGAGCACGCGCTGCTGCAGGAACAGCGCGGGATCGAGCGAGATCTTCGTGCCGGCCGGGCAGACGCCGACGACGACCGCCGTGCCGCCGCGGTGCGTAGCGAGCACCGCCTGCTCGATCGTGGCCTGCGTGCCGACGAGCTCGAAGGCGAAGTCGACGCCGCCGCTCCCGCTGATCGCCTGCACGCGTGCCACCGGGTCTTCCGTCGCGGCGTTGACGACGTGTGTGGCGCCGAACTCTTCGGCCCACGCGAGCTTTTGCGGCATCACGTCGACGGCGATGATCTTCCCCGCGCCGACCAGACGCGCGGCCTGAATCGTGTTGAGCCCCACGCCGCCACAGCCCCACACCGCGACGCTCGCGCCCGGCGGCACCTTGGCGCGATTGAACACGGGCCCGGCGCCGGCGAGCACGCCGCACGAGACGAGGCACACCACGTCGAGCGGCGCGTCCTTGCGGATGGGAATGACGCTCTCCTCCATCAGCACGGAATGCGTCGCATAGCCCGCCACCTGGAGATAGTGGTTGATGCTTACGCCGCCCTTTCGAAACCGCGTCGTGCCGTCGAGCATCAGCCAGCGGGGCTTGTCGCGCAGCGCGCACATCGTCGGCTGACCAGAGATGCAGTAGCCGCACTTGCCGCACGACGGGATGTACGACGAGCACACGTGATCGCCGACCTTGACGCTCTCGACGCCGGGGCCGACGCGCTCGACCACCCCAGCCGCCTCGTGGCCGAGCACGACGGGCAACGGGTGAGGCACGTCGCCGCTCATGAGGTGGTAGTCGCTGTGGCAGACGCCGTTGGCGGCCCAGCGCACCTGGACCTCGTGCGGGCCCGGATCCAGCAGCTCGACCTCCTCGATTACCAGGGGCTTCTTGGGCTCATAGAGGATGGCGGCGGTCGCTTTCATACGTGTCTCCTTGTGCCCGACGCGCTGGCGAAAATGATGGCAGAGGATATCAGAAAAACCGGGATTACTCCGTGGCCACGAGCCGGTGATGGCGGTGATTCAGCGAGCCGCGGCGAGCACAGCACGATCCAGTTGAGAAAAATGCGTGTTAAGAAGTACCGTCACTTTGCCGAAGCGCGTCGAGCGGTAAGCCGCCCTGGTCCCCTCCATTCCCACGACCAGCGGTCTGCCTGATCGGCGTGCGGCACACGCAAGAGATCGCGATACTTGGCACGCGCCGATGCCGGCTCCGACTTACCGACTTCCTCGCGGCGCAGGACCAGGCGACGTCCCTTCCGCTCGACGACGATGACTTCGCCCCGAGCCGCTTCATCGAGCAGCCGAAACCATTGGCGTCGCGCTTCCGAGGCGGTGACCTTCTTCATGTGTGCAACGTACAAGCGGCGCGCATCGGAGGTCAACGTGGCAACAATTCTTACATGTTCGACGATTCAATAGAGGTGACAGGCCACCAGCCGGCCGCTCTCCGGTCGCAGCGCGGGCTCCTCGGTCGCACAGTGCGGCATCGCGAATGGGCACCGCGGATGGAACCGACA
>Ga0075423_10001723_pt1 | contig 19460 bp, 23 predicted proteins | sample SoiMethybrSBSTD2_FD_80114 | JGI IMG/M metagenome (GOLD analysis project Ga0075423, IMG submission 80114) | Bulk soil microbial communities from a Populus tree surrounding site in Tennessee, USA - Soil MetaG P. TD hybrid SBSTD2 | ecosystem: Environmental > Terrestrial > Soil > Tree plantation...
GCGATGCGCCGCGCGATGGCCGACGCTGAGGTCGGCGACGACCAGTACGGCGAGGACCCGACGGTGAACCGACTCGAGCGCCGCTCCGCGGAGATCGTCGGGAAAGAGGCGGCTGTGTACGTCGCGAGCGGCATGCTGGGCAATCTGTGCGGCGTCCTCTCGCAGACCGAGCGCGGCGACGAGGTGATCCTTGGAGACCTCGCGCACATCTACCAGAACGAGATGGGTGCCGCGTTCGTCCTCGGCTCGATCCAGCCTCGCCTCGTCCCCAATCGCACTGGCCTGCCCGCACTCGAGGACATCGAGGGCGCGATCCGTCCGGCGGGGATGTATCCACACACGTCGCTCCTCTCTCTCGAGAACTCGCACAACAACTGCGGCGGCTCGGTCATCACCGCCGAACAGACAAGGACGGCCGCGGACCTTGCCCACCGTCGGGGTCTGCGCGTACATCTCGACGGCGCGCGGATCTTCAACGCCGCGGTCGCGCTTGGCGTCGACGCGCGCGAGCTCTGCGCCCCCGTCGACACGGTGCAGTTCTGCTTCTCGAAAGGGCTCGCAGCGCCTGTCGGCTCGATCCTCTGCGGCAGCGCGGAGACCGTCGCGAAGGCGCGACGCGTTCGAAAGCTCCTCGGCGGTGCGATGCGACAGGCCGGGGTGATCGCAGCCGCGGCGCTCGTCGGACTCGAGGAGATGCGCGACCGCCTGGTGGACGATCACCGCAATGCCAAAGCGTTCGCGAAGGGTCTCGCCGAGATCCGCGGGATCCGCATCGATGCGGACAGCGTCGTTACGAACATCGTCTCGTTCGAGGTGGATCCCGCGTGGATGGAGGCTGGCGCTTTCGTGAAGACGTGCGCCGAAAATGGGCTTCGCATCTCGCGATATCTCGGGAATTCACCAAGGCTCCGAGCGGTAACGCATCACGGTATTGAGACAAAGGACATCGACGACGCCCTAACAGTCGTCGCATTGGTTATGTCGCAGGCGCGTGCACCCGTCGCTGCCGCTGACTAGATAGTCAATACGGCGGAGTACGCGTGCTGCCCCCGAACTGGTACTAACGGGGGAGCGCATAAGGGTTGGCAGGGCCTGCTCGTTACCTAGACTGACGACCAGTGGGCAGCATATTTGGGCGCTTCCACACAGCGATACGCGATGAGATCGGCCAGTCGATGGTCGAGCTCGCGTTGCTCCTGCCGATCCTCGTTTTCGGCCTGATCGGCGCAGCTGACCTCGCCCGGGCCTTTGCTCTTCAACTCGCCATCCAGAACGGGGCGCGAGCCGGCGCCGAGGCGTACGCGATCAACTTCACGCCGAGCCGTGCGCTCGCGATCCAGACAGCCAAGAACGAAATGGCGCGGACCCCGGGCATGGACCTCAGCAACCCGAGCCTCAACGTCGACGCCTGGGCCCTCCAGGCCGATGGCCAGACGGCGTGCCTCCAGCCGCCGACGGTCGCGACGCCGTGCTTCGTGACGGTCTCCATCCAGTACACGTTCCACACCCTCGTCCCCTGGCCGCTCATCCCCAACACGGCCAACTTCGACCGCAGCACCACGATGAGGACCTTCTATTGAGCAATCTCCGGCGTTTCTTCCAGGACCAGAAGAGCGATGGACAGCATGGGCAGTCCCTCGTCGAGTTCGCCCTGCTCCTGCCGATCATGTTGCTCATCATCACCGGCCTCTTCGACGTCGCCCGCGCTGTCTGGGAAGAGAACACGCTCGCGTACTCCGCACGCGAAGGGACCCGCTTCGCGATCGTCCACGGATCGGCGGGCCAAGGTCCGCTCCCCGACGGATGGCCCGTGGGCGCGGCGGACCCGACCGACGTCAACGACCATGTCATCGGCTACGTCAAGACGGTCGTCCAGCAGGCCGCGATCGGCGTGCCAAACGTGACCGTCACCGTCGACTACCCCGACACGTACTCCGGGACCGGACCCCCGCCGGTGAAGTGCGCGGACCGTAACTGCCGCGTCACCGTGGACGCATCCGCACCGTTCGTTCCGCTCCCGTCGCAATACCTATTGGGTGGGGCATTTCAAATAACCCTGAGAGGGGGATCGCAGCTGGTGATTCAAAGATGAACGCACTCAATCGATTCTTCGGACGTGACGACGGCGAGGAAGGTCAGGCCGTGGTCCTCTTCGCGATCATGATGCTGGCCCTGCTCTTCGCAGTCGGCCTCGCCATCGACGCCGGCCAGCTCTACTCGGCCAAGCGCACCGAGCAGGAAGCCGCGGATGCGGCGGCATTCGCGGGCGCGGTCGTCCTCTATCAACAGGGAACGGGCGCTCAGGCGATCAGCGCGGCGCGCACCGACGCCACCACGAACGGATACGTGAGCGGCGGCGGGTGCCTGCCCTCGACACCGGGCGTGTGCTACGACGCGGCGACACAGACAACGGTCGCGGTGTACTGGCCGCCAATTTCGGGCGCCTACATCGGCAACATCAAACACGTCGAGGTCAGCATCACCCGTCAGGTGAAGACCTCTCTCGTTCCGGCGGAAGCCGCATTCAACCCGGTGCGCGCACGCGGAGTCGCAGGGTCCGAGCCGCTCAACAACGGCTACGCGATCATGGCCCTCGACCGCGGTAACACGTGCGATGCCTTCAACACCCAATCGAACGGAAGCGTTCAGCTCTACGGTGGCGGGATTCTCGTGAACTCGACATGCGCTTCCTTTGCGGCGCTGAACGACCAGGGCACCCCAGGCCCGTGCGCAGGCAACTGCTTCTACGTCCAGCCGCCCTACCCGCTCGACGTGAACGGCAATGCAACGGGCCACTGGAGCGACCTCGGAATAACGGTCAACGCGGGCCACAACCAGATCCCGGACCCGTTCGCCGGCTTCCCAAAGCCGTCCGTCACCGGCCTGCCGATCTGCAACTCGCTCGCGGCATGCCAGGACGGCTCGGGCAATCAGACCCCGGGCGTCTACACGGTGAACCTCGGTGGAAGCGGCAACACCAACATGACCCTGAACCCCGGCGTGTACATCCTGAAGGCCGGCATGAACACGGCCGGCAACAACGATGTCACGGGCAACAACGTCTTCCTCTACAACACGTACTCAACGTACCCCGCCGCACCGGGCCTGACTCCGAGCTGCCAGCAGATCAACCTGCAGGGCAACGCGGTCAGCACGCTAACCGCCGAGACGACCGGCACGTGGGCAAACCTGCTCGTCTACCAGGACCCCGCCTGCAGCGTCTCGATGGAGATCGGCGGGAACGGCACCTTCCTCGGCACCGGCTCGATCTACGTCCCGAGCGCACAGTTTGTCTTCGACGGCAACCCTTCCACGCTTACGGGTAGCCAGCTCATCGCGCGGACCGTGAACATCCAGAACGGAAACATCACGATCAACTACAACCCGAACACGACCGCGCAGCCGATCCTCCCGCGTCTCGCCGAGTAGGACCGAAGTCGTCTTGTAGGAAGGCCCGCCGAGAGGCGGGCCTTCTCTTTTTTTCTGCGATGCTTGGGTCCTGAGCGCTGACTCGCGACCGGAGCTCTCGCTCCGCCAGATCGCTGGATACTTTGCCCGTCTCGGAACAATCGGATTCGGCGGGCCGATCGCGCTCGCCGGATACATGCAACGGGATCTCGTCGAGCGTCGCCACTGGTTCACGCAAGAGGAATACCTGCAAGGCCTTGCGGTTTCGCAGACCCTGCCAGGGCCGCTCGCCGCGCAGCTTGCGATGTGGCTCGGTTATGTCCGCCGCGGTTTCTGGGGCGCGAGCGCCGCGGCGGTCCCCTTCATCCTCCCGCCGTTCGTCATCGTCACCGTCGTTGCCGCTCTCTATGTCGAGTTCCGCGGGACGACTTTCATCCAGGCGCTCTTCTATGGCATCGGCCCCGCGGTGATCGCGTTGATCCTTCGCGGCGCATGGAAGATCGTCGGCGTGACGGTGAGAACCGATCGGCGGCTATGGGCGATCTTCGCCGCGGTCGGGATCGCCACGTTCGTCGCGCGAAGCGAGGTCGCGGTGCTCTTCGTCGTGGCCGGGCTCCTGGGCGTCGCTCTCTATTCGCCACCAGGTTGGCTCCGCCGCGCGCAAGCTGCGCCCGTTGTCGTGCCCGGCGGGTTGGCGAACCTGGCGGCCGCCGCGCAGAGCACCGACCCCAACCTGCTCGTGCAGCTCGGGGTGTTCTTCTTCAAGGCCGGTGCTTTCACATTCGGCTCCGGCCTCGCGATCGTGCCCTTCCTCCAGCAGGGCGTCGTCCACGATTTCGGCTGGCTGAGCGAGCGTGAGTTCCTCGACGCGGTCGCGATGGGGATGATCACGCCGGGGCCGGTAGTGATCACGGCCGTTTTCGTCGGGTACCTCGTAGCGGGCCTACCCGGGGCGAGTGTCGCGGGCATCGGGGTATTTCTCCCGCCGTTTCTCATGGTTGTGCTCTTCGCGCCGTGGATCATCCGATACCGAAAGCACCCCATCGTCGTCGGTTTCACCAAGGGGGCGACCGCCGCGGCCGCCGGCGCGATCGTCGGTGCGGGAGCGGTCATCGGAACGCAAGTCATCGTCGACATCGCGACCGCCCTGATCTTCATTGCCGCGTTCCTGCTCCTCTGGCGGACGACAGTGAGCGAACCTCTTCTCGTCGGCGGATCCGCGATCATCGGCCTCGTCGCGTCGACGCTACGGTGACTCGGACGATCCTGTTCGTATGCGAGCACGGCGCGTTTCGCAGCCGCATCGCGGCCGCGTACTTCAACGCCGCTCGTCCGCTCGGCTGGCGAGCGCTGTCAGCGGGTCGCGACCCACAGATCAACGTGAGCGCCCGGCTCGGACCGCTCCTCGCCGGCACGTCCGCGGCGGAGTATCTCGAGACCGAGGCGCCGCGGCGCGCGGAGGACGTCACCGCCGACCGAGTCATCGCAGTCGATTGCACGCATATCGGCGCGGAGCAGTGGACGACGAGTGCCGGCTCGGATGGGGCGCTGCGCGACGAGCTCGCCGCGCGGGTCAAGGTTCTGGCCAGGGAGCTCGAATGAAAATCAACGGGCTCTTGGGGTTCTAGAGTCCGAGCTCTTGTCCCAGCAAGCGCGGGGGGAGCGATCCCGCGCCCAGCACCCGATCGTGAAAGAGCCGCATCCCCCACCCCGCCGCGCGCGCCTTGTCGCGTAACGCGAGGATCGCGGCGCGGCCCAGTGCGTAGCTCGACGGCTGCAGCGGCGTGAGCGTGTAGCGGCGCACCTCGGCGACCGCGTTCGGCTGTTCGAGACGGGGCCGCTCGACCATGAAGCGCACCGCGTCGTTGAAGCTCATCTCGCCGGTGGCCAGGCCGACATCCACCGTCACGCGCGCGGCGCGCCACAGCAAGTCTTTCAGCCGAAGTAGCCGCGTCTGCGGCGAGTCGAGGTAGCCGAGCTCGGTCATGAGCTCCTCCACGTACAGACCCCAGCCCTCGACCATCAGGTTCGAGCGGATCGCCTTGCGCGCGAGCGACGGCTGATCCGCCGCGACGGTGAGCTGCAGGTGATGGCCGGGGTAGCCCTCGTGGCACGCGATCACGGCGATTCCCGCACGCGGGTGACCCTCGAGCCGCTCGCGACGGGTCTTCTCATCATCGCCCGCGTCGGGAAGCGTCACCCAGAACCGCCCCCGGCGCGACGACTCGAACGGCCCGGCACCGACGTACGCGGCGTACGGATACGTCGGGCGCTGGAACTCGGGCATCGCCTCGACGACGAGATCCTCGCCGTACGGGACCGTGGCGAGCGCCGCGGTCGCGACCGCGAGACGGGAGCGCTCCATTTCATTGCGATACGTCTCGACGAGCGTCCCTTCCGACGGATGGTCCTCGCGCAGCGCTTCGACCGCGGTCCGCCAATCCTGATGGCCAAGCTCCATCGCGGCGCCATTGAGCGCGGCCTCGGTCTCGCCGTAGAGCTCCTCGCCCCACGCCCGAAGCGACGACGTGTCGTGATCGAGCAGCTCTTTTTCTTTGAGCCACGCGTCGACCGCGTCGCGTCCGATCGCGAACGTTCCGCGGGCCTTCGGGCGGAGGCTCTTCTCGAGCCATACCGCGTATTCATCGAGCGCGTCGGCGGCCGCTTCGGCGGCGGGACGAAAAGCGCGCTCCGCGGCGCGATCGAGTGCGCTCGCTCTGGGCAGCATCGCAGGCGCACCCACGCGCAGGAAGGCGGCGCCCGCGGGCACGGTGCGAAGCGCGATCTCGATCCACTCCAGCGGCACGAGCGCGGGATCAAGATTCGCCTTCGCGCATTCGAGTGCGGCCGGTGCTTCGGCGAGCCGCTCCGCGAGGGTCGCGACGCGTTCGGCGAGCGGCGCGTGTTCGCGAAGGAACGCGTAATACGCGCCGCGCGTTATCGGGTCGGAGTAGAGCGTGGGCTGGCGGCGCCACCTGGCGAAAGGACGGACCGCGCGCTCGCCGCGCAGGTCCGCGACGATCAACGCGCGGTCGACACGCTCCGCGGGAAAGAGCTCGTTTTCGGTGAGCGCCTCGAAGCGCGGGAGCCAGTCGTCATTGAAATGGTCGCGCGCCGCGAATCCCTCGGCGGTGAAATCACCGAGACGATGGTCGTGAGCGTGGATGCCGGCGATCGACGCCGTGACGGGATCGAGCGCGTAGCGCCCGTGGACGAAGTCGTAGGCGTCCTGGCCGAAGCCCGTGAGCTAGAGCGCTTGCCCGCAGTTCGTGCAGAACTTGGAGTCGCTCGCGTTCGGCCGACCGCAGTTGCGGCAGTAGATCGTCGTGCCGGGTGTGGCAGTCGCGGCTGACGTCGTCGAGCCGGCGGCGACAGATGCGGCCTTGTCGTTCGTTGACTCGTCGCGGAAGGTCCGCACGCCCTTGCCGAGCTGGCCGAGAACGTCAGGCAGCTTTCCCGCCCCGAAAACGATCAGCACGACCGCGAGGATGAGGAGAAGCTCGGGACCACCAATACTCGGCATCGTTCACTCCCTCGCGAGGCACGCTCGCTCCGCCTCGATCTTCCCAGTGTACGCATGTCGCTAGACGAAGAGACCGTCCAGGAGGCCAAGGAAGAGAGGGATCACGACGAGCAGCATCAGCGCGGGGAGATAGCAGAGGACGAGAACGAGCATCAGCCGTCCTTCGACGCGCCCGGCCGCGTCGAGGCTCTTGGCGCGCTCCGATCCGCGTAGGCGGTCGCGGTGCTCGCGGAGCACTACGAGCGCGCCGCGACCGAGGTCGCGGGCTCGTTCGAGGTCGCTCGCAACGCCAGCAAGAGCCGGCAGACCGACCGACCCCGCCTCACGGGCGAGAGCCGGAAAGAGCGGCGCCCCCAACGCGTACGACCGGGCCGCGGCCGCGACAGCGTCGTCGACCAGCCGGCCGCCGACGCCTCGCTCCGCGATCGCGACGAACGCACCTTCGACCGGGCGCCCGCTCGCAACGAGGGCTTCGGCCCACTCGACCAGCGTGACGAGGGCGCGTTCCGCTTCGGACCGTCGCTCTGCCGCGGCACGGTCGACACGAACCGTTGGCAGGATGAAGCCGCCATACGCCGCGGCAACCACGACGAGAGGACCGACCGGAGCGACGAGGCTCACCGCCGCGGCAAACGTCGCGCCGGCGAGCGCCGTCACGACCTTCGCGCGCACGAGGTCGCTCTCGCTCCAGCCAAGACCGCTCTGGGCGAGGTCTCCAGTTACGAGTAGAGATCGGGCGAACTTCGGCGGATGGGCGCCGGGAGCGAGCCGGGCGAGCCGCATTCCAACCGCCGACTGCGGACGACTCGCCAGTACCGCGGCGCACAGAGCCGTCGCCGCGAGAACGGCTCCGAGGACGATCAGTGATGCGCTCGTTCGATCGCGCGACGGCTCGCGATCAGACCGATCACCTCGAGGGCGAGCGCCGCGGGAATGAGAACGAACCGTCCGATCGGTTGTTCGAGTGTCGCCGCGAGGGACGGAACCGTGAGCGCGAGATATGTCGCGATCGCGGGCACGACCAGAGCGAGGAGGACAACCTGCGAACGCAGTCCCGCGGTGCGCGCGCGGATCTCCTCGTCGAGACGCTCCTCGAACGCGAGACGATCAGCGACGGCGGCGACCAGGATCCCGGCGCGGTCATATGGCAGCCGCGAGGCGATCCCCATCGCTAGGGTTTCGAGCGCCATCCGCGATCGCGGGTCGGCAGCCCCTTCCGCGGCCTTTCGGAGTGCCTGATCGAGTGGAGCGCCGAGGTCGAATGCGCGAAGCGCATCGACGAATGGACGTCGCGCCAGGCGATCTCCGCTCGCCGCGCCGCAGGCACGGCGAAGCGACTCCGGGAGCGACGTACCCGATCGCAGCCCCGCCTCCGTCGCCCGCAACAAATGCGTCGTCGCAAGCCCGGCTCGCCATCGACTGGCACCGGCCCGCGAGCGGACCACGACCGACGGAGCAAGCGCGGCCACCGCCACGAGCAGAGCGAGCGGCAGTGGCGTGGCGAAGGAGATCGCCGCGCCCGCGGCGATCCAGCCGGCGCGCATCGACTCCCACTGCCAGAGCGGCAGGCGCCAGTTTGCGTCGTCGAGCGCTCGGCGATCGGGATGGCCCATGCGCATCGTGGACGGCGCGCGATGAGGGGCAAACGCTGCGAAGGCGGCGCAGGACGCGGCGAGCGCGGCCGCGAAGGCTCCAGCCACCGCGACGCTCATCCGAGTCGTTTCCGCAGGCGAACGGGCATACGCACGGCCTCGTCGCCGACGCGCCAGAGGGCCACGACTCCGCTGTCCTCGACCGCCGCAATCTCCCGTACGGACCGGCTGCCGCCGTGGTCACGGACGACGTGCACCAGAACGTCGATTCCCTGTGCGACGTGGCGCGCGATCGCGGTGGCCCCGAGCTCGCCCGCGCGCGCGAGCAGCAACTCCAGACGGTCGATAGCGCCGGCCGCCGAACCCGCGTGAATGGTCGTGAGCGATCCTTCGTGCCCAGTGCTGAGTGCCTCCAGGAGCGCCGACGCCTCGCGTGGTGTGCGGACCTCACCAACAAGGATCCGGTCCGGTCGCATGCGAAGTGCGTTCGCGACGAGATCGGCGATCCCGATTCCCGATCCGTCACGCGCCGGCACGCACTCGAGATGCACGACATGGGAGTGCGGGAGGACGAGCTCGTTGGTGTCTTCGATCACCACAAGTCGTTCGTCGTCCGGGATCGCGGCGGCGAGCGAACGGAGCAGTGTGCTCTTTCCTGATCCGGTGGCCCCACTCACGAGGATGCTCGCGCGCCCGCGAACGCACTCTTCCAGAAGGGCCGCCGCGTCATCGTGGAGGCCGCTCGCGACCCACGAGGGCGCCGGTCCACGTAGCGGGATGGATAGCCTATTGAACTTCCTGATCGAAAGACTCGGGCCACCGATCGGCGCGATGACCGCGTTCGCCCTGCTCCCATCGCGCATCCGAGCGTCGACGAATGGCCGTTCAAGCGTGAGCTCGCGGCCGACGCTCCCGGCGATGCGATGTGCGAGCTCGGAAACGTCGTCGCTGCCGCGAAACTCGACGTCGACGCGCTCGAGGCGGCCGGACCGCTCGCAGAAGATGTCGCGCGGACCATTGACCAGGACGTCGGTGACTTCCGGATCGTCGAGCAGCGGCTGTAGCGGCCCGAAGCCAAACAGGTCGGCGCACATCGCGTCGAGCTCGGACTCGGGTAGCGGCACGCGCGCCGCACCTCGGACTCGCTCGCGAAGGAGAACGCGTCGCGCGGGCTCGGCATAGGCAGCAAGGAGTCCCGCGGGGTCGATGCCTGCCGCGACCTCGGCTCGCACGCGGGCGAGGAGTGCCGTATCGGTCATGCGAGCGCGCGAAGCAGCGCGTCGATCGCCCGAAGCGTGGGAGCGCGCGCTGCGAACGCATCGTCCGCCAGGTAGCTGTCGTGCGGAATGGCCGCAAGCAGCGGAAAACCCACGCGCTCAGCGACTCGGGCGGCGTCGTCATCGGCGGCGCCTACGACGACGAGACCGACCGAGCACGGCGCCCGCCCGAGGAGTGGCGCGGCACAGAACGCGGCTTGCAGCTGGGCGGACCGCGTACCGGCGACGAGACAGAGCCGATCGAGGGACGAGAGTAGTGCCGCGTCGAGCGAATCGGCACCGCAACCGAGATCCAGCACGGCTGCGCGGCCCGCAGCGCACGAGTTGACCAGACCCACGAGCCGCTCACCGTCGAACGTCGCGTGCAACGAGGGCGCGCCAGGTAGGAACGGGATGGCGGCCCACCGCGAGACAAGATCGCCTTCGCGTCCCGGCTGCAGCAGGGCGTCCGCGACATTTGCCGCGGTCAGGCCAGCCCGGAGCGCGAGCGAGGGCACCCACCGGTCGAGATCGACGAGAAGCGGCGGCTCGCCGCCGGCCGCGGAACGATGGGCGAGCAGCGCGGCGACCGTGCTCGAACCCGCACCGGCCGCGAGCGCCCAAAAACCGATCCGCCGCCCTTTGCGTAACGCGGCCGGACGCGTGGGGGCGATCGCGGCGAGGGGCTCAGTCCGACCCGTCGCCTCACGCATCAGGGCGAGCGCGATCTGAGAGACCGGCGATGCATCGAGGAACGCCCGAAGACGGCTCATGCGAAAAGCCAACGGGCGATGGCCCCTTCGTGCGCGAGCGCGCGCCGCTCCGGTGGAGCGCCGATGGCGGCGATATCGAACACCACGGGGCGAAGGACTCGGCGGACCTCCCTTGCCCGCAGTACCTCGCGCGTCGTCCACGCCCGCCGTCGCCATCCGACCGTAGCGTCCACGCCGGACAAAAGATCGCGCACGAGCGCTCGACGGGCCGCGTTCGGCCGCTGCAACGGTCCGGCGCGCAACAAGCGAGCGGTCTCCGGCCCGAGAGGCAGGGACCGCACATGGACGAGGTCGAGAGCCAGAGATGGAAGGGGCAGCGGCGTCAGGTCACGTCCGATGGCGGCTCGGGTTCCCGGACGGGGCGCAAGGGTCTCCAGTGATACGCCCGCGCGAACGCCAGCGAAGGCAAGGACGCGGAGAGCGCGGTCGACGAGGTTGTCGTCAACCTCGACAAATGCTCCGACGGGCGTCCGCGCGAGAGTGACGGCGCCGAGCGACACGATCGCCGCGTCGACATCGCCGCTCGCAAGACGCTCGCATCGAAGCACCGTCACTCAACGCGCACCGGCGAGCGTGAGGACGAACATGCTCGTCGCAATCCGATCGGCGAACCGCACCTCGTCGAGCGGGTCGATAGCGACGACGACACTACCGATCCGCTCGTTCAAGCTCGACGCGACGGTCTTTGAGATGACCGCGGTCCCGTACGGCGATCCCGCCTCCGATCGAACATCGAGCACCATCGCACCCTGCAACAGGAGCTCTGTGGTTCGGCCGGCCGGAGCGCGTCCCGCGACCGGCACGGCGATGACGTCCACGCGCGCGCCCGGGACGATCGAGCCTCCTACCGCTTGCGCCGCGCTCGATACGGGCAACGCGACGGCGCGCAATCCCACTGGCAACGTCAGTCCGGTGTGGAACGACGCGGCGTTGTCGGAGAGCGCCGGATCGAGAACCACCTGGCCGCGCCAGAGCGGGGCTCTGGGCAGCTTTCCCAGGGCGGCCCTCGTATCGACGAGCGCGCCGGCAGGGACGGCGTCCGCGGGTATCGACACGATCGTGAGATCGTCGGCGACGAGAGGATGAGTCGCGTCGACGTCCCGTGCGGCGACGACGATCGGACTGCGCTGAGCGCCAACGTAATAGAGGAGCCCTGCGAGCGCGCCTGCGACGAGCGCGAGCGCGACGAGCGCCCGCTGGCCCATCAACGCTCGAGCGCGGGCGACCGAACGACCACCCCGATCGCCGCGTCGGTCGTTCGATGGCCGGTCTCTGGGGTGTCGACTTCGATCCTGAACATCACTTCAAACGCGGCGCCGGGCGGCGCGAGGTGACGCCATGAGGTCCGGAATGGGACCGGGCCCGAACCGGCGGTGACGAGCGCCTCGCCCGCGTCGCCGGCGACCACGGTCCATGAGCGCACCGGAACCTCGCGATCGCCGACGAAGGCGCGCGGGTACAAGGAGACGGCGCGCCCACGAAGGACTTCGAGCGTCGCCAGGGGCGCACCGAGAGGAACGAGGGATAGTCGTGACTGGATCGGCGCGAGCGTCGGCGACGCGATCGTCGCAACCGGTCGTTCGGTCGCGCAGCATGCGCGCGCGGTGGGTCGCGGGGTCGCGGACGCCGTCGCCGGAGTCGATGGAGCGGGAGTGGTGACGCCGGGGATCGGCGTGGCTCTGAGAAGACGAGCCAGCTCGGCGTCGTCCTGGAAGAACACGATGCTGACCGGGACGAACCCGCCAGCGCCGGGGACGTAGTTCTGGTAGTACGTGCCCGCCACGGAGCGGCCGTCGCCGAGCGTCCGCCGACCGTTGAAAGCGCTTCCGTCGAACGCGCTGGATGCTCCCGTGCCGACGGTGTCGAGCACGCGCGCATAGCTGCCAGTCGATTCGTGGACGGTCGTGGTGGAGTACGTGGTGAGTGCCCCCGTCGAGGTCACGACGTCCGCTACGTACGTGTCGGTCACGTAGTAAATGCCGGGCGGAGGCGCAATGAATGGCGCGGGATCGGGTTCGCGCTCGCCCGGCGGCGATGTGGTATCGCCGTCCTCCCGGAATGGATCCCATGCGACAGCGGGCGAGGACCAAAGGAGCAGGACCGCGAACACTGAGGCGATGGTGCGGCGTTTCATCGGGGCGAGCTGACCGACAGCACGTCGATGGTCGTGACCGGACGGAATGCGAGGGCCCCGAAGACCGGTGTCTTCACTGGCACACGCGCCGCGATGCGCACGGTCGGACGGTCGTAGCGCGCGCCGGTCCGTGCGTCGTGGGCCGGCGCCGCGGAATATGCCGCGATGTCGGCGGCCGCGGCGATCTCGTCGGCCGCGCTGCCCAGGAGTATTGAGGACAAGCTGAGCTCACGGGCGAAGTACTCGCGCGCCACGTCGACCGCATCAGCCGACAGTCGCAGTGTCCCGGAGCTCGCGAGCTCGACATCGTCCTGGTCATTGACGGCGACGAGCGCGGCCAGATCGGCCGCCGCGCGAACGCGCGCGGCCGCGACGCGCAACGCTCCCAGCTGGAGCACGCCGGCGAGCGTTATGAGAAGGAGCGGCGCGAGCACGAGTGTGAGCACCAGGGCGCTTCCTCGATCGGCTTTGAGCCAGCTCATCGATTCACTTCGCCACGCGAGATGGCGCTCGAACGAAGCGGAACCGCGGTCGAGAAAAGAAATGGAATACTCAACGGGTAGGCTGACGAGAGCGACACGCGGACCGGCTCGCGCCAGCCCACGCGTGACGGAACGACATCGATGATCACGCGACTTGGATCGATCCCCGCGGCGCGAAGCTCGTCATCGAGAAAGCGCCGCAGCTCCGGCGCGTCCCCACCCAGCTCCCCTGCGTAGCGGGCGGCCTGGACGGTCGCGGCGTCCTGGGCGAGCCAACGCTCAAGCGCAGAACCGAACTCGAGGATCGAGAAGAGAAGAGGCACCAGGATCGTGATAGCGAACGTCGTCTCGAGGGTGGCGAGGCCACGTTCGTCGCGCCGAGCGCTCGTCACCGCACCGCCTGCATCTGACTGACGAGGGCGCCCAGACGCGCGACCAGACCGTTGTTCCACGCGGTCACACCGATCACAAGTGTCCCGAGCACGACCGCGGCTCCGATGATGTACTCGATCGTGGCAAGTCCTTCGCTCGCGGACCAAAAACGACGAAGCACCGATACCGAACCTCCCTGGGAATGCGGGGAGGCTCGCTTCGGTGCCTCGTCCTAGCGATGGTCCGATTGGCCGGTACCGAAGTACCGGCCGTGAAAAATCAGCGGCGGCCGAGTGCCTTGTTCGCCGCCCGCGCGTCCTTCACGCCGAGGCCCAGCGTCGTGCTCTTCTTCGTTGCACCGAGCATGTACGCCGACTCGATGTTGACCTTGTTCTTGCCGAGACGTTTCGCCGCTCTCGCGAGGGTTCCCGGCTTGTTTGCGAGACGGACCTCGACCATCTTGCGGTCGCCCGAGATGCGGTATTTCTCCGCCTTGATCGCGCGGCGCGCCTTCGCCGCGTCCTTGTCGTCGACGACGATGTGGACGATCCCCACCCCGCCGCCGGTGGTCGCCGCGATGCTCCGCATGCTGATCCCGGCGTCACCGAGCGCGCCTGTGAGCGCTCCGAGCTGACCCGCGCGGTTGGGCAGCTTGACCGTGAGTTCTACCGCCATGTCGTTCCCTCCCCGATGTTTTCGGCGAGGCGATTCTAGGTGTGGTGGCTCAGAGCGCGATGTTGCCGCGGCGAGCGGGGATGCGGCGGCCCTCGACACGCTCGGCCCAGTGCTGCGAGCCGAAGACGGTGAGGAAGTAGCGCATCCGGCTGCTGCGCCGGCGTTGCGCCTCAGCGTCGCCCTGGGCGCCCTTGGCGCGCGGGCTGAAGAGCTGACGAAGACGATCCATGTGCGTGTCCTCCTCCCATGTCATAGGCGGAGACTGCGCCCGCGGCGCGGCGCAAACGATCACGTATGACATGAACGGTCTGTGCCGCTGAAGACACTCAGCGCGACTTGCGGATGCCGTTCCTGATCTGCGTCTCGGTGACCGCGCTGAGCTCGAGATGGCGGATGACACCGTCTTTGTCGACGAAGAAGGTGCTCGGGAGGCTGAGCACCCCGAAGCGGCGTGTGGTCGCGCCGTCGCTGTCGAGGACAGGCTGCAGGCGATCGAGCCCGAGCGAGTCGAGAAAAGAGCGCGCCTTGTCGCCAGGCTCCATGAGATCGACCTCTAGGACGACGACGTCGGGCTCGCTCGCGGCGACACGCTGCAGCGCCGGCAGCTCCTCACGGCACGGCGGGCACCATGTGGCCCAGAAGTTCACGACGACGACCTTTCCCCGGTACGACGAGAGCCGAAGGGTCTGACCGCCCGGGCCGGTCCACTCGAAATCGGGGGCGGGGGCCCCGATCCGGCCGGCCGCCCCGTCCGCCTCGATCTGAGCACGGATGACACCGGCCTCAGTGACGGTCGCGGGTTTGTTCAGCAGAGGCCAGAGGAGCGCGGCCAGAGAGGCAAGCGCGATCGCGCCGATGATGATCGCGGCGATCCAACGGGGAAGCGCCGTCGGCTCCCGTTCCGTTCCGGGCGCGGTCGCAAGGCTCATCCGACGAGCGGCAGGAAGTTGAAGAGCTGAGGCAGCCGCGCGAACTGCCCCGACACAAGGACCAGTCCCATCGCGATCACGAGCGTACCGCCGGCCAGGTTGACCACCCGGATGTGCGCGGCCAGCCATCGCGCCACACGCTGCGCGCCGCCGATCCCGCCGGCGAGCAATAGGAACGGAACGCCGAGTCCAAGCGCGTAGGCGACGAGGAGCAGCGCGCCGGAACCAAGGTCCTCGTTCAGGAGAAGCGTGAGGATCGCGCCGAGATACGGACCGACGCAGGGGGTGAAGCCCACGCCAAAGGCGAGCCCGATGAGGAAGCTCCGCGGCAGCCCGGTGGTGTTGCCCTCGAGTCGAAGGTCGAGCTCGCGCGCCAGCAGCGGGATGCGTACGAGACCGACCATCTGCATCCCGAGGACGACAAGAAGGAGGCCGCCCGCGCGCTGCAGCCAGAACACCATCTCGCCGGCGAGCGCCCCGACGAGAGCCACACCGATCCAGAGGAGGGTGAACACCGTAGAGAATCCGAGCACGAATGTCAGTGCGTGCGCGACCGTCCGTCCTCGATGCTGACCGGCGAGCGCGGCCTCGCCCGCCATGTTCACGAGGAACGCCGGCACGAGCGGTAGGACGCAGGGCGACACGAAGGAAAGGATTCCGGCCCCGAACGCGATCGCGACGTTCACGCGATCTAGCCTAGGGTGCCTCCCGCGCGTAGACGAGGAGGTCGAGCCCGTAGAACCGGCCGGGTCCCTCGAGCACCAAGCCGCATTTCGAGGCAACGTTCCGCGAGCGCGCGTTGTCGGGAAGGATGAGCGCGACGATGCGGCGCAGGCCGAGCTCGCCGAACCCATAGGCGACGAGCGCGCGTGTGGCCTCGGTCGCGTATCCGTGGCCCCACACCCGGGGCGCGAGCTCGTATGCGACCTCGACCTCGGGGCCTTTGCCCTCGACGGGAAAGAGCCCGACCTGACCGAGGAACTCAGAGGTGTCGTTGAGCTCGAGTGCCCAGAGGCCCATGCCCGGAGGCTGACGCGCCGTGAAGGCCATCGCGCGCGCAAGGCGCTGCGCGGTCTCGGCGACATCCTTCGATGGGGGGCTTGGGGTCCACTTCATGACCTCCGGCGATCCGAAGACCTCGTGCAATCCCGTCGCGTCGTCCTCGCGGTATGGACGAATGACGACCCGTTCTGTCCGGAGTGGCAGCGGCATTAGCCGATCGCTTGCCCGAGATCTCCGATGAGGTCGTCGACCGTCTCGATTCCCACGGAGAGACGAACGAGTCCGGCGGGCGGGGCGAGCTTGGTCCCGCGAACTGAGCCGTGGGTCATCGCGAGTGGGATCTCGATGAGCGATTCAACTCCGCCAAGCGACTCCGCGAGCGCGAAGATCTTCGTGCGCGCCGCCATCCGTTTTGCCGCGGCCTCTCCGCCACGAAGCTCGAACGAGAGCATCCCCCCGAAGGCGCGCATCTGCCGCCGTGCGAGCGCGTGCTGCGGGTGGGTGACGAGCCCCGGGTAGTTGACGCCCGTGACTTTCGGATTTTCGGCGAGCCACTCCGCGACGGCCTGCGCGTTCGCTGAGTGCCGTTCCATCCGCACCGCCAGGGTCTTCGCGCCACGCAGGACGAGCCAAGCGTCGAAGGGACCGGGTACGCCGCCGGCCGCGTTCTGCAAAAAGGCGATGCGCTCGCGGAGCTCACCGTCGTTCCCGGCGAGACCTCCGCCGACCACGTCCGAGTGTCCGCCAAGGTATTTGGTCGTCGAGTGCAGCACGACGTCGGCGCCGAGCTTCAAGGGCTGCTGGAGATATGGGCTCGCGAAGGTGTTGTCGACGACGGCGAGCGCCTTTCCTTTGTGCGCGATCTCGGCGAGGGCGGCGATGTCGAGCACCTTCATAAGTGGATTGGACGGAGTCTCGATCCAGACGAGCTTCGTTCCCCGTCGCATCGCGCGCCGAGCGGCTTCCGGTTTGCGCATGTCGACGGCTGTGAGCGTCACGCCCAGCCGGTCGAACACCTTCGCGAACAAGCGGTACGTCCCTCCGTAGACGTCGTCGGTCATGACGACGTGGTCGCCTTTCGAGAGGAGATGCGCGACCGCATCGGTCGCGGCCATGCCGGACGCGAACGCCAGACCCCAGCGGCCCCCCTCGAGCGCGGCGAGGCACGTCTCGAGCGCGGTACGCGTGGGGTTCCCGGTGCGGCCGTACTCGTAGCCCTTGTGCGTCCCCACCGCTTCCTGGGCGAACGTCGACGTTTGGAAGATCGGGACGACGACAGCCCCGGTCGTGGCTTCGGGTTCCTGCCCGGCATGGATGGCGAGCGTCTCGAAGCCGGGCCTGCGCGGAGCTTGCTTCACGTCAGTTGCCAGTATGCCCACAGCGCGCGCGAACTCAGCGGGGGGCGGCCTTCCGCTGGTGCGCGACGAACTCCAGGAGGTCGGCCTTCGTGATGACCGACACCGGCCGGTTGTCGCGCGCCGCGAGCAACGCGGGCGCGCCGCCGGAGAGCTCCTGGTAGAGCCGCTCGATGTCGTCGGTCGCCTGCACCACCGGGAACGGCGGATCCATCACGCGCTCGACGCGTTCGTCGACAAGCGCGGGCTCGCGGAAGACGCGATCGAGCATGGTCTTTTCCGAGACGCTCCCGACGATGTCGCTCACCGCGCCCGCCGCGCCATTTGCGGTCACCGGAATCTGCGAGATGCCGTAGCGCTGCATCGTGTCGATGGCGCGACGGACGGTCTCGGTCTTCGAGACAACGATCAGCTCGGGAGTGCCGCCGCGATCCTTCATGACATCGCCGACGTTCGCCGGGATGAGGCCGCCGAGGAAGCCGTTCTGACGCATCCACTCGTCGTTGAAGATCTTCGAGAGGTAGCTCCGGCCCGAGTCCGCAAAGAGCACGACCACGAGCGCCTCGCCGTCGAGGTCCTTCGCGATCTCGAGCGCTGCGAACATCGCGGTCCCCGATGACCCGCCGACGAGTATCCCTTCCTCGCGGGTGAGGCGCCGTGCGGTGAGAAACGCATCGCGATCGGAGACCCGGACCCAGCGGTCGACCATCGCGGGATCGAACGTCCCCGGGTAGAAGTCCTCGCCGATGCCCTCCGTCTTGTACGGGTGGATGTCGCCGGTGTAGAGCGATCCCTCAGGGTCGGCGCCGACGATGACCACGGCGTTGTTTTTCTCTTTCAGATACCGACCCGCGCCCGTCACGGTCCCTCCGGTGCCAACCCCCGCAACGAGATGAGTTATCCGCCCTTCCGTTTGTTCCCAAATCTCAGGGCCCGTGGTCCGATAGTGAGCTTCTGGGTTCATCGCGTTGTAGTACTGGTTCGGCTGGAACGCGCCGGGGATATCGCGCGTGAGGCGGTCCGCGACCTTGTAATACGACTCGGGGGATTCGGGCGGCACCGCACTCGGGCAAACGACGACCTCGGCGCCGTACGCACGCAGAAGGTCGCGCTTCTCCTGACTCTGCTTGTCCGCCATCGTGCAGATGAGCCGGTACCCCTTGATCGCTGCGGCCATCGCGAGCCCGACGCCGGTGTTACCGCTGGTCGGCTCGACGATCGTCCCGCCGGGGCGCAGCAGTCCGCGCCGCTCGGCGTCTTCGATCATGAGAAGTCCGATCCGGTCCTTCACCGAGCCGCCAGGGTTCAAGTGCTCGAGCTTCGCGACGATCGCGGGCCGCAGTCCTCTGCCGATTCGCGAGAGGCGGACGAGTGGGGTGTCACCGACGAGCCCGAGGATGTTCGGCGCGATCTCCATGCCCACCCCGGTGATGCTATGCCGCTCCTAGGTGCCTCGCCGCCTATTCATCGGGGAGCTGATCCGGCTCCAGATGTCGCGGAGCGTCGCCTTGAAGGGATTCCGAATACTTGAGACCGGTGCCGGTGTTGAAGACGACGACCTCCTCGCCCTCGCGGATCCAGCCGTCGCCGCGGAGCTTCGCCGTGCCCGCTATTGCCGCGCCCCCTTCGGGGCAGACGAGCATTCCTTCGGCCGCGCCGGCAGCCCGCATCGACTCCGCGATCTCCCTTTCGCTCACGGCGATCGCGATACCGCCTGACTCGCGGAGCGCCTTGAGCACGATGAAGTCCCCAAGAGCCTTCGGGACGCGGATGCCGGCCGCGAAGGTGCGCGGGTCAGGCCACGGCTCGGACTCGTTTCGGCCATCGACGAACGCTCTCACGATCGGCGCACACCCTTCGGCCTGGACCGCAACGAAGCGCGGGCGCTTCTGGTCGAGCCAGCCGATCGAACGCAGCTCGTCGAACGCCTTCCACATCCCGATGAGACCGACTCCCCCA
>Ga0075423_10001724_pt1 | contig 19455 bp, 18 predicted proteins | sample SoiMethybrSBSTD2_FD_80114 | JGI IMG/M metagenome (GOLD analysis project Ga0075423, IMG submission 80114) | Bulk soil microbial communities from a Populus tree surrounding site in Tennessee, USA - Soil MetaG P. TD hybrid SBSTD2 | ecosystem: Environmental > Terrestrial > Soil > Tree plantation...
ATGCTGGTGGCGTTGGGCAGTTTGACTGCCTCTTACCTAGAACCGAAAATCCGGATCGGGCCCACCGGCACGATTCACATGATCTACACGGTATATCAGGGGACCAGCACCTACTGGGAGCGATACGTCGCCCACCAGCAGGGATTCGGGGGAGCCCAGATTGTGCCGGGGTCCCGTTACTTTTACGATTCGGCCAACGAGAATACCGACAATCCAGGAGAGGTGGAGCAGATCCAGTTCGACCTCTGGAATGACACGCCCACCGTGGTGTGGAGATCCATCTTGCCCGCGGAGATCGCCTACCCCAATGGGCCCTCTGAGGCCCGCGGAACGTTGCGCGCTTCCATCAGGTTGACCCCCGCCGTCGACATCACCAACAATGCCAATCCCCGGATCAGCTACTACCAGCGAAGGCCGGACGTCGCGATAGGCCCTACAGGGAATGTGCATCTCACATGGAATCAGTTGGAAGTGGCCGCGACTCAAGGACCGGACCCTCGTAACATCCCTCGCCAACCTCCCGCCGTCTATTACCGAAATTGGGATGCTTCAGGCCAGGCGGGAATGCTCCAAACGGTGTATCAAGAACAGTCCGCGGGCACTGTGCCCGGAGGCGTCCGGATCGTGGTCGACTCCCGCAACCAGCCCAAGCTCATGTTCTCCATAGGCGCGACCCGCAACTTCAGGCCTTGGACCGGCCGGATCCCGGTTTTCACTTCCCTTACGAATACCGCCGATGGTCCCATGTGGGAGGAACAGTATCCCGTAGCATTCCAGGTTCTGACGAATTGGCTTCCGATGGGCGCTCCCCCGCAGACCGTTCGGATCGACATGGGTGATCGCCTCGATGTAGCGATCGGGACCGATGACCAGATCCACATGGTGGATAGCACGCAATACACGCGAACCCTTGAGACCGCCCTGGGAGTCCGCGATCCCCATGCGATGGTGGGCGTCTTCCCCGGCGGCTCCGTCAACGTCACGAACGGAGATCTTTTTTTCCAACTGCCCTTGTTCTCGACTTCGGGAGCCGGTCTCAATCAGGAAGTCAGCCTCGTCTACAACTCTCTGGAAGGCCGGTCGGGGCTCATGGCCCAGGGTTGGAAGCTCAACTATGAAATGGTGCTGATAGACCACCAGAGAGCCGTCAATGATCCGACGAACACGATGCCCGATTGGTATTACTCCGAGGATATTACCGTTCTCCTCCCCGACGGTCGCTGGATCGATTTCAGATATGCCAGCTTCGCCGAGGGAACTGCTCAGCGTTGCTACCTCGTGGCCGGCAACAATTTCGATCCTACCGCCGGCCTTATGGCCAAGCTGGTGCGGTCGTCGCCGGGCAGCCTCCTGACCGAGTATGTCCTCACTCTCAAGAACGGAATGGTCTACACGTTCAATGTCCAGGGCAAGTTGAGGATGATCGAGGACGCGGGCGGAAATTCGATCTCATTCAATTTCACGGGGGGGCGCCCGACTTCAATCGTGGACAAGACATCGCGGACCACCCAGCTTGAGTACGAGACCAATGCCAGCCCAATCCGGTCTCCCCGACTGAACCGCATCACCGATCCGGCCGGGAATCGGTACAACTTGAAATACGAATTGCCTTCGGGTTCTGGATACAGCGACCTCGCCCGACATCTGACCGAGGTCGAGTTCGAAGGAGGAACTCCCCATCCCCGGTGGACCTTCGATTACGGCGCCATGAATGCGAATTACGAGCGGATCGGTCTTGTAAAGAGGGTTCTTCCGCCGCGCGGTGTGTCCAGCTACGGTTGGTCGTGCAAGTACTCGGATGATGGACGGGTGGTGGCGGTCATCGACCCGCCGGATGCGAATCGCGCCCTGAATCCGAATCCCGATGACATGGGAAATGCCGCCAACCCCCAGGTCGTCTTCTATTACAACGACCGGTTGCCCTGGGGAGCCACCCCGATGGGCGATTCCCCGTATGAAACCGTGGTTACGGATCGGCGCGGGATTCGAACCCGATTCGTGTGCGAGCCGCGACGGGCTCTTGCGCAGGAGATCTGGGATCAACTGGTGCTTCCCATGGGTTGGACCCCGGGTCCACTCTTTACGAACCCCTCTCCTCCTCCGGGTTTGTCGCCCATGAGATTTGGCTACGACTATCAGAGCCATTTGCTCGAAACGACTAATCGGTGGGGTGTCCGAACAACATACGAATACACGAGCTCCGGTATGCCTGGCCACGAGCACGTCGTCGACTTGGTGGAAAGGGTGCGACGCTGGGCCGGGATGGTGTCACCCATGATACTCGCCGAATACGGCTATACAACCGACGGCCTCCACCAAGTGTCCAGCGTCTCGAGCCCGCAAGTCATGACCGGGCGGTGGGCGACGGTCCAGCCCACGAGGCAGACCGCTTTCGCCTATTACCCGGGTACTTCGGGCCCGGGCCAGCGGGGCCAGCTTCAAAGCGTCACCTATACCGACGCCAGCCCGCCCCAAGGCCAGATACTCACCCCGACAGCGGTCCAGTACCAGTACTCGGGCCCCTACGGAGCGATGTCACAGGTCACTGACGAGGAGGGAAGGGTCACCGCCTATTCGAATTTCGATATGGCTCACGGTCTGCCGCAGCGGAAACTATCGCCCGGATGCAGCCAATACGAGGAGTTCCAGTACGACATCATGGGCCACATGACCGCCCAACGACTTCCCCAGGGGGGACAGGGAAATTCATCGCCAGATTGGACCAACTACGAGTACAACGGACTCCACCAGCTGTTTCATGTGACCCTGCCCTCGGTGTCCCCGGCCGAGAATTCCAACAACGCGGACATCAACTCCCACCGGACGACCCTTTACGAATACGACCTGGACGGGAACCGAACCTCGGAGCAGCCCCCGGCCGGCGGGATCATCATGACCACCTACAACCGGCTCGGACAGGCTACGGGAGGCTCCGGGCCCGACGGCAGCTGGAGTCAGACGGTCGACGCCAACGGCAATATTCGGACGGTGGTCGACCTCCGTGGATTCACCTCGACTCGCATCTATGACGCGCTCAATCGGCAGATTGAGGCGCGTGTGCCCGGCGGCTCGACCACGGCGGGTGGTGGCGGCGGAACCGAGATGGTGACGGTCAACGTCTACGACATCCCCTTCGGCGCCGTTCACGCTACGGATGTGATCCATGGAGGATCGACACTCAGTTCCTCAGGACCTCCGGTCGGCGACATTCGCATCATCCGGACAATGTACGACGAGTACGGGCGGCCGAATCAGGTGATCGGGCCCGATCCTTACTGCTCGACGATTTCCTACTACGACGAACTCGACCAGGTGTACGCAAGGGATGTCTACGGCCCTAATACGCTTCCCGGCGGAACTGTCGTCAGCGCCTTCCAGAGATGCCTTCGGACCTATCGCGACGAACGCGGGCGAGTCATCGCCATGGCGAAATCGGGCGACCCCCAGAGTGCGTCACAGTCCGGCGCCAACACTGGAACGACGCTGACATGGTATGACCGCACTGGCCGGGTGATCAGGACGAGGGACAATGCGCAGAGGGATACCTCCTATGATCTCGACTCTGCCGGGCGCGTCCAATACGTCCGTAACGCCCTGAATGTCATCGTTGAGGAGCGGATCTATGGTGACGACGGGCTCCTGACCGAGACCAAGGTGCCCAACCCAGCTACTAAATCGACAAATCGAGCGACCTCGCGGAAGATGACGTACACCTCGCGGAAGGAACTCTGGAAAGACCTGAATGCAAGTGACCTTGGCCTGACCCACCAGTACGGACGCTTGCCGGGCCAGATCGATACGATCACGAACGCTGCCAATGTGGTCACGAAGACCACGTACTACGACACCACTCAGCGGGTGGACGAGGTCATCGAAGCCTACGGGACTGCGGTCGAGCGAAAAACCAAGAGCATCTGGATGAACGGACTTCTCGTGGAAACGCGGGTCTACAATCCCGCGACCGGGCAATACAACGCATCCTACGCCAAGGAGTACGATGAGGCGGGCCGACTGGAGCAGGTTCGCGAGCCGCAAAGGGATGATCGGAACCTCACCTACAATGCCTTTGGAGACTTGGTTACGGATGACCAGGGGATCCTCTCCGTGACCCACGTACCGGACATGAGGGGATTGCCGACCCAGTCGACCTACGTTCGCACTGGGCCGAGCGGAGGAGTGTCAACCCCGGTCTATCGGAGTTTCAACGGCTCCGATCAGCTTACTGCGATCAGCGATCCGATGCTGACCGTTCAGATGGCATATGCCGACCCCAACTTCGTAGGTGGTAGCGGAAACTCAGCCTGGCGCGGCGTGCCTTACCGGGAGAATTTCCAAGTTGGAGTTACGCCCTGGAAATCGCAATCGTACGGCTATGACGCGTCCGGGCTTCAAGTGTCGATGGCCGATGGAGAGGTCCCGCTCCAGAACAACCAGCAGGCGCCTAATCACACGTGTATGAGGGATGCGAACGGATGGGTGTCGGAGCTTCGATTCAACAACGCCTTGGTCATGTCGCTTGAATACACCCCGGGCGGGCTTTCGGACGTGAAGCGCATTTACAATTCCAGCGGGAATGAGATCGCGCGCAATGTTTGCACATATGACTTGCTAGGGCGAAAGGCCACGGAGCAGACGCGTACGGCCGGGTCGAACCAGGTGTTGTCCCACATCGCCTGGGAGTATGACGATCTGGACCGGATCACGGCTAAGGACCTCAGGCATCTGGGCGTGAGGCAGACCTTCCAGTATAACGACCGCGGGGAGCTGACCCGGGACCAGTCATCGGGAAATTCCGGCTGGGGGGGCTCCGGGAATCCCGCGGCGGGCCTTCACGGAGTCGATTTTGTCAACGTCATCGGAGCCCAGGGCACAGGCAACGAGTCCGCTCCCTCGGGCACGGCGCAGAGCCAACTCGTATCGTCGAGCATGTCGGTTCCCTCCTGGAACCGGCAGTACGTCTATGATCCGGCGGGAAACCGGACTTCGGAGACCATCGACGGAGTGTCGGCGACCTACTCGTACGGCTCCGGGAGTCGGCTGAACCAGATGGTGAGGGGTTCGGTGACGGTGAGCTACGTCTACGACGGCCTCGGCAACCTGACGGAGCGAGTTCAGACGGAGCCGGGAGTGGATACCATCGTGGAGGAGTTCGGGTACGATTACATGAACCGACTTGCGACGTACGAAAACTCGCAGACAGGGGCCTCGTGGACTTACCAGCACTGGCCCACGGGCGACCGCTACGAGAAGAGGAACACGGACGCGGGGACGGCGGAGCAATACGTATCCTGTCGGGGAGACGTGGCGACGGAGTATATAGACAACGGCAGTTCGGTGGACTTCACAAACCGTTACGTCCAAGGATTGGAAATCGATTCCAAGGCCACCCGGATTCCGGCCAGCGGAGGCCGGCGGCACTACGTAAGCGACCAGGTCGGGACTACGGGCGTGACTCTGACGGACGCGGGGGCGGTGGAGGAGCAGTGCGTCCGTGACGCGTTCGGCAGGACCATTGCCGGCGATACCAACGACGAGCGTTACGGCTTCGCCCAGCGGGAGCACGACATGGAGTCGGGATTGGTCTACATGCGCCACCGCACGTACGACCCAAGGATCGGCCGGTTCACGCAGGTGGATCCGATCCTCGGGAATCGGCCTCACGAGCACTATGTCTATGCGCGGAACAATCCCGTAAGGCTTACAGACCCCATGGGTCTAGACCCAGGCTGAGATGACTGCTGGACCGATTCATGCAGGTGCATGAATGCACTCATCGACCTTCCAGGTTACTGGCGGGACATCAAGAAGTTGTTCAGCTCTGGCTCGTTGGCGCCGGAAATTGATCCGATGGGGTCCGACAGGTTGCATTACGCCGCGACACAGGGCTTGCTCAGACCTACCGTTAACGCGGCCGAGTTCGCTGTGGCCGGAGGTATAGCAAGGGCTACCTATGCATTCCGTGGGATCACCGGGTTTGTATTGAGGAATTCAGCGCAAGGCTTCACTCTCGCCGCCGAGGAGACCACTTATCGGTGGGCGGCCCAAGGCGAGACGCCCACACTGGGTGGACTGGTCAAGGAAGGGGTCACGTATTCCGCCGTTTCGGGTGTCGCCGAAGGCGTCGTTGCATTGACCGGCTACGCCCTCAATAAGTTCCTCGCGGGCGCGGCGGCCCGGAATAGCCAAACGGTGACCCTGAATCTCAATCCAGGCACCCGGACAGCTGGTGCTCAGGCGGACGTGGTCATTCCGGGATCCGGAGCCGCGAATCTGAATTCAATCGACGGCATACACGCCAGACTTCAGAGCCACGTTGATGAGGCGGTAAGAGTCGTGGATTCGAGCATGGACAACTTCCTTGCCAACTTGGTAGGAAAACAGCCTGCTCAGGCCTTGAGGGGTGAAATGGTCGATGCGCTGCGGGGACTGGCGATTGAGAGATACACCCGGCAATTGATTGCGGGAGATGCAGCTCTCTTGCAGAAGGTTGGGCTCGGTCGGATGAACCGGGGAGCTGATGTGTTCCTGAAGGAAGGTGGCACTTGGTGGGACATCACAACACCAAAGGGCTGGCCAGAGCATCTGCGACGCGGCTATCCAGGCGAGGGGCGACTCCTACCGACTCGGTGAGGCCCTTAACCGCAGAGAGGCTCTTCTATGACCTCAAGGCCAGATTCCAAGACAATCTGTTTGATCTCTTCGATGCGATCCATAGCTCCTTCGGCTTCCAATGTGACGAGGTGAACGGTCGCTTTTCGATTTGGCGGCGGGACCAAGGCCCGCTGAATTCCCCGGTCTTGGACTGACTTGAAAGCTCTGATCAGCTTCTCTTGGAGGTCGGTGCCACGGTAGATCAAGCACTGGCCTCGATTGAAAAGCACTTTGGGAACAATCGCCTCGTCGTTGAATCCCGCGCCGGCAAGGATTGCATTCCGGACATCAAGAGACCATTTCACCTCGCTTGCCAGAGAAAGATTCGCATCCGTGAGGCGCTGTCGGCCCTTTTCGCTAATGGGCCTGGCTATGGGAGTTAAAGCAAAGTTCACACCATCGATGATACCCTCAAGCTTGCACTCCAAGAAGAGCGTCCCATAGCAGCCCAAGAAGTCGCTCTTGACGGTGTTGAAGGTGCAACGGCGGAAGATCGGATAGCCCATCACACACTTTTTCGCCGTGATCTTCGAGAATCGGCAATCGTCGAATGTGGAGCGCTTCTCTTCGTGGACGGAGAGTCCGCAACCGACGGCGGTGATGCCATCAATCACGGTGTCCCTGAGGTGGAGATCCCCTCGATCGATCTTGTCTTCCAGTTTAAGCACGCTGACACTCCCGAAGCGCCAAGAACACGTACTTGTGAGTCCCACGCCCTCGAAAGATTGGATCAATGAGCTTCGTTTCGCCTTTCGGACACCACAGAGTTAACCAATCGGATGACGGTTCGCTGCTCCCGCTGACGAAGAGGACGGCATCGTCAGCATCGTTGAAGTGAACATACTCAGCTGAGTTCTGGCCGCCATAGATTTCACGAATGTAGCCAAGGATTAGGGACTCGTCCTCGGTGAGTTGCCGGCGGGGATTGGGCGGGCCTGCCATGGGGTTGCCCATTCCTGGAATTCTAGCCCAAGGGTCCACGCGATCGCAGGAGATCTCTCTCCCCGAATCCGAGAGGTTGAGAGGCTTCTGGGGCAACTGGGAGGGCCAAGGAGGCCGCTCGAGCGGGGTCATGGCTGCCGCGTAGCCGTCTGTGGGCCGCCACCGTCCTGATCCCTTTTCATCCTTTTGCGTCGTGGGGCATTGCAGGGGCCTCTCGGGGCGAGGGACCTTCCCGTTGTTTCTCAGTGGGAGGCGAGTTCGTAATCCGTCACAGAAGCCCGCCATGAGGGAGCGCCACGGAAGGGCGGCGCGACTCGAATGGCTCCCCGGCCAGGACTCGAACCTGGAACCTTGCGGTTAACAGCCGCTCGCTCTACCATTGAGCTACCGGGGAATGAGGGCGCGGCCCCGAGATTATAGGCCGCCCCGCCGCGACGTCAACCTCCCGCCCTTTCACGCCCCCGCGGCCCCGATCCCCTCGCACCGGCGCCGATCGCCCGCGGCCTTCGGAAGCGTCGCCCGCTAGCGACCCATCGGGCTCGGAGGCGGCGGCCGCGGAGGCAGGATGAAAATCTCGCCGCACTGCTTGTTGCGGCACTTGAAGACCCGCGACTGGTTGGCCTTGGTCTCGGTCAGGTCCGCAGGCTTGCCGCACTTGATGCACGGAACATGCATGGCTCGATATCCTCATTAGCGCCGACCCACCGGAGGGCGCTCCCCGGGGGAACGCCCCGGTGCATCCGGCGCGCGGGCAGGATAGCATGGGCGCCGCACGAGGCAAAGCCTTGGTGATAGCGGTTGGCGGCGCCGTTTCCAGATTCCAGACCCCTGGTCCCGGTTCCTGAAGTTGCGAGCTTCCAGTCCAAAATGGGAACCGGACTCGGGACTCAATTGCGACCGGACCCCCGCACGCTAGAATGCCCCCTCCGTATATAGAGTCTGGAGGTCTCCCATGAGCGCGAGCAAGTCGTGGATCGCACTGTCATCCCTCGGCGCGGCCCTCATCCTCGCCGCGGCCCCGCAAGAGGAAGCCGACCTGAAAGAGCTCTCCCGGAAATGCGGGACCGACATCCCGTGGATCCAGGACTCGGGGCCCCGCGGGCAGGAAGATCGCGCCGAGCTCTTCCAGGAGGCGCTCGCGAAGGCGAAGGAGCGCAGCCGGCCGGTCCTCTGGTACGTCTATCGCGTCCAGCGCACCCCGTTCTGGAAGCCGGAGCACCTCGACCGGTACATGATGACCGGCCCCTTCGCCGACGCGGAGATCGCCGAACTCGTGCGCCGGAAGTTCGTGCCGCTGAAAATCATGGCGGTGCCGGACGTGGGGAACGCGTACCAGATCGTCGCGGGCAAGTTCGCCTTCCTGGAGCCCGGCCTCGCCTTCTTCGACGGCGACGGCAAACTGCTCCACAAGATGGACCGCCTGCGATCCCTCTCCCCCGACTTCCTCCTGAACACGCTCCGCCTCGTCCTCGAGAAGTATCCCGCCCTCAACGCCCCTTCCGAAGCCACGGCGAAAGCGGAGGAGCCGATCGCCCGCGCCCTCGAACAGATCAAGGACGCCGATTACGCCAAGGCGAAGGAGACGCTCGACAAGGCTCTCGGCGCCGCCCAGGGCGAAGCGCTCGGACGCGCGCACTACGTCAAGGCCATCCTCCACCGGCGCCGGTTCGAGTTCGACGCCGCGCTCGGCGCGCTGGATCAGGCCTCGAAACTCCTGGCGAGCGCGGACTCGAAGGGCGACGCGCTCACCGAACGCGGACTCGTCCTGGTCAAGACGGGCAAGTTCGCTGAAGCGGTGAAAGCGTTCGAAGCCGTCTTGCGGGATTCCCCCAAGTCGCCGCGGGCGGCGGAGGCCGCGTACTTCCTCGGGGCTTGCGAGTACCTCTCGACGAACGACACGAAAGCGGCCGATACCTGGAGGAAGCTCGCGGAATCGAATCCCGAATCGCCGTGGGCCTGGAAGGGGGCGGCGTCGGGCCGGAAGGTGAGCGATTGCTACCTGGGCGACGGCGCTCTCGCCCGCGGGTTCGAGGATCTCGTCTGCCCTCCCGCGGCGGCGCTCGCGGAGCTGCGGTCGGGCTCGGAATGGCCCCGGACGCGCGCGGAAGCGCCGGACGCGGGACGGCGCGCCGTGGAATTCCTGCTGCGACGCCAGCGATCGGACGGCTCCTGGTCCGACTCGCGTTACACCTTCGGCCAGGGCCCGGTCATCCTCTCGAACGTGTGGGTCGCCATCACGGCGCTCTCCGGCTCCGCGCTCCTCGAGTGGCGCTCCATCGATCCGGCGCGAATCGACGCGGCGCTCGCGAAGGGAGCGGAGTACATGAAAGCCGCGGGCGACAAGGCGCGCGGCAAGTTCGAGACCTGCTACGCGGACTCCTATCGACTGCTCTACCTCTCGCGGCGCGCCGCGGTCGTTCCCACTGAGAAGGCAAGACTCACCGCGGAGATGAATGAACTCGTGGAGAAGCTCGGCGCGCTGCAGGAGCGGGAAGGGTTCTGGGGCCACGAGTACCCCAATCCCTTCGCGACCGCGACGGCGATCCAAGGCCTGGTGATGGCGAAGGCGGCGGGCGCGAAGGTTTCCGACGAGTCGGTGAAGCGCGGGCTCGAGGCGATCAAGAACAGCGTCGGCCCCAACGGCTGGTACCCGTACGCGACCGAAGGAGCCTCCGAAAAAAAGGATGCCGCCGGACGGACGATCAATTGCGAGCTCGCCATCTACCTCGCCGAGAAGGGCTCGACCGAGGCGCTCGCCCGGTCGCTCGACACGTTCATCGAAGTCCTGCCGAAGTGGGAACGGGTGCGCAAGACGGGATTCCACGCGGACGGCCAGCTCGGGGGGTTCTTCTTCTTCTACTCGTTCCATCCCGCGACGCAAGCCGCGCGCCTCCTCGGCGCCGACCAGCGGGCCAGGATCCTCCCGCAATTCCTGGACCGCCTGCTCCAGATGGCCGAGGTCGACGGCAGCTTCGGCGAGGATCCGACGATGGGCAAGAGCTTCTCGACGGCGATGGGCCTGCTCAGCCTGAGGGGCTGCCTGACCGACTGAGATCATGAGCCTTCGCGCGCGCCTCGTCCTGCTCTCGGCGATCCTCATCGTCGCGGCGGGATGCTCCGCTTCAACGACGACCCTCCTGCTCGTTCGGCACGCCGAGAAGGGTCCGGGCAAGGATCCGGATCTGACGCCCGAAGGCCGGCAGCGCGCCGAGGCGTTGATCGACGTGGCTCGCCGGCGCGGCGTCGCGGCGGTCTATCACACGCAGTACAAGCGGTCGGTCCAGACGGCGGAGCCTGCGGCCGCCGCCCTGGGAATTCCCCGGATCCTCGTCGAGTACATCCCGGGCCAGGAGCCGGCGCACGCCGAAGACGTGGTCCGGAAAATCCTGGCCACGTACGCGGGCAAGGTCGTGCTGGTCGTGGGCCACACCACGACCCTGCCGGCGCTCATGGCGAGGTTGGGAGTCGTCAATCCGCCGGAGATTCCCGAGACCGAATACGGCGGACTGTACGGGGTGGTCGAGGAGGGTTCGAAGGGAACGCTTCAACTCGGAAAATTCGGGCCCTGACCTTCCTGCACGTCGGCGGTGATGATTCCCCAGATCCAGTTGCGCCAGACACAATCCAGGTCCCTGAAGCCCGCTGTTTCAAGCAGCCGGAAATGCTCCACGACGGGCGTGTAGTGATCGTGCGCCGCCGCGTGGTCCAGGAGGCTTTGGACTTCCGCCTCCGAACAATTCCCCGGACGGCGGCAGAACTCGAGCCACCGGGTCCAGTTGACGGCATGGTTGGCGTCGGTGGCTCCGGCGAGCTGATCGGCGAACCTGAACGTCCCGCCGGGCCGGAGGAGCGGCCGCAACGCCCCGTAGAGCGCCGCCTTGTCGCGGACATGGTGGAGGCTGATGCTCGAGGTGACGAGGTCGAAGGACTTCGGTTCGAACGCGAGTTCTTCAAACGTCGCCGCGACGAACGAGGCTTGGCGCGAGCCGAGCCGCTCCTTCGTCACCTCCAGCATCCGGGGCGCGGCGTCGACGAGCGTGAGCGCGGCCTTGGGGTAACGCGCCGCCAGCTTGAGCGTGAAATTGCCGGTCCCGCATCCCAGCTCGAGGATGGAACCGACCGCCGGCGGCAGGTACGCGATGAGTCGGTCGGTCATCTCGTCGTAGCGCGGCACGGCCCGGCGGATGAGGGAGTCGTACTCCTGGACCATCGCCCCGAAATAATCGGCCGCCTTCTTGTCGGTGGGAGGAATCACGCCGGCCTCCGATCCGCCGACACTATCAACCTCACGTTGGAAGAGCCACTCTCTTGACTTTCCGGCCGCTCAAGCGAGGATGTCCGGAAGACGGGGGAGATCATGGGCATTCAACGACTGGTCCAGATCAATTGCGGCAAGCCTCAGGGCAAGCCCGACGGCCTGTGCAAGAAGTGCCAGCTCCTGATCGAGCACCACGGCCTCCACTTCCGGGTGCTCAAGCACGACGACGTGTACGACGTCTATTCGCTGAGCTGGTACGCGAGGGGCGAGGCCGAGTCGGCGCCCTCGATGAGCCAGCAATCGCGCGTCCTGCACGTTTCCGGCCCGACCTTCGCCAAGTTCAAGGAATTCGTCTGAGGTCGACCTCCCCGCCGAGCGGCCCAAATATCAAATTAATTGGCGGGCGACCTTCCCGCGGACTAATCTCTCTTATGCGACTTCGCGAAGTCGACGGCTGGCCGCCGCAGCTGACCGAGTCCTACACCTCGAGCAAGGGCCTTCCCGCCTCCGCGCCCGCCACCCTGAAGCGCTGCCGGGTCTACTTCATCGCCGAAACCTCCTCCCCCTACCTGTCGGTCGTCGTCGAGTACCTGGGGCGCGACTGGCACGCCATGATCACCGACCAGCCCGTCGCCATGCTGAGGCGCATCGAGGCGACCCTCGAGGGCCAGGAGGGGCGTCCCCTCGCGGACCTGGGCGACCTCGAGCTCGTCGAGCTGAAATGACCCCTCTTTCCCCCGGACCGGCCTCGAAGTAGAATCGCCCCCCACGGCCGCCGGGCCGGCTTTGGGCGGCCCCTGGAGGGATTTCGCCATGGCTGATCGCGTCGTCGTCTGCGTCGGCACCAAGCGCGGGCTCTTTGTCCTCGAATCGAGCGCCAAGCGCGATCGATGGGCCATGACGGGTCCCCACCTCAAGGGGTGGTCGGTCTACCACGCGACCGTCGACACCCGGAAAGGCGCGCGCCTCTACGCGGCCGCGTCGTCGGACGCCTTCGGAACGAACACGTTCAGCGCGGACGTGAAGGCGAAGAAGTTCGCGGGCGCGAAGAAGCCGCCCGTTCCCCCGAAGCTCCCGGCCAAGGGGCTCGCGTTCGCGAAGAAGTACTCGATCCCGGTGAATCCGCGCGTCTGGCACATCGAGCCGTCGCGACGCTCCGAGCCGGGCGTGCTGTACGCCGGCACCGCCCCCGCGGGCCTCTTCCGAAGCGAGGACCACGGCAAGACGTGGCGGGGCGTCGATGCGATCAACAACCATCCCACGCGCAAGGACTGGATGCCCGGGGCGGGCGGGATGTGCCTCCACTCGATCCAGGTCGATCCCGTGAATCCGGACCGGATGTGGATCGCGATCTCCGCGGCCGGCTCCTTCCGGACGAACGACGGCGGCAAGAGCTGGAAGCCGATCAATCGGGGCGTCAAGAACTTCAGGGGCGCGGTGATGGGCAGCGAGACGGGCACCTGAGTGCACAAGTTGCTGTTGCACCCGGCGGAGCCGGGGCGGATGTACCAGCAGAATCACGTTGGCGTCTACCGCAGCGACGACTACGGCGACACGTGGAACGCGATCCACGAGGGTCTCCCTTCGGATTTCGGCTTCGGGCTGGCGCTCGATCCGAACGACGGCGACGCCTGCTTTGTCATGCCGCTTCAACCCGAGGGGTATGCCTACCGCGCGACGCCCGGCCGGTTCACCGTCTACCGGAGGGGGGCCGGCGGCTGGAAGGCGTGCGATCGCGGCCTGCCCGTCAAGAACGCCTATCTCAGCGTCCTGCGCGAGGGCATGTCGAACGACTCGCTCAAACCCGGCGGGGTGTACGTCGGCACCGGCACGGGCCAGCTCTTCGCCAGCCGCGACGCCGGCCGCTCGTGGAAGGAGATCGCCTCCTACCTTCCCCAGATTCTCTCGGTCAACGCCACGGTGGTGTGAGGTGGCGAAGGCGACGCTCATCCTGCCGCGCCTGCTGCTCGAGTCGGTCGGGTCGGGCCGCGTGCGCGTCGAAGGGCGCACCCTCCGCGAGGCGCTCGAGGACGCGTACCGGCGCCACCCCGCGTTGCGTCTCCATCTTTGCGACGAGGCGGGCGGCTTTCGTCCCCACGTCCTCTGCTTCCACGAAGGGGAGCGCCACCCGATGAACACCCCCATCGAGGACGGCGACGAGATCGAGATCTTCCAGGCCATCAGCGGCGGATAGGTCATGAAACCCTCTCCCCTGCGGGAAATCGTCGATCGGCTCGCCGCCGAGTACGGAAGACCCAAGTCGCCCCCCGGCGACCCGTGGGAATTGATCCTCCGCGAGAATGTCGCCTACCTCGCCGATGACGCGAGGCGCGAGGAGGCGTTCCAGGCGCTCCGCACGGAGGTGGGGACCCGTCCCAAGGAGATCCTTGCCGCGCCCCGAGCGACCCTCGTGCGCATCGGCCGGTTCGGCATCCTCCCGGAGCAAAGCGCGGACAAGCTTCGGGAGTGCGCGCGGATCGCGGAAGAGGAATTCGGGGGGAACCTCAAGTCGATCCTCAAGCTCCCGCCGGCCCAGGCGAAAAAGGCCCTGAAGAAGTTCCCCGGCATCGGGGTCCCCGGGGCGGAGAGGATCCTCCTCTTCACGGGCGTCGATCCGGTCCTCGCCCTGGACTCAAACGGCCTCCGGGTGCTCGTCCGGGTGGGATACGGGACCCAGCATGCCGGCTATGCCGCGACGTATCGTTCGGTTCGAGAGAAGGTCGGGGAATCGCTGCCCCGGGAGGGGCGATGGCGGGTCGCCGCCCACCAGCTCCTGCGACGCCACGGACAAGAGACCTGCCGGAGGTCGGACCCCCTGTGCGGGGAGTGTCCCCTTGCCCGGGGATGCGCGTACTCCCGGACCCTCGGGATGACGATTCCGGGATTGAAATGACACCCCGCGGGGTTTAGCCTAGGTACCCCGGGGAACCTAATTTAGGGAGAAACGGATGAAGAACTCTTTCCGAGTCGCGGCGGTGCTGGCGCTTGCCTTCGGCGGCGCGGCCCTGTTCGCCCAGGACATGGGCAAGAAGGAGCCGAGCAGCGGCGAGAAGCTCTGGAACGCCATCCACGAAGCGTGTTGCCCCAAGGCCGGGAAGTGCGAAGGCGACGAGAAGAAGGCGTGCGATCATGTCGCCGGGTCGGTGAAGGCCGGCATGACCCGCTGCCAGGCGAAGTGCAAGAAAGAGGGCATGAAGTGCGAGGAGTGCGCCAAGGTCAAGGACGGCGGGCCCTGCGAAGGGTGCCGCGAGATGATCGTGAAGGTGCTCGTCCCCTGGCTCAAGACCCAGTGCTCGGCCAAGGACGCGACCCACACGCTGACGCTGGCCGACGGCAAGAAGGAGACGATCAAGTGCACGCTCCTGGCCGGCCCCGCCTGCAAGGGCTGCGCCGAGGAGATGTCGGACGCGGTGGTCAAGGCGTGCAAGGACGCCGCGGCCGAGAAGAAGTAACCGTTCATTCCACCGCTCTCAAGACGGAGCGCTCCGCGAGGGGCGCTCCGTTTTCTTTTCCCCCGACCCCGCCCTTCCCCACGCTGTAACTGCCTCGGCGGGAGGACGTAGATAGGGCAGCGGACCGGAGGGGCCCCGCCGGCCCTGGAGGCTCCCGGGCGCGCGAATCCTCCCGGGAGTGTCCGATGAACGTGCTTCTCACCTGCGGCGGTCGGCGAATCCTGCCCATCCAGGCTTTCCGGGAGGCCCTCGGCGGCCGCGGCCGGGTCTTCGCCTGCGATTGCGACGCCTACGCCCCCGCGTTGCCCGAGGCGGACCGGGCGTTCGTCGTACCCCCCGTCGACGATCCCGCGTACATCGACGTTCTCTTGTCGACCTGCCGTCAATATCGCGTCGGGCTGCTCATCCCGGCGCTCGAACCGGAACTGCCCCTGCTGGCCGAGCATCGCGAGCGGTTTCTCGGCGCAGGCACGATTCTCCTCGTCCCGCCGGCGGGCGTCGTCGACACCTGCTACGACAAGCTCGCCAGCGCGGCGTTCCTCGCCGGCTTGGGCATCGCCTCCCCGACGACATTCGTCTCCATCGAAGAGGCTCGGGGCGCGCTGGCCTCGCGCGCGATCGCGTTTCCCCTCGTCGTGAAGCCGCGCTGGGGCATGGGTTCCCTCGGTCTTCATGTCTGCCAGGATGGGGAGGAGCTCGAGCACGCGTACCGGCTGGTCCGGCGGCAACTCCCGCGGACCGTGCTCGCGGAGATCAGCGCCACCGATCCCGAGCGCTCGGTCCTCATCCAGGAGTGCCTCCCCGGGATCGAGTACGGATTCGACATCATCAACGACCTGCGCGGGTCCTACGTCGGCACGTTCCTGAGGAAGAAACTGCGGATGCGGTCGGGCCAGACGGACCGCGCCGTCACGGTCCACGACTCGTCGCTGGAGCGCGTCACGGGCGCGATCGGGAAAGCCCTCGGACACTTCGGCATCCTGGACGGCGACCTGTTCGTCACCCCGAAGGGGATCGTGGTTCTCGATCTCAACCCGAGGCTGGGGGGCGGCTATCCCTTCTCGCACGTGGCGGGCGCCAACCTGCCCGCGGCCTTGATCGCTTGGGCCGCGAACGAACCGGTCGACCCCGCGTGGTTCCAGGTCCGGGCCGGAGTCATGAGTTCGAAGATCGACGGAATGGTCACGTTCCGGGACGAAGCTACGCGGCCCGGGCGTCCCCAGGAGGAGCCTCTCTATGAGTCACGGCGCGGCGTGTGAAGTCGCCATCTTGGGGGCGGGTCCCTACGGTCTTTCGGCCGCCGCCCACCTGCGCGCGGCGGGCGTCGAGACGCGGATCTTCGGCGAGGCGATGCGATTCTGGGAATCGCGCATGCCCCGGGGCATGTGCCTGCGATCCTCGTGGGAAGCGTCCCACGTCGCCCATCCCGACCGCGCGCTCACGCTCGACGACTACGAGCAGGCGCACCGGGTGGAACTCTCCAAGCCCATTCCACTGGATGATTTCATCCGGTACGGACGCTGGTACCAGGCGCGGGTGGCCCCCGACCTGGATCCCCGGCGGATCGAGCGGATCGAGGCCCGGCCCGACGGATTCCGGCTGGAGCTCGAAGATGGCGAGCCGCTGAGGGCGCGCCGCGTCGTCGTCGCCGCCGGAATCGCCAGCTTCGTCCATCGGCCCCCGATCTTCGACGGCCTGCCGCTCGAGCTCGTATCCCATTCCTCGGACCATCGCGATTTCGCCCCCTTCCGGGGACGGGAGGTGGTCATCGTGGGAGCGGGCCAGAGCGCGCTGGAGTCCGCCGCCCTGCTCCGTGAGGCGGGCGCGGAAGTCGAAGTCCTCGCGCGCGGTCCGAACGTGATCTGGCTCGATCAGCGCGCGGGCTGGCTGAAGAGCAGGTACAATCCCCTGAAACGGCTGCTCTATCCCCCCACCGATGTCGGCCCCCCGGGATTGAATCTCATCGTCGCGACGCCCGCCCTGTTCCGGCACCTGCCGAGTTCGTGGCAGAAATGGATCGCGTACCGGTCGATTCGCCCTGCGGGCGCCGGCTGGCTGGTGCCCCGAATGAACGGGGTGCAGATTACGGTCGGCCGGAATGTCACGCGCGCGACGATCCTGGATGGACGGGTTGCCCTCGAGCTGGACGACGCCACGGTCCGGCGGCCCGATCACGTCCTGCTGGCGACCGGCTACCGGGTCGACGTGTCGCGCTACCGGTTCCTGGCCCCGGAGATTCTAAGTTCCGTCCGATGCGTCGACGGATATCCGCTGCTGGGAGCAGGGTTCGAATCCACCGTGCCCGGACTCCACTTCCTCGGCGCACCCGCCGCCCGGAGCTTCGGTCCCGTTTGCCGGTTCGTCTCGGGAACGACGTACATGGGAAGGAAGTTGACGAAGGCGATCGTCGGCGGAAAACGCAAGGAACGCGCGGAGCTGGGAAGCGACTCGCCGGGACTGACCGTGGCGGACCGGCCCGTCGCCTTCAACGCGCCCGGTCCTGGGCGTCCTCGTCCTCCTGGGACTTCTTGAGTTTCGGCCGGTTGGCTGCCAGCACGGCGTTGGCCTCGGTGGCATCCTTGGGCGCCTTGCCGAGTCCGTGTTGGGTCCACATCTTGGCGATGGCGCTTCGCGTCGGGTCGAGGAGCTCCTTCTTCCGCTGGATCCGGTGATCATTGCCCGACTCCCCTTTCCCGGGACCGCCGGGGACCGGGGGACCCTCGGGGGAGCGGTTCTCCGAGATCCGCTCGAGCTCGCCGAGGAGGTCGACGAGAGGCTTGAGCATCCGGACGCTCCCGATCGCGTCGACCGCATCGACCGCCTGGTGGGCGACGGTCGAATCGTCTTCGTTGAACAAGGTCTGCAGCTCCGTCGATTTTCCGAAGGGCGCGATGGCCCCGAAGCTCCGGAGGCACCGTTTCCGGAGGTCCGCCCCTTCCCGGGACTTGGCGTGGCGGATGAGCGCGTCGCACACGGCCGGGTCCTTCTTGTACTTGTGGAGCGCCTCCGCGGCGGCGGTCCGGATGGGGTCGGCCGCCGTGCCGTTCAGCACGGCAAGGAGTTCCGTCCGGATGAGCGGATGGGGTTCGGACTCGCCCAGCTTGTCGACGGCGCGGACTTGATCGTCGGTCTCCTTCGCCTTGGCGCGCTCATCGCGATAGATCTTGAGCGCCGCCTTGGCCTCGTCCTCTTTCTTCTTCTGCTCCTGGCGGGCCTTCTCCTTTTCCGCGGCATCCGCCTGGAAGGAAGCGGCGGGCAGGAACAGGATCGCCGCCATCAGCGCGGCGCGTGACGTGGTCATGGCGGTGCCTCCCCTGGAGATCTTCCAAGGGATGGAACGACGCCGGGGCCCGGAGGAAGGACGAAAGTCGCGCCCGGGTTCAGGCCTCGACCGTGGCGCGCAGGATCTGGCGCCTCACGCGCGCCCGCAGGACCGCCACGGAGAAGGGCTTCACGACGTAGTCGTCCGCGCCGAGCTGGAACGCCCGGACGACGCTCGATTCGCTCCCCTCGCCCGTGACGATGAGAATCGGGACCTTTTCGTACGCCGGGAGGCTCCGCAGCGTCCGCAGGATTTCCCAGCCGCTCGTGCCGGGGAGGTTGAGGTCGAGAAGCACCGCGCCCGGTTTGAAAAGCCGCAAAGCGCGAAGACTGTCATTTGCGTTACGTCTGCGAACGAGCTTGCCAGCGGCGGCATTGGCAGTTCGGCGAAGCCTTTGCCAAAAGCGTTCGTCAGCTGTGAAGACGAGCAGCGGATACTCCTGCGTACGATTGCAGATCTCCGATTCACTTTCGCAGGAAAGGGGGGCCCGCTCTTTGAATTGACGCAATGTTAAGGTGGTCATGGCATCGAAAAGGTTGGGCGACCGGTGAAGCCGAGCCGCGTTTTGTCTTTGCGACGGTTCATTTGCCGATTCTTACGCGATTGCATTTGCCGCCGAAGGTTTTCAGTCACCTTTAGTAGGGCGGCACGCAATGTGTAATCCGTTGCCTCCGCATGGTAGTCGGGGCCGGGGACTTCAAGGAGGGCGAGCACCCGATAGGCTGGGTTTGAGTGCGGCTGCCGTTCCAGAGTGATTTTAGCTGAGAGAATTGAGGCCAGATGTTGCAGCCTCGCAATCTGTGTTGTGACCAGAATGTCCCAGAGAGTTC
>Ga0075423_10001725_pt1 | contig 19455 bp, 14 predicted proteins | sample SoiMethybrSBSTD2_FD_80114 | JGI IMG/M metagenome (GOLD analysis project Ga0075423, IMG submission 80114) | Bulk soil microbial communities from a Populus tree surrounding site in Tennessee, USA - Soil MetaG P. TD hybrid SBSTD2 | ecosystem: Environmental > Terrestrial > Soil > Tree plantation...
GCCGGGAAGATCCAGTCGGTGTCGCGCAGCGCGAGCGCGGAGCCGGTGATCGCCGCCTCCTCGCCGGTCGCGGTGCCGTAGAAGCCGATGCGGCCCTGGCGCTGGAGCGAGAGCATGCGCTGGTCGAGCACGCGCATCTTGAGCATGTGGCGGAACGCGCGGCGCAGATCTTCGCGCCCGATCCCGGGATCCGGCCCGGTGAGCCGGCCCTGGTGATCGAGGACCTCGAGCGTGGGGGTGGGCGCTACGGCGCTCATTGCGCGTCCTCGGCCGTGAGCCAGCGCTCCGGATGCTCGAGCCGCTCGATCACGGCGTAGAGGAAGTCCGCTCCGACCGCGCCGTCCACCACGCGGTGGTCGAGCGCGAGCGACAGGTTGCCGAGGTCGCGCGCCACGATGGCGCCGTCCACGACCGCGGGCTTCGGCTTCACCTCGTGCACGCCGAGGATCGCGACCTGCGGGTGATGGATGATCGGCGTCGCCAACACCCCGCCCTTGGCGCCGGTGCTGGTGATGGTGAAGGTTCCGCCCTGCAGCTCTTCGAGCTTCAGCCGGTGCGCGCGCGCCGCCTCCGCGAGGCGCTGGATCTCGCGCGCCAGCGCGATCAGCCCGAAGCGGTCGGCGTGGTGGATCACCGGCACCGTGAGCCCTTCTGCGGTCGCGGTGGCGATGCCGATGTGGAGATCGCGCTTCAGCACGATCTCGGAGCGCGCATCGTCGAGGCTGGCGTTCAGCATCGGGTACTGGCGGAGCGGCTCGATCAGCGCCTTCACGATGTACGCGAGATAGGTGAGCCGCGCGCCCTCCGCACCGGCGTTCGCCTTGAGCCGGTCGCGGTGCTCGACCACGGCGGTCATGTCGCACTCGGCGACGAAGGTGAAGTGGGCGGCGGTGTCGAGCGAGTGGCGCATGTGCTCGGCGATGCGGCGCCGCAGGCCCCGCAGCGGGACGCGTCCGGCTTCCTCCGATTCCACGCCGGGCGCCGCGGGCGCGGGGGCGTCGGGCGCCGCGGCCGCGGGCCGCGCGGGCGCAGAGGGCGCGGGCGCAGCACCCGCACCTCCGCCGGCCGCGCGCTTCACGTCATCCGCCGTGATCGCTCCGCCCGGGCCGCTGCCACCGATCGATTCGAGCGCAACTCCGAGCTGCTTCGCGAGCTGGCGCACGGCGGGCGTGGCCTGCACGCGGCCCGCAGGCGCCACCGTGCCGGCTGCCGCCGCGCGCGCCGGCGCATGCGCCGCACCCGTCGCGCCCTGCAGCGCCTGGGCGGCGGCCTGGGCTGCCGCTGCGACGCTGGCGGCGCCCGCGCCCTCGGCCTCGCCCGCGAGTGCGATCGATACGATCACGCTTCCCACCGGCACCACCTCGCCCTCGGCTGCCGTGATCGCCGCGATCACGCCGGTGCGCGGCGAGGGAATCTCCACCGTCGCCTTGTCGGTCATCACCTCGACCAGCGGCTGGTCCTCGCGCACCGCCTCGCCGGGTTTCACCAGCCAGCGCACGATCTCGCCTTCCGCGATTCCCTCACCGATGTCGGGCAGCTTCACGTCGTACGGCATTCGCCTACACCTCGCCGGTTTCGAGTGCCCGCAACCCTTCGAACTGGGTCGCGGGAAGCTTGGCCTTGATCTCCAGCCACGCGCGCCGGAAGGCCGGACGCTCCAGGTGACTCTTGATCCCGTCGCGCCAGTGCTCCCAGGTCTGCCGGCGGATGCGCCGGCTCTTCCACAAGAATACCTGCTCGTTCGAGAGACTGAAGTAGCGGTACAGCTCGTCGAAGGCCTTGGCGTACTCCACCTCATCCAGCGCTTCCCCCAGCATGGCGCGGGTCGGGATGCGCTGCACGATCTCCCGGAACTCGCGGGCCATCTCGTCCTCGAAGCGCGCGGTCTCGTTCTGCTGCGAGAGCCGGAGCTGGATCGCGGCGAAGTACACGCCCACCGCGGTCGCGACGCCCGAGATCAACCCGATGTAGCCGAAGACCCCCGGTTCGCTCATCGGCTAGTAGCTCATCACGTGCTCGATCGCGCGCAGGACGCGCGGCGCATCGGGCAGGTAGGAGTGCTCGAGGGTGTAGGGGAAAGGGGTGTCGTAGCCGGTCACGCGCAGCACCGGCGCTGAGAGCGATGTGAGCGCCTTCTCGGCCACCAGCGCCGCCAGCTCCGCGCCGTAGCCGCACGTGCGCGGCGCCTCGTGCACGATCACCACGCGCCCGGTCTTCTGGACGCTCGCGATCACCGCCTCCTGATCGAGCGGCACGAGCGTGCGCAGATCGATCACCTCGACCGAGGTGCCCGCCTCGGCCGCGCGCTCCGCGGCCTCGAGCGAGACCGGCACCATCGCGCCGTAGGCGAGCACCGTGCATTGCTCGCCCGCCCGCGCGACGCGCGCGCTCGAGAGCGGCACGCGGAATCCGCCTTCGGGCACGTCTTCTTTGGTCGTGCGGTAGAGGCGCTTGGGCTCGAGGAACACCACCGGGTCTTCGCCCGCGAGCGCTTCGAGCAACAGGCCCTTCGCGTCGCGCGGCGTCGCGGGGATCACCACCTTGAGGCCGGCCGTGTGGCAGAAATAGGCCTCGGGACTCTGCGAATGGTAGAGGCCGCCCTTGATCCCGCCGCCGTAGGGCGCGCGCACCACCACCGGGCACGCGTACTGTCCGGCGGAGCGCCAGCGCATCTTCGCCATCTCCGAAACGATCTGGTCGAATGCGGGATAGATGAAGTCCACGAACTGGATCTCGGCGACCGGACGGAGACCGTAGAGCGCCATGCCGATCGCTCCGCCGACGATGCCGTTCTCCGCGAGCGGCGTGTCGCTCACGCGCTCTGCGCCGAACTCGGCCTGCAGTCCCTCGGTCACGCGGAACACGCCGCCGTTCCGGCCCACGTCCTCGCCCAGCAGGACGACCCGCGGATCCTCGCGCAGCGCGACGCGCAGTGCGTCCTGGATCGCCTGGACCATGGTCATCACGGGCACGGGAGACCTCCGGTAGGGAGAAGGGACCGCGCAGGTTAGCCCAGACCTTCGGGACCGGCAAACCCTAGGGGCCCGCACGGGAGCCGCGCCCGCAAACGCGTTTCTGGGGTTCGCGGCCCGGGGGGAGGGGCGCCCGGGGCCCGTCCGCGGCGCCGCGCGGGGCGGAGAATCGGGCTCAGGGTTAGCCTTGACCAAGCCGATAATTAGTGTAGGCTAATTCGCGAGATTGCCTCCACTAATTCATCGGCGAACGAACGCCGCTTCGAGGAGGAACGAGTTTGTTGCTTCCCGTCACCCAGTTTCCCCAGCCTCTCGTGCGCCGATGCCGGATCTGACCCGCTCCGAGCAGGATTACCTGAAGGCGCTCTACGTGCTAGCGCCCGGCGGCGACGCCGTCGCGACCTCGCAGCTCGCCGAGCAGCTCGAGCTTTCCGCTCCGTCGGTGACGAACATGCTCGGCAAGCTCGCGGCCGCGCGGCTGGTCGAGCACACGCCGCGTGCCGGCGCGCGCCTCACCGCGCGCGGGCGCCGCGTGGCGCTCGAAATGGTGCGGCGCCACCGCATCCTCGAGACCTTCCTGGTGCGGGTCCTGGGGCTCGACTGGTCCGAAGTGCACGCGGATGCCGAGGTGCTCGAGCATCACATCAGCGGCCGCGTGCTCGACGCCATCGACCGGCTGGTCGGCCATCCACACGAAGACCCGCACGGCCATCCGATCCCGGACCGCAACGGAAGAATGCAGGAACGCGTGCTGCTGCCGCTCTCGCAGCTCGGGCGTGGGATCCGCGCGGTGGTGCGCGAGCTGCGCGACGCCGACCAGCCGCGCATGGCGCATTGGAAGCAAGTCGGCCTCGTTCCCGGCGCGCACGTGCGCGTCCGCAACCTGCGCCCGCTCGACGACGTGTTCGAGCTCGAGGTCTCACGCCGCCGGCTGGTGACCGGGAGCGAGGGCCTGGAGGGCGTCATGGTCGAGGTGCCGGGCGGGGCGCGGCGGCGCGGCCCGCGGCGGAAGGGGCGGGCGGCGTGAGCGGGGGCGTGCGCATGGCGGTCGTGCCGGCATTGATCGCGGCGACGGCGGGCGGTGCGTGGGCTGCCGGCGAGAGTGGTCCGCCGCCGATTCAGGACAACAGTTTCCTGGTGGAGGAGGCATACAACCAGGAAGCGCACGTGGTGCAGCACATCGGCACGTGGACCCACATCCGGCCCGGCGGGGAGGACGTGGTCTCGTTCACCCAGGAGTGGCCGTTCCTCTCGCAGCACCATCAGCTGAGCTACACGCTCCTCTACCTCCCGAGCAACGGCGCCGCGAACCGGCCCGGCGGCTGGGGCGACTTCGCGCTCAACTACCGGTACCAGCTCCTCGGGGTCGAAGGCGGGAGACTGGCCTTGGCACCCCGCGTGAGCCTGCTGTTCCCGACCGGGGATGCGCCCCGCGGGCTCGGAAGCGGCTCGGTCGGCGGGCAGTTCAACTTGCCGCTCAGTCTCGAGCTGTCGGAGCGCTTCGTCTCCCACACCAATCTCGGCGCGACCTACGTGGGGCGGGCGGGCGAGACCGGTGCGACCATCGCGTACAACGCCGGCCAGAGCCTGATCTGGCTCGCCGCGCCCGGCTTCAATCCGCTGGTCGAGCTGGCCTGGTTCCGCGTCGAGCCGACGGAGGGCGGCGCGGGTGAGACGGAAGAGGGCCTGCTCGTGAGCCCGGGGTTCCGGTGGGCCCACAACCTGTCGAACGGTCTTCAAATCGTTCCCGGCATCGCCGTCCCGATCGGGGTCGGCGCACAGAAAGGGGATTCAGGCGTGCTCCTCTACCTGAGCTTCGAGCATGGCTACTAGCCAGGAGCGCGCCGCGCGCGCGCAACGCACCGAGGCTTCCGACCGCTCGCTCTCCGAGGTCCACGGCACGGTGCGGCTGCCGGCCGCCGGCGGCTCGTGGATCCGCCGCATGTTCGCGTTCGCGGGGCCCGCGTATCTGGTGAGCGTGGGCTACATGGATCCCGGCAACTGGGCCACCGATCTGGCCGGTGGCGCGCGCTTCGGCTACCAGCTGGTGTGGGTGCTGGTGATGAGCAACCTGATGGCCGTGCTGCTCCAGACGCTCTCCGCGCGCCTCGGGGTCGTGACCGGCAAGGACCTCGCCCAGGCGTGCCGCGACTTCTACCCGAAGCAGCTCGTGATCCCGCTGTGGCTGCTGTGCGAGGTGGCGATCATCGCGTGCGACCTCGCCGAGGTGCTGGGCGCCGCGATCGGGCTCAAGCTCCTGTTCGGCATCCCGCTCATCTTCGGCGTGTTGATCACGGCGCTCGACGTGCTGCTGCTGCTCGCGCTCTCGCGGCTCGGCATGCGCCGGCTCGAAGCGCTGATCGTCATGCTGGTCGCCACCATCGGCCTGTGCTTCGCGACCGAGATGGTGCTCGCGCGCCCGGACGTGGTCGCGATCCTGCGCTGCATCCTGCCGCGCGGCCCGGACGGCGCGGTGAGCCTGTTCGCGCGCTCGCCGGGCGGCGGCGTCTCGGTGCTCGGGCTCGACGGGGAGTCGCTCTACATCGCGATGGGGATCCTGGGCGCCACCGTCATGCCCCACAACTTGTACCTCCACAGCGCGCTGGTGCAGAGCCGCGCGGTCGAGAGCTCGGTCGCGGGCAAGCGCGAGGCCTGCCGGCTCAACCTGGTGGACTCAGCGGTGGCGCTGAACTGCGCGCTGTTCGTGAACGCCGCGATCCTGGTGCTCGCGGGCGCCGTGTTCCACACCAGCGGACACCAGGATGTCGCGCGGCTCGAGGAGGCGCACCGGCTGCTCGCGCCGCTCCTCGGCACCGGCCTCGCCGCGACCGTCTTCGCGGTGGCGCTCCTGTGCTCCGGCCAGTCGAGCACCATCACCGGGACGCTCGCGGGCCAGATCGTGATGGAGGGCTTCCTCCGGATCCGCATCCGGCCGTGGCTGCGGCGCCTGATCAGCCGCGGCCTCGCGATCATTCCCGCTGCGGCCTTCATCATCCTGCGCGGCGAAGGCGCGGTGGACCAGCTGCTCGTGCTCTCGCAGGTGGTCCTGAGCCTCCAGCTCTCGTTCGCGGTCATTCCGCTCATCATCTTCACCAGCGACAAGAAGAAGATGGGCGAGTTCGCGAACAAGCCGTGGGTGATCGCGCTCTCCGTGATCACCGCCGTGATCATCGTGGGCCTCAACGGCAACCTGGTGGTGCAGCAGGTCGGGAGCTGGCTCGCGGCGGCGGGGCCCAACGCCTTCGGGCTCGGGCTCGTCGTGCTGCCGGTGGTGGCGGCGGCCGCGCTGCTGCTCGCCTACGTCGCGCTCGCGCCGCTGCTCCCGCGCTTCGTCCCGGCGCTGGCGAGGAGCGTCGCGCCCGCTGCGCCGGCGGCGCCGGCCATCCCGCGCTCTGCGCCGGCGCGCGTGCGCGTCCCGGCGCCCGATGGACGCTACCGGCGCATCGCGGTGGCGCTCGAGCTCGGTCCCGCCGACCGCCCCGTGCTCGAGCACGTGCGCGAGATGGCACTCGCCGAGGGCAGCGAGGTGGTGCTGCTCCACGTCGCCGAGAGCGCGGCGAGCCGCTACCTCGGCCCCGAGTCGTCGGACGAGGAGAGCCGCGAGGACCAGGTCACGCTCGAGGAGCTGGGCGTGCAGCTCGCGGCCGCGGGCATCGTGACCGCGACGCGCCTCGGCCACGGCGACGTCAAGTCCGAGCTGGCGCGGCTCGTCGCGGAGTCCGAGGCCGACCTGCTCATCACCGGCTCCCACGGACACCGCCTGATCGGAGACCTGATCCACGGCTCCACGACCTCCGGCCTGCGGCACCTGGTGAACGTGCCGGTGCTCACCGTGCCCGGCCCCCGAAAGGACGCCAAATAGGGTTCCGCTTGAAAACGTCGGAGGGCAAGGCGTCGCGGGCGAGCCGACGAGCGGAAATGTGGCCTTCAGGCCACATTGGAGCGAGGAGCCGCCCGCGCAACGCGGCCATCGGGCGTTTTCGAGCGGCGCCGGGCTCATTTGGCTGGCATCGATGGCAGGCCTAGAATCCCCGCCGTCATGTCCTACCACCTGCCGCATCCCACGCCGTGACGGACCGCCTGCTTCACGGCCGTGTGGACGGCACGGTGGCAGCGGTCGTGGACTCGGGCATCGAGCTGATCCCGGACTTCGAGTTGGCCGCGATCCCGCTGCTCGATGGTCAGGAGCGTCCGGCCGAATGGCCCACCGTGCGCCGCCGGCTGCGCGCGGAGGGGATCCGCGTGGTCGAGCATCGCGGCGTGCTGCTGCTCGCGCCCGGCGAGCTCGACCAGTTCGGCTCGGTCGGGCTCTTCACCGGCAACGACGAGCTGCTGCTGGTCTCCGAGTGGAACGACGAGTTCGAGTCGTTCCCCGGCCGGCTCAACACCGAGAGTCACAACTTCAGCGAGGTCACGCCGCTCGGCCTCGAAGAGTGGATGATGGACGCGGGCTGCGTGCTCGCGCTGGGCGACGGGCACGGGCTCAACTTCGCGACGCTCGACGCCGAGCTGAGCGCGCGGATCCGCGCCCGATTCAAGCCGCTCGGCGCGAAGCGGTGAGCCGGAGCCTCGCCGGCTCGCGGCTCGTGCCGCTCACGGTCGCAGGGCCCTCCGGCCGCCTCGAAGCGCTGCTGCAGGAGCACGAAGCGCGCGACCACGCGATCGCGGCGCTGGTCTGCCACCCGCATCCGCTCTACGGCGGCACGATGCACAACAAGGTGGTGCATCGCGCCGCGGCCGTGCTCCACGCACTCGGCGCCGCCGTGCTGCGCTTCAACTTCCGCGGCGCGGGCGCGAGCGACGGGCGCCACGATCAGGGCGAGGGGGAGGTGGAGGACGCGCGCGCGGCGCTCCGCTTTCTGGTCGAGCGCTACCCACACGCGCGCCGCTGGGTCGCCGGCTTCTCGTTCGGGGCGTGGATCGCGTCGCGGCTCGCCGCCACCGAGGCCGGGATCGAGCGCCTGATCCTGATCGCTCCACCGGTGACCACCTCGAGCTTCGACGGGCTGCGCTCGCTCGCGACGCCCAAGCTGGTGCTGCAGGGAACCGCAGACGACATCTGCCCGCCGGCGGCGCTGCACGACCAGTACCCGGCCTGGGCCGAGCCCAAACAGCTGGTCGAGGTCCCAGGCGGAACCCACTTCTTCGACAAGCAGTTAAGCGCTCTGGCGGATGCGATGCATGAAGCGCTCGCGCCGGCCGCGAAAGGCGGCACTTGAAGTACTACTTGAAGGGCCGGGGCGCGCGCTGGGTGATCGCCGGGGGGCTCTTCGCGGCGCTCGCGCTCCACGCGCTCGAGGCGGGCGCCGGGCCGCAGGCGCTCGCCGCGAACCCGCTCTGGGACGACGGCCGGGCGGAGCTCTCGCAGTACGAAGGGACGACGAAGCGTTACGGCGAGACGCGCCCCACGCGGGCGCGCATCGTGATCGTGAAGGAAGACATGCTGCGCGACACCTGGGTGAAAAGCGAGGAAGGGCCGATCGCCGGGAAGACGCTCGAGGTGCTGAAGGTGGTGTTCGTCGCCGAGTTCCCGACCGGGAGCTACTTCTATCGCCAGGTCGCGACCACGTTCCTCGAGCGCCGCGGCCTCGACATGGTGAAGGAGAGCATGAGCCACTTCGACGGCTGCGGCATCACCTACGTGCGCGTGGGCCCTAAGGCGGGGCGCACGGTGCACGAAGCGCACTCGTACTGGGAGGGCGAAGCGGACCGCGAGGTGCCGCTCGAGTGGCCCGCGGGTTCGGCGCCGCATGTCTACTGGGACGCGCTCCCGCTCTGGCTGCGCGGGCAGATCGGCGGCGGCGCCTCATCGAAAGTGCTGCTGCTTCCGAGCCAGGTCGGCGGACGCTCGCCGATCGAGGCGACGCGGCCGGTCGAGGCGTCGATCCGCTGGAGCGATGCGGGAACGGTCGAGGTGCCGGCGGGCCGGTTCGCGGCGCGGCTCGCGGAGGTCGAGACGCCGGGTGGGACCGACCGCTTCTGGTTCGACGCCGCCTTCCCGCACGTGCTGCTCAAGCTCGAGACCGCGGCGGGCCGGAGCCTCGCGCTGCGCAAGACGCAGCGGCTCGACTACTGGAAGCACCACGCGCTCGGGGACGAAAAGCTGATCGAGTAGCGCCCGACCGCCGACGTCCGCGGTCGAGTTCCCGTGCCTAGTGTGCCCGGCTCGAGCTCTAGCGGATCACGGCCGCGCGTGCGCGCAGCGTTCGCGCAGCCTGGCGCAGAGCCACCCAATACATGCCGGGGGGCACCGGGGCGCCCTGGTCCAGCCGCACCATGTGACGTCCCGCACCGAGCGCGCCGACCTCGCGCGACAGCGCGCGGCGGCCGCTCACGTCCAGGAGCTCGAGCGTGGCCGGAGTGGCGTTCGGTAGCGTGAACCACACGTTGAGCGCGCCGACCGCAGGATTGGGGCGCGGCCCTTCGAGCGCGAGCTGCAGGGCGGGCACCTCCACCCACTCTTCGGTCGTGAACCGCGCGACCCCGCCGTCCGAGTAGCCGAGGCGGTACGCGTAGCGCTCGCTGGCCGAGACCGCGCGATCCTCGAAGCGTAAGATCCCGGTGCCGTCGCCCGTCACCGTGCCCACGATCTGCCAGTCGCTGCGCTCGGTGCGGCGGTACACGGTGGCGCCGAGCCCGGCCGCCTCCGCACCGTGCCATGTCAGCTTCACGTGATCGGCTTCCACCTCGGCACTGACCAGCGCGAGCAGCACCGGCACGATCCCGTCCGGCACGAAGAGCTGGGCGTAGATGCCGTGCGGATACTCCTCCCACGCCACGATCGCCCCGCCGTGGCCGTCGGACGTGATGCGCGGGTCGTACTGGCTGAGACTATTGCCCACGAAGGTCCCGTTGGTCGGCCAGCCCGGGGCCACCGCGCCGTTCGCCATCAGGTGCTGCACCAGGAAGCGCGTGCCGTCGCCGATGTACACGGTCCATGTGACATAACCGCCTCCCGTGCCGTCGGGCGCGATGATGCCGCCGGACTCGTAATTGGTGAGGTCCGACACGCGCAGCCCGTTCGCGGTCCAGCCGGGGGCATTGCTGCCGTCGGCCAGCACGCGGAGGGCGTAGATGTCGCCGCCCGAGTTGGGGTCACGATAGTCGTACCAGCTCAGGAGCGTTCCGCCGCGGTTGTCGCTGGTGGCCACGAGGCCCGCCCGCTCCCCAGGCGCCGTGCACACTCTCACGCCTCCCGCGGGCCAGCCCGGGGCCACGGTGCCCGCGAACGTGAAGCGCTGGACGTAGTACTCGAGGTCGAACCCGTATTGGTCGCCAGTCAGGCAGGCGACAAGCACCCCGCCCGCGCCATCAGCGACCAACTGCCCATAGCCCCTTTCAAGGGCCACCGGCACGCCATTGGGGACCCAGCCCGAAGCGATGGTACCCGAGGCGGTGATGCGCTGTGCGTACACACCCCATCCGGCGCTCCGGCTATCACTCCAAGAAATGAGCGCGCCACCTGTTCCGTCCGCAAGGATCGCGGGAGCTCCCTGCCCATGATCCGCAGTGCAGATCGGCAGCCCGTCTGCTGGCCAGCCCTCTGCGACTTGGCCGGTGGCGGTTAGATGCTGCGCGAAGAGGTCGCGAGCCGGGCTGAAGTCGTCCCACGAGAAGAACGCCCCGCCCTCGCCGTCGGGGGCGATGCGCGGACTCTGCTGGTAGTCCGGGGCCCGGGTGACCGCCGCCCCGTTCATGGGCCAGCCCGGAGCGATGGTTCCCTCGCCAGTAACATGTTGGGCATAGATGTCTGGTCGCGTAGGTGAGTCGCGGAAGTCTTGCCACGCCACCAAAGCGCCTCCCCGACCATCCGGGACTAGATCGTCGGGCCCTTGACTGCCCGGAAGGACACACACCGGGAGCCCGGTGGCGGGCCAGCCCGGAGCGATGGCCCCGCTCGCGGTGACGCGTTGTATGTAGACGTCCGCGTTTCCGTTCCGCGCGTCACGCCACGCGACGAAGGCGCCTCCTGCTCCGTCTGGGCACACCGAGGGAAAGTCCCCGCCGCACGCATCATTACCGTTGCACATGGGCACGCCTTCCGGGAGCCACTCTGCGGCCGCGGGAACTGCCCAAATCGCCATCAGAGCAATTGAAGCTAGAGTGAGACGGCTAGGCATGGAGTCCTCCCAAAACGCCTCGGGCGGCGCGGCGCGAGCTCGATCAAGAAGGGCGTTGCCTCCAGCAGGGCGAAATAAAGGTTGACAGAACAAGGGCGCACAGGCTAGGCCTCTTTTTCGAGGCCGTCAGCTCAGAGATCGCGACGCGGCATCCGAACGGTTCGGGTGCCGCTTTTTTTTCGTTCTGAGCTGCGGGCCAGGGAGGTCGCACATGTCTGCGCTCGTCAGGATTCCCGTCTCTCCACGCGGTCGGCCTGAGACCCCGCTCGTCTCGCTGCTGATCTTGTGTGTGCTCTGTTTCGCTCATCCCGCGAAAGCCTACCAAGGTCGCTGGACCACAACCCGCTATTGGGGCTTCACGGCGGTCAACCTCGTTCTGCTTCCCGGGGATGACAGCCCCTACCACAGCCGCGTTGTTTGGTGGGCCGGTGAGGACGAGGTTCAGTTCAAGGGCGGCCAGTGGGGGTGGAGGCCGGGGTCCGATGGATGCACCGCCTGGCCGAGCGCGAGCTTCGACTCGCTCAAGATGCCCCTGCCGGGTGTCAACATCTTCTGCAGCGGCAACACACCGATGGCGGAGGGCGGAAAGCTGTTCGTCCCTGGCGGGACGGTCGGGGCCGAGGACGGTGTGCGGACCGTGCGCATCTTCACGCCGGGCGCCGCCAACGACTCCTCGGGGATTTGGACCGCGCCGAGCGATATGCAGGAGCGAAGGTGGTACCCCTCGGCAAGCGTGCTATCCGATGGGAGGATCATCGTTGCTTCCGGTAGTAAGTACAGACATCTCAACATTTTTGGCGGTCGTCAGGAGGGCTCCTTTCCCACGGGCCAGAGCGCCGACACCCTGTTCCGCTTCGGCGTCGTGCCTGGGGGCGAGTGGGATGGTGCGACCCGCCCGGACGGCCAGCCCGACAGGCCGGGCTCGCGCGAGGGCCACACCGCGGAAAGTGTCAGTGGCGACATCGTCGTCTTCGGCGGGAGGAACGGCGACGGCGCACCCTATCAGGACCTCTGGTTTCTGCAGCGCCAGAACAATTCGCTCGGTGCTGACTACGGATACAAGTGGCTGGAGATCAAGCCGGGCATTGACCAAGTCCATCCAGATGACCCTCCACGCAAGCGCAGCGAACACAGCGCCGTCGTTCTGACGGATAACACCACGATGGTGGTCTTCGGCGGGCTCGGTAAGACCTCAAGCGGGACCCCAAGTGACACGCTCCTAAACGACGTGTGGCGGCTCTGGCTCGACGGCTCGCTTAACCCGCCGAAATGGCGGTGGTCAGAGATGACCATCTCCGGCACCCCACCCGCGGCGCGTTACGGCCACACAGTCGTGCTCGACACCACCGTCGTGTCCTCGCCGCGAATCCTAGTTTTCGGTGGGATCGGCGTCGGCCAGTCAGCTCCAACCGACAACACGCTCTATGCGCTGACCCTGACTTCCGCAAACAGCGCCACCTGGAGCACCCTGACCCCGTCAGGGCCAACCCCCGCCCCGCGTTACGACCACAGCATGAACATCGACCGCCTCCTCCGCTTCGCCGGCCCCAACGGCTCCGGCCACTACGCTGTGATGTACGGCGGCCGGCTCAACAGCACCACTTGCGACGACCACCTATGGAGGCTGTGGCTCTACTCTAACGGTGGCGTGGAATGGCAGCAGCTCACAGTTGCGGGAACGGCCCCCGGAGCGCGCGCCGCGCACAGCGCCAGCTACGATGTTGCGGCGGGGCAGCTCTACGTGCTGGGCGGCGTGGACGGCGGCGGCCAAGCGGCCGACAAGTTTGTCTATGCCGCGGACGTCCTGCCATCTGCTACCCCCACATGGAGTCGATGGCAAGACCATCCGCAGCACAGCTTCGCCAATCAGACCGCTCTGGCCTATCCCACCGACGTCTTCGCCCGCGTCCCGGAGATCTACAATCCCGCGGGCTCCGGCAGCTGGACGCGGCTCAACGGGGCGCCGCTGCTGCAGCCCTACTACCCCCTGGATTTCGTGGTTCCGGGCGGACGCGTGGTCAGCGCGGGAGGACTGCCGGAGCCGCAGAGCTACTGGCTCGACGTCGCGCAGGCTGAGAACCCGGCCCAGAACTCGCCGTGGCGGAAGTTCGCAAACGGCCATGCGGGCTTCTCGCCCTCCAGCGGGGTGATCTATCGCCCGGGGCGAATCATGATCGCCGGCGGCGCCAGCGCGGGAGCCGTGGTCGGGCGGACCCGGACTCTCGAAGTCCTGAGCCCGGCCGACACGATGAACGGCTGGTTCGCGACAACCGACAGCATGCAGCCGCGCATCAACCACAATCTGGTGCTGCTGCCGACCGGACAGGTCCTGGCGCTGGGCGGCACGGGAGTGTTCGACAACTTCGGCAATATCAACCCGGTCTACCGCCCGCAGATTTGGACACCGGGCGGCGATCTGCGCAACGGAACTTGGTCCAGCATGGGCGGTTCCGACACGCTGGCGATCGGGGCGCTCATCAAGGGCTACCACAGCACGGCAATCCTGCTGCCGGACGCGAGGATTCTGAGTGCGGGAGGCAACGGTACGCTTGGCCCGGCGGGTTCAGGATGTTCCCCGTGCGACGGCTCCCAACTCCTGGCCAACCTGTATTGTCCGCCATATCTCTTCACACCGTCCGGCAACATGGCAGCCCGCCCAGTCCAGTCGGGAGCGCCCCCGCCGGTGCGCTATGGGACCAGCTTCTCGGTGTGCCTCACACAGGCCGACACGATCTCCAACGTCAGCCTGATCCGGGCCGGAGCCGCAACCCATGGGTTCGACCAGAGCCAACGCTACGTGCCGCTGAGCTTCAGCCCCCAGGGGTCGCTCACCACGAACGTTACCGCGACTGCGCCGCAGGACGGCTCCTACGCACCCCCGGGCGATTACATGCTATTCGTGGTGAACGCCCGGGGCGTACCCTCGATCGCGCGCTGGGTGAAGCTGCTCGCCTCCAGCGACGTGACTGCTCCGAGCCAGATCACCGACCTGGCGCGCGATCTCGTCACCAGCACCGCGGTCCACCTGGTGTGGACCGCGACCGGCGACGACGGCGCCACGGGAACCGCCACCTACGCCGACCTGCGCTATTCGGGCTCGGAGATCACGTCGGGCAACTTCTGCGCCGCCACGCCGGCCTTTCCACGCCCGGTGGTGGCAACGCCGGGAACGCTGCAGCATTTCACCGTGACGGGACTCGCGCCGCACCACAACTACTGGTTCGCGATCAAGTTCTGGGACGAGGCCGGCAACACGTCGATCATGAGCTACGTGGTGACGGTGACCACGCTGGATGACTGCTGCATTGGCGAGCGCGCCGAGCGCGCCCGCGACGAAGGGAACACGGCGGAGGCGAATGCCGAAGCGGCGACGGCGCGGCCGGCACGCACGGCGGCCCCGACCGCGCTGGTCCCGACCGGCACGGGTACGGCGCTCGTGTTGGAGGTGGTCACGACCGCGCGCGACTGCGACGTGCGGGTCATTGCCGTGGACGATGAAAGCTACGCGGGGCTCGCGGGACCCGGCGCGAGCGGCGTGGTGCTTCAGGACGCGAATGGCGCCGGGCAGTGGGCCACGCGGCTCCGGTACGACCTACCGGACGGCGTCCGCTTCGGGCTGTGCGCGCCTGAGGCGCCCGCGCGCTGGCTCTTCCACTCGCCCTGCGCGCTGGAGCAGGTATTGCCCGCGGTCGCCACATCGGCCGCGACGTGGGCGCTCGGGTCCGCATGGCACTCGCGCACCGGGGATGTCACCGCTCCGCTCGCCGGCGGAACGGGCACGCCCGCCATGATGGCGGGCGATACGCTGACGCTTCACTACGTAACCGATCCCGCCACCGGCGCGCCGCAGCAGAGTTGGCTGGTCGTGCTCGATCGCGCCGCGAGCGCGCTCCCTGCCACTCGCGCGCGAAAGTCCCCGGAGCCGGTCGCCACGCTGCCGGCCGTGTTTGCGCTGCGGCAGAACCAGCCCAATCCGTTCGAGGCTCGCACCACGATCGGCTTCGACCTGCCCACCGGAGCGGCGGTGCGGCTCGAGGTGTTCGACGTCGCGGGGCGCCGGCTGCGCGTGCTGGCCGACCACTACTTTGCGCCGGGCTACTACACAGTGGAATGGGACAAGCGCACGGGGAGCGGAAGTTCCGTCGGTCCTGGCATGTACTTCTACCGCATCCAGGCGGGTCCGTTCCGCGCGCGCAAGAAGATGGTGCTGCTGCCGTAGAGCGCCGTCCCTGCGATGGCTCGAAGGCCCCGGGAAGTGCGTCCGCCGGGGCCTTCGGCGCTCAACGGTGCCGCCGGTTTGCCCGCTCCGCACCCGCTCACCCCTCGGCCTTAAGGCCGCCGCCTTCGCGGGAGCGGGCGCGCTCGCTCTCGAGCGCGGGCTCGACGTGCACAACGACGTCGGTGACGCCGGGCCAGCGCGCGCGCAGCCTGGCCTCGACGCGGTGCCCGACGCGATGCGCCTCCGAGAGCGGAAGCCCGGGGTCCACCAGCACGTGGAGATCGAGGTGGATGTCGTCGAGCGGCCCGCGCGAGCGCACGTTGTGGGCCTCGAGCACGCCCGCCTCCTCGAGCGACTCCGCCTCCACCTCGGCGGGCTCGATGCGGCGCTCATCCGAGAGGGTGGAGAGCGTGCCGCGCAGGATGGTGTAGCCGGACTTGAGGATCAGCAGCACGATCAACGCACTCGCGACCACGTCCGCCCAGCCGATGTGGAAGCGTGCCGCGACGAAGCTCGCCGCCACCAGCAGGCTCGCGCCCAGGTCGCTCGATGTGTGCGTGGCGTCGGCCAGCAGCAGCTCGCTCTTCAAGCGCTTGCCCTCGAGCCGCTCGACCGCCACCACCACCAGGTTGATCGCCAGCGTTCCGCCCAGGATCACGAAGCCCATCGTGGTGATGTCGGGCACGCGCGGATGCCGCAGGCGGTCGATCGCGGCGGTCACGATCTCGTGGCAGCCGAGCAGCAGCATCGCCACGATGCCGAGCGCCGCGAACGTCTCGTACTTGCGGTGTCCGTAGGGATGGTTCGCGTCGGGCGGGCGGCGCGCGGCGCGGATGCCGATCAGCGCGACCACGTTCGACGAAGCGTCGAGCATGGAGTGGATGCCGTCGGCGGTGATCGCGATCGCGCCCGAGCGCGCGCCGTAGATGAGCTTGGCGATCGCCACGACCAGGTTGAGTGCGAGGATGTCCCACAGCACGGCGATGATCCGCCGCATGCGGGGGTTGGCGCGCTCGTTCAACGGTGTCTCCGCCGTGCGTTCCTCGAGTTCCTGGTGCGGCAGCGTGGGTTGGCGCGATCGTTCAAGATGGATCTCCTGCGCTTACGTGCCTTGGTCGCAATGCGCATTCTGGACTGCTGCATGCGGCGCCGCAACTTTGTCGAAGTCTGGACATTCTGCCGCGCGACGACACCGCAATTATCGGCCGGGCGCCGGTGGGAGCCCCGGGCGCGCCCGTCGAACGATCGCGATGGTGGCGGGCAACCCGAGGCTATACTCGATCGTCCTTAGAGAAGTCAGGGACGAGGTCGGCATTGGATTCGGTTCTTCATCCCCCGGGAGGATCGCCTTGAAGCGCTGGATCGTGGTGGGCGTGGTGGTGCTCGCGGCAGCTGGCGGGGTCTGGTGGAAGCTGCGCTCGAAGGGGGAAGGTCCACGCTACCGTACCGCAGCAGTGGAGAGCGGCTCGATCCGCTCCGTGGTCTCCGCCACCGGCACCATTCAGCCCGTCGTCCAGGTCCAGGTCGGCAGCCAGGTGAGCGGCACGGTGAGCAAGCTCTACGTCGACTACAACTCGCGCGTGACCGCGGGCCAGCTCCTGTGCCAGCTCGAGCCCTCCTCGTTCCGCGCGAAGGAGGCGCAGGCCGAGGCCGCCGTGGCGCGCGCGGAGGCCGCGCTCAAGGAATCGGAGCGCCAGCTGCGACGGTCGCGGGAGCTGGTGAAGGACAACTACGTCGCGCAGGCCGACGTGGAAGCCGCCGAGATCGACGTCGATCAGAAGCAGGCCGACCTCAAGCAGGCCCGTGCCCAGCTCCAGGCCGCGGCGGTGGATCTCGCCAACACCACGATCAAGGCTCCCATCGACGGCGTCGTGATCGCGCGCTCGGTGGACGTGGGGCAGACCGTGGCCGCCAGCCTCCAGGCGCCCCAGCTGTTCGTGATCGCGAACGATCTCTCCCAGATGCAGGTCGAGACCAAGATCGACGAGGCCGACATCGGTCGCATCCGGCCCGGGTTGCCGGTCACATTCACCGTGGACGCATATCCCGAGATGGATTTCGAGGGCAACGTGTCCCAGGTGCGGCTCGAGCCCATCGTGGAGTCGGGCGTCGTGACATACACCACCGTGATCCGCACGCAGAACAAGGACCTCAGGCTGCGTCCCGGGATGACGGCGAACGTCACGGTGCTGGTCGCGAGCAAGGACGACGTGCTCAAGGTGCCGGCCGCGGCGTTGCGCTTCCGTCCGCCTGCGGAGAGCGGAGGCAGGCGCGGCGGCGCGGGGGGCGCGCTGGCGATGGCGGGCGGCGCGCGTCAGGGCGCGGGGCCGAGTGGCGGACGGGAAGCCGGGGCGGTGCGCGAAGGCGATGCGAGCGCCGCGACACGCGAAGGCGCAGATCCCTCGATGCGGCCCGGCGCCGGACCGCGTGGGGGTGGCGCTTCCGCTTCCATGCCCGACTCCGCCGCTCGCGCCGCGTGGCGCGCGGGTGGAGGCGAGGGCGCAGGGCGCGGCGAGCATGGCGGTGGATGGGGAGGGCGAGGCGGGCGCGGTGAGGGGGGTGGACGCGGTCCGGGCGGATGGCGCGCGGCGCGCGGCGGCGCGGGCGCCGACTCTTCGTCGGCCCCGGTGCGGGTGGCGAAGACGTCCGGCAACGAAGAGGTGGTCACATCGGACCCGCTGCACCTCAAGCCGGGCACGGTGTACGTGCTGCGCGGCGGTAGACCCGAGCGCGTTCCGGTGATGACCGGTCTCGGCGACGGCGCGTCGTTCGAGATCGAGAGCGAAGAGGTGAAGCCCGGCGATGCCGTGATCGTGGGGCTCGAGCTGCCGGCCGCGCAGAACCGCAATCTCCAGCCGCCCCCCGGCATGGGCGGGCCCACGTTCCGCGGTCCGGGCGGCCGCGGCGGCGGAGGCCGCGGGCGATGAACCCCTTCGAGCTGCTCCGGGTCGGCGTCCAGGCGCTGTCGCGCAACCGCATGCGCTCTTCGCTCACCGTGCTCGGGATCGTGATCGGCGTGGCCGCCGTGATCGCGACCCTCGCGATCGGCCAGGGCGCGCGCGCCGCGGTGCAGGCCCAGATCCAGGCGCTCGGCGCCAACACGCTCACCGTGCTGCCCGGCACGATCACCGCGAGCGGCGCGCGCAGCGGCATGGGCAGCACGACCACGCTCACGCCCGACGACGCGCTCGCGATCAAGGCCGAGTGCTCAGGCGTCGAGGCGGTCGCGCCCGGGGTGCGCACCGTCGCGCAGGTGGTCTACGGCAACCTGAACTGGAGCACATCGGTCCAGGGCACGACGCCCGAGTTCGTGTTCGTGCGCCAGTGGCCGGTCGCGAACGGCGTGTTCATCACCGACTCCGACGTGCGCGGCGCGGCCAAGGTGTGCGTGCTGGGCTCGAACGTCGCCCAGCAGCTCTTCGCCGACGCCGATCCGGTCGGGCAGACCGTGCGCATCAAGGACATTCCGTTCCGCGTCGTGGGCGTGCTGATCCCGAAGGGCGGGCAGGGGTTCGGCGGCAACCAGGACGACGTCGTGATCGTCCCGATCTCGACCGCGCAGCGCAAGCTCATGGCGATCACCTACGTGCAGTCGATCGCGGTCTCGGCGGTGAGCGAGAAGGAGGTGGACGACGCCAGCTCCCAGATCACGGACCTGCTGCGCCAGCGCCACCGCATCCGTCCCGACGCCGACGCCGATTTCTTCCTCTTCACCCAGCAGGAGATCGCGAGCTCGGCCGAAGCCACGTCGAAGGTGATGACGCTGCTGCTCGCGAGCATCGCCGCGGTGTCGCTCCTGGTGGGGGGCATCGGGATCATGAACATCATGCTGGTCTCGGTGACCGAGCGCACCCGCGAGATCGGGATCCGCCGCGCGATCGGCGCGCGCCGCCAGGACATCCTCCTCCAGTTCCTGGTGGAGTCCGCGTTCCTGGCGCTCGCGGGCGGTGCGCTCGGCGTCGGGCTCGGCATGGGCTCTGCGGTGCTGATCACGCAGTTCGCACGCTGGCCCACGCTGATCCAGCCGATGGCGGTGGCGCTGGCGTTCGGCTTCGCGAGCGTGGTGGGCGTGTTCTTCGGCTTCTACCCCGCGCACCGCGCCTCGCGCCTCGATCCGGTCGAGGCGCTGCGCTACGAGTAGAGC
>Ga0075423_10001726_pt1 | contig 19455 bp, 13 predicted proteins | sample SoiMethybrSBSTD2_FD_80114 | JGI IMG/M metagenome (GOLD analysis project Ga0075423, IMG submission 80114) | Bulk soil microbial communities from a Populus tree surrounding site in Tennessee, USA - Soil MetaG P. TD hybrid SBSTD2 | ecosystem: Environmental > Terrestrial > Soil > Tree plantation...
ACATCGAAGCACCCCGCGTCGAAGGGGAGATGCTCGGCCCAGCATTCGTGGAGGTCGACGGACGCCGGCAGGCGGCCTCGCGCGGCGGCGAGCATCTCGGGCACCGGCTCGAGCCCGGCCAACCGGGCGTCGGGGTATGCCCGCGCCAGCCGGTCGAGGAGGGCGCCGGTGCCGCAACCCACGTCGAGCACCCGGTCTCCGGGCGCGAGCGTCAGGCGAGCCAGCGTCTCCCGGATCGACGCGTCGGTGTAGCGCGCCCAGCGGACGTCGTAGTCGGGCGCGAGTTTCGCGTACTCGGCGAGGACGCGTTCGCGGTGAACGTTAGACGCTTTCGTCGGCGGTCGGTCCGTAGATCGCGGGCAGCGGCACGTCGTTCTGCCGGAGGTAGACGGTCAGCTGCCCGCGGTGGTGGATCGCGTGGTTGAACAGAACGAACCGGAGGATCTCGCGGCGGCGGTGCTGGAAGAAGAGCTCGCCGTTGGGCTTGAGGACCCGGAAGTTCGCGTCCATCGCGGCGTCGTCCACGCCGAGAATCGAGGCCCGCGACTCCCGGACGTTCTCGTCAAAGCGGGCGAGGAAGTGGTTCGCGTGCTTCATCTCCGGAGCTTTTTCGCTGCCGACCTGGAAGCTGTCCTTCGCGAAGCGGATTCCCCAGCGAGCGAGCTCCGTCACGTGCGTCGCGAGCTCACCCAGAGTCCGCGACTTCGGGTGGGGCTTCCAGGCCAGCCGGTCGGCGGGAACGCGCGCGAGGACCTTGCGCGTCGACGCCATCTCGGCATCGAACTCGGGGAGGAAGGATTCGGCCAGGCTCACGACCGGCCCAGCTTACCGGATTCCCGGCGTGGGCTGCGGCGCGGCGAGCAGAGCGCGGAGTTTCGACTCCGTCGTCGAAGAGACGTCGGCGCATGGTTCGAGGCCGGCTTTCGAAAGCTCCCCGAGCATTGCTTTGCGGACCCGAGCGACGTCGACGGTTTCCGTCTTCCGAGAGACCTCGGCCCATCGCTCGCCTCCCGGGGCCTGCCAGAGCTCCGCGACCCACTTCCCCTTGGCCGGTCGGTGGGAATCGACGCGGATCGGGCCCAGGGGACGCATTTCCGGAGCGAGCGGCCACGCGAGGGCCGATTGGAGGTAGCGAAGCTGCGCGGGGTGCAGCGCGGAGGCCAGACCCACGCTGCCGTCGAGCAGTCCCTGAACCGTCTTCTCGTCGAGGCTCGCTTCCAGCGACACCACGGTCTGCATCTCTTCGCCGTGGACGTCGGCCTCGCACTTTCCGTCAGAGGCGCGGAGAAGCGACGCGTCGACGTGCGCACAGTCCGCGACCTTGGCTTTCACCGTCAGCCGGCGCTCGCCCGCCCCCAGCCGGAGTCGAAAAATGATCCCCTTCGCGTACTCCTCGAGCGCCGGGCTCTCGAAGTACCAGATCTCGCGCCGGCGGTCCGGATCGGGCGAGAGCGTCAGCCGTCGGATGATCTCTTCCGGAGGCGCGCAGAGGCTGATCTGGACTTCCGCGACCGGAGGCTCCGCGGGCGAGGCGGCGGATAGGCCAGTAAGCAGCAGGCAGTAAGCAGTAAGCAAGGGCCTCGATCCCTTACTGCTTACCGCCTGACTACGCGGGCTCCGGAACCAGCGGCCCGATCGAGCCTTCGGCCACGTCCGGCGTGGGCCCCGGCATGATCGGGGGCTTGGGCGGACCGGCCTTGCGTAGCTTGGCGATGTCCAGTCCGGACTCCTCGGCCAGGATCTGGAGAACCTCGTCGCCATCGAGCACTTCCTTCTCCAGAAGCGTCCTCGCCAGCCGGTGCATGGCCTTCTCGTTGTCCGTGATGATCTTCTTGGCGCGCTCGTAGGCGGCCGTCACGATGCGCTTGACCTCGGCGTCGATCTGATTGGCCGTGGCTTCGGAATAGTCCTGGGTGCGTCCGAAGTCGCGGCCGAGGAAGATCTCCTGCTCGGGCCGACCGAACGTGAGCGGACCCATCTCGCTCATGCCCCACTCGCAGACCATCTTGCGGGCCATGTCCGTAGCGCGCTCGATGTCATTGCCGGCGCCCGTCGTCATGTGGCCCAGGAACTTCTCCTCGGCGATGCGGCCGCCCATCATGACGGTGATCGTGGCCTCGAGGTACTCCTTGGTGTGGGAGTACTTGTCCTCGGCCGGCAGCTGCATCGTCACGCCCAGCGCGCGGCCGCGCGGGATGATCGTCACCTTGTGCACCGGATCCGCGTCCGGCAGCATCGCGGCGACCAGAGCGTGTCCGCCCTCGTGGTACGCGGTGTTGCGCTTCTCGTCCTCGGTCATGATCATGGACTTGCGCTCGGGCCCCATCATGACCTTGTCCTTGGCGTACTCGAAGTCGATCATCTCGACTTTCTTCTTGTTGAACCGGGCCGCGTTCAGCGCCGCCTCGTTGACGAGGTTCGCCAGGTCGGCACCGGAGAAGCCCGGGGTGCCGCGGGCCATGATCGTCAGGTCCACGTTCTCCGCGAGCGGCGTATTGCGCGTGTGCACTTTCAGGATCTGTTCGCGTCCGCGCAGGTCCGGCCGGTCCACGACGACCCGCCGGTCGAAACGCCCGGGCCGCAGCAGCGCCGGATCCAGCACGTCCGGCCGGTTGGTCGCGGCCACCAGGATGACGCCCTCGTTGGTGTCGAAGCCGTCCATCTCGACGAGCAAGGCGTTCAACGTCTGCTCGCGCTCGTCGTGGCCGCCGCCGAGTCCCGCGCCGCGGTGACGCCCGACGGCGTCGATCTCATCGATGAAGATGATGCAGGGAGCGTTCTTCTTGCCCTGCTCGAAGAGGTCACGCACCCGCGAGGCGCCGACGCCCACGAACATCTCGACGAAGTCCGAGCCCGAGATCGTGAAGAACGGCACGTTCGCCTCGCCGGCGACCGCCCGCGCGAGGAGAGTCTTGCCCGTGCCCGGAGGGCCGATCAGGAGCACGCCCTTGGGGATCTTCCCGCCGAGCTTCTGAAACTTCTGCGGGTCCTTGAGGAACTCGATGATCTCCTGGAGCTCGACCTTAGCCTCTTCGACGCCCGCGACATCCTTGAACGTGACTTTCTTCTGCGTCGGGGTGAGTAGCTTCGCGCGCGACTTGCCGAAGGAGAGGGCCTTGTTTCCGCCGGCCTGCATCTGACGCATGATCACGAACCAGATCGCGACCAGCAGGATCAGTGGCCCGTACATCACCAGGGCCGAGACGAGCGAGGAGTCCTTCTGGGGCGTGATCTCGATCTCGACACCCTTGGCTCTGAGATCCTTGACGAGGTCCGGGTAGTTGGCGGCGTAAGTCTTGAAGAGCGGCTCACGCTTGCCGGCGGAGGTGCCGTACTGCCCGCGGATCTCCTCTCCGCGGATCTGGACCTTTTGAACGTGACCCTGGTTGACCTGATCGAGGAACTGGGAGAACGAGATTTCCTCGACGGCCGCCGCTCCCGTCTTGAAGACGTTCCAGGCCAGGATGATCAGGACCAGGATGACCATCCAGAGCAGCAGGTTCTTGATCGTGGCGTTCAACGGGTACTCCTTCCGGGGTTCGAGGACACTTCCAGGCGACCAGCATAACGGACTCGGGGTGCCATTTATTGCTCCAGGACCACCTCGTAGATGTCCGGCAAATGGGCGCTGGCGCCGTCGTACTCCATGCCGTAGCCGGCATAGAGTCCGGTCCCCTCGGCGGAGAAGAGGGAAAAGTCCACGGCGACGTTGGTCTTACGGTCCAGCGGCTTGTCGATGATCGCGGCCAGCAGGAGCGAGGCCGCCCCCGCGCCGCGCAGGTAGTCCATCAGGTAGGTCTCGATGACTCCGGTGTGGACGACGTCCTTGAGCAACAGAACGTGGCGCCCCCGGACCTCGAAGCCGGTTGTGAAGTCGATCTGCATCACATCGCGCGGAGCGCCTGCGCGGCGCACGTGCAGGTACTCGCAGGAGAAGGCGCCCTTCAGCTTCCGCGCGAGGTCGGCCATGAAGAAAGCCGATCCCTTGAGGATCGACGCGAGGACGAGCGGCGTCTGTCGGACGTCGCGGTCGATCGCGCCGGCCACGGCTTCGACGCGGTCGGCGATCAGGGCCGATTCGTAGCGGCGCTCGAGCTTCACAGAGCCTGTTGAGCCATTGCTTGTACGAAATGGTACACCTGCGCCGCGTCTTGCGCCTTTCGGAGCCGCACTCGGAGCACTTCGCCGCGGCGTTCGAAGCGGATGCGGCGGCCGGCTTCGAAGTGGAAATCCCGGCCGCCGGCGAGCAGGCGTACGAGCTGTTCGCGTTCGGGTCCGGTCAGCGGCGCCCGCCCGGGCCGCGCGAAAGGAGAGGCCAGACGGTCGAGCGCCGTCCGCCGGAGCTCCTGGTGAGACGCTGTGAGAAGAGCGGCGTCCGCCGTTCGCTCGCCGGGCAGGTCACGGAATGTCGGCACGATTCGGGTCTCCAGCTCCTCGTCGAACCGCCGCCGGAGCTCGCGAAGCTGTTCGACTTCGGCGGCGAGGCCCTCGCGCCAGGCCGCGTCCCAGTGAGAAAGGTCGCGCCGCACGCGGTTGCGCGTCAGCCGCAGGTCGCCGTTGGTCGCGTCCCGGCGGTGCCCGATCCCACGCGCGGCCAGGAATCTCAGGATGTCGCTTCGCCAGACGCGGAGCAGCGGGCGCACGACCCCGTCGCTGCGAGCTTCGCGCGGGCCGGCCAGGCTCGCCAGGCTCCCGCGCCTCTCGCGGGCGATGAGATGAGACTCCAGCGCGTCATCCTGCTGGTGGGCCGTCGCGATCCGATCGGCGTTCTGCTCGCGCGCGGCCTCCAGGAGGGCTTCGTAGCGCACCGACCGCGCGGCCGCCTCGGGAGACAGCCTCAGGCGTTTGGCGGCGCCGCGCGCGTCCCGCCGCTTCGCGACGAACGGCAGACCGAGCCGCCGGGCGTGATCCGCCACGAACGCGAGATCCCGGTCGGCGTCGACTCCCCGCCAGCCGTGGTGGACGTGCGCGACGAGGAGCTGCCATCCGGTTTCGGAGGCGACCTCGTGCGCTCCGAAGAGCAGGGCCGTCGAGTCGGCGCCTCCCGAGACGCCGAGAAGCAGGCGTGAGCCGCCGGGAATCAGACCCGAAGCGGCGGCACGCCGAAACGCAGCCAAAATGGGCTCCATTTCGTACATGGTAGAGAAGATTTTTGTCGGCGCCAACGTTGAAGGATCCGATACATGGCCCGGGACTTGCGTCCGAAGTCCGACCTGAGACCAGAGCCCTGAGACGAGGTAGCCGATGAGAGAATCGCGAAGGGAGGAGCCTTTGAGCGCGGACCACAGCGGGCCGAATCCGGCGTTCGATCCGGACGACACCTCGCCGGTCGGCGCCGGCGAGAAGGAGACCGAGCCCCGGCGCCCGCGCCGCTGGCCGATCGTTCTGGTCGTCGTCGTCGCCGTGGTGGTGGCCGCCGTGCTGGTGTCGCGCTCGGGCAAGAAGAGCGCGGCCGCGGCCGCGGCGAGCGCCCGGGCGAGCGGCCCGATCCCCGTGGTCGTGGCCGAGTCGAAGGTCGAGGACGTTCCGGTCTACCTGACGGGCCTGGGCACGGTCACTCCCCTGAACACGGTGACCGTGCGCAGCCGCGTGGACGGACAGCTCCTGCGCGTGGCGTACAAGGAAGGGCAGTTGGTCAAAGAGGGCGATCTCCTCGCGGAGATCGATCCTCGTCCGTTCCAGGTCCAGCTGACGCAGGCCGAGGGACAGCTCGCCAAGGACCAGGCGGCCCTGACCAACGGACGCACGGAGCTCTCGCGCTTCCAGAATCTCTTCGACCAGCAGCTTCTGTCGAAGGAGCAGCTCGACTCGCAGGTCGCGACCGTCGCGCAGCAGGAGGCCGCGATCCGCGCGGACCAGGGCGCGGTGGACGCCGCGAAGCTCAACATCACCTACTCGAGGATCACCTCTCCGATCTCCGGGCGCACGGGTCTGCGACTGGTCGACCCCGGCAACATCGTGCACGCCGCGGACCAAACCGGCATCGTCGTGCTGACGCAGACCGAGCCGATCGCGGTGCTCTTCACGCTTCCGCAGGACGACGTGCCGCAGGTCGCGCAGAGGCTCAAGGCCGGCGCGAAGCTTCCGGCGGAGGCGCGCGACCGGGATCTGACGAAGACGCTCGCTCAGGGTGAGCTCCTCACGATTGACAATCAGATCGACCCTGCGACCGGGACCGTCCGCCTGAAGGCGGTCTTCCCGAACCAGGACTTGGGACTCTTTCCCCAGCAGTTCGTCAACGTCCGCCTCCGCGTGGACACGTTGAGCAAGGCGACCGTGGTTCCTTCGGCGGCCCTGCAGAGGAGCCCCCAGTCCTCTTTCGTGTACGTCGTGGGACCGGATCAGAAGGTCGTGATGCGGCCGGTCGAGGTGCGGCTCGTCGAGGGCGACACGGCCGCGATCAGCAAGGGGCTTTCTCCCGGCGAATCCGTCGTCATCGACGGACTCGACAAGCTGCAGGAGGGGAGTAAGGTCGCACCACGTCCGGCCGGCACGGGGGCGGCGCCGAAGGCCCGGGCGTGAATCCGTCCCGGCCGTTCATCCTCCGGCCGATCGCGACGTCCCTCCTGATGGCGGGCCTGCTTCTGGCAGGCCTCGTTGCGTACAAGCAGCTGCCGGTCTCGGCTCTGCCTCAGGTGGACTATCCGACGATCCAGGTCCTGACGTTCTATCCCGGCGCAGGTCCCGAGGTCATGGCGTCGTCGGTCACCGCTCCGCTCGAGCGCCAGTTCGGCCAGCTCCCGGGTTTGAACCAGATGACTTCGGCGAGCTCGGCGGGAAGCTCGGTGATCACGCTGCAGTTCGGCCTCGAGCTCGACATCGACGTCGCCGAGCAGCAGGTGCAGGCCGCGATCAACGCCGCGGGCACGTTTCTGCCGCGCGATCTTCCCAATCCTCCGATCTACAGCAAGACCAATCCGGCGGACGCTCCGATCCTCACACTCGGGTTGACGTCGAAGACGCTGCCGCTTTCGAAGATCCAGGACGCGGCCGACACGCGCCTGGCCCAGAAGATCTCGCAGCTGCCGGGAGTGGGTCTCGTATCGATCGGCGGCGGACAGAAACCGGCGGTGCGCGTGCAGGTCAATCCCCTCGCTCTTTCGGCGCGCGGACTCACGCTCGAAGACGTGCGCACGGCGATCGGGCAGTCCAACGTCAACCAGGCCAAGGGGAGTCTCGACGGCGAGAGGCAGTCCTTCACGATCGGCGCCAACGACCAGCTGCTGTCGAGCGCGGACTACCGGCCGCTGATCGTCGCGTACAAGGACGGCGCGCCCGTTCACCTCGATGACGTCGCCGACGTCGAGGACGCGGCCGAGAACCTCAAGCAGGCCGCCTGGATGAACACCGCTTCCGCCGTGATCCTGAACATCCAGCGCCAGCCGGGCGCCAACATCATCCAGGTCGTCGACCGGATCAAGGCCCTGTTGCCGCAGCTGAAGGCCTCTCTGCCGGCGTCGGTGGATGTGTCGATCCTGACCGACCGCACGACGACGATCCGCGCCTCGGTGCGCGACGTGCAGTTCGAGCTGATGCTGACCATCGCGCTGGTGGTCATGGTGATCTTCCTCTTCCTGCGGACGCTGGCCGCGACTGTGATTCCCAGCGTCGCCGTGCCGCTGTCGCTGGTGGGGACGTTCGGCGCGATGTACATGCTGGGCTACAGCCTCAACAACCTGACGCTGATGGCCCTGACGATCTCGACCGGCTTCGTCGTGGACGACGCGATCGTGATGATCGAGAACATCGTCCGCTACATCGAGGAAGGGATGCCCGCGAAGGAAGCCGCGCTGAAGGGCTCCGAGCAGATCGGCTTCACGATCCTCTCCCTGACGGTGTCGTTGATCGCGGTCCTGATCCCGCTCCTCTTCATGGGCGACATCGTCGGCCGGCTCTTCCGCGAGTTCGCGATGACCCTTTCCGTGACGATCCTCATATCGGCCGCCGTCTCTCTGACGCTGACGCCGATGATGTGTTCGCGGCTCCTCAAGCATCAGTCTCCCGAAGAGCAGAGCCGCTTTGCGAAGAGGTCCGAGAAGATCCTCGAATCGGTCATCGCCGCCTACGGCAAGTCTCTCCGCTGGGTCCTGAAGCGACAGAGAGCGACTCTCCTCGTCGCCGGCGCGACTCTGGCCGCGACCATCTTGCTCTGGTTCCTGATCCCCAAGGGCTTCTTCCCGGTCCAGGACACGGGCGTTCTCCTCGGCATCTCCGAGGCGCCGCAGAGCGTGTCCTTTCCGGCCATGGCCGAGCGCCAGCAGGCGCTGGCACGCGAGATCCTGAAGGATCCGGCGGTGGAGAGCCTGTCGTCCTTCATTGGCGTCGACGGCACGAACACGACGTTGAACAGCGGACGCCTCCAGATCAACCTCAAGCCGCATTCGGACCGGGATGCGAGCGCGACCGAGATCAGCCGCCGGCTCCAGAAGGCGGTCGCGGGCGTCACGGGGATCACGCTGTACCTCCAGCCCGTGCAGGACCTGACGGTCGAAGACCGGGTCAGCCGCACGCAGTTTCAGTACAGCCTCGAGTCTCCGGACGCCGCGGAGCTCGCGACCTGGGTTCCGCGGCTCATCGAGCGCCTCCGTGCCCTGCCGGAGCTCGCCGACGTCGCGAGCGACCAGCAGAACCAGGGCCTGCGTGCCGCGGTCACGGTCGACCGCGCCACGGCCTCGCGCCTGGGCATCACGCCCCAGATGGTGGACGACGCTCTCTACGACGCCTTCGGCCAGCGCCAGGTCTCGACGATCTTCACGCAGACCAACCAGTACCGCGTCGTGCTCGAGTGGGATCCCGACTTCCAGAAGAGTCCCGCGGACCTCGACCACGTGTACCTTCGCTCGGCCCAAGGGGGCATGCTGCCGCTCTCGACGCTGGCGAAGATCGAGACCGTCGACGCGCCCCTCGTGATCAACCACCAGGGCCAATTCCCGGTGGTCACGGTGTCGTTCAACCTCGCGCCGGGGAGCTCGCTCGGCGCCGCGACGCGCGCCATCGAGCGCGCCCGCCAGTCGCTGGGGATGCCGGCGAGCATCCAGGTGAGCTTCCAGGGGACCGCCCGCGCGTTCCGGGCGTCGCTGGCGAATCAGCCGCTCCTGATCCTGGCCGCGATCGTGACCGTCTACATCCTGCTCGGCGTTCTCTACGAGAGCTACATCCACCCGATCACGATTCTCTCCACACTTCCCTCGGCGGCGGTCGGAGCTCTCCTCGCCCTGATGATCACGGGCATCGAATTCTCGGTCGTGTCGTTGATCGGAATCATTCTCTTGATCGGCATCGTCGAGAAGAACGCGATCATGATGATCGACTTCGCTCTCGACGCCGAGCGCAAGGAGGGCAAAGCGCCGCTCGACGCCATCTTCCAGGCGTGCCTGCTGCGCTTCCGGCCGATCGTGATGACGACGTTCGCGGCGCTGCTGGCCGGCGTGCCCCTGGCGGTCGGCGGCGGCACGGGATCGGAGCTTCGGCGCCCGCTCGGCGTCGCGATCGTCGGCGGGCTTTTGTTCTCGCAGCTGCTGACGCTCTACACGACGCCGGTGATCTACCTCGCGTTCGACCGCCTCGCGCGGCGGTGGAGCCGCTCGCGGCGTGCCGCGGCCGCGCGGTCCCGGCGCTGGGCGGAAGGGCGATGAGCCTCTCGGCCCCGTTCATCCGCCGGAGGATCGGCACGACCCTTCTGACGGTCGCACTGGCGCTCTCGGGAGGAATCGCCTTTCTGCTCCTTCCCGTCGCGCCCCTGCCTCAGGTCGAGTTCCCGACCATTCAGGTCTCCGCGGGTCTTCCGGGTGCCTCCCCCGAGACCATGGCCTCGGCGGTGGCGACCCCTCTCGAGCGCCAGTTCGGACGCATCGCCGGGGTGACGGAGATGACGTCGACCTCGTCGCTCGGATCGACGTCGATCGTTTTGCAGTTCGACCTGAACCGCAACATCGACGCCGCGGCGCGCGACGTCCAGGCCGCGATCAACGCCGCGCGCGGCAATCTGCCCGCGAACCTGCCCAACAACCCCTGGTACCGCAAGGTGAACCCCGCCGACGCGCCGATCCTGCTCCTGCCGTTCACCTCGGACGTGCTCGACCGCGCGCGGATGTACGACATCGCGTCGACGATCCTGCAACAGAAGATCGCGCAGGTCGAAGGCGTCGGTCAGGTCTTCGTCGGCGGGGGAGCGCTGCCGGCGGTCCGCGTCGAGGCCAACCCCACGGCGCTGAACGCGCGGGGAATGTCGCTCGAGGACCTTCGCGGCTTTCTGACCACGGTCAACGTCAATCGTCCCAAGGGCGAGATCGGCTGGGGCGACCGCGCCTGGTCGCTGTGGACCAACGATCAGATGCGCCGAGCCCCGGAGTACGGGCCGCTGGTCGTCTCCTACAAGTCGGGAGCGGCCGTCCGGCTGTCCGACGTGGCGCGGGTCGAGGACTCGGTCGAGGACACGCGCACCGCCGGAAACGCCAACCGCAAGCCGGCCGTCATCGTCGTCATCTTCCGGCAGCCGGGCGCCAACATCATCGAGACGGTCGACCGCATCATGGCGCTGCTGCCGCAGCTCCAGGCGGACATTCCGCCGACGATGAAGCTCGATACTCCGCAGGACCGCACGACGACCATTCGCGCCTCGGTTCGGGAAGTCGAACGGACTCTGATGATCTCGATCGCCCTCGTCATCCTGGTGGTCTTCGCGTTCCTGAGGAGCATCCGGGCGACGCTGATCCCGAGCGTGGTGGTGCCCGTCTCGTTGATCGGGACCTTCGGCGCGATGTACATGCTCGGGTACAGCCTCGACAACCTCTCGCTCATGGCGCTGGCGATCGCCACGGGCTTCGTGGTCGACGACGCGATCGTCGTCATCGAGAACGTCACGCGGCACCTCGAATCCGGGAAACGCCCGATGCAGGCGGCGCTGGACGGCGCGAAACAGATCGGCTTCACCGTCTTCTCAATCTCGCTCTCTCTCGTGGCGGTCTTCATCCCGATTCTGTTGATGGGCGGCATCGTCGGCCGCCTCTTCCGCGAGTTCGCCGTGACGCTCTCCATCGCGATCCTGATCTCGATGGCGATCTCGCTGACGACGACTCCAATGATGTGCGCGGCGCTGTTGAAGGATCCCGGCGAGGAGCGCCACGGGAAGCTCTACCGGGCCAGCGAAAGGATCTTCGAGTGGATCCTGGCGTTCTATCGGCGGTCGCTCGAGTGGGTCCTGCGACACCAGCCGCTGACGCTGGGAATCACGATCGCGACGATGGCGGCGACGGTCTTCCTTTACGTCAAGGTTCCCAAGGGCTTCTTCCCTCAGCAGGACACGGGCCGGATGACGGGATCGCTCCTGGCCGACCAGAGCACGTCGTTCAAGGCACTCGAGCAGAGGCTGAACAAGTTCATCGACATCCTCCTCGACGACCCCGCCGTGGATTACGTCCAGGGCTTCGCGGGCGGAGGCTCCACGCTGAACACGGCGCGTCTCTTCGCGAACCTGAAGCCGCTCGAGGAGCGCAAGATCAGCGCCGATCAGGTTCTGGCGCGCCTACGCCCGAAGCTCGCGACCGTGCCGGGCGCTTCCCTCTACCTGCAGCCGGTTCAGGACCTGCGGGTCGGCGGCCGGGCGAGCGGCGCCCAATTCCAGTACACGCTCCAGGCCGATACGACCGCGGATCTCGAGCTCTGGGGTCCGAGAGTTCTCGAGCGGCTGCGCAAGCTCCGGGAGCTCGCCGACGTCAACAGCGACCAGTCGATCAAGGGCCTGGAGATATCGCTCGACATCGACCGCCTGACCGCGTCGCGTCTCGGCGTCACCGCGAGCGACATCGACAACACTCTCTACGACGCGTACGGACAGCGCCAGGTCTCGACGATCTACCGCTCGCTCAACCAGTACCACGTGGTGATGGAGGTCGATCCGACCTTCGGGAAGACGCCGGACGCGCTCGAGCAGATCCGCGTACGCTCCTCCAGCGGCGACCTCGTTCCGCTGTCGGCGTTCTCGCGCTGGGGCCCGTCGACGGCGCCCTTGCAGATCAATCACCAGGCCCAGTTCCCGTCGGTCACGATCTCGTTCAACCTGCCGCCCGGAGTCGCTCTCGGCGACGCCGTCACCGCGGTCGAGAGTGCGGAGCGCGAGATGGGGCTGCCGGCCTCCGTGCGCGGCAGCTTCTCGGGGACCGCGCAGGCGTTCCAGGATTCGTTGAAAACTCAGCCATTCCTGATCGCCGCGGCGCTCCTGACCGTCTACCTCGTGCTCGGCATCCTCTACGAGAGCCTGATCCATCCGCTGACGATCCTCTCCACACTGCCGTCGGCGGGAGTCGGCGCGCTCCTCGCCCTGCTCCTCTTCAAGACGGAGCTCTCGGTGATCGCGTTGATCGGGATCATCCTGCTGATCGGCATCGTCAAGAAGAACGCGATCCTGATGATCGACTTCGCCATCGAGGCGGAGAGGGGAGAAGGCAAGGCGCCCGACGCGGCGATCTTCGAGGCCTGCCTGCTGCGCTTTCGCCCGATCGTGATGACGACGATGGCGGCGATGCTGGGAGGCTTGCCGCTCGCGCTCGGCGCCGGCGTCGGGGCGGAGCTGCGCCGTCCGCTCGGCATCGCGATCGTCGGCGGACTGATCTTTTCCCAGATGCTGACGCTCTACACGACGCCGGTCGTCTACCTGTATCTGGATCGCCTGAGCCTCTGGTGGCGCCGCGTGCGCCGCCGTGGCGCTCCGGCGCGCGAGCCGGCGAGGGCCTAACTCACCCTCAGGTCGGCCGTGTCGTGGGCGTGGGGCGGAATCGAGATCCGGGCCCGACCGTCGAGTAGGTGGTGTTGCAGCCGCGCGCGCAGATCCACCAGCCCTCGGGATCGACGTCGCGCCGCTCCGGGCTGACCTGCCGTCCACATCGTAGACAGTAAATTCTGATCACCGGCTGGCTGGATGATCGCGGAAGGCGACGAATCGAGGCGAGCTCGTAGCGTGCAAGTTCGGCCGGCGTGAAGTCCCGCGGCCCCGCCATGAGGCTCCGGAATCTATCCTTCGATCTCAGCCGCCCGCGGTGACGGCGGACACACCTGCCGGCGCTTCGCTGCTCGCCGTTAGACTCACGCCGCATGACCATGCGGCGTGATCGCCTTCGGGCGCTCCTTGCCGGGGAGGAGGCGCGTTTCGCCGGCGAGCACCCCCGTTCCCGAGCGCTCTTCGAGAGAGCGCGGGGGAGTCTCCTGTCCGGGGTCCCGATGCACTGGATGGTCCGCTGGGCAGGCGGCTTCCCGCTGTTCGTGGAAAGTGCAGAGGGCTCGCACTTTGTGGACGTGGACGGCCGTCGCTACCTGGACCTCTGCCTCGGCGACACCGGGGCGATGACCGGCCACGCACCCGCCGCCACGGTTGCCGCTCTCGCCGGGCAGGCCCGCCGGGGGGCCACGTTCATGCTGCCGACCGAAGACGCAGTCCGCGTCGGGGAGGAGCTCGCGGGGCGGTTCGGCCTACCGTCATGGCAGATCGCGTTGACGGCCACCGACGCCAACCGCTTCGCGATCCGCCTCGCGCGCCACCGGACGGGAAGGCCCAAGATCCTGGTCTTCCACGGGTGTTACCACGGTACCGTGGACGAGACGTTCGCCGCGCTCCGCGACGGAAGGACCGTGGCCCGCGCCGGCAATCTCGGGCCTCCGGTCGATCCAGCTCTGACCACCCGGGTCGTCGAGTTCAACGACGTGCCGGCGCTCGAAGAAGCGCTATCCCATGGCGACGTGGCGTGCGTGCTGGCCGAGCCTGCGATGACGAACGTCGGCATCGTGCTGCCGGAGCCGGGTTTCCATGAGGCGCTCCGCGATCTTACGCGGCGGGCGGGGACGCTGCTGCTGCTGGACGAGACGCACACGATCTCCGCCGGTCCCGGCGGCTACACGCGCGCGCACGGGCTGGATCCCGACATGATCACGATCGGCAAACCGCTGGCCGGGGGCGTGCCCGCGGCCGCGTACGGGATGAGCGCCGTTCTCGCGCGAGACTTCGCGGCGTCGATCCGGCGCGACGAGTCGGACACCGGCGGAATCGGGGGCACGCTCGCCGGCAACGCCCTTTCGCTCGCCGCGATGCGCGCGACTCTGGAGAGCGTCCTCACCGAGGAGGCGTATGCGAGGACGATCCCGGTCGCGCGGCGCTTCGTCGAAGGCGTGTCGGCCGTGATCGCCGAACGTGCGCTGCCGTGGCACGTCACGCAGCTCGGCTGCCGCGCGGAGTACGGCTTCCGGGCGACGCCGCCGAAAAACGGATCCGAAGCCTTCGCCGCGATGGATGCGGAGCTCGACCGCTACATGCACCTCGCGGCGCTGAACCGGGGCATCTTGATGACGCCGTTCCACAACATGGCGCTGATCGCCCCGACCACGACCGAAGCCGACGTGGACCTGCACACCCGCGTCTTCCGCGAGAGCGTGGACGCGCTAGTCGCATAGCGCACCCGAGCAACCAGACAGGTCCCTCTCCCCCCGTCGGGGGGAGAGGGTCAGGGAGAGGGAGCGAGCCCGCTCCAGTCGATCACGATCTTGCCGACGTTCTCGTTCCTGCGCATCCGTGCAAACGCGTCGGCGGCGCGCTGCGGCGGATAGGTCGAGTCGATCGCGACCGAGAGACGCCCATCGTCGAACGCCGGCACGATCTCCCTGCGTAACCGCGCGATCAGCTCTGCCTTCTCGGGGCGCGGGCGCGAGCGCAGCGTCGAACCGATCACTCGCGCGCGCTTACCCATCAGAGCCGACAGAGAAAGCTCCGCCGTCGCCCCGGACAAGGTCGCGATGACCACAATCCGGCCACCCACGGCGAGGACCTCGAGATTCCCGGCGAACGTCTGCGCCCCGACCGGATCGAGCACGACGTCGATCGCGTTCCTGCCCCAGGCCTCCTCGATGGACTTTGAGAACGATTCGGAGGACGTGTCGATCGAGAGGTCCGCACCGGCGGCCTCGAGCGCCGACAGCTTCGCGGCGGTGCGCGTGGTCGCCGCGACCCGGGCGCCGAGAAGCTTGGCCATCGAAATCGCCGCGAGGCCGACGCCCGACGCGCCGGCGTGGATCAGAGCGGCTCCTCCGCTCGGGAGGCCTCCTTCGACGACGACGTTCAGGTACGCCGTCAGAAAGGCCTCCGGAATCGCCGCGGCCTCGCCGAGCGCAAGGCGTTTCGGGACCGGCAGGATCTGGCCGCGCGGGACCGCGACGTACTCCGCATGCGCGCCGCCCGCGACCAGAGCCATCACTTCCTCGCCGGTCCCCGCGACGACCCCCGAGAGCTCCATACCCAGGATCTCGGACTCTCCGGGCGGCGGGGGATACCGTCCCGCGATCTGCGAGAGGTCCGCGCGGTTGACGCCCGACGCCGCGACTTTCACGAGGACTTCGTCCGCGGCCGGCACAGGCACCGGCCCTTCCGCGAGCACGACCCGATAGCCGTCTCCGTCGACGCTCGCCTGCAGGTACTTCATGGCCGGCAGGCAGTCTACGACGGCATCGAAGGCGGCTGAACCTTCGGACGGATCGTTCGTACTGCCACCCAGGTGCACATGAGATTTCCGCGCGTCGTCGCCGGCGTAATTCTCGCGGTCACCACGGCTGCCTCGCACGGGAGCGCCGCACCGGCGGATCCACCGGCGGGGGTTCCCGCGGGCAAGGTCGAGGAAACGACGATTCCGACGAAGGTCTATCCGAAGCCGCGCCGCGTCTGGATCTACACTCCTCCGGGTTACTCCGCGAATGCCGCCGCGGACTACGACCTGCTCGTCGTGTTCGACGGCGAGGAATACCTCGAAGACATCGCGCTGCCGGCGATGCTCGACACGCTGCTCGCGCGCGGTGAGGCCGGACCCTTCGTCGCCGTCCTGATCGACAACAGCCGCGGGGGCGAGCGCCTCGCAGACCTGGGAAACCGAGCGCAGTTCGCCGATTTCGTCGCGGGCGACGTCGTCGAGTGGGCGCGTCGGAACTGGAAGGCCACACGCGATCCACGCCGCACCTACGTCACGGGATCGAGCGCCGGCGGGCTCGCGGCGGTGTATCTGGCCCTTCGGCACCCCGAGGTCTTCGGGAACGCGTTGTCTCAGAGCGGCGCCTTCTGGCGCGGCAACGAAGCGTCCAACGACCCGGCCTACGAGTGGCTCACGCGCCGGGTCCCGGACGAACCGAAACGGGACGTGCGCTTCCTGCTCGAGGTCGGCGCGCTCGAAACCAGGGGAGCCCTTGGCGGCGCGGCGCCCTCGATCCTCGACGCGAATCGCCGCTTTCGCGATGCGCTCCGGGCGAAAGGCTACGCGGTCACCTACGCGGAGGTTCCCGACGCGAGCCACGGTCCCGAGTTCTGGCGCGAGCGCCTTCCCGCGGCGATCGCGACGCTGGCGAAACCCGCGGCGAGCTGACTAGGCTCGGGGCGGGCCTTTGTCCTCTACGCCGGCGGGCGCGAGGCGGGACAGGCGAACGTCCAACCACGAGGGCTTCCGGTCCGCGATCTCGGCGCGTTCCTTTCGCGCGACCGCGGCCCGTACGACGTGGGCGCCGATCCAGCGGACGGGCTCGGGCGGGAAACGTCCCGCCGATCGGCCGATCAGCGGATGGCGGCCCCAGTCGTCGTCGCGTTCGAGGACGAGACTCGCAAGGATCTTTCCGCCGAGAAAGCTCGGGCCTACGCCGTTCCCGCTCCAGCCGATGCCGTAAACGATGTGCGGCCGCCCGCCGAGGCGCCCGAGAACCGGCAGGCTGTTCGGTGTCCGGTCGATCGGTCCGCACCAGTCGTGCGTGATCGGCACGTCGGCGAGTATCGGGTAGGTCCGCCGGAAATCGGCGGCGACCGTCCGGGACCGGGCCGCGTTGCGGTCGAACTCCGGGCCGATGCGGCTGCCGTACGCGATGCCCCAGCCGCCCTTGCCGAACGCGACGCGCCCCTCGCGCGTGGCGTGGTAGTAGTCGACCATCATCTGCGAGTCCGTGATGCACTCCCCGCCCGTCCAGCCGATCGCAGCGAGGCGATCCGGCGCGGGCGCCGACATGACCATGTCGCTCGTGATCGCCACGATCGCGCGCGAGAGCTCCCGGATGCCCGCCGCCCAGGCATTGGCTGCGATGACCAGCCTTTGCGCGGTCAGGGTTCCGCGGTCGGCTCGCAGCAGGACGGGCCATCCGCGGGAGAACGAGCGGATCCGCGTGTTCTCGTAGATCCGAACGCCCGAAGCGAGCGCGATGCGTCTCAAGCCGCGCACCAGGCGCGCGGGATGCACCGTCGCGGCTGTCGGATCGAGGACACCGGCGCGGTGGACGGGGGAGCCGGTTCGCCGCGCGATCTCCTCCAGCGGCAGCCGTCGGAATGGTTCGACGCCGAGCTTCCCGCACAGGGCGAGCACGCTCTCCCAGGAACCCATCTGCGACCTCGACGTGGCCGTCCAGAGGGATCCTCCGCGGCGAAAGTGCGCGTCGATGCCGCGGATCTCGCAAAAGCTCCCGATTTCGCCGATCGCCGCCTCCGCGTCGCGAGCCACGCGCAGCGCGTCCGTCGCTCCGCACAGCGAGACCAGCGACGACAGCTTGGTCCACCAGTTCAGAACGAAGCCGCCGTTTCGCCCCGAGGCCCCGCCGCCGCAGATGTCCTGCTCCAGCACGGCGACGTCGAGCGCGGGCTCCCGCTTCCGTATCTGGAGAGCCGTCCAGAGACCGACGTAGCCGCCGCCGAGGATCGCGACGTCGGCGCGGGCATCGCCCTCGAGCGCCGGCGCGTCGGGAGCGTCGCCCGCGACTTGCTCCAGCCAAAACGAACGATGCGGCACGGCCGCAGACTCTAGCGCGAGCGGCCGCCGCGCCATGTCAGACTGACCCTGGAAATGGCGACGGGAGGACACGCAAGGCTTCCGGCTCTGACGGGCGTGCGGGCGCTCGCCGCGTTCCTGGTCTTCTTTCATCACCACCCGACGGAGCTTCTCGAGGTGGGGCCGCTGCGGCTCTGGTGGGAGCTCCACATCGGCGTGACGCTCTTCTTCGTGTTGAGCGGGTTCATGATCACGTGGCGGTACGATCGCCGCGGTCCCGCAAAGGAATCCTTCCTCCGCGGATACTTCGTCAATCGCTTCGCTCGGATCTATCCGCTCTACTTCTTCCTCGTCGTTCCGACGATGCTCATCTACGGCGCGCGATCGCTGAGCGCCTGGTTCTGGAACCTGACGGTATTTTCCTCGCTCGAAGTCGGAATCCCGCAGGCGTGGTCGCTCCGCGTCGAGGAGTGTTTCTATCTCTGTGCACCGTTGCTCTTCCTGCTGTGGCGGCGCCATCCCGTTCTCCCGCTCGTCGCCGCGGCCGCCGTGCTGGCGGCGCTTTATCCGATCGCGAAAATGCCGTCCACCTCGGGGATCGTCGGCCCGCCGGCCAACATGCTTCTGTACACGTTTCCGGGGCGGTTCTTCGAGTTCTACGTCGGCATCTGGCTCGCGAAGAAAGTGGCGAGCGCGGGCCCGGACATCGATCCACGCCGGAGGTTTCCGGTCTTCACCCTTGGCGGCATGTTGGGCATCGTGGGGGTCGTCGTGGCGCTGGCGGCGATCTACTCCGCGACGGGAGGCAGGTACGTCTACGGGCTCTACCATCCCGCGGGCATCGCGCTGAACAATCTCGTCCTCCCGCTGGCGATCGCGGCTTTCTACTGGGGACTGGTGCGCGAGCGGTCCCCGATTCGGTGGATCCTCTCCACGCGCGTCGCGGACCTGCTCGGGCGCAGCTCCTACGCCTTCTACCTGATCCACCTCGCCCCGGTCCTGAACATCCTGCTCACAGTGCTCGTGGCGGTCGTACGGCTATTCGGAACAGGAGTCGCAGGTGCCTTCGAGAATCTCATGCTCCACAACGTGGCGGTCCTCTTTGCCGTCGTCACGCTCCTGTCGATCGCGCTTTACGAGGCCGTCGAGAGGCCGGCAAACCGATTCCTGCGGCGGCGCTTCGGCTCGTCGGCGCCGGCCGCGGTTGCGCCGAGCCCGTCCACCGCTTAGCTTTCGCTCATTCTTTGGCTTTCGGAGGGGATTCCGCCGTGAGGTCGGGGGGAGCCGAAGGCGCTACCGGTTGCGCCGGGCAGGCGTAGGCCTCGCCGAGCTGGACCGCGCCACCGATGTTCGTCACGGGTCGCAGCAGGAGGATCGTGTTCGCCCCCAGAGCGTTGGCCTTGTTCCGCATGTAGGGCGTGGCTCGGCTCTCGGCGACGACCTGGTTCGTGTGGCCGAAGTACGAGTGGTCGTCGTCCTGGATATTGCCCAAGAACTTGCAGTCCTTGACCGCGAGGGCATCTCCGGTGACGTTAACGTCGACAGTGTCTTTGTCGGCTGTGGCACAGCCGGTCGCAAGAGCGAGCGTCGCGATGAGGCGCGGCAGTCGTCGCATCGAAGTGTCTCCGGTTTTGACGGGATTATAGACGAACGCGGATCCGGGTTGGTGGCGGTGCAGGGATTTGAACCC
>Ga0075423_10001727_pt1 | contig 19453 bp, 24 predicted proteins | sample SoiMethybrSBSTD2_FD_80114 | JGI IMG/M metagenome (GOLD analysis project Ga0075423, IMG submission 80114) | Bulk soil microbial communities from a Populus tree surrounding site in Tennessee, USA - Soil MetaG P. TD hybrid SBSTD2 | ecosystem: Environmental > Terrestrial > Soil > Tree plantation...
GACGCGGTCGCAGGTCGCCTCGACCTCGCCAAGCAGGTGCGAGTTCAAGAACACGGTTGTGCCGGTCGTCTTGAGTTCGCGGATGATGCCCCGCACGAGCATCCGTCCGAAGGGATCGAGCGCTGAGGTTGGCTCGTCGAGGAAGACCAGTTTGGGCTGGTTCAGCAGCGCCTGGGCCAGCCCGATCCGTTGGAGCATGCCCTTGGAGAAGTCGGCCAGCGGGCGGCGCGCGTGCTCGGCCAGCCCAACCAGTTCGAGCACCTCGCCGATGCGACGACGGCGGACATCGGCGGCCATGCCATAGAGGCGACCGTGGAGGTCGAGGAATTCAGCCGCCTGGAGCCACTCATGGAAGCGAAAATGTTCGGGCAGGAAGCCGACGCGCGCCATGGCAGCGCTGTGGCCGGGCGGTCGATTCAGCACCTGCGCGCGACCGCCGCTTGGTGCGACCAGACCAAGCAGCATCTTGACCGACGTGCTTTTGCCGGCACCATTCGGCCCCAGAAAGCCGAAGACCTCGCCCTGCGGCACTTGCAGGGTGAGGTCGGCGACTGCGACTTTCGCGCCGTAGGTCTTGCGCAGACCCGAGGTCTCAATCACAAAATCGCTCATTAGTATGCTCGCCTTTTGCACAGCCATTGGGAGGTTTGGAGGGCCCTCGGCCCTCCAAAAGAATCCGCTTGTTGTCTGGCCGCGTAGCGGCCAGACAACAGATAGCTTTAGCGAACCGATTCGGCGGCGGTGATCATATCCTGGCCCGCGAGATTGCCCTGACCCTGGAGCATGTAGAAGCGGTCGCCCTGCTGCCAATAGAGCTGCCAATGCGCCTGACGACCGCGCGCATCGCCCATCAGCATGCCCTGCACCGAGCCGACCGACACCTGCTGGATTTGCATGTTGTCGAGGTCGGTGGGGATGGGGAAGATCAGTGTGCTGCTCCAATCGACGCTCTGGCTCAATCGCTCGGCCTGCTGCGAGTCCATGCCCAGCAGCCGCAAAGCCGCTTTGCCGAGCTGCGACAGATCGACGCCGTCTGGCAGGGTAACTGTCGGGCTGCGGCCCTGGTACAGCGTGAACTGATAGTCTGCGCCCTGGTAGTGCGCCTCGACCGAGGGCGGCACATCGGCGGTGATCGGCCTGGCACCGAGCGCGTCGGGCAGCGTCACGTCATTCACATCCATTAGCGTGAGCAATTGACGCGCCGATTGCACATCGACCTGGAACTGAAGAACAGTGCGGTCGCGAATGACGAACTTCGTGTCGGTCGGCGTGCTGGGGAAGCTCCTGGGCTGGCGAAACCCGAAGCCGACCGCGCGGAGAACCTCGTTCGAGGAGGCGACTGTGCGCGGCGCAGCTGGCTTATTGACCACTTTGGGACTGGCGACGAACAGCGTCTTCTGATCGAAGTTCAGGTTCTTAAGCTGCTGGATGCGCTCGGTGTTAGTCGGCACGAACAGCACTTTCTGCACGCGGAAGACGCTGAGCAGCTGATCGGCTGCGGCGCGCACCGGCGGCAGCGCCAGCAGGCTGAGCAGGACGACGATCAAGGCGAGGCCGGCGAAGAGTGGCCGGCGTGGGTTGGACCAGAGACGGTTCAATGGTGACATTGGTTTCCTCCGCAATTGCGCTTTTGGGATTGTTGATTCGGGTGCTTGGGTAATGGGCTGGGGTGCCGCGATCATCGATCCGCGCTGCATTGTTGCGCCGGCGCGCAGCCGCATCAGCGCGTCGTGCGCTGCGGGGACGGTCGCGGGAAGCAGCAACGCCCCAACCCGCGCCGCCAGCGCGTGCTGCTCGTCGAGGCGGCCTTGGCAGGCTGGGCAGCCGTCGATATGCTCGGCGATCAGCGTGCGCTCGGCGATCGGCAGTGCGTCGTCCAGGTAGGCTCGCAGCGAGCCTTCGTCATAGCAGTGCATCACGATGTCCTTGTATCCAATGCGTCTTCATGCTCGGCCAACTCCATCCGCTGATACGTTGCCATGAACGCACGCTCGGCGCGGGCGAGCAGCGTGCCGACCGAGCCGGGCGCGACCTCGATCACTGCGGCGATCTCGGCATAGGCGAGCCCGGCGTGCCGCAGCAGCAGCAGCTTGCCCTGGCGCTCCGGCAGCTGCGCGAGCGCCGCGCGGACGTTGGTGCGCTGCTCGGCGCGCACGAGTTCGATGTGCGGGTCGATTGTGGCCGGCTGCTCGGCCAGGAACTCTAGCCGCCGCGCGGCGCGCTGCTGGCTGCGTAGCGCGTTGTAGCCGCGATTCAGCGCCACCCGGTTATTGACTTCTGCGCACACAATCACCTACACTTTCTCTTTCCGCGTCGCGGCGTAAGTATAGCACCCGCATCATAGATCCTCGTCCGGCAGTCCCATTAGCTCATACGTTTGGATAAACGCACGCTCAGCGCGCACCAACAGCGTGCCAACCGAGCCAGGCGCGACCTGTAGCGCTGCCGCTATCTCGGCATAGGCCAGCCCGGCGTGCCGCAGCAGCAGCAGCTTGCCCTGGCGCTCTGGCAGCTGCGCGAGCGCCGCGCGGACGCGCTCGCGCTCCTCGCGCCGTAAATACTCGTCCTGCGGATTGCTCTGATGCTCCGGCTCGACCCGTCCAAGCCTGCGCTGCAAGCGTTGTTTACTGCGTAACACATTGTAGGCACGGTTGACGGCGACGCGGTAGAGCCACCCGCCGAGTGCGCCGGGACCATCCAACCGTGGCGGCTGTCGGTAGAGCGCCGTGAACGTTTCCTGTGCCAGATCCTCGGCCTCCTGGGCGTTGCCAACAACCCCGTACAACACCCGATAGATCGCCGCATAGTGGCGCAGAAACAGCTCCTCAAAGGCTGTGCTATCGCCCGAACGCAGCCGCTCAAGCAGGGCCGCATCGGAGTCAGTCACTGCGTAATCTCTGGATACTGGCTGGCTGGTCATTAATCTCAATTGCCCGCATAAGCGCCGGCCTTTGCTACTATAACACCGCTGGCCGTGGATTTGTGACAGGGTGACTTGACAGTGAGATGGGCATCCCGCCTCTCCTATGATTTTCTGAGCGAACAATAACCTATACCTTCTCCTTCCATATGGCCGCTTAGTATAATACTGTGCGTCATGGAACGAAAGCACTCAGGTGTTTGACTCTAGCGCCTTGGGTGTCTGCTGCCCCGATGCCGAGACCTTGCGGGTATGTTGTAAACGATAGTAGTCCAGTAGAAACCGGACAACCCGCCGCATGGCCTCCGCTTCCTCAGTGGAGGCTTTGTGTTTGACTTTGGGTTTCTTTGCTTGCATAGTTCACCTACTCTGATTGTCACGTCCCCATAATCGTTGCTTCTGAAGCTAACTTAGGCTATACTGCCGCTGCCCTCTCCCTATCGATATTCTCACGTTCATGGTTTGCTGTTTCCACCTCCATCACTTCCTCTCTGCTTTAGCGAGAAGCTGAAGCCTGTCGTGGTACCCCCCTAGAAGCTTCTCACGGGCATCAGGATCGACATAGCCAGCCAGGTCAGCTAGATAGTCTGGTGAGATGCCTACGAGTGCTGCGAGCTGTCCAGTGGTTCCAGGCTGTGGCCGACGCTTCCCGCTTAACCAGTTGTGTACCGCGACCTGAGAGACATGCAAGCATAAGGCAATAGATTTCTGTGTCTTCCCGTTTCCGATAGCACCTAGAAGGACATCGCCGAGTGCCTTGTATGGTCGCTGAGATGAATTACTCATCTGTCTCTCCTTACTGGAAGCGTCAGTCGTGGAAGGCCACTCCAATAGGAGCAATCTCGAACTCATACGCGGCGAGAGCTCGGTCATTCTCTTCTGCAAAGTGAAGCAGTTCGACAGACCTGAGAATGATTAGTGCTATCATAGTAAGGGAGATAACGGAAGAGAAGAAGTTGGTGTTAGGATTTTTGTTAGTAATCGGTACACGAGGACGGAGTCTACAGATGGAACCTACAGATGCAGCGGTTACAAGACAATTGGGAACAATCCTTAAAGAGTTGCGTGAGGCTATTGGTTTAAAGCAGACAGAACTTGCAGCGGAAATTAACGCATCACGCTCATTTATTGCTCAACTTGAGACTGGGCGCATGCCTTTGCCTGCGGATCGCTTTAGTGAGATTGTCTCTGCCTTGCTGAAACATATCGGAGAGATTCGTGTCACGGAGATTGATGCTACGCTACTTATCGCACTCAGACGATTAAAACGAGCCATTGGGAGTATAGAAGATATCCCACAGGAACATGCCAAACATGAGGCATTTGTAGCATATTATGAAACCTCGCGCATCATGACGAGGCTGCTTGAGATGCTCGCTAGCGGCGATAAGCTCCAACCTGCGGCAATCAGTGTTCCCCTCGTTGGTCTCTTGCTCCTCTTTCCTGATATGGAAACAAGCTTACTCATCAACTTGCTGAGTCCTGTACCTTATCCAAAGGATACGGACAAGCTTAGATTTGAGATATTTGTAAACGATTATATTATCCGTGCTCTCTTTTCTGCCAACCAAATACTGGAATTCATGACTGATCGGCCAAACATTATTGTAGAACTAGCACAGGAAGCGCTGTCTTCCGACGAGGAGCAGTTACCGAAAGTGGCTCTGCTGCGAACGATACGCAGTTCCCGTGCTCAAGATGACAGCTTAGGACAATTCATAGAGGCGATTCTTCGAGAGCCAGATCAAAGCGCTAGCGAGCCATCGACCTTTCGCGAATAAACGCCGCCGGCACCCGACCATCCGCCGATTAGTTCCTAATACGGACGTATACACTTGCTCTCAGTCCGCCTGCACTTTTCCAAAAATCCCCCTAGAGTTGCCTAAACTTTGACATCCAACTTGGGCTTGACTAGCTATCAAAAGTAGTTCAATATTTAGTATATGTACTACGATTACTTCGGTTTATCTGAAACCCCGTTTAAAATAACCCCTGATCCTCGTTTCTTATGGTATTCTGATCAACACAAAGAAGCCAAAGCAAGAATCGAAATTCATATCACTCAAAAAGACGGGCCAGTATATTTGAGTGCAGATGTTGGTACGGGTAAAACAACCATAGCACAACGACTGAGAGATGAATTCGGTTCCGATACATCGAAAAAAGTTTCATTTGCTTTTGCTCCTAATCTTAAGACTTCTAATCAGTTTATGAGGTTTATTGCCGACGAATTTAATGTTAAAACTGCACGTTCTTACGCTCAGACATTGAGGAACTTTGAGAATTATCTTGTAGAACAATATAAAGATGGCGTCTCCCCTATTCTTTTGATTGACGAAGCACAAAATTTACCTTATGACACGCTCAAAACCATTCATCACTTATTCAATTTTACGACACGAGATGAGTTTCTTATTCAGATAGCGCTCTTTGGTCAACCGGAGCTTCATAAACGAATTCAAAGCTTCAAATCTCTTGCTAGTCGTATGCACATGGCGAGACTTCAACCCTTTGACTTAAAGCAAACCCAGGATATGATGAAATTCCGCTGGACTGTTGCTGGTGGTAAAAAACTTCCCTTCGACCAAGACGCTATTACTGAGGTGTACCGACTTACCGGAGGTATAGCCCGCGAGATTTGTAAGCTGGCCAATGAAACGCTACTCCATGCGTTTGTTACGAAACGGAAAATTGTAGACAAGGATACCGTTATTGCAGCAGCATCAGATGCCTTTGCAAAAATTTAATATGGGTCTTTACAACGAACTTTCCACACTCAGCAAGCGCTCTTCCCCCTCTACAGAAGCTCCTTCAGCGCATAAAACACCAAACGATAAGACTATTCTATCAAAGACGAAGCGAAAAAATCGATCTGAGAAGGAAGAGCAATCACATAAACAAGTCGTGGTATCAAGAAACCACGACACCACGACACCACGACACCACGGTATCGTGGTACCACGGTATCACGATACCATTATTGAAATTGTGAGAAAGGCAGTTAAGGAGATTGGAAAAGAGGCAGCTACACATCGTTTTGCGGTTGAAGAAAAGAAGGCAGTCGCAAGTATTATCTACGCCTATGGAGCCCAAGATGTAAAGACGAGCGAGAATGAGATTGCAAGAATAGCAATTAATTTCATTGTTCAGGACTATCGAGAAAACGGGGAAAACAGCATCCTCGATAAAGTGCTCAGAGCACTGAACAAGTGATACCACGGTATTACGATACCATGACACCACGGTTGCATGGTATCAACCACGGTGTCACGGTGCGATTTAGTCCTTGACTCCGCCCTTTTCTTCACTTCACAATGGCCGATATATGGAAGGTCAAACGAGGATATTTCGAGAAAAACCTTTTATCTGGTCTGATAAACCAATTACACGCTATCTCAGAAAGAAGTATGGAAAGAACAAGAAGATGTTTCTTGCTCTACGGTCTACGTATTTTGCGCTCTGTGAGATGGAGAGCGACTTTGAACAAAATCTCATTTTTGCCTTTAACAAAACGGTTGGTACATATGCTGGCCTATCCCGAGAAGCCGCAGGAAAGTATGTAAAGCGCCTCGAAGAAGAAAGCTTGATCAAAAAGATACGAGTAATAGACCCCGATACACACCTGAAATCCAAAGGAACCTATCTTCAGATAATAAGCGCTCAAGAGTTTTTGAAAGCGCATCCTGAACTTGAAGAAGAAGAGAGAGTGTCGGAAAAGGCCGAGGATACGGCACGCTTCCGAGTGTCAAGGTATCCGAACATTCGGACATCCGAACATTCGGATACCCCAGCATTATTAAAGAAAATACGTATACGTAAGAAAGTAAGTGGTTATAAAAACGTAAAGAAAAAGAACGTTAAAGAAAAAGAAAATGATGAACGGAGCACTTACTATGCGGAATTAATAGCAGACAAGTTAGGGGATAGAAAGTCACTCACATATTACAAGCTCATGTGTCGGAGATACCACCCTGAATGGCTGCACCAGAAAGCCCAGGAGATTGTCACCGATGGGGGAGCCAAGAATCCGGCGGCTGTCTTTGTAGCCTGGCTAAAGAACGAACACGCACCACCAGCGTCTCCCGATAACCTTGCGCCTTGAGGGAAAGACGCAGATAGACCTTTTCCCTCGCTCTTTGACATACCACATGAGACATCCCAGGAAGCGCTCAGACGCACTGGGAAAAGCTGTGAGATACCTTTACGGTATGTCGTAGTAGTTCTTCAGAGAACACGTTTTGTCAACGAGTACAAAAAAGCATTCCACTGAAGTACCCGATGAATCTCCGTTGAACCTACCCATCGTTCTTGGATAGTGTGCCGCCGCCGCTCGTCCCGTTTACGCCTTCTTTCCGCCCTACCCTCCTTCTTCGTCGTTCCTCCTCGCGTGCTGACCTCACCCACCCCGCTTCGCTTTTGTGGCGGGTGAGGTCAGCACGACAGTCGGGTGTGCGAAAGAGGCGTACGGGGCGGCGGCGGCTGTGAGTATGAATGTAGTATGAGTGGTTTTTATATTCAATAAAGATTTAATAATTTTATAACAGAGTTTATAGGAGATAGGAGGAGGAAGGTATAAAATTGAAACTGATAGAGAGACTGTGGGGGACCCTTACGGGGCATAGCATATGAACGAGATAGCCATCCGACCAGACAAACAACACACCACCAGGAATGTCTATCCGACGGAGCGGGATATCCGAACGTTAAGCTGGATCGGAGAGCAGTATGGCGTGAGAGTTGACCACCTTCAGCGCTTACTCGGACGTACCCAAACTGAAGACGGCTATGTGGAGAAAGCAGTATCACTCAGAACTGCCGAAGGTATCATTGCGCGCTGGAAAAAACTTGGCTTGGTCGAAACCCAAAAGTTTGTCTATAAAGAGCCCTATTGGGTATGGCTTTCCAGGCACGGACTTACCTTTTTGGGAAATCCCTATGCCTATTTGGAAAGCAGGTATTACCCGAAATCTTACGCACAAACACGCAGTCAATAATCTGCGCTTGTATGTTGAGCAGAAAAAAGGCATCCAGGCCATATGGAGAAGCGAGCGAACACTTCGCCGCGAAGAGAAACGAGACGAGAATACCCACTTTGCCGATGCAGAAATACGCATTGACGGCATTGTTGTCGGCGTTGAGGTTGAACTTACGCCAAAAGAATACCTCCGCATCACTGCCATTCTTCCCAAACTCGCAGAGAAGTATCACCTCGTTTGGTACTTCACCAATAAGTTTACCTATCCGGTTGTCACAACCGCACTTTCTGCACTTTCCGAGGGTGAGACCATCACGCACAAACATTTTACGTTTTACTCAATTGATACCTTTGAGCCGCTGTGACTTCCTTACCTACGCTGACACCGCACAAAAGCGTTGACCCTGTCCTTATCATCGTTGGGATATGTGCTGCTGTGGCGTCACTTGCAGCTCTTGGGCCGCTCTTTGTGGTCGGGAGTGTTGTTACCTACGTCCGCATCCGAAAACACGGCTATCGAGCAAATGGCGGGCTGTTAGGCTGTGGAGTTCTTGGCGGGTGCGCCATTGCCGTTGCATGGCCGTTTTTCCAAGCCCAGTATGACCTCGCTCTGGTACGCGATGACGCCGTGTCGCCATTTCTGTTATCGGTCTGGTCGAGTGCCGTTTTGCTCTCACCCTTGGGAGGCATGGTGATTGATATGACGGAAAAACTCGCCGATTTCTTCCGGCCCAAAACCATCGAGGAAACCGTTGAAGATGAGAAGCGAAAGATGGCACGCCAGGAAGAAAAAGCAGGGGTGTACGCTACGCGGCGCGGAGCACACCCGCCAGAACCACGCCGAGGAATCTTAACCTGTGGCACAACCATCCATCCAGGGAGGTTTCCTCCCTACGCTGGCATTACCCAGCGCGCAGGCTGGCTTCAAATTGCCGAAGATGTCTTAAACCAGCATGTGAGCGTGATCGGCGCGACGGGTTCAGGCAAGACCGAGCTTTTGAAGCGGCTCATCTTTGAGTTGTTATTTAATACCGACCGCGATGTGTTTCTCATCGACGGGAAGGGCGACCCAGAATTAGCACTCGCCATTCGCGGCCTGGTCTACAAAGCGCGTGGAGTAGAAGCTCCTATCTTTCGCATGGGCTATGGCACAGCCGGCGCAGTCTACGATGGGTTTCGCGGCGATGCCGAGGCGATCAAAAATCGCTTGGTCGAGCTTGCCGGTATCCCGGCCTTGGAAGGCAATGCGACCCACTACGCGAACTTACATCGAAATGTGTTGCAGCTCGTGTGTTATGCCGAGGAAGGGCCACCCCAAAGCTTTGCGGAGTTGCGCAGGCGCCTGCACCCCAAGTGGCTCAGGGATACCTACAAAACCAATCCGAGTGCGATGTGGATAGTTGAGCTTGTCACCCAGGAAAAGGGGAAAGAACCGAACGCGCTTACGCAGTTGGCATTACAACTTCTGCCGGTGATTACCGAGCTGGAACGGAAAGTCGCGCCCCACGGATTTGCGCTTGAGGATACATCCTGCGCCATCTTTTCCATTCGGACACAAACGGTTTCTGATATCGCGCAGCGGTTTTTGCATTACCTCATTGAAGACTTCAAGGATTATATTGGCAATCGCCAGACCCGGCCTGCGGAGCTTCTGCTGGACGAATACGCGCCCTTTAAATCCGAGAACATGCACAGCTTACTCTCCCTGGCTCGAAGCTCAAACCTGGGTGTTGGCATACTTACCCAAGACGTTGCGACTTTGGGAGATGAGCAGATGCAGCAGCTTATTCTTGCAAACACCCGAACCAAGATTCTTATGGCGACCGACTTTCCAGAGGCAATCGCGAAACTGGCCGGAACCGAGTATCAGCCGGAAAGCAGTTACCAGCACCTTGAAGGCGAGCAGACCGGAGTAGGCACAACACGCATCCAACACACCTTCAAAATTGATCCTAATGAAGTCGCCAAGCTTCCAGCAGGCCAGGCGTTTATCATCCGCCAGCGTGAGGTTGCCAAATTCTATGTGCATCGAGTGAACCACATCCCGTCGGCACCGCCAGAGCCAGAACACCAGGAGAGAGAGGAGAAACCTACTACACCAAGCAACCGACAGCAGAAACCGCCACCAGCTATCAAACTGTGAAGCCTTGTTGTTTATGCTCTTTTTGGCACTGGCAGAGGCAATTATTCAAGATATAGAAAAAGATGACGTAAAAGAGCGGATTCGTAAGTTGTGATATATGAAGATATTACACCTCTTGACACAATGTATACAGCTACATATACTCAGTTCTATGATTAGAACACAAGTTTATTTGCCAGATGAAGTACATACGAAATTAAACTATCTTGCGACAGCCCGGAAAGAGCCAATGGCACGCATTGTTCGAGAATATGTTGAAGATGGCTTACATCGTGACCAGACGAAGCTAAAAGGTAATGCACATTTCCTTTTAGAGCTTGCAGAGCTGGCAGAAAAAGAAGGGTGGAGCGGCCCTGGTGACTTGGCTAAAAATCACAATGTATATTTTGCAGAGGCACTAGAGAAGGATTTAGAACGAATATACAAACAACATGAGAACACTCGTTGATACCGATGCACTTCTTGGTCTTATAAACACTCACGATGCACTCCACAAACGTGCAAAAGGAGTTGTAAAAGAATTCGTACGACAGAAAGTAACGATATTTGTTTTACCAACAACACTAGGAGAGTTCGCCACTATTTCGTCAATTCGACTAGGATTTCAGGAGTCAAAGAAAGTTATAAATCTGATTGCAAAGAGTGGATATATACCACTTGATGTAACGGGCGATATGGTTCTTGAGGCAACTGCATTATATCAAGAACAAACGTCAAAGGAAAACTCACTTTTTGATTGTTTCAATATGGTGGCAGCAGACAAGCATTCTATTGACTGCATCTTTTCTTTTGATAGAGGCTATACCCAGAATGGCTTTCTCCTTGCCGAAGCCTATCTGAACCTTACCCCCACACGCTAAACTGGCTTGTAGCTTCGCCTGTTCGTATTGCTCTCTGTTGTCACGGTTATCAGGTATCAGTATGAAGGAGGAAGGGTATGTATACAAATCTCGTCCCCCCCTATGAGCTTCAACGAGGAGGTATAACTTCAGTGTTACCACTTCTCATGTTCTGTCTTGTCATTTTGATCGTCTTTTCTCCGGTGATCTTCCTTACGCTTTTTGTGACAAAAACGCGGGGATTGTCACGGCGGGGGAAGCTCCTCTATCTAGCGACCTTGATTTTGGAATTGCCAGGGGTAGGAGCCAGGTTTGTTGTCTCAGCTTTTTTAGCCCCGTTTATCCTGATGCCGATATGGGTTGTGTTTTGTTTTATCTTTGCTGCGCTCGCGCTTCTTGCGGTTTTCGCCTCGCGGGGAGGAACAACTATCCAGCAAGCGATTGCGGTCACGCTTGCCGGAGTAGGGGGGATCTTCACCGTTCTTGCCCTGCTCCTCCTGGCAGTCGTTGTTATCAGTGTATCCTGGGGACCGCTTATCTGGTCGTGGTTGAACCTGATCGGCTTGCGAGGTGGAGCGTTCTATACCCCATGGGCGATGGGTGCCAGGAAACCAAGCGAGCGAGAACGGGAAGCCTATAGCCAAGCACTGACGCTCATCCAGGCAAACACGCAGCAGGCCCTTCTTGCGCCGACGAGCTGGTTTGTGCTGGACAAGCTGGAGCTGGAAGCGTTCACCATTGGCACGACCGTATATCTGACCCGGCAACTGCTCAAACCCCACCACGGCAGCGACTTAATCGCGCTCCTGTCACACGAGTTAGGTCATACCAATAGCATCGATGGACGATTAGTGTTGGCACTTCGCCGATTGGTCATCCCGCCAATGTACCTTCTGTCGTATGCAGTCGGCCAAGCTGCCCCAGGTATGGTGTCCCTTGCTTGTGCCACGGCGAGTGCGGGAAACTATGCTGCTGCGATAACGACATGGGTTCTCAATGCACTGTTGGCCGCAGGCGGCGGCGGCCTGGGGATACAGCTTTTGTTTCCTTTGTGGATAGGCTACTTTCGCCAGCGGGAATATGAGGCTGATGACTTTGCAGCTCACATCGGTTTTGCCCATCCCCTCATTGACCACTTGGAAAAGAATGAACACTTTGACTTTGCCGTGCCGTATCTCATGTCTCCGCAGCCATACATCGAACTGCGGATTGATAGGCTTTTGAGCTTTGTGAAGCACCAAAGCCCCTAAAGACCCTCATCACTTCGTCCAAAGGCGAAGCTTTACAGATATGAGGAGTTTAGATAAGGAGGTGATTGCCTATAAGACTACTTACGAAAGCCCTTCGCAAGCAAATTCCCCAATGTGGTGCTACTGAAGGGGTTTCAGATCCAATTGTGTGGGCGAAGTTCTTCACACCCGATGCTCAATGGACCTGGTACGTCATCGAGTTTGATGGGGAAGATATCTTTTTCGGCTACGTCGAAGGTATCTATCCAGAGTTCGGGACCTTCAGGCTTTCCGAATTGAAAAGCATCCGAGGAGCGATCGGATTGCCTGTAGAGCGGGATAAGTTCTTCAAACCCACACCGCTATCCCAGATCTGCGGACACACTATCTAACGTGTTTAGCAGTTAGAAAGGAGGTGAGAATTATCACAAAAACATGGAGGGTCGAAAACGACGAACTCCAAATAGCGCAACTATGGAACGAACTCATCATCTTCTTACATTTGAATAGGTTTAAGGTGGAGAGGTCGAGGAAAGGCGGCCCTCTGCAAACGTTCGTCTATGTCCGAGACAGGATGGCTGTAACGCTTTCTATGCGCTAAATCCTGTATAAACCTGATTATACAGGTAGCAGGCAGTCTTTTTCAAGATTGCCTGCTTTTTATGTGATAAAGTACATAAAGAGTTACAAGAGTTTGTTGATCTCCTTTCTTTGAGCTGTTCATCTGATGCGGGAGTGGTAAAATGACAGTATGACAGCCGAGAACAGAGGTGGAGATATACCTGATTGGGCACGACAAGAACGAGAGAGCGACCTGAAGTGGATACAAGAAAATATGCTTATTCTGGCAACAGCCGCGAACACCGCATTTAAGGGAGGAGGACGCGGCGCTATTTTTGTTGATACAACTTCAGTACCAGTAGAGGGAATGGGGAACCCATTCGGCTATTATCTTCAAGCGGCTATCGAGGAAATTGGGGATGAAGATATTCAGCGTATGGTTCGGGAGTATGAGCCCTTGCAGGAGGTAGTAATTGTGCTTCTGAAATCAGAGGAGCGAACCAGTAGTTATCGGGTACAAGCTGTTCCGAGGAGACAGAGAGGACGACCGAAACACTGATAGTTTTCAATATCTTCAACTTCTTGAGAGATAAGCTCTGACCAAGCATTCCTTATTCATCCTGTTCTTCGTTCTCTATTTCTACATAAATATATAGCGGTCGTTTGCGACGCTTTGTCATTGTGGGCGGCCAGTAGGGGATACGTCGTTCAGTACCACCATACCATGTCTCTACTGTTCGTGGTTGGCTATGATGTCTTTTTCGATTAGCCTCACCACCTCGCTGTGCCAATTGTCTAAGATAGTCTGAGCCGTAGCGATCTTTCGTCGCCGCACCACCTCGTTTGCCAAGCTCTACAAAGTAATCACGACCTTTGAGTCTGCTTAATTCGCGTCCACCAGCAGCACCGGGCAATAGTTCCCACAGGTCCTTCTGCTCAACCCCCATTCATTCAAGATAGCAGAACACACCTGTTTTGTCAGCTTCAAAAGTTCAAGACAGCTTGTTCTTTATTCAGTATTTAATAATTGGAAATGGTAAAAGGTTACCTAACCTACTATATAGAAGCTGAGGCTAGACTTCTCCTGCGGTCAACTATGATGTTTGAATTGGAACAGGAATGGTTCTTGCCTAGGTAAGCCAATGATAGCTTGCCCAATGGCTAAGTTCGAAATATCCCAATCTTCGACTACATTAGCATCGCGCACTTGTTCAGTAAGACCGCGCGTTTGGACAGTAGACATATAGGTCTCAAGTTTTCGATTCTTGCCAAAGAGTTCTTGCACGAAGGTTTTCGTTGCATTGTCACCTACACGAAACGCAATGGTTGTCATGAGCCCAGAGAGAATACTGCGGGCAAGCAATTCGCCATATGTATGAAATAGATATTCGACGTTTTGCACACCAATTATAAACTTTGCCCCAAGGCTGCGACCGAAGTTAATGCCATCGTCCACATGTTGTAAGTTAGGAATCAAGCGAAACTCATCAATAAGGAACCAGACATTACCTTCGCTTTTCTCCCGACACAATGCTTCCTTAATAGTAAGGTCAAGCAACAATCGATAAATCGGTGTGAGCATATTTCCGACACCAAGATCGTACTCGACAAAGATAGCTCGGCCTCCTTTGGCACGTATCGCCTCACGCACCGATAAGTTACCAGCACGGCAAAAGTTGCCTTCAAGGACAGTGCGTGCCATCTGCTGTAATTCTGAAATTACTCCCAAGGTTTGAGGTGAACGATCATCTCCGATGTAACTGACCATGGCTCTTAGGTCAGTATGACTTTCGAGTAGGCTGCGCAACTCAGACGGCTTCATTTGATTAAGAAAGGAGCGCAGGCTTGCGTTGTTCATTGCACTATGATTGCCCGAACGAACAAAATGGAGTAGTATAGCGGTAAACAAATCACAAGCAGCGTTCGGGAAGAATGGATTATTCGAGCGTTCAGCTTTCTCATAGAATAACGTGCGTGCGATTTCAATAATATTTTCTTCTGCATCGCCTTGAGTGACTTCATGAAAAATATTCCAATAATCCGAACCTCTTGGGCCAGTGGCTTTATTGTCATTACTAACTACAATATCTCCTTGACGGTAAAATGCTTGATAGTAATCACCCTTTGTATCAAAAATGAGCATAACATCATTTGCGGTCATACTTTGCCGCAGTTGAGGAACTATCTGAAAGATAGCATTTGTTTTGCCTGTTCCTATGCCGCCGAGAAAAAGGAGATGACGGCTGAGAAGGTCATCATTAAGAGGAATAGTTACTTCTTTTCCAGTAGCATCCATGCCTGTCAATAGGCAACGAGCGCCAATGGTAGATAGCTCCGGCGCAGCCCGTTTTAGTTCGTGCCCTTCAGCGACTTCAACACCTCGAAAACGTTTTGGTGTTTGAAAAGTCATGGCTTAGTATCCTTGGCCGTATGAGTAATCGTAGCCCTCCTCTAAGTCATCATTGGTAGGAGATGTCGGATTCATTGTCTGCTCATTTTCTACTTCTATTGTAACATTCTTAGCACTGTCAATTTGGATATCATGAACGGCTTCGTGCTTAGTAAGCATCCTCCAGCGTGCCTCCTCTTCATAATATTCAGTTTTGAGCTCCTCTATGGCACGTTCTCTATCCTCAGTCAGACTTTTTTCTTTATCTACTTTGTATATATTATACTGACTATCGTCTTTATAAGTATCAATATAAAGTTCATCAGCGCGTGTACGTGCCACACGACGCGCATCCGCCTCTACAGGTTGCCAGCGATAGTGTGAGAACTTGGCAGAGTCCATTTCGATATCCTCTCTATCTATATATCCGCCCTTGAGATTCTTTCTCCAATCAGCTACTTGTTCTTCATTATCATGGAATCCTGGGTTTTGAATAGCATAGTATTGATAAGCATGCCTCGCCTCATGGAAATATGTTTCAAGGGCTTGATAAGGAAGGGTGTTTTCCGAAAGCAACAATTGATCAATTTGAATTTGCTTTTTCAAATGGTCAGTTTGTCCTCGTACTTTTGGTTTTCCGTCTTGAATTACACGATCTTCTTCCGGAATACGAACGACATTGTACGGTTCACGTAGCTCTTGTTGGGCCAGAAGTCTTTCGAAGTTGTTCAGTACCTCTAATCGTTCACTGAATGACATATCAACCCATGTGTTGACGCGAAAATCTGGTACCATGGGAAGGCTCACAATTCACTTCAATTATTCGAAGTATACAGGCTGGTTGAGAATTTTTAGAAGCTTTCGCCGCTGATCGGATGGTATATTCTCATCCAATAGCTCATTAAGCCTTTTGATGGCTACCAGAAAATGAACCTGTTGATTGCTCATCACTTGCTTAATGGATAGATCTTCTATATTAATGTCTGTCACCGTCCGATCTTTCAACCACTGCTCAATTGCAGGTGCTAGTTGGTTATGTATAGGCGGATAATCCTTCAAGAGTGAATCCACCTTGTATGGTGTATAGTGCTCTTCATCAACCATTATTTTTCTGGCCTTCTCAGGTTCTAGTATGTACATAGCTGTCTCCAAGTTTACCCCCCTAGCAAGTTGTTTAGCAATTATAGTCTTTGGGTAATGGAAATTCAATTATTATCACATTTGAACATCCGACCATTTACTGTTTCCACTTCTGTATACCAATGTCGCCAAGTAACCGTATATCCATCAGCATAGCCCCTAGCTCCTGAATTACCTTGCTGGCATCTTTCGCTGGACGGGCTCCGAGAGCTTGCAGAGCGGTAGTATCATGGGTAGAGAATAAACTTAAAGTATCACCCGGAATGAAAATGCCACTATCCTTCGCTGTCTTCGAGGCAATATACAAACTAAAACTATGCTGGCGATTGCCAATAAGTACCATATAGATAAACCCCAAAAAGCCAAGAAGTAGAATCCAACCAAACCAAGGCACGCTCAAATTTAGTACGCGAGGGTGGGTAAATCTCCAGACAAAAATTAGTAGACCAATATATGTGGGTACTTTAGTATATGGTAGATAGGTGCGAACATCACGATTAATTTGTATTCTGTTCCCAATGAAACTTTCAAAAGATATAATAATTCTCTCCTTAATTTGATTGTTTAAAAATTTGCTACTTAGCAACCAAACGATTGAGAAGGGTAGCATAAGTACTATAGCCATCCCGTAACTTACAAGGAAATGTGGCAGCAGTGTATCAATAGTAGACATTACGACGAATCCACATATAACAAATAACAGCAAGAGCCACCAATTGATGGAAATACCTTCATACATGTTAAGCCCAGCTACATCCTCAAGAGGCATTTCCGTAATTAACAGACTATTGCCTATAGGCGAGTCACCTTTGCTATGGAAGACGATACGTCTATTGGTTACTGTCAGATATCCTATCGCTAGTCCAGTCCTAAACCAGCGTTTGAAATGAGTACATGCATAGGTTCGAACAATGTACTCACCGTTATCACTTAGCTGGAATATGAGCTTTGGTGGTTGCATACATTTTGCCCCTTGCTCATCGCGTCTTAGTTAAGCCGATCAGTAGTAATTCTCCATTTTTGCATAATGGCGTCTCCTAGCGTCTGAATATCTGTTATCATCGCACCAAGTTCAGCAATCATGGACTCGGCTTGCTCGGCTGGTTCGGCACTGAGAGCTTTTAGAGCAGCGCTGTTATATAGCCCAAAACTAGCAATTCCAGAAATTGCAATTGGGGTGCTTCCCCCTCCTCTAGAGCCGATTGCAATCGACATTGTGCTACGCCGGGCGTATAGGAAGCAACATATTAACGCATAAACTCCGAGAGTGAGTATGATAACAAAAGTCAATATTACTAGAGCAACCGATGGCTCTCGACTAAGAAAAGCACCTAAGGTGTTTGATAGCGTCCCAATACTCCCAGCAATAACTGCAAATTGAAACGCAATTGACGCAAGAACAGGTCGCCATATTTTCTTGGATGGAATACGTACTGAAGAAATAGTAAGGACAGCCGCTATAATCCATGGGACAATTTGTAGATATCCTAGATTACTACTGATATTTGTTAAATTTGGCAATCCGCGACTCTCCTGTGAGCCCAATAGTTGCGGCAATACTACCACAGCCAGTGTGGTTACGATAGAACCTACAAAGAAAATTGCAATCCAAGAAATGAGAATAGCAACAAATAAATACTTTAGGCTGAAATAAGTGCCTTTGTAGCTACTGATCCCTGAAACATCAGCAATGGGAACCTCACTTTGAAGTACACTCCTACCTGAATATGAGGTTCCAGAGGCGTAGAAAATAACCCGTTTGTTAGTGACTATAAGATAGCCGTCAGCCTTGAGCCTAAGCAAACCTGAAGAGAGTCTCGTCGTATGGTATTGGCGGACAGTATATTCGCCTTCTGCGGGAGAAATTGATGTACCGACGAATGAGGAACTCATAAGGATTTCCCCTAGCAGCACTCAACGCCGCTTTGTCGTGTTCACCGCAGGTCGAAGAGATTGGAGAGTGACCCGCAACGTTAGCTGTTCGTACAGCACTCTATGGCGTACTGAGGAATCAGAGCACTGAATCAGCACGGAGAGGGGACATAGGTATGAAGTAGAATGTTAGAAGTAGGACGAACAGAGATGGAAGGAGATGTCCCTCATGGACGCTCCTCCTTCACTCCCCTTTCATTGCCAGTATAGCACCAGCGTCAATTAAAACATGGTTGAGAAGGTTAAGAAGCTCTCGTGTCTAGTTTCCCTTAATGGTAAAATACCCGCTCATGAAGCGCCTTCCCAGTTCATCTCCCTATAACCTGTCCAACTTCCAGACGACGAAACTATGCCTTCTCGAATGCTCACAAGCTCGCTCTTGCCATCACAGCAGCCTTTGCCGCATCAAAGTCAAAGTGCTCCCTCGGAACGGTTCCCAAGAGACGTTCGGCAGTATGCAGTATCTGGGCGGTCACTTCTCGATTCTGGTAGGGAACCACCTTTGTCAACTGATGGGTAAGAGCCTCATCATAGAGGAGCATGACCAGCTCGTCTTGGTCTGCCAAGGCCGCGAGATTCGCGCGCTGGGCCTCGTCGCCGACATTGATGAACGTTTCTAAAGCAAGGGGAGACTCAGGCTGATCGAAAAAGGTGACGACCATGCGGATAACCGGAGCAGCAGGATGAGCGTAGAGTTCCTGGTGTATCCAGATGGGAACCCGGCCACGCACGCTTTGGATGTCAGCACCAGGCATTTTCATAACGAGAACTGTTCCTCTATCGGTTGCCTCGGTGACACACGCGAACTCTTTATCTCTCAGGAAGTCGGCCAGCTCAGGGGGTAACACATTCGCGGGCGAAGGCTCATTACCGTGTGGGCGATTATCAGGGAAACGTTCAGGGTCGGACATAGAAATCAACGACAAGTATAGCACAGGGAAAAACCTATGCACATTTCTCTATTTCTGTTATTTGAAGGAGGAGAGTGATAAAATTCCTTTTAGCAATCGATATACTCAGAGGAAACAGGAACCAAACCTGAAACTAACGCTTGAAGATATATTGGGGCAATTCTAAGCAAAGAAAAAATCGGGGGCTGCCTCTCGACAGGAAACCTTAGTTCGTCCTACGGAGTGGATACCGTAAGGTCCCTAAGTCACCCGATTTGATAAAATCCTATCACAACAGTTAACCAATTTCAACCCTCATTTATCACTCTTTGATGGTTTGTGCCTGAATGCCATTACTATCAAGGCAAACGCGATAATAGTTAGAACTGTCAGGAATTGTGCGTTGGCAATGTATGTGTCAATATTCATTATTTA
>Ga0075423_10001728_pt1 | contig 19450 bp, 17 predicted proteins | sample SoiMethybrSBSTD2_FD_80114 | JGI IMG/M metagenome (GOLD analysis project Ga0075423, IMG submission 80114) | Bulk soil microbial communities from a Populus tree surrounding site in Tennessee, USA - Soil MetaG P. TD hybrid SBSTD2 | ecosystem: Environmental > Terrestrial > Soil > Tree plantation...
AAGCTTCTCGATGTACACGATGTTCCTCCTCGCTATCTCGTCGGCGCGCAAGACGATCTACATCACCAATCCCTACTTCCTGCCCGATAACCGAATGACCTTCGCTCTCACAGAAGCTTCCAGGCGCGGGGTGCGCGTTGTCATTCTCTTGCCCGGTGCGATCGACAACAACATCGTTCGTCACGCGAGTCGCTCGCAATTCGGTACCCTGCTCGAGGCCGGCATCGACATCTACGAGTATCAGGCGGCGTTGCTCCACGCGAAGACCATGACCGTCGATGGCATCTGGGCGACGATCGGGAGCACGAATCTGGACGCGCGCTCGTTCGCCCTCAACGACGAGGTCAACGCGGTCATTTACCACAATGAGGCTGTCGGCCAACTCGAAAAGATCTTCGCCGAAGATTTGACGTACTCGCGAAAGGTCGACCTCGAGCAGTGGCGGAGCCGGGGCTCTGTCGACCGGCTGCTGGAGGCCCTCTCCTTTCCGGTTCGCGGCGAGCTCTAACGTGGCGTCTGAGGAGACACGCCACCAGCACCGCGCCGTGGCCATTCGCCACGAGGGACACGTCGGGTCCTGACCGCGCGCAGTACGCTCAGCGCCTGACACAAACCACTCCGGCCGCAGCGGAAGTACTCGGCGTCACTAACCTGGTTGACCACAGCGCGTACTGTCCCGGGGGATCGCAAAGTCATCGAACAAAGGTCGCGTTCTGAGCTACCGACCGACCGGACGGCTGCGGTTGGCTCGGTGTCGGTAAGAGGGATCAGCATCCCGCGTGGTGGAGTCGCGCGTCACCCGTGTAATCGTTACCGGGTACATAGTGCACCCGCTCGCTCATGTCGATGCGACTATCCCGATATTTTCCCCTAAACCCGGGCTAGAGCGCTCTAGTCTCGCGACCGGTCGGGCGGCATGACCCTTGCCATGTCCAATGATCAGGGCGTGCAGAATACTTCCGAGCGAAGCGTCCGCAGGGAAACACGGACGGATCGCAGAGTTCTATACGGAGGAAAGGCATGAACAACATTTTCTACATCGTCGGGGTCGTAGTCGTCGCACTAGCTGTTCTCGGATATCTCGGACTCCGCTAGGACTGTGAGCGGCGCTGGCGCGCCGCGCCCCGTGAGTCATGGCAGTCGCAAACGCGTTGAGCGCCCGAGGGGGCGGTTGAGGAGCACATCATGCACATAGTCGGATGGATCGTGTTCGGCCTGGTCGTCGGCATCGTCGCAAAGTTCCTCATGCCCGGGCGCGATCCGGGTGGCTTTGTGATCACCGCTATCCTGGGAATCGTGGGGGCTCTCGTCGGTGGGTTCGTAGGCCGTCTGATCGGCTGGTACGGCGAGGGCGATCCCGTCGGGTTCGTTATGGCGGTCGTCGGCTCGATCATCTTGTTGGCCATCTATCGCTTCGCCTTGGCGAGGACTGTGCCCGTCTAGCGCTCAAGAAACCCGCTCTCCGGAGCGCCGGCGGATCGCGTAGTGGGAGGTAGTGGACTGGAACCCGCTCATGTGGCGCTCGCCCGGCCGTCGAGCGGAAGGCGTGATTGTGGTCTGGACGGCGGCTCGGGACAAAGTTACATATCTCGTCAAAGCCCCGGCTGGCGTCCTGGCAGGTTCACGCGCGCTCGCACGTGTGTCGGCATGGTTCGGCGAACTCACCGCGATAACCGACGGGCGCGCAAACGCCGCAATGTTTCCTCGGCGAGCGGCACGAGCGCCTCGTCCGGGAACGGATAGACCGAGCTGATGTTGATCTCGCAGAGCACGTAGGTATCTTCGCCTGCCGCGTCCTTCGGTCCGTACATGAAGTCAGCATCCCAAATGACCGGAAGCTCTGCGGGGTCGATCGACAGCACGCGACACATCTCGGGCAGCCACTCACGCTCGAGCCGGTTCTTCAGCCTCTGGAAGTCCGAGCGCGTCGGCGGGTAGTAAAGCCGCGGTCCGGGCTGCGGCGCGTCGGCCGGCGCGGCACCGGCCGGATACAGCGCATTGATGAGTTGCTCGCCAAAGCCCGCCACGCGGTCGCGCACCTGGTAGCAACGCACGATCCCGTCGGTGAGCCGCAGCTGATAAACCTGGTCGATGATGCGGCCGTCGCCCTGAAAATATTGCGCGCAGCGCGCGACGAATTCAGCCAACGACTCTTCGGATTCCGGGCTGCCCCGCAGCGCGTGGCGTACGCGAACACGCGCCTCGGGTGCGCGCGGGTCGACCGCTTCCACCTTCCAGACACCGATGCCGCCGTTGCCGCGGTGTTGCTTCAGCACGCGAGGCTTGCCTTCGGCAAGGCACTGCGGCAACTCGCGACGGAATTGCTCCAATGTCGTATAGAGACGTGTGTCGGTGCCCCAGCTCATATTGCGCGTCCGAAAGAGCACTTCCTTCGTGCCCATCTTCAGAATCAAGTCCGGATGCGAGCTCACGAACACACCGTGGCTTGCCACGTCGCGCAGGATTGGATCGAGCTTCGCGCGGTTACCGTCCTTGCGGACCGGATCGACCCAGACGAGCACACCGTCGACCCTCAGCAACTGCTCGCGCACCTCGGCGGCGACCTCGTCGGCGTAGCTCGCAGCCTCGACGTCTAGGCCGACGTCGCGTAGCGCCTTCGCGATGACGCCGAGCCGCGTTTCCTCGAGCTTCACTGTCGCACGCATGCTCGGATCGCCGGCGAACATCACCGCCACTCGATACTTGCGCTCGCTCATGTCATACCCCGCCCTTCGCTATGGCGCGTTCTCGCTTCATCGATCGCTCGTGTACATGCCCCCCGCGAGCAGGCAGCTAAGCTGACGGCCCCGACGATACTCGCGCCGGGCGAGCCCGTTCTGGCTTCGAGGTAGGCGGGAGGGAACGGCGCGAGGTGTGCCGACCTGGTCTTACCCTTTGACGAGCGGCCAAACGATCAAGCCAATGATGCCGGCGGCAGCAACGAGCAGCGGCTCTGGGACCTTGAAGCGCCACAGCGCGGCCAGACTCACGAGGGCCACCAGCGCGGTCGGCACATCGTAGATCGCGCGCACCGCGATCAGGATCACGGCGCCGGCAATCGCTCCCGTTGCGGCCGCGGTCGCACCGTGGACAAAGGCCTTCAGCTGCGGATTGTCGCGGTTACGGCTAAACCAGGGCGCCGGCACGATCGTGAAGACGTACACCGGGAGGAAGATTCCGATGGCGGCCATGACCGACCCGGCGAAGCCCGCGACCAGGTAGCCGATGAACACGACGGTGATCACCACCGGTCCCGGTGTAATCATCGCGACCGCAACCGCATCGACGAACTGCTGCTCGTTCAACCAATGGAACTGCTCCACGACGCCCTGGTGAAGGAACGGCACGATGGCGAGGCCGCTGCCGAATACGAAGGCTCCGGCCTTGGTGAAGAACGCGAGAATCTGCAGAAGCAGGTGCTGACCGCCGACGCCGACCGACGCCAGCCAGCGCTCGGCGACGACGATGATCGCGAGTGCCGCGAGCCCGCCGGTGACGGCCACGACAGTGTCGCGCCGGCCAGGTCGGGTCCTGACGAAGAGGGTAAGGAGTCCCGCGAGAACGAAAAACTCGGCGAGCTCGGCATGCGCCCACACCGTGAGAACTCCGAGCGCGCCGAAGATGGCCCAGAGGAGCGGATCGCGCTTGTTCGTCGAGCGCGCGAGCTTGTAGGCGGCGATCGCAATGATTGCGATCACCGCGGCGCCGATGCCGTAGAAAAGGGCCTGCATCCACCACAGCCCGCCGAAGCGGACGTACGCCATGGAAATAGCCACGACCAACACGAACGAGGGCACGACGAACGCGAGACCAACGGCCGTTGCGCCGACCACACCGTGCTGGAAGTAGCCGAGCGCGATGGCGAGCTGAGCGGCGAGCGGCCCCGGCATGATCTGTGAGAGGGCGACGCCGAGGCGGTACTCGTCCTCCGAGATCCACTGGCGCTGTTCGACGAGATCGCGATGCATGAACCCAACCAGCGCGGCCGGGCCGCCGAACCCGAGCGTCCCGAGGTAGAGAAAATACCGCACGAAAGCGCCGAGACTTGCGCGTGTCGCGGTTTCGGACGCGGCCAGCGACGGAGACGAAGACATCGTTAGCCTCCGGTGTAACGTTTGACGCGGAGTGTAGCAGAAGTTACGCTGGCCGCAACAGTTGTCGCTGAAGGGATCCAGTAGGAGTTCGATGACTTCACGATTCGTGGGCGTGACGGGAGGCGGATGACATGCAGCGGGCTGTAACCGCGACGAGAACGGGACGGGGCGGACTTGCGCTTGTCATCGGCATCGGGGCCATGGTCGTCGCATTCGCGGCCTCAGACGACGCGGCGCACAGCCGCGCGGCCTTGCGATCTACATGACCGCGGTCGAGTTCAAAGGATCGACGACGAGCGACAAGCTTGGCCCACCTGCCGTCGACCCTTCGAAACTATCGCATGGATATGTGTACAAGACGCCCGGCCAGGCCGAGCCGGCCGCGCCGCAGCGGTGGGAAGTCGCGAGTTACCACACGATTCGTGCCGAATCACAACGCGAGCCGCCCCTGACAAAAACGTCAGGATTGTGAACGCACACCACTGGGTACACTCGCCCGCGACGAAGACTCTCGCCGACAAAGAAACCGACACGATCAGGAGTCTCGACGATGAAAACCAGCGTGCTCGGACATGCCCTGGCCGTCACCACCCTTGTCGGCGCCATCGCCGTCGTCGCGCCCCAGCTCGCGACACCCGCCGCGGCTCAGCCAGCGCCGATTGCCGGCCCAACACTGCGACAAGTCGCAACGATCGATCTGCCCGGCCCCCCGGGACGCCGCTTCGATTACCTCACCATCGACGATGACGGCCGGCAGCTGTTCTCCGCGCACCTCGCCGCGGGACTCCTCTATGTGATCGATCTGCGAAACAACACCGTGGTCGCATCGATTACGGGCGTACCAGGGATCGAAGGCGTCGCCTACATCAGCGAAAGTCGTAAGGTCTACACGTCGAACTGGTACGAGAACAAGATCGGCGTCGTGGACCTAGGGCAGATGAAAGTCGTGAAGAAGATCCCGACCGAGGACAAGCCGGACGGTATCGCCTACGCCGCGCCCTTCCACAAAGTCTACGTCTCGGTCGAGCGCGCGAAGGCGCTGGCGGTGATCGACACGCGCGAGGATCGCGCGGTCAAAACGCTGCGGTTTGACAGCGAGACGGGCGTACCTCAGTACGATCACGTGGCGCGAAAGGTCTACGTCAATCTTCAGGATCAGAACGTCCTCGCGGTCGTCGATCCGGCCACGGATACCGTCGTCGGGCGTTATCCGGTCACGGGTTGCAAGGGCAACCACGGGATGGCCATCGACCCTGAGCGACGGCGCGCGTTCCTGTCCTGCGAGGGCAATGACGTCCTTGCCGTGTTCAATCTCGAAACGAACCAGGTGATCGCGCGTCTGCCCATGGCGAAGGGCGCGGATGTGGTCCAAGTCGATCCCGGAATGGGCCGTATCTATGTCGCATGCAGCAGCGGCGCGATCTCGGTCTTCCAGATGGACGACCCGAAACGTTTCCGCAAGGTCGAGGATGTGCGGGTTCCGAAGAAAGTTCATAGTCTCGTGGTCGACGTGAAGACACATCGTGTCTACGCGCCCGCGGAGGAAGAGGATGGCCGGCCCGTCGCGAAGATGCTGGTCTTCGAGGCGGTGGCCGGCACATCGGGCAGTGCCGGCGGAAAATGAGCCGGAGCTCTCGCTATGCCGAGGCTCCGCGCTTTCCTAATCGTTGCCGCCGGCACGTGTGTGTTGGCGTGGTCGTCGTCGGCTTTCGGATATCGCCCCTTCGTCTCTACCGATGCCGCGGTTGCTGATCCGAAGGAAATCGAGATCGAGCTCGGGTACTTCACGCTCCAGCGTACGCACGACGAAAACACCTTCATCATCCCCCGGGCCGTCATCAATTACGGCGTGTTCAAGAACTGGGAGCTCGTGGCGGAATTCGCGATCCAGCGTGCGCCCGACGACGAGCTCGACCTGATCGATCCGGCTATTTCCTTGAAGGCGGTGCTGAAAGAGGGAGTTCTCCAGGACAAAGAGGGATTCGGTTTTGCGGTGGAAGCCAGCGCTCTTCTTCCGTCGACAGAGAACGAGGAACGACGGTTCGGATTCGAGAGCATCGGCATCCTGACCAACAAGTTCGGCCCGTTCACTTTTCACCTCAATGGCGGCGTCGGCATCGAGCGCTCGACCGGAGACCTGGTTGGGATATGGGGACTCATCGGCGAGCTTCCCGTGACAAAGGCCGTCCGACTCGTCGGCGAGGTGAATGGAGAGAAGCCGCGGCGCGAGGAGCAGCGCGATTCGGTGCTCCTCGGTGTCATCTGGCAGCCGTGGTCCGAGAAGAACTTGTGGCTCGACGCGGGCGTCCGGCGAGGCTTCACGAGCGCAGCGCCCGAATGGCAGGTCACCCTGGGAGTCACGTTCAGCTTTGGCTTATCGACGAAGCCGGTCCCCGCGGCCGCGTTGCTGCGTGAGACTGGCGGCAGTTTTGGAACGCGATAGAGCTCACCGGAGGCGCGATTCGTCAGCGTTGCCAGACTTCAACGGCATCGCCAGCTCGGAGTCGTCGACGCCACTGCGAGCTACGGTGACGATCGTCCTCGTCGCCGTGCTTCTGGCCGCGATCGCCTGGCTCGCCTTCGTCCTGCCGCCATACTGGGACTGAGCCGAGAGCGTGGCAGTAGACCACCACGGCTCAATTATGTTTCGCCATACCTGTTGATCAATCTCTAAGCGGCGCCTACCTTCGGAGAGTCCGATCATATTCACGTAACGGAGCGCGCGTGATGCATGTTCTCGTGCGTGGCGTCGGCGACATCGGCTCGGCCATCGCCCATCGTCTGTTCCGCGAAGGCTACGGCGTCACCATCCATGACGACGAGCTGCCGACCACGACCAGACGCGGCATGGCGTTCGCTGATGCCGTATTCGATGGACGGGCCAGCCTGGATGGTGTGGAGGCCGTTCGGGCCTCGGACATCGGTCACGTCCGTGAACTCCTGGCCTCCCGCGAGAGCATTCCGGTTTACGTGAAGGGTCTCGAGACGCTCTTGCCCGAGATCGCACCTGAAGTGCTGGTGGATGCCAGGATGCGCAAGCACAGCGCAACGCAGACTCAGCGGGGTCTCGCTCCCTTCACGATCGGCCTCGGGCCCGCCGTGGTGGCGGGAAGCCACGCAGATGTTGTGATCGAGACCAGTTGGGATGGGCTCGGACGGGTGATTACCGACGGCGCCTCCTTACCGCTCGGCGGAGAGCCTCGGGAAATTGAGGGACATGCCCGCGATCGCTACGTCTATGCGCCGATCGACGGTGTTTTTCGCACAGGAGCGCGCATTGGCGATTTCGTTCGCCACGGGGAGACGGTGGCACAGATTGGCGCCACGGTGTTGACGGCACCGCTCGACGGAGTTCTACGCGGCATAACACATGACGGAGTGCCCGTGACCGTGCGAACGAAAGTGATCGAGGTGGACCCGCGGAGGCGGACGGCGGAGGTGCGCGGCATCGCCGAGCGGCCACGGCGGATTGCCGACGGCGTGCTGACCGCCATACGGAGCGCCGCTGAACCCCGCACGGGTCGGTGAAGCGTCGCGCATCACCTCACCGCTGTCCCCGAGACCTCCAGATCCGCGAACTCGGTGACCGAGTCGGCCTTGGTCCACAGTCCGACCCAGCCGTCCGTGAACGTCTTGTCGTTGTGATCGAGCAGCGGTGTGCCGTCGAGATATCCCTGGATCTTCGAGCCCGTCGCGACCACGCGAATGGAGTGCCAGGCCCCAAGACTCGGTTCGGTCACCCGCGCGGACGCGATCGTGCTGCGCTTGCCGTTGACGATCGTGTACAGCCGGAAGTTGTTCTCGAGCGCGTTGGCGCGGATCAGAAGGTAATTGCGGCCGTCACGGGCGCGGAAGATGATTCCGCCGCTGGCGTCCTCTTTGCCCGAAATCGGGCGAAAACGCACGGAGACATCGACATCGCCGAATTTCTGGTCTTCGAGCAACGCGACGGCCCACGGCTGGGTGTCCGCTGTCTGCGCCAGGACCTGGCGCCCGCCAGAGGCGCGGCGCACCCACTGACCCGCCACGAACTTCCACTTCGGATTCTCGAGCCCGAGGTCGTATTTCACCGATGTCCTCTCCTCTGCTGCAGTGGCAAACGTCGCCGTCGCAAGCAGCAGCGCCGCGACCATGATCTTCATGCTCCGCCTCCCCGTCAGCGTGATTCGGATTCCTCGGTATGGATGATCATCGCGTCGCAAGCGAGTCGCCACTGAAGAGTTCCTGACATTCATGTCAGATGCGCCGCCGTCGACCAGTCGCTATAGTCGTATGCCAATGCGCGTGCTGGTCGTCGAGGACGAGAAGAAGGTCGCGAAGGCGCTCCGCGAAGGCCTCGAAGCCGAGCACTACGACGTTCGGGTGGCCGCGTCTGGCGAAGAAGGATTCTTTCTGGTCAACAACGAGCTGTTCGATTGCGTGATCCTGGATCTGATGCTTCCTCAGCGTGACGGCCTGGAGATCCTCACCACTTTGCGGAAGCGCGGCGTTCAGACCCCCGTCCTGATTCTCACCGCCAAGGACACCATCAGCGATCGCGTGCGCGGCCTTGACACCGGGGCGGACGACTACCTCGTGAAGCCGTTCGCCGTCCCAGAGCTGCTCGCGCGCATCCGAGCCCTGATCCGGCGCGGGCGGCCGGATCAGATCCTCAAACTCCAGCACGAAGACCTCGAGATGGATCTCGTGACGCGCCGGGTGGTGCGCGGTGGCCAGACGATCGAGCTAACGGTGAAGGAGTTCGAGATCCTTGAGTATCTGTTGCGCCATCTCTCCCGCGTCGTCTCGCGCGAGATGCTCACGCGTGACGTGTGGCGCGTCGCGGCGCGGGCCACGCCCCTCGACAACGTCATCGACGTGTCGATCGCCCGCCTTCGCCGCAAGATCGACGATCCGTACCCAGTGAAGCTGCTCCACACCGTTCGCGGCGTCGGATTCGTTCTCCGCCGAGAGCGCGGATGACCATCGGCCCCCCGACTGTCCGTGCTCGGCTCACGTTGTGGCACGCGGGAACGCTGATCGTGATCATTTGTCTCTTCGCGGTCGGCGTTTTCCTCTTCGTCCGGGCCAGCCTCTATCACGCGCTCGACGAACACGTTCGCGAAGATCTGGCGGCCATCGAGAAGGTCTACCGCGACGAGGTGGGTGATCTGGGCGAGCTCGCGCTGCGCTCGGGCATGAATTTCGAGGTCACCGAAGGCCCGACGGTGATTTATCGTACCGCCGGCTGGCCGCCCACGAGCGCGACGCCGTTTCGACGGGGCACGCTCGGCGATTCGACTCATCGCATCGTCGCGGCTCGCGACGAGAGGCCGGTTCGCCAGACGCTGTGGACGCTCGCTGCGATCGTGGCGACGGCGATTCCGTGCGCCGTCGGGCTGGCCATCGTCGGTGGATATTTCCTCGCCGGACACGTCCTGGCGCCCGTCGGGGCCATGGCGGACACGGCGCGCCGCATCACCGCAGAATCCCTCCATGCCCGGCTCCCGGTGTCGAATTCGGCCGATGAATTCGGCCGGCTTGGGGCCGTCTTCAACGAGACCTTGTCCCGTCTCGATGCGGCCTTCGAGCAGCTGCGCCGCTTCACGGCGGACGCCTCCCACGAGCTCCGCACGCCGCTCACTGTGATGCGGAGCGTGGGAGAGGTCGCGCTCCATAGACCGCTGAACGCGGAGGGCTACCGCGAGGTGATCGGCAGCATGCTCGAGGAGGTCGACCGTCTCACGCGCCTGGTCGAGAACCTGCTCTTGCTGACTCGGGCCGAAGCGGGGCGAATTCCGTTGATGCGAGCCTCCGTCGACCTCGGCGAGCTCGTCGCCGGCGTTGCGGAGGGTCTCAGGGTACTCGCCGAGGAGAAGAACCAAGAATTGACCGTTGAGCTCACGGGGCCGGTCGGGGCGGAATGCGACGCCACCGTCCTGCGCCAGGGCATCACCAACCTGCTTCACAACGCCATCAAGTTCACTCCGCCCAAGGGGGCGATTCGCGTCGCGGTGAAGTCGAACCTCACCGGTGACGCGGTGATCGAAGTTCAGGACTCGGGTCCTGGGATCCCCGCCGCCGATCAACAGCGGGTCTTCGAGCGCTTCTATCGCGTGGACCACGCCCGGTCGCGAGACACCGGCGGCACCGGACTCGGGCTGGCGATCGCGCGCTGGGCGGTGGAAGCGAGCGAAGGGCGAATCGAGCTGGAGAGCATGGCTGGGCAGGGTGCGTTGTTCCGCGTGGTCCTCCCTCGTTCCTGACAGAAACGTCAGCATCCCGAAAGCCGTCCCGCGGATAGACTCCCCGCCAAAGAGGAGAGCGGACATGGCGACTCGGATGATCGATGCGACCGGCGCAGGCGAGCCGAAGGAGATCGCGACCACACTCCTTCGGCTGGGCGCGACGTCATACGGCGGCCCCGCGATCATGGGGTTCATGCAGGCCGAACTCCAAGAGCGAAGGAAGTGGGTGTCCAAGGAGCGCTTCCTTGAGGGGCTAGCGGTCGCTAACATGGTGCCCGGCGCCACCGCTACTCAGCTCGGCATATTCCTGGCCTACGCGCGCGGAGGTTGGTGGGGCGGCTTCCTCGGCGGCGTCGCCTTTGTGTTGCCGGCGTTCGTCATCATGCTCGCCTTGACGATCGCGTACGCGACCTTTGGCGTGACGCCGTTGGCTCGCAGCGCGCTATATGGACTCGGTCCCGTGGTTATCGGTCTGTTCGCGATCGCGCTCTATCGACTGGGCAAGACGGCGGTGAGCACCGTGCCCGAAGCCATCATCGGCATCGCGGCCGCGACGGCGCTGGCGACGACACGGCTCGGAATCGTGGCGATCCTAGTGCTCGCCGGCTGCGCCGGGTTGCTCGTGTTCTATCGCGGCCCATCAGTCTCCCGCGTGCGCTGGGTGGCGTCGCTGCTCTTCGTGGCGTCGCTCGGTCTCGCGGCATGGGCATCGACGGTCACGTTCGGCACGGCGTCGGCGGGATTCACACCCGACCCCAGGAACCTCGTTCACCTCGGCCTGTTCTTTCTCAAGGTAGGCGCGTTCACCATCGGCGGCGGATTGACGATGATCGCGTTCATCCAGGATCAGGTCGTAGGACAGTTCGGATGGCTGACGCCGCGCGAGTTCGTCGATGGCCTGGCGCTCGGCCAGCTGACGCCCGGCCCGGTACTGATGATTGCCGCGTACGTCGGCTACAAGCTCGCCGGTCTCGCGGGCGCGGTGGTCGCTGCGGCGGCGGCCTTCCTGCCATCGTTCGTCATCATGCTGGCCATTCTTCCCGTGCTCGATCGCATCAGACAGCTGGCGTGGATGAAGGCAATGATGAGGGGCATGGCTCCCTCGGTAATCGGCGTGCTGATCGTTTCTTTGGTGCGAATTTCTCCTGCCGCTATCCCGGATCCTTTTGCTCTGTTGATCCTCGTCGCGACCCTCGCGTTCACGCTGGCGCTTCGGGTGGGTGCCTTCAAACTAATGGCCGGGGGGGCGGTTCTGGGCCTCATCCGCAGTCAGCTACCGCTGACCGTCCTCACCCGTCAGTTCTGAGTCTTCATGTGGCCCGTAGATCAACGGCCGTTGCGCTTCGGCAACGGTGGAAGCACAGGTGCGGTCGCAAACGCCGCAGGGAGAGGGCCGGTCAGGGTACCCAGGAACGCGACGATTTCCGCAACCTCGGTGTCCGGAAGCGTGACCCCGAGCTGGACGCGCCCCATCACCTTCACTGCCTCGTCGAGCGTAGCAATCGATCCGTCGTGGAAGTATGGGGCGGTCATCTCGACGTTCCGGAGACTCGGAACCTTGAAAACGTAGAGGTCGGCGGGGTCCGTCGTGACCTCGAACCTGCCTTTGTCGAGATCTGAGACACCTGTCGCCTTCCAGTACTCCTCTCGAACGCCGAACTTCTGAAACGTGTGCCCACCGACTCCCATCCCGTTATGGCAGGAGGCGCAGCCCCGGCCGATGAAGTGCCGGAGACCATTCTGGGCTACCTGTGAGATGGCCCGGATGTCTCCGCGCAAATATGCATCGAATGGAGCGGGAGTGAGCAACGTACGCTCATAGGCGGCAATCGCCTTCCCGACGTTTGCCGACGCGACCGCCTTGGGCTCATCCGGAAACGCCTGCTGAAACAGTGCAGCGTATCCCTGGATCACCTCGAATCGTGCGAGAGCCGCCGCAGCGTCTGTATGGCCCGAGCTCACGGCCCCGACGAGAGCTTGCTCCACCTGATGCTCTAGATCTTTTCGATCGCCCGACCAGTGCTGAATGAAGTTCAGTCCGGCGTTCAGCACGGTGGGCGAGTTCCGCCGATGGCGCCGTTGCTGGACACCAATGGACTTGGCGAGCGCGTCCGTCCCATACAGCGCAGGCTGGTGGCAGGTCGCACAGCTCACGTTGCCGTCCAGCGTCCACCGCGGATCGAAGAAGAGCATTCGCCCGAGGGCAACTCGCGCGGGAAGGCCCGGAATATCTGGCGTGCCGCTCGCCGACGGCAACGGCTTGAACAGGGATTGGGCTTCCCGCAGAAGCGTCACATCGTCCTCGGCCTCGAGCGGCTCGAACCGCGCGCCAACGAGTGACGTACTCACCAGCACCACAACGACCACCGTCCAACGCTTCATATGCCCCCCTTCGTCAAGCCCGCGCGCGCGAATCCGTCATACTGACGCCGCCATGCACCTGCCTACGCAGTGGCCGTGCCCGTCGGATCGACTACGCTTGGCCCATCCAGCAGAGGGCGTCACTTCGTAGGCATGCGTATGGGACGCGGCCGACCGGCTGGCACGAGCTTCGAGCAGCCGGCCGACTTCGAGCTGCTGCAACGAATGCGGCTCGGAGACGAGGCCGCCCTCGAGATGCTGTATGTCCGCTATGGAGGCCTCATCTTTACGCTCGCGCTGCGCATCGTCGGTGATCCTGAGCTGGCTCGAGAGGTCTTGCAGGACACATTTCTCCGCGCGTGGGATGGCAGAGACACGTATGACGCCGAGCGAGGGCGAGTCCCTTGGTGGCTCATGGGGATCGCTCGAAATGGTGCGATAGACCTGTTGCGCAGCCGTCCGCATCAGGCGCGCCTGCGCGAGCGGGAGCGGCCACCCGCGCACGTGCGCCAAGACCAATCCGCTGATCGAGGCGTCGCCGATGCCCTGGCATTGCGACGGGCTGTCAGCCAGGCGCTCGCCGGGCTCTCGGACAATCAGCGTGAGGCGATCGAGCTTGCGTACTATCGGGGGCTCACTCAGGCCGAGATCGCGCAGCACCTCGGACAGCCACTCGGAACGATCAAGAGTCGCACTCGCGACGCAATGGAACACCTGCGCACCCTGCTTGAGCCACTGATCGGGGCAGGAGGATCGGAATCGCTCCGTGATTGACGAGCATCCCGTCCAAGCCCTCGCAGCATACGCACTTGGCTCGCTCGGCTCGCCGGAGCGAGCCAGCGTTGATGCTCACGTCGCAACCTGTGACGCTTGCGCGGCGCGCCTTCGTGCCTACCAGGGTGTCGCTGCGACGTTGCCGTTCGGCCTGACGCCAGTACCGCCACCATCCGAAGCCTGGGAAGCGATCAGTGCGAACGCTGTACAGGGCCGAGCCCGCCGCAAGGGCATAACCAACCCCTCACAGCTCGCCGGATGGCTGCGTCTCGCGAGATGGCCCGTGGTAGCCGTAGCGATGTCGGCACTACTGATTTGGAACGTTGCGCTTCAGCGAGAACTCGTGCGCCGCGCGCCGGGGCCCGCACCGGGACCCGAAGTCGAAGCGCTTTCGCGACGGCCCGGCCGCGTCGTGATTCTGGCCGGCACCGGAAAGCCGGAGGCAAGCGCCCGGCTTTTTGTCGCCGTCGACGGCGGTGGGCACCTCGCGGTCAGCGGTCTCAGTCCGCTTCCGGGCGGGCGTACGTATCAGTTATGGTTCGTACAGACTGGGTTGCCGCCGGTGACCGGGGCCACGTTCGGCGTGGACAGCTCCGGCCGCGCGTGGGTGAAAGTCGCGGTTCCAAGCTCCCTCGACGACGTTCAGGCCATCGTGGTCACTGAAGAGCCCTCGCCGCGAGGCTCGGCTCCCACGGGAAGGCACCTCATGGACGCTCTGCCTTGGAGATAGGGCCTCGCTGAAATCACACCGACGCCTGCAACTCCCCGTCGAGACGCTCAAGCCACCGTCGCATATTCATTTCGCGGTACATCGTCGCAGCAGCGGTCAGATGCCGCCGCGCTTCATCCGCCTTCGGTACTTGCTGCAGCAGCTTACCGAGATGGAAATGGCAGTGTGCGGCAAGAGGGCGCATGCCGAGCTCGTCGGCCACAGCCAGGGCTTCGCGGAAGCAGCCCTCGGCCCTCTCGACATCGCATGGGTCGTGACTCGACGCGATTGCGCCGAGCAGATGGAGACTCCATGCCTCGTTGCCTCGCTCCTCATGCCGGCGGGCCAGGGTCAAGGCCTCGTTCCCGTAGCGCAGAGCATCATCGAAACGGCCTTCGAGAAGGTAGCCTTCGCCGAGCCACGTCAGCTGCATGGCGCGCCCAACGCCCATGAGGCTCATGGTGGTCGCTGTTTGCACGACCTCTTGCAGAAGCTCGCGACCTTCCTGTAGACGTCCAGACAGCGCTAAGGCGTATCCCAACCGTCCGAGAACACCCCAAGTTTGAAGCTTCCACGTGCGAACGACGACACGCGCTCGTTCCAGCGCTTCAATGGCAGTCTCGTAGTCACCTTGCGCAGTTGATACACCACCGACACACGTCAGCGTCTCGGCAACCGTGAACGGATGGTCAATGCGTTCCGCGATGCTGAGGGACCGCAAAGCTTGCGTTCGCGCATCATCGAACCGCCCAAGGTTCGTGAGAGTCAGGGCAAGCCATGCCAGCGACCAAGCTTCCACGAGACCAGACAGTTGAGAGCCAACCTCGCTTGCGCTCCCCGCACATCGCGACAACAGGTCGAGCGCCCGGCGATAGTCGCCGATGGCAAAGTGTGCCTGGCCTGTGCGATAGAGGGTCTCGAGCTCTAGCTCTCGGTCACCGCTCTCGGCGGCGATCGCCAAGGCGCGTTGTCCAACCTCGATGGCTTGACGGTGCTCGCCTGTGACGTTCCTCAATCGCGCTGAAATATCCGCCAGGACTCGTCCCAGTCGACCGCGATCACCGAGCTTAGTCGCCAAGACTTCGGCTTCGCGCATGACGGTCAGGGCGTCGTGGTAGCGCCCGAGCGGAATCAGTGCGACGCGCAGATCGAGCCGCACATCGACAGCTTGGGCCAGCGTGTCTGGTGTCACGGGCATTCGTTCGAGAGCCTGAAGCGCCTGCTGCAGAAGCTCGACCGACGCTCCATAGGACGATCGAGCGATCGTTCTTTGCGCGGCAAGGCGAAGGTATCGAGCGCCCTTGTCCCACGCCTCGGCGCCAACCGCGTGACGGGCGAGGCGCTCAGCCTCTTCGCTCGGCTGATCCAGTTGCCGTCGCTCTAGCACTTCGAGGATGCTCCGATGCAGGGCCCGTCGCCGCTCGTGCAAAAGGCTCGCGTACGCGACTTCGTGTGTCAGCGCGTGTTTGAAGCTGTACTCGAGTTCGGGAAACAGGCGCGTCTCATAGAGGAATTCCGCGGCCTGCAGATGCGCGAGACTCCGTCGGAGATCGGTTTCGCTCTCCTGAAGCAGCTCGTGGAGTAGCGCCACGGGTACGTCCTTGCCGATCACGGAACTCGCCTGCAGCACCCGCTTTTCCTCTGGCGGCAGGCGATCGATCCGGCCGGCGAGCAGCGCTTGCACCGTCGCAGGCACCTGGATCGCCGGAACATCTACCATAAGGCGATACGCTCCTCGCTCGCCGACGAGAGCGCCTGTCTCCAGCAGGGCTCGGACGCTCTCCTCGAGGAAGAAGGGGTTGCCCTCAGTGCGATCGATCAGCAGACGCTTGAGCGGTGCGAGCTCCGCATCATCACCAACCAGCGCCTGGAGCAGCTCCTCGGCGTTTTCGGGAGGCAGCGGATCGATTCTGAGCTGACGATAGTAGGTTTTGCCGACCCAGCTGTGACCATACTCGGGCCGATAGTTGACGAGCAGGAGCACCGGGGTCGCCGGCAGGCTTTCGACCAAGCTGTCGAGCATCGCCTGTGTTTCGGGGTCGATCCAGTGCAGATCTTCCAGCACGATCACGAGGGGCTGCAGCTGGCTCTCTCGGCACAGCAGACGCTTGATCGCATCCAGAGTGAGCTCCCGGCGCTGAGGCGGCTCGAGATCGCGAAGGCGATCGTCTTCAGGCAAGGCGTCGAGAAGCCAGAGGATAGGCGGGAGTAAGCTTCTCAGCCCTTCGTCGAGAGTGAGCACGTGCCCAGTGGCTTTCGCGCGAATCGATCGCGTATCGTCCCGCTCATCGATGCGGAACAGCGCCTTCAGAAGATCGACGACCGGCAGATAGCTGATGGCCTGGCCATGAGAGGCCGCGCTGGCGTGCAGCATCCGACACCCGACGGCACCCGGCGACTGGATCAGCTCGTGAAACAGGCGAGACTTGCCTACACCCGGTTCGCCCACGACGGCCACGACTTCGCCATGGCCGCGCCGCGCACCTTCGAGCGCCACGTGGAGCTGCTGCATCTCGGTCTCGCGCCCGACGAAGCGACTTAGACCTCGCAGCGCGGAGGCCTGAAACCGTGTCCTCGCTCGGCTCGACCCTTGTAGCTCGAAAACTTCGACAGGCGTCTCCAGACCGTGGATCGGCACGGGGCCGAGCGGCTGGACCTGCACGAACGCCTCGACCAGACCCAGGGTCCGGGCGGTCATCCAGATGGTCCCCGGTGACGCCAGCTGCTCCATCCGTGCCGCCAGGTGCGTCGTCTGGCCGACTGCCGAGTAGTCGATCCGGAGATCCGACCGGATCGAGCGGACCACGACCTCTCCTGAATTCAGTCCCACCCGGATCCTTACCGTGATGCCGTGAGTGCGGAAGGCCTGCTCGGCATAGGCCTTCACGTGCTCCTGCATTCGCAGCGCGGCATAGCACGCCCGCACCGCGTGGTCCTCGTGGGCGATGGGCGCCCCGAACAGCGCCATGATCCCGTCGCCCATCACTTGGTTGACCGTGCCCTCGTAGCGATGGACCGATTCCATCATTCGCTCGAGAACTGAGTCGAGCAGCTGGCGTGCCTCTTCCGGGTCGCGATCGGCCAAGAGCTCCATCGAGCCCTTCAGATCCGCGAAAAGCACCGTGACTTGCTTGCGCTCGCCTTCGAGCGCGCTTCGCGAGCCGAGGATCTGCTCGGCCAGATACGGCGGCGTGTAAGCCTCAGGGGAACGGAACTTCGGCTCGTCGGCCCCTCCCATCAACACTCGGCCGCATCCGCCGCAGAACTTCTCGTTGCCCTCGTTGGAGAAGCCGCAGAACGGGCACGGTGCGGGCAGCGGTAGGCCGCATTCGCCGCAGAAGCGGCGGCCCTCGCGATTGTCGGCGCGACACCGAGCACACTGCACCCTCAACGCTCCCTAGGGGATCGCCGGCTGGTGGCCGTCGCCGGCCCAGCGGTGGGCAAGCTCCTCGACCATCGGCCGAGAAGGAGATGGGGCGTCGCCGATAGCGGTGCCCACGAAGATGAACCCGACGATCAGATCATCCGAGCCGACACCCAGGGCCCCTTTGACCGCTTCGTCGTAGGCGGCTTTACCTGTGCGCCAGAAGGCGCCCAGTCCCTGAGCAAACGCGGCGAGCATGAGGCCGTGAGCTGCGCACCCGGCGGAGACGATCTGCTCAACGATCGGAATCTTCCCGGATCGATCGCATCGCGTCGTGACAACGATGATGAGGGGCGCTCGGAGCGCCTTCTCGCGCTCCCGGGCCAGGACCGGCTCGCCGGCAAGCGGGTTCCGCCGGGCCAAGCTCTCGGCGAGGATCTCGCCGAACGATCGCCGGGCGTCTCCTTCGATCAAGATCAACCGCCAGGGCTGGAGCCGGCCGTGATCCGGGGCGCGAGCGGCCGCCTCGAGCATGGCTTTAACCGCCTCGGCGGACGGGGCTGGTGCGCCGAGCTTTGATGCGGAGTATCGGCTGCGAAGAAGCTCGATGGCTTCCATCGTCTACTCTCCGGCGGCACTACATACTACCCGGCAGCGGGCCGCAGCGCGCGTGCGCCGCCCAAGGCGTACCACGCCGAGATGCCGCCGCGGACGAACCGTGCGTCGAAGCCGCGCTCGATGAGCGTCTTCGTCACGTTGCGCCTGACGTCGAAGCCCCAGGCGCAGTAGACGGCCACCGGCTTGTCCGGCTTCAGCTCGGCGATCCACTCCTCGACGCAATCCGGATCGCGCCACGTCGCGCCCGCCATCAGATCCACGTAGCGCGACATGTGGTTCCGCTGCCGCGCGTCGACGACCTGCACGCCGCTGCCGTTGGCGATCTGCGCGGCGAGCTCCTCGACCGACAGCGATGGTATGTCCGTCGTCACCGACGGGTCTTCGTTCGGCGGCGGCTGATGGTTCCGTGCGGCCTTGATCCGTTTCAGCACGGTTTCCCAGTCGATGTTGCGCATGAACGTGTCGATGTACGCGGTCGCGTTCGCGCCAAACTCAGGCTGGGAGGCGTGCTCGTACATGTCCAGAACGAGCACGGGCGCGGCGTCGACGGCGGCCTGTGTGTGATCGGTCGCGATCTGGTTCCAGAACCGCTTCTGACGGCGTGAATAGGTGAGGAGGACCCATCCTGAGCCGGCCGCTAGTGATTGCGCCGTTCCGACGAACTCGCGACGCCACGCACTGGCACTCCCGAATTCCGCCGCGATCTCCGCCGCAAAGGCGTCCGGCACTTCGTGCCAGTCGGGGCGTCCCAGGCCCGAGTTGGGTCCGGCGCGGCGGTAGCCGCCGAGGTTGCCGAAGTAGAGCTCGTGTAACGCGACCGAGCCCATCAGCGAGAGCTCTTCGCGCTTGAGCCCTCCCAGGCGGTACGGTGGCGTCTCCGCGTCGAGCGCGGCAAGCTCGCGGCGGACGGCGTTCAGAGTTCGCACGGCGTTCCCCGTAGGTATTTTCGTGGTGACTGACCACCATCTGTTCCGAGAGTCCGTTGAGCAACGACGGCCGTACGGCGATCGGGGCGATCTCCTGTTGCATCGTCATTCTCCCCTCACTCGTCGACACCTTCATTGAAGAGCTTTACCCGGCCTTTGATCGCCTTCCACGCGTAGTGGCCCCCCGCCATGTATCGCGCGTCGAACCCGGCCTTTCGCAGCGCGATCGCGCTTTGGCATCCAATGTGGAAGCCGTACACGCAGAAGGTCACAACGGGCTTGTCCTTCGACAGGGTGCCGATCCACTCGTCGATGCGCTCGGGATCCCGCCAGACAGCGCCGTCGACGATGTCCTGCGCCCTCGTGCTGTAGTGACG